>Ga0207797_1002313_pt1 | contig 13236 bp, 14 predicted proteins | sample PRCRCaboRojoPR_6_FD_187275 | JGI IMG/M metagenome (GOLD analysis project Ga0207797, IMG submission 187275) | Marine sediment microbial community from Cabo Rojo, Puerto Rico - PR CR 10% Liquid 1 (SPAdes) | ecosystem: Environmental > Aquatic > Marine > Coastal > Sediment | place: Cabo Rojo, Puerto... | reverse complement strand
CTTCGTCGTGATGCCCGCGCTGCCGGTAAATTCGCCCGAGCGTGTACAGCATCGTTGCCTGTATCTCCGGCTGGTCGGACAGCGCCTGCCGAGCGCGCGCGGCCCCCTGATCCAGCAGCTCACGCGCAGTTAGCGTATCGCTCAGATGTGCGATGGACCCGGCGGACTGATACGGATCGGCCCGTTCGAACAGGCCGACGAGAAAGCTGGTGACCTGCTCGGATTTCTGGGCCTCGCGCTGCGCCCGGTCGAGGGCGGCCTGCGTCCGCTGCGAGTGCCACGTGATCGTGACGCCGTAGCCGACGAGGAGCAGCACGATGACGGCAGCGGCCGCGACGCCTCCTCGATGCCGGCGCACGAACTTGCCGGCGCGGTACGTCCAGCGGTCCGGATGAGCCGAAACCGGGCGGCCGTCCAGAAATCGGCGGAGGTCCTCGGCCAGCTGCTCCACCGAATCGTAGCGGCGGCCGGGCTCCTTGCGCAGCGCCTTCATGACGATCGTGTCGAGGTCGCCGCGCAGGGTCTTGCGGAGCTCCACGGGTAAAGATCCCCCATCGGAAATATCTCTCCCGGTGACCGCTACACTTGGCGGATTGGGCTTCTTCTCGCAGACGATACGCTCGACCTCGCTCGGTGCCCGGTCCACAACGGAGTACGGGCGACGGCCCGTCAGCAGCTCGTAGAGCACGATGCCAAGCTGGTACACGTCCGAGGCCGTCGTGATTTCTGCGCCGCGCACCTGCTCCGGACTCGCGTAGTCCGGCGTCATCGGGAGCCATCCCGTGCGGGTATGAGGGATCGTCTCGCTGTCCATGGCGTCCGGATCGAGGAGCTTGGCAATCCCGAAATCGAGCAGTTTCACCTGCCCCTCGTCCGTGACGAGGATGTTCGTCGGCTTCAGGTCGCGGTGCACCACGAGCTTCTGGTGGGCATACTGCACCGCGTCGCACACGTCGAGCACGAGGTGAAGCCGCTCGCGGATGGGGAGCTGCTGTGCGTTGCAGTAGGCATCGATGCGCTGGCCCTCCACCACCTCCATCACGAAGTAGGGCTGTCCGGCTTCGGTGACGCCGCCATCCAGCAGCCGGGCAATGTTCGGGTGTTTGAGCGTCGCCAGGATCTGCCGCTCGGCCAGAAACCGATCGGTGGCCTCGGACGAGGGAACCGCGACGTCCAGCCACTTGAGTGCCACCTGCTGGTCAAACTGCCCGTCGGCGCGCTCGGCGAGAAAGACGCGTCCCATGCCCCCATGTCCCAGCTCCTCGACCACCTCGTAAGGTCCGATGCGCTGGCCTTCGGGCGGCTCGGTGAACGACCGCCGGTGAAGCGACGTGTTCAGGCGGTCCATCGCCCGTTCCACCGGCCCCTCCGCGTCGTGCGCCCGCAACAGTGATCGGACCTCATCGAGAAGGGCCGGATCGTCACAGCGTTCCTCGAGAAACGCGTCCCGTGCGGTCGGGTCGCGCTCCCGCGCCGCGTCGAAGAGCTCCTTAACCCGTTGCCACTGGTCAGGCGTTATTGGGGTGCTCATCGGTCCCACCGTCCTCCTCATTCGTGAGCTCGCGGTTGAGCCAGGCCCGGGCCACGCGCCAGTCGCGCCCCACGGTGGCCGGGGAGACGTCGAGCGCCTCGGCGGTCTCGTCGATCGTAAGCCCGCCAAAGAACCGGCACTCGACGACGCGGGCCTGCCGTTCGTCCATCTCTTCCAGCCGCGTCAGCGCCTGGTGCACAGCCAGTACGTCGGGCAGGTGAACCTCCTCGGCAACGTCCTCGTCGCGGAGCGGCACGCGATCCCGGTCGCCGCCTCGCTTATCCGCATTGCGCTTCACGGCGTAGTCGACGAGCACGTTGCGCATCACCCGCGCGGCGATGGCGAAAAAGTGGGTGCGGTCCTGCCAGTCGATGCGATCGAGATCGACGAGCTCCAGATACGCCTCGTGGACGAGCGCCGTGGTGCTGAATGTGTGCCCGGCACGCTCCTGTCGCATCCGGCGGTGGGCCATTCGGCGCAGTTCGTCGTAGACCAGCGGAAGCAGGTCGTTGAGCGCGCCCGAGTCCCCTGCCGCGTGGGCCTTCAGGAGTTTGGTGATTTCGCCGTGTCCCATGGCCGCCGATTCGCCGAGTGGACACGAGAGCTCGATTGCATCCTCAATTATATGAAAGATCGAAGAAGGCCGACGTTCCGTGAGTGACTCATGCCCGTTTTTCGGCTTTGCCTTATGAGGGGACGCTGTCTGTTCCTTTCGAACCAGGCGGAGCTCCAATCAGACCAGCCTTGCTCAACCACTGAAAATGCCATGTCTACTTCTTCCCCTGCAGCCCTCGACGAAGCGTCCATCTTCGACGCGGTTCAGGAGATGTATGAGGACGTTGCCGTCACTCCGACGGAGGAGTTTCACTTTCCCACCGGCCGTAGCTCGTGCCTCTACCTTGGCTATCCGGAGGAGGTGCTCGACGCCCTGCCGAACCGCGCGGTTGAGTCCTTCGCCGGTGTCGGATATCCGTTTCTGGCCGATGCCATCGAGTCGGGCGATACCGTCGTCGACATCGGTTCCGGCTCCGGCGTCGATGCAATGATTGCGGGACGAGCGACCGGTCCGGAGGGACTCGTCTACGGCATCGACATGACTCCCGCTATGATTGCGAAAGCCAAGACAAACATCCGCGAAGCGGGTATGGATCACGTCGACCTCCTGGAAGGACGGGCCGACGACCTCCCGCTGGACGATGCGTCGGTCGATGTCCTCACGAGCAACGGCGTGTTCAATCTGGTTCCCGACAAAGAGACCGCCTTTCGGGAAGCCTATCGTGTGCTCCGACCGGGGGGGCGCATTCAGATCGCCGACATCGTCCTTTCAAAGCCCGTGTCGGAAGAGTCAAAGGCGAATCCGGAGCTTTGGGCGGAGTGCATCGTCGGGGCCGAACCAGAAGAGGTCTATCTGGACCTGGTACACTCGGCCGGCTTCGAGGACATTGCCGTGATCGACCGGCTCGACTACTTCGCGCGCAGTTCCGATAAGAGCACGCGCAAGGTCGCCGAGGGACTCGGTGCCCACACGATTGTCCTCACCGGGAGAAAACCCTGACCCAGAGCAGTGTCTCCGCTCCACTGTCTACCCGGAAACAAAGCCCAATTGCCGTGCTCATTCCGAAGCTCCGAATTTCCGTTCTTCTTCTCGCCGTGGCCTGCATGATTACAGCGGGATGTGCCGCCGACTCCGATCCGGGCGCCGAGTCGGAGCCCCCCGCCCCCACCGAATCTCAAGATGAGCCGACCGTCAAGACCGTCGCGGGCCAGCTTTCAGGGTTTGACTGTGCCGTGGTGGGTGAGCTCTGCCCGACGACGCATCGCGGCGCCGATTACACGACGGGTGTCTTCACGGAGGACAAGTCTTTCTACTTCGTCGTCAACATTCCGCAGAGCTTTCTGACGCAGTATTTCCGCGAGACCGTGGAAGTCGAAGGCACCGTCTACGCGCCGTACGACCGGGCCGTCGAGCCGAAAGTGATTCGTCTAGTGGGCGACGAAGGAGACGGCCGCACGGTCTACGAGCAGGGCTATTTCATCGATGCGGAGGGCCGCCGCGCCACCTTTCAGGATGGCCAGTATCGGGACGGAAAATGGATCGTCCCGTAGTCGCCTGCGATGGGGGGCGTTCCGTCTGAGGCAGTAGTAGCATTCCCTCCGATCGCACTAATTTGTAGAAACAGGACTGCTCCCACAGTGTCATGACTCGCATTCTCAGTTTTCTCTACGGCCTCGTCAACTACGTCGTCTTCCTCGGCGTTTTTCTCTACGCCATCGCGTTCGTCGGCGATTTCTGGGTGCCGAGGACAATCGACAGCGGCGGACCCACGGGCGCGTTCTGGTCGTCGCTCCTCATCAACGCCGGACTCCTCGGCCTCTTTGCCCTCCAGCACAGCGGCATGGCGCGCCAGGGCTTCAAGGAGTGGTGGACGGACATCATTCCCGAGCCCATCGAACGAAGTACGTACGTGCTGTTTAGTAACGTCGTGCTCATCTTGCTCTTCTGGCAGTGGCACCCGCTGACCGACGTGATGTGGCAGGTCGACGCCGCCTGGGGGCAGTACGTTCTCTGGGGACTTTTCGGGCTCGGCTGGACGCTCGTCTTGGTCGCCACGTTCATGATCAGCCACGCGCATCTGTTCGGCCTGAAGCAGGTCCACGAGCATATGCAGGGCGAGGACGTGTCGGCCCCGAAGTTTCAGATCACAGGGCTCTACCAGTACGTGCGCCATCCGCTCAACCTCGGCTTTCTGATTGCTTTCTGGGCAACGCCGGAGATGACGCTCGGCCACCTCGTCTTTGCCCTTGCAACGACCGGCTACATCTTCATTGCCATGGTGCTGGAGGAGCAGGATCTGATCGCCCGCTTTGGCACCCGCTACCGCCGATATCGCGAGCGCGTCCCCATGATCGTCCCCGGACTGGGGAGCACGGGCACCTCCGAGGAGCCGGCGTAGTACCAGCAACTGTCAAGGGGGAGGCGGTGGGCGCCCCTACGATCGCTCGGGAAGAGTGTCGTGAGGCAGCGCCGGGGGTCCGTTCGTACAATGGTGAGACAGCGATACGACGCATCCATGAGTAAATCTCCGTCTCCCGTTCAGTCGCAGTACGCGCACGGATCGTTGCTTGAGGCCATTGATGCGGCCCTCGAAGACGCGAGCCCGTCCCGTCCGCATCCGACGGTGGAGGACCTGGCGCCCGTCGACGCGTTTCACATTCGGGGCCGGCAGGCCACCCGGGAGCTCATAGAGGGCCTTCCCCTTCCGAAGGCCCCGTCCGTCTTGGACGTGGGGTGTGGGATTGGGGGCACGGCCCGCTTCCTGGCCGACGAATACGGCGCCCACGTGCTGGGGGTGGACGTGACCGAGGAATATTGCGAGGTCGCTCGCGAACTGACGCGGCGGGTCCAACTGGACGATCAAATCACGTTTCGTCAGGCGAATGCCCTCGATTTGCCAACGGAGAGCGACCGCTTCGATCTCGTTGTGTCCGAGCACGTCCAGATGAACGTCGCCGACAAACAGCGCTACGTTCGGGAGATCGCCCGCGTGCTCAACCCGGGGGGATTCCTGGCGCTGTATGGAATCTTCGCCGGGATCGAGGGGGATCGACACTACCCTGTTCCCTGGGCCGACAATCCGTCCGTCAGCGTTCTCGCCCGCCCCGACGCGTTCCGGGACGCCGTAACCGCTGCGGGGCTCACGGTGCTCGACTGGGAGGACTGCACAGAGCAAGGACGATCCTGGTTCGAAACGACGCTGAAGAAGATCCAACGGGAGGGGTTTCCCCCGATCGGTCTTCATCTGCTGATGGGGGACGGCACGACGGAAAAAATGAAAAATGTGGTCCGCAACCTGAGAGAAGAACGAATCGCAATCGCATCGGCGGTGGCGCGCAAGCCGGCGTAGATTGCGACGCTCCGTGGGTCCGGAGCCCTTGTTCGCTCCGACGAGGACGGAGAACCGGAGTCGCCTCGATTGTAGCGTTTGCGCTCTATCGCACCAATCCACTTCAGCCTATGTCTATTCCGCGAGATGAGACCGAGGGCGACGTTTCGGACACACCGACCATGATCGCGCCCGACGACGGCGCCCCGTTCCGGTTCGGCGAGGTCGGGGGCCGCTTTAAGATCGGCGGATCGGGCACCGACGATCGCTTCGCCGTCGCCCAGCTTCCCGAGATCCCGCCCCGGACCCTGGCCGCTCCGCTCCACCGTCACCACAACGAGGACGAGTACACCTATGTGCGCGAGGGAACACTGGGCACGATGGCCGGGGACGAGGTGGTGACGGCCGAGCCGGGCACGTGGCTCGTCAAGCCGCGCGGGCAGTGGCACACCTTCTGGAACGCCGGGAACGAGCCCTGCCACGTGATTGAGATCGTCTCGCCGGCCGGGTTCGAGACTTACTTCAAGGAGGTGGCCGCGGCGCAGGGAGACATGGAGCGGCTCGCGCAGATCAACGAGAAGTACGCCATCGACATGGACTTCGAAAGCGTCCCGGAGCTCTGCGAACGCTTCGGGCTGACGTTTCCGGAGCTGTAGGTTCCAGGCTGAGTACGCGCCCGACCCCCTCATCCGCGCCAACCACAGAAAACAATCATGACCCAAGTCAGCGAGCACGAAACGGAGCACGCCCCCGACGACGTCGTCACCCGCCAGGAGCCGTTGCGCGAACAGTACCAGGAAGCGCCCGAGGCGGCCTTGGTGACCGACCGGGCGACAACAACCGGGTACGATCTTTCGGATCCGTGGCACGGCGAGGTGGAACCGGGAAGCGAAGAACACGGCGAAACGTGGCCGTTTGGCGTTCACCGCGCTGTCGGCGGTTTTCACGACGCGCCGGTGCCGGGGGACATCCTCTGTGCCGCGCTCGCCACCTGCCTGGACTCGACCATTCGCCTCATTGCCGACCGCCTCGGCGTGACGCTGGAGGCGCTCGAAGTGGAGGTGACCGCCGATGTAGATGTGCGCGGCACGCTGGTCGTGCGACGGGACGTGCCCGTCCGCTTTCAGTCGATGCAGTGTCACGTCGACATCGAGCCGGCCGAAGGCACGGATCCGAAGCTCGTACGGAAGCTCCTGAAGGGGGCCGAGTACAGTTGCGTGAACCTACAAACGCTACGCAACGGCGTCTCCGTCGAAACCAGCGTTGACGTCGAAGGAGCCGACACCACCGACCCTGCCTGAACTCACGGATGAGGCTGACACTGAACGGAACGAGTTCACGTAGGCCAAGGCCTTTCTGGCGGAAAACTGAGGCCATCGTCCCCGTTCCAGCCGCCTGCAACTTGTCAGTCGTTCAACCTGTACCGTAGAACGCCGCTTCCGGGCGGCTTTTTCTTTGGTTGCTTCCGTGATTTCTGCATGCCATGCCGGAGCGCACCCCCTTCCGCCCCAAACAAAGCCTCGGCCAGAACTTCCTGCAGGATCCCAACATGGCCGAGAAGATCATCGGGACGTTGCAGGCACCACCGAATGCACACGTGGTGGAAGTGGGGGCCGGGACCGGCGTGCTCACCGAGCGGCTGGCGGAGCGGTACGAGAATCTCACCGCTATCGAGATTGACGAGCGGGCGGTGGAGGTGCTTCGTGAGAAGCTGCCGGGCGTGGACGTGCGAGAGGAAGACGTTCGGGAGACAAGCTGGGCGGCCCTCGCCGACGAGAAGGGCGGCCCGTTCTACGTGATCAGCAACACGCCCTACTACCTCACGAGCCCGATCCTCTTCGCGCTCCTGGAGCAGCGGCAGCACCTGGCCGAGGCGGTGCTCACGATGCAGCGCGAGGTGGCCGATCGCCTCGTTGCGAAGCCGAGCACCAAGGCGTACGGCATTCTCAGCGTCCTGCTGCAGCTCTACGCCGCCCCCGAGAAGCTCTTTACGGTGCCGCCGCAGGTGTTCTCGCCCCAGCCCGACGTGACGAGCGCGGTGGTGCGCCTCCGGTTCGACAGTGGCGAGGAGCCAGCCGATCTCGAGTTTGACGATGTGCGTCGCTACGTGCGGGCCGCCTTCAACCAGCGGCGCAAGATGCTCCGCAACAGCCTCAGTGCCTGGACGAAGGAGCAGGGCGTCGGTTTTCCGAACGACTGGGGCCGCAAGCGGGCCGAGGCGCTCACGCCGCAGGAGTTTGCGACGCTCGCCCGCCACCTCAACGCCCATGCCGATCCGGACCCCGCCGCGTAGCCGGGCACGTCTCCGGGGCCGTGCCGTATGCGAAAAGGTGCGTCCCTGAATCACGTCTACTCGTCCGGTCCCGATGGGTCAGCCCAACTCGTCCCCGTTCCGTTCCCCCGCCGTGCCCGAAGGCCCGCCCCACAGCGGCCTGCTGGAGGTCGACGAGTCGTTCGTCGACGATGTCGTCACCCTTCTCTCCGGGGGGCAGCGGGGGATGGTGCTCAACCTAGTCGCCGATCTCTATCCGGCCGACATCGCCCTGTTGATTCGACACCTGCCGGACGACGAGGCCGGTCGGCTCTTCCGGTGGCTGCCGCCCGAGCTGGCGAGCGACACCCTGGCGGACATGGAGGATGCCGTCCGCTCACGACTGCTGTCGGGGCTCGCGCCGGAGACGCTCGTCGACCTGATCGACGCCCTCGACACCGACGATGCAGCCGACGTTCTCGCCGACCTGTCGGACGAGGTGGCCCTGCAGGTGCTCCCGGATCTGGAGGACACCGAGGACCTGACTGAGCTCCTGGAATACGGAGAGGAAACGGCGGGCGGCATCATGGCGCGCGAGTACGTGGCCATCCCACCGGATTGGACTCTCCGCGAGGCCACCGAGGAGGTCCGGCGCAGCGCGGCCGAGGTGGATGAGCTCTACACCGCCTACGTCGTGGACGAGGACGGGACCCTGCTCGGCACCATCTCGCTCAAGCAGTTGCTCCTGTCCGCCGGGTCGGTAAAGGTGCGCGACATCATGGACGCCGACTTCATCTCCGTCGCGCCGGAAGTGGACCAGGAAGAAGTCGCGCGGGTGGTGCAGCGGTACGACCTCGTCTCGGTCCCGGTGGTCGACGAGGCCGGGCGCATGAGGGGCCGCATCACGATCGACGACGTGGTGGACGTGATTCGCGACGAGGCCGAGGAGGACATTCAGCTCATGAGCGGCCTCACGGGGCAAGAGGAAACGATCGACACGGCCGTGCAGGTGAGTCGGGGACGCCTCCCGTGGCTTATCATCGGTCTTGTAGGATCGGGCCTCTCAGGGACCGTCATCGGGGCGTTCGAGGCCACGCTTCAGCAGGCCGTGGTGCTCGCCACCTTCATTCCCATTGTGACGGCCATGGGTGGCAACGCCGCCGTCCAGAGCGCGGCCATCGCCGTGCAGGGGCTCGGCTCCGGCGAGCTGTGGCTGTCCGACGCCTTCAAGCGAATCGGCAAGGAAATGCTCGTAGCGCTGCTGAACGGGATCGTCGTAGCGGCCCTGCTCTGCGGCACCGTCGCCGTGCTCGGCTTGGGAAACGTAACGTCCCTCGTGACCACCCTCGGCCTCACAATGCTCGCGGTGAGTCTGGTCGCCACGACGAACGGAGCGCTCATGCCCTTTCTGCTCACGTGGCTCGGCGTCGATCCGGCCAGCGCGATGGGCCCGTTTGTCACCACCCTCAACGACATCGTGGGCCTGGCCATCTACTTCTTCATCGCCACGGGGCTGTACCTATGAGGCGATGCGAGGGCCGCTGTAGGCACCGGAGTAAATTTGAAGGTGTAGGAGAGGGAGTTCGCCCATCAACAGCAGGAGATGCTCTGCACCGGCCGGCATTCCGCGTAAGCGATTACACGCTTCAGTAGCGGACAATTGAGCGGAAAAGGACCGTGAGGGGAACATGGACGGTACTCACTTGACATTTTATTGAAGTTAACGCAAATTAGTTCTGAAACGAAGGAGGTGAGACGATTTGCGCTCCCTCTCTCCTTCATTTTTTTGTAAGCGCTTACGATAACCCGAAAAACAGATACAACTCCTTCCATGAAACGAGTTACGGTACTACTCCACAGATTTTTGGCTACATCGAACACTCCGCAGGGACTGACGGCTGTGCTTGCGGGAGCACTGCTCGTCCTATCTCCGCTGCTCGTCCAGGCCCAGCCAACTCTCGATGGAGACATCGACGGGGACGATGAGTACATTCAACTAGCCGAATGGACGCAGGGCGATACCGGGTTTGGAGACCACGGGATGAATGCTCTGTACGGCTATCAAGACGGGAATACCCTGTACGTCGCCATTGTTGGGGAAGCCGAAGACAACGGGAACGCGTTCCTCCTCTTTATAGATGTCTCAAGCCAGTCCGGCATCGCTCCGGGGGATTCTCTTCCAGGGACTACGGATGGTCTGTCGCCCTTGGACGGATACGGTGACACCGACGGAGGGGCGACGCACGACTTCGAGACTGATTTTGGCGTGCGAATCTCTTCGTCCGATGACGGAAGCACCCCAGGAGCCTTCGTAAGCATCGCAGACTACCGCAGTTTGAACGATGACGACAATGCGCCTGAGACCTTCTTGGAGGGATCCCTTACGAATGGACAGATGATCGCTGATGGGACGGAGGTGACGTTCGATGATGCTCCGTTCGACGGGACGTCCATCGCCTATGATGACGTCGACGTGTTGTCGAACGTCACCACCGAAGCAGCCGAGTTTGCAATTCCACTCTCCGCATTGGGAGCGTCCAGCGGGGATACCTTCAAGCTGTTTGCGCTTTACACCAGCGGCTCGGGGAACTTCCTCTCGGCCAACACTCTCCCCGAAATTCCAGGACAGGGAGGAAACAACCTCGGAAGTCCTGGAACTGTCGACTTTTCCAGCTCGAACTTCCCTGAGGACCAGCATACGGACGCCAATCCCCTTCCGGTTGAGCTAGCGTCCTTCGACGCCCGCCGCGACGGCGAGAACGTTGTGCTGGACTGGAAAACGGCCTCGGAAACGAACAACGCGGGCTTTGCGGTGCAGCATGCCGTCGGCTCCGGCGACTTTGAGCAGATCGGTTGGGTGAAAGGAGCCGGCACCACCACCGAGGCGCAGACCTACCGGTTTACGACTGAGAACCTTTCGGCGGGCCCCCACCGATTCCGCCTGAAGCAAGAGGACCTGGACGGGAGCTCGAGCCTCAGTGAGGTCGTGGAGGTAACCGTGCGCCCCGACGGCCCGGTTGCCATTCGGGGAGTGGCGCCGAATCCGGTGCGTGGAACCGCCACCCTGCGATTCACGGCGCGCGAGAGCGGCAATGTAACCGTATCGCTCTACGACGTGCTCGGACGGAAGGTAGAGACGCTGCACCAGGGGCGTGTGTCGGGCGGACAGCCGGCGCAGGTCACGCTGAACGCATCTTCGTTGTCGAGCGGGATCTACTTCCTCCGCGTTGAGGGACGCTCTTTCACGCGTACCAAGCGCATCACGGTGGCACAGTAGCGTCGCACTCAGGGCGCAGGAGGCGCCCCAAACAACTGCGGCGGTTCGGCAGCGTTGTCTGCCGGACCGCCGTTTTTCATTGCTCTTGGGAAGGTGGCTCTCGGAGAGCGGTCTCCACGGCGTCTAGCAAGCGCCGAACCCGCCGCCGATTCACGCCGAGATCACTGTGTCCCACCCGGCTCGCGCTGCGGACGTACAGGGCGCTTCCACCGTTCGTCCGCGCCTTCACAGCCACATCCACGTCGTCCTTAAAGATCAACGCTACTCGGTACACCGCCTCGGCTTGGCGCCCGTTCGTGCTGTCGGAGAGGCGGAGCGTGGTGGGGCCCAGCGATTCGAGTGCGCGCTGCGCCGCCACGAATAGCGTGTCCGGCGGAACGTCGTAGCCCCGGGCCACGCGCTCACAGTTGGGCGTGTCCGGGCATGAGGGGAGGGGATTGTCGGGGAGCGACTGCGCCTCAGACACGGCGGGAATCGTCACTGCGAGAAGAAGCGTAAGGACTCGGCCCCTCCAGGAAAGACGCGTTCGCACGGGAAGGCGACCGAGGCGGGATCCGAGTAGCCGTCGGCGAGGCTTACTTCTGAGCAGACGGAGGAAGTGTCTGTTCCGACGAGGATCGGCTCGCCTTCTGTTGTAGGTCCTGTGCCTCGTTGTACTTCGAGGGACACTTCACGAGGATATTCTTGGCCACGAAGGCACCGTCCTGCGTCCGCCCCTGCACGACGACCTGCTCGGCCTCCTCGAAATTGGCGGGTTTCGGGTTGTTGTACCGCACCTTTCGCACCGTGCCGGTCTCGTCGCGCATGTAGAAGGTGAAGACGTTCTGGGCGCGATCGTAGTGGGTGGGGCGGTCCTCGGCCCACGTGCCCACCACGTGCGCCGAGGCCCCGGTTTGGGCGGCCTGTTCAAAGTTCATGTACCCCCCAACCTGGCTGCCAAAATTGACGAACAGGAGGGTGCCAAAGCCGAGCATGGCGGCCAGCCCAATGATGGTCTTCCACTTCATGGTGGGGCGGAGTGAGCAGTAAGAATTATGCGGCTACTCGTCGTCTGAAATGTGCCGGTCGAGGCGCCGTTCCAGCCGATCGATCTTGCGGTCGGTGCGGAAGAGAACCGTTACGAGACCGATCCAGATCAGAAGCACCACGGCGAGCACGACGTAGATCTTGCCTCCCTGCCCCATGATGCGGTCGAGGCCCGTCGGCGACTGGGCCGCCGGCTGTTCCGTCCACGTGCTGTCGTAGGCCGAGGTCGAATCGGGGCGTTCCTGGGCCGGTCGGTATGTCAGGGCGTCATCCGACCGAATCGGGTGGATCGTCATGGGGGAGCGCGCACGCCGCAGTCAGAGAGAACGATGAAGAGGCTCAGTTCGCAGGGGCGTTGGAGGAGACCCTCGCCGTTTAGACCCCGGCCTCGTCGCGCGGGCCCGAGGCGAGCTCGATCTTCCGGAGCTTCTCCTGCAGCCAGGCGAGGCGGACCCGCTGGGTGTACAGCAGCCAGCAGAGCCCGAGGAAGGCGAGCACGGAGGGGTAGAAGACCCACCGCATCGCGGGGGCGAGGTCCGTCTGGCTGAACGCCGGACTTCCCTCCCCCCCTGGATGGAGGCTCGGCATCTGGCGAGGCAGGATGTAGAGGAGAAACGGCATCGTCACGACCGCGAACAGATTGTACACCGCCGCGATACGCCCGCGGGTGTTCGGTGCATCGATCGCGTCCCGCAGGACGAAGTACCCGCCGTAAATGAGCAGCAGGACCGCGGCCATCGACTGCTTCGGGTCGAAGTTCCACCACACGCCCGTGCCCTCGTACCACGTGAAGCGGGCCCACACCATACCCGTCACAATGCCCAGACCTCCGAAAATGAGTGCGATCCGGGCGGCCTCTCGGGCGCGGAGGTCGCGGATGCGATTTCCACTCCGAAGGTATTGGGCCGAGTGGTACGCCGAGACGATCGTGGCCGCCATGAGCGAAAACCACATCGGCACGTGGAAATAGAGGTTGCGCGCCGACTGTTCGAGGATGTCTAGCTGCGGAATCCTGCCCAGGAAGCCGGCAACCAGGATCCCGGTGAGCAGCAGCACCACGGCCCCGCGCACCACGCGGTACAGCCGCTGATTTACCAGAGGAGTCGTTCGAGCGTCGGTGGGCATAGTGATTGGTCGGGGACGAAAAACAGTACCAGCCGATGGTACGCCTCAAAAACGGGGGGCTTTCCGGGGCGGGACTGAATTCGCTCAACGTTCAAAGCACCGTGGGGGCGTGTGGGCGTGGTTGCGTGTGGGCGTTATGGGG
>Ga0207797_1002312_pt1 | contig 13237 bp, 8 predicted proteins | sample PRCRCaboRojoPR_6_FD_187275 | JGI IMG/M metagenome (GOLD analysis project Ga0207797, IMG submission 187275) | Marine sediment microbial community from Cabo Rojo, Puerto Rico - PR CR 10% Liquid 1 (SPAdes) | ecosystem: Environmental > Aquatic > Marine > Coastal > Sediment | place: Cabo Rojo, Puerto... | reverse complement strand
GGATCAGGCAGGTGTTCAATATAACTTTAAGGAGAAATCCGTTGAGTGGTTTAACTATGTATTGAACATGCTGCCCTGGATTCTTCTTATTCTCTTTTGGTTTTATCTGATGCGCCGGATGCAGGGTGGCGGCGGCGGTGGTGGCATTTTCTCGTTCGGAAAGAGCCGTGCGAAGATGTTCGATAGTGATAAGCCACAGGTGACATTCCAGGATGTGTCAGGGTGTGATGAGGCAAAACAGGAGCTTACCGAAGTCATAGAGTATCTCAAGGACCCCAGCAAATTTCAGGGATTGGGTGGAAAAATCCCCAGGGGGGCGTTGCTGCTTGGGCCGCCCGGAACGGGAAAGACTTTGCTGGCCAGAGCCGTGGCCGGAGAGGCCGGCGTTCCGTTCTTTAATCTGAGCGGTGCCGATTTTGTGGAAATGTTCGTTGGGGTCGGAGCGTCCAGAGTCCGGGATCTGTTTGAGCAGGGCAAGAAGAATGCCCCCTGTATCATCTTCATTGATGAAATAGATGCAGTCGGCCGGCATCGGGGTGCCGGTATCGGGGGCGGGCATGATGAGCGCGAACAAACATTGAATCAGCTGCTAGTGGAGATGGACGGTTTCGATACCGATGATAGTGTCATTCTGCTGGCGGCGACCAACCGGCCGGATGTGCTTGATAATGCACTGTTGCGTCCGGGGCGGTTTGACCGGCAGATCGTAGTGGATGTGCCGGATTATCGCGGTCGGGCCGGGATCCTGCGGGTGCATACCAAGGATATCCCGCTTGCGGATGATGTGGATCTGGATGTGGTGGCGAAGAGTACACCCGGAATGGTGGGGGCTGACCTGGCAAATCTGGTTAATGAAGCGGCATTACTGGCTGCCCGGCGTGGTGTTGATAAAGTCTACATGGAAGATTTCGAAGAAGCCAAAGATAAAGTGACCATGGGAATCGAGCGCCGGAGCCGTGTAATCAATGAAAACGACCGGCGGGTGGTGGCCTACCATGAAGCAGGCCATACCATTGTGGCGAAGTTCATGCCGGAAGCCGATCCGGTCCATAAGGTCACTATAATACCGCGCGGCCAGGCACTGGGAGTCACGCATCAGTTGCCTCTGGATGACCGCTATAATTACTCCCGTTCTTATCTGAAAACCCAGCTGGCGATTATGATGGGCGGGCGTACGGCTGAAGAGATCATCTTTAACGAAATCACTACCGGTGCCGGAAACGACATCAAGCGTGCCACAGACATGGCCCAGAAAATGGTAACCCAATGGGGAATGAGTGATAAACTGGGCCCGCTGACCTTCGGTGACAAGGAGGAAGAAATCTTCCTGGGGAGAGAGATTGCCCAACACCGGGATTACAGCGAACAAACCGCCCAGGATATCGACCAGGAAATCCGGAATTTAGTTGATGAGGCGCATACAAAAGCCCGGCAGATTCTCACAGAAAACATGGATATTCTCAATGCCATGTCAGAAGCGTTATTGGAGCATGAGACACTGAATGACGAAGAAATTGATATCCTGATCAGTGGGGGGAGTATCAACGGGAAAGACTCTCCGGTTGCACGCCAATCGGATGAGGGAGATGGCGACGGCCGGGCTGATGAATCCGCCATTCACGAATCCGGAGAGAAGACCGGAATGGAACATGAATCTGCATCGCAGAATTCCGGAACGCCTGACCCGGATGGCGAATCCGAACCGGAGGATCCGGCCATCAGCCGATCTGGGGAGGCGGAAGAAAAATCCAACGAAGGAGAGAACCGCTAGTGCCGCTGGTTCCCGCCCGCCTGATTTAAGAACTCAAGAGCCCCAAACAGTCCTCGTCTGGGGCTCGACCTTACTTAATACAGAGACGCTAGTATGCTGCAAGAGCTGTCGATAACTGATCGAACTCTTATCATGGGGATAGTAAATGTAACACCGGATTCGTTTTCGGATCGGGGAAGACATTTCCACCCGGATGATGCAGTGGCGCAGGCAAAACAGCTTGAGAAGGAAGGGGCTGATATTCTGGATCTGGGGGCGGAATCGACCAGACCCGGCGCGGAACCGGTCCCGGTAGAAGAAGAACTGCGCAGATTAACACCGGTGGTGGAACGTTTGGTTGAGCAGGTTAGCGTGCCGATCAGTATAGATACCAGAAAACGACCGGTGGCAGAAGAAATGCTGAGACTGGGTGCTGATATCATTAATGATGTCAGTGCCCTCCGATATGATTTGGGAATGGGTGGGCTGCTGGCTGACCTCGGCTGTCCGGTAATTCTGATGCATATGCAGGGAACACCGCAGACCATGCAGGAATCCCCGGAGTACGAAAATGCGGTTTCGGATATCCTCGAATTCTTCAGGGAACGGACAGAATATGCCGTTTCAGAGGGTATACGGCAGGACAGAATCATTTTGGATCCCGGGATCGGATTCGGAAAAACACTTGAGCATAACTACCAGATCATAAGACATCTTGATAAATTCAAGTCTATGGGATATCCTCTTGTATTGGGAGCATCCCGGAAGTCCTTAATCGGTACCACCCTGGATTTGCCGGTGGATGAACGGCTGGAAGGCAGTCTCGCTGTGGCGGCTGTGGGTATTTGGAAGGGGGCGGATATCGTCAGAGTGCATGATGTGCAGGCAACAAAGAGAGTGGCGCGGATGGTGGACGCACTTCGCGGTGACAAGAAAGTTCCTCAGGTATGAATCTGATCCAGATCGGCTTTATTACAGTTACCCTGATCGATGTTATCGATATTTTAGCCATATGGTGGTTGTTCTATCAGTTGTACAAGATTTTCCAGGGTACTCGTGCCGCCCAGATGCTTATCGGCCTGATTGTAATTATGATGGCCTCGTTTCTCTTTCAGGCCCTCAATTTCAGTGGAATGTCATGGTTGCTCAGACACATTCAGACGATCTGGGTAATCGCGTTCGTTATCCTGTTTCAACCGGAGCTGAGACGCGTGCTAATCTATATCGGACAAAATCCGTTATTCCAGAGAATTATGCCTTCCCAGGTTTCCAAGACCGTGGATGAGGTGGTGGATGCGGTGTCGGATCTCTCCAAGAGGAAGTGGGGCGCACTCGTGGTGATGCAGCAGGAAACCGGTCTGAAATCGATTATCGAGAAAGGGGTACCGGTGAACGCCACTGTTTCCAGTAATCTGATCGTATCTATTTTCAATCCCAGTTCGCCTTTGCATGACGGGGCAATCGTCATCAATACCGATACCATCGAGGCTGCGAAATGTATACTCCCGCTCTCGGAGCGACTGGAAATCGATCCGAATCTGGGAACCCGGCATCTCGCGGCTCTGGGTCTGTCAGAGGAAACCGATGCTCTGATCATTGTGGTTTCCGAGGAGACCGGCCGGATATCACTCGCCCATCAAGGAATACTCAACCGGAGCCTTGATGAAGATATGTTACGCGCAAAACTCTCCAAGGCCTTCATTACGGAAAGCGCTGCCTAGTATTCTTGCTCTGGCGGCTGCACTGTTCTCTGCCGCCAACGCTCTTCCACAATTACAAACTCATGCTGTTCAAATTCCCGGGAAACCGGGAGTTCAGAAGGCCGCCCATCCGGGTCAATATACCCGGAACAGCGGACTATCGCCCGCAAGTACCTCGGTGGAAATTATTCAACAGAAAAATGTATCCTGCATCAAAGTGAAGCTAGATACATTCTCGTGGGCCTCACGTGGAGAGGGAATTTATCCGGATGCCCCGGATTTCCTGCCCTCCGGGGTACACATGCTTCCAATGATTAGTATTCTGGTGACTTCACACCACTCTCAATTGCCACTGCGGGAGATCCGAACCTCCGATCCGGAAATTATCGTGCCTCCGGAAAGGGTAATCTATCGAAGGGATAGCCCAATAGGTGGAAATACCGAGCAAGTGGTGGATGTCCGGCAGGACGATCAAAAGTCCCACCGTGTTGAAATCAAAAAATTAGGGAGGTTCCGGGACAGCAATGTGTTTGCTCTTCGCGTGCTTCCCATTCTTTGGGATGAAGAACAGGAGAGGTTTTCATGGACAAAAGACATCAGCATCACCCTGTCCCGGAAACATGAAACACAGGTGTTGTCCGGCGGAACCGGATACCGGGGAAAAGACCTTTTCCAAAAGTTGGGTAAGCGGTATAACGCTGACAGCAAACAGCCTCCCCCGTATGAGAGACGGGCGGTACCTCCCGATTATTCCATGGCAGTGGAAATGCACTTCGAATGTCCCGGTGTGTATCGCATTTCTGCAAAACAACTCCGTGCTGTGCTCGACAGAGATTATCCGATTGATCCCGGTTCATTCCGATTGTATCACCGGGGCCAGGAACAGTTCCTCCGGGTACAACACTCCAGACCGGCCGAATTCACCGGGCAGGATTATATTGAGTTCCCGGTGCGAATATCACACACCGAAACCGTCGGAAGACGCCGTGAGTACAATGTGTATTATCTGGTCTGGGGTGGGAAAGCCGGTAAGCGTTTCGTACCGGTAAGCGTGGACCCTTCCGATCGCAATCCATACTATCTTCGTTCATATCGGCATCATCTTCACTTTGAATCAGACCGCTTTTTCGACAGGCTCGGCGGGGTAAATACGGGGAGTCTCTCCAGAGAAGGACATCACTGGTTTCATTCAGGACCACTAGAAAGCGGCGGTTTGGAGTCGTTTACGTTCCATGTGCCGGACCCTGACCCTGTATCCCTGAATGACGTTTCACTGCTGGTTCATCTCAGAGGGCTTTCCACTGATATCGCAGGACACCATCAGGCAGCACTCTATATCAACGACAGATTCGTTGGTGAAACCGAGGTGTTCAGGGATAAAAAGCCGTACCTTTATCGCCGTAAGAACGCACTGCCGAATCGCAATATGCTCGAGGATGAAAATGTACTCCGCCTGGCGGTGAAGGAGGTCTCTAACGAGTTTGAATCACTGGTTTTGGACTGGTTTGAAATAGAATATGACCGATTGTTCAGGGCAGTAAATGACTATCTGGAATTTGCCTCACCGCCTTCCTCCATCCGGGGGCAGATCTACGAATGCCGCCTGTCAAATTTTCGATCACCCGCAATTCGCCTCTATCGGGATGACGGGCTCTATTGTGATGATATCCATTTGCAGCCGGAGGAAGATGGATCATTTTCGGCCAGAATCCAAACGGTATTTCCCGAATCGCAAGTCCGGTTTTTTGCCGTCAGCGATTCGGGTGTGCGTAGTCCCGCTCGGATGCACATGGTATACTTTCCCAGTTATGACCTGCGGGATATCACTTACCTGATTATTTCTCCATCGCTATTTGCTCGTGAAATTTGGCAGTGGGCTGAGTACAGACGAGAGCAGGGGTGGAATACGGCTGTTATCAGTGCTGAAGACATTTACCGGCAATTCAGTTACGGGTACCCTGCTCCGGGGGCGATACGCCGGTGTATTCAGTCAGTTGCAGACCGGTCCGGTTCGGATCGACTGTTGCATGTCCTGCTTGTTGGTGATCCGGAGCCGAAAAATCACTCCAATGATCCGAATGCTCATTTGCCTGTGGCTTACTATCAGACCGAGAAATACGGAGCTGCAGAGACCGACTATTTTTATGCCAATCTCGATACCAGTGATTTGATTCCTGAGGCGGCTGTTGGTCGTATCCCGGTGAAGACCCGGGAGGAGTTACGCCAGGTTTTCGAGAAAATCCGTGGTTACGAGATGAGGGAATACCCCGGCCCCTGGACAATGCGTGGACTCTTCATTGCCGGCTATAATCCGGTTTTTAAAACCCAGACCGAGGAGCTGATCCGGGAGAAGGTGCCGGACAATTACTTCCCCGAGCGGCTCTATATCGACCTGAAATCCGGAAATGGCCGGTTTTATGGGGAGACGGAGGAATTGTTGAGTTATCTGAATGCAGGAGTGGGGTACGTTAATTTCTTCGGGCATGGCGGGGGTGCGGTTTGGGCAGACCGATCATTGTTTCTCCGGGAGCATATTAATGTATTGGAGAATGAATCTGCCCTTCCGTTTGTCACCAGTATGACATGTTTCACCGGTTCCCTTCAGGGGGAGCGCGGTCTTGGCAAGCAACTACTTCTAAAGCCGGGAGGTGGGGCAATCGGCGTGTTTGCTTCTTCAGGTCTTGGCTGGCTCTGGAATGATTACCTGCTGGCATATGACATTCCCGGACTGCTGGGTTCTCCCGGATATACGTTGGGCGAAATTCTGCATGATGCACGGATTGGATATCTTGGCAGGGCGGGACGATACGGATTCCAGCATCTGACATCATCCATGCTGTACCAGTATAATCTGCTTGGCGATCCTGTCGTACATCTGCCGGTTCCGCAGGATGATGATGAAATCACAGGGGCGGATAAGCGACTCCGGCGGGGAGATCACCTTAAAATAGAAGCAGACCAACCTTATCCGACAAAACTACAGATATATTCGGCCGGTAAACTCCCGGTCTTTCCAGAGGGTTTCCAGGAAGTACCCTGGATTGAAATACCAGAAGGAAATTATACCTGTGCGATACCGCTGCCCGATGAGCTGCCGAGAGGGCAAGGGCATGTCGCATATTACCGGGAAACCGATTCCGGCCGGGATGGGAAAGCCGGAGCCTGGCATTTTGGTTTGGAAACCCCTGTAATGGAGGGTTTCCAGACAAATCCGGCACTTCCCCGGTCGGGGGATTCGGTCTATTTTTCCGTACGGATTTACGATGCAACCGTGGATTCGGCCTGGGTGCGGACCTCCGGAGGAAATCGGCAGCTGACACTGGGTTCTTCATCGGAGATTCTCTGGCGAACCCGGCAACCGCTACCAGGAGTTCGGGCTGACGAGGAAATTCGCTGGCGGGTTGAGATACGGACCGGAGATGGAGAGAAGATAACCGGTCCGTGGCAGAGGTTTCGGGTCCGCCTGCGTCCGGATCTCTCGCTGCGCAGAGTTTCGGTAAACCATGGAGAGAAACCGGTTTTACTGGTTATAGCAGAGATAAACGACTCACCTGACGGAATGGCGCTGAATGGAAATCCATTGGTTAAGCTTTCCCTGATTAACAGCAGGGATTCGGTAATTGCCGGTATGTCCCGGAGGCTGAAGTTCGGACCGGGTAAGAAGGATACCCTGAAAATCCCGTTCTACAATGACAGCGGGAATTACACACTGCGATATCATATTGATACGGAGAATCTGGTCCCCGAGGAGAATGAAGCTAATAACATTGGCACCGCAAATTTTACATCAAATATATACGGAGTCACACCTGCACTCGGGCTGACGTTTGACGGAAGGCATTCCCATAACATTGTGGATGAAATATGGCATTTAAGCATACCTCCGGGATGTGTTGTTCAGCCAACTACAGTGAGATTAGAACCGATAATCCTCCCCTTCGATTCCAGTCAATGGCAGATGAGCCCATTACTGTCGGACGGCCACCTAATCCGGGCGTTCAGGGTGATGTACCATCCTCAGCAAGATGATTCTCCCGAAGTTGAACTCCGGATTGATACGGTTCTCACCGATACCACATTCCGGTTATACAGGAAAGCGGAGGCGAGTGCCTCGCCATGGGAGCAGTGTACAGCCGGGACTGTCGGAGAAACCCAGCCTGTCGATCAGGAGGGGATTTATAGTCCGTTCTCGTCCAGAGATACGCAACCTCCCACCGTTTCAGTCAGCATAGGAGATCAGCAATATCTCCCGGAAATGTATGTGAACCTGAGTCCTGTATTCCGGTTTCTGACTGAAGATGAAACCGGCGTAACTCGCTGCAGGGACAGGCTGCGCTTGTATGTGGATGGTCGCCGGGTGCCATCGGATGATCCTGACCTGTTCATCCATTCGAACGATTCCCGGGTAGTGCAGGTTGAATACAGGGCGAATTTCACTCCCGGAAGCCACCGGCTGCGATTTTCGGCGGCCGATATTCACGGAAACAGGACAGAGGATCTCATCCATGGTGTCATCTCCCGCCAGGATGCTGAGCTTCTGGATTATGGTAATTTCCCGAATCCGTTTCAGTATGAGACATTTTTCCACTATGAGCTGACAGCCCGTGCCTCCGCGTTCACTCTGGATATCTTTACAGTCGATGGACGACGCATAGTGCGGTTTGATCCCCTCACTTGTGGTGACCCCGATCCTATGGCTGCAGGTTTCCACCGGTTCCCCTGGGATGGAAGGGACGATGACGGAGCCTTCATCGCAAACGGCGTGTATTTCTACCGTATGAAAGTGCAGATTGGTGATAAAACTCATACCTCCATCGGAAAACTGGCCAAAGCTCGTTGAGGCCGTCATACTCCTTGGGATACTGACTGTTTCCCAGACCGCGTATGGTGGCCGATATGCAGACAGTATGCTGCGGATGGAAGTCAGTCCCCGGGCCGCTGCACTGGGAGGAGCCGCAGGGGCTCTTCTGGAAAACGGGGCGGTCTTTCTCCAGAATCCGGCGAATATCTCGTATGTCACAAAATTGCGTGTACGGGGACTCTATCAGTCACAATTCGGATTGGCTTCCTATCATCATCTGGGGATTGTTTATCCCATAGTCCGGGCTATGGCGGTTGCTGTGAATTGGATGCGTTTCTCTGTGAATGATATTCCCCTCAGGCCGGATTTAAGCGGCCACAGTACGCTGTCCCGGCGGAATGTCTCCCGGACCATCGCATCTCATCCGGCGGGGACCTTCTCCGACCGTGAAAATGCGTTCTTCCTGAGTGTAGCCCGAATGTATCGGTGGGATCTGGATCTGGGTTGGCGATATTTTAAACTTCCGGTGGAAACTCCGGTGGGGATGAATATTAAATATTTGCATCGGAGGTTGCATACTATACAGGGGCATGGCCTCGGTGTCGATTGCAGTGTCGCACTGAAATTTTCAATGGCGGAGTTGCTGGATTACCGGTGGATGGGGAGGGCGGGCATTTCATTGCTATTGAAGGATTTTACCGGAACGCCCATCAGCTGGAATACCAGATCCCAGGATATTATCGAACCTGCATGGCAGTGGAACTGGGCTTATGAACAACCGATCGGGGTGAACGGGAATGCGATACATCTGGTCTGGCGAAAGTCCACTAGATACCGGGATGGAAGTGGTTGGGGAGTGGAATGGCAACACAGAAAACTGTTGGCCGTACAAATAGGACGCAACGGTCAGGGGCTGGTTGGTGGAATTTCGGTGGGATCATCATGGCACAAATACCGGCTGGTGTTCGAGTATGGGTTTACACGTCACGTTCTCGGAAATGTCCATAAAATCAGCTGTATGCTCTCGTTGTGATTTTATATAAAAAATATGCAATTTGGTGTTGTCTTTAGAAATGTAAATTCTTAGTTTCATTTCATGTCAAAAATATTACAAAAGAACTTATTGCCAGTAGATATTTATGTAGATGGTGGTTATACTACAGCGTACATGCCGAAACTGGGTTGACTCTGCTAGAGGCGGGCAGGAAGTAACGAAACGAAGATGATAACTGATAAAAGATGAAGAAAATCGAAGCAATCATAAAACCCTTTAAACTGGATGAGGTGCGGGAGGCGTTGGCGGAAATTGGTGTTCACGGGATGACGGTCAGTGAGGTGAAAGGTTTCGGCCGACAGAAAGGCCAGACTGAGTTATACAGAGGCAGTGAGTACCATATAGATTTCCTTCCGAAAGTTAAAATCGAGATAGTGGGAACGGACGATCAGTATTCACGAATTGTGGATACCATAATTCAACGTGCCGCAACCGGAAATGTGGGTGATGGAAAGGTCTTCATCTATAATGTGGATGAGGCGATTCGGATTCGAACCGGTGAATCCGGAAATGCCGCGATTGAATAGTAGTCGGACTTAACCAGAACGCAAGACTGAACGAAGTGAATGAAAGGAGAGAAGCATGGCTAGAAAATTAGATGAAACTAACAGAAGAATTCTGGCACTGCTCCAGGAGGATGGCCGGATGAAGCGGCAGGATGTAGCCAGAGAAGTTGGGCTGTCGACACCGGCGGTGAGTGAACGGATGAATAAATTACTCGAGAGTGGAATTATCGAAAGGTACACGGCGGTGGTCAACCCGGCGGCAATCGATAAAGGGGTTACCGCATATTTGACTGTGGCTTATGAAGCGCCGAAAAGTGGGGCCGGTTTGGAAAAGAAGGTGGAGAATACGGCGGATATACTGGAGTGCCATGCAATCACCGGGGTAGCCTCCCATCTCCTGAAAGTCCGTGTTTCCGGGATATCGGCTCTGAATGATCTGATCACCGAGATCAAAGGCTGGAAAGGTGTAACCAGTGTTGAATCCAATATCGTACTGGAAACCTATAAAGAGACCAACCTCCTTGATACGGAGGATCTGGAGGAAGAATAGACAGCGGGACCATGTCTGAGTTTTCTCTCCTCTTTTACAGGAAAGCTCCGGAGTTGCGGAGGCACTCCGGAGCTTTTTTTATTCTCTGCAACTCTCCGAGCCGATATCGGAGATCGCACAAAGTTGTGACGATTGACAATCTTGCGAATTGGTGATATATTTTCTGAATTTATTGGAGTAACTAAGGTGAAATACAATGTTTGAGGATATCCGACAAGAATTCGAGTCTCTGGAAGAGCGATATATCTATCTTCGGGGGTGTCTTTGACGTAGAGACCCTGCAAGCCAGGAAGTCAGAATTACAGGAAGAATCGACTGCGCCGGACTTCTGGGATAACCCACAGAGTGCGCAGCAGATCCTGCAGGAGATCAGCCGGTATGATGAACAGCTGGAAAAATGGGAAAATGTCAGGGAGCTCCACGAAGAGTTGGAAGTTATGCTGGAACTGGGTGAGGAAGAGAAAGAGTCCTCGCTGGAGGAAGAGCTTCGAAACCTGTTAAAGCAGTACCGGCAGGCCCTCGGTAATCTGGAATTGCAGGTGATGCTCAGTGGAGAAGATGATCCCAAAGATGCGATCCTCACCATCCATCCCGGTGCGGGAGGAACGGAATCCCAGGATTGGGCGGCAATGCTGTACCGAATGTATACCCGATGGATTGAGCACCAGGGGTGGAAATTTCAGGTCATCGATTATCAGCCCGGTGAAGAAGCCGGATTAAAAAGTGTGGCACTCGAAGTCACCGGAAATTTCGTGTACGGATATTTAAAAGCCGAAGCCGGGGTGCACCGCCTGGTCCGGATTTCGCCGTTTGATGCTGATTCCCGCCGCCATACCTCGTTCGCCAGTGTGTTTGTCTACCCGGAGGTTGAAGACGACATCGAGGTGGATATTGACCCTTCCGATCTGCGTATCGATACCTATCGCGCAAGCGGTGCGGGGGGACAACATGTGAATAAGACGGAATCGGCGGTGCGTATCACTCATCTCCCGACAGATATTGTCGTACAGTGCCAGAATGAACGGTCTCAGCACAAGAATAAGGCGAACGCTATGAAAATGCTGCGGGCGCGCCTGTATCAGTTGAAACAGGAGGAAGCCCGGGCTGAAATCGAGGAGATGGAAGCCGCGAAAAAAGACATCTCCTGGGGAAATCAGATCCGTTCGTATGTATTTCATCCGTATACAAAAGTGAAAGATCACCGCACCGAAGTTGAAACCGGGAATGTCCAGGCGGTCATGGACGGTGAACTGGACGAATTTATCAAGGCCTATCTCATGCGTAATGCCGAACAGATACAGTAAGGAGTAAGCGTGACTGTCGAATCAGGAAGCACTCTTCAGGAGTTAAAGCGGACACGCCGGGAAAAACTGGACCAGCTCAGAGAACTGGGTATTAATCCGTATCCGTACGAGTATGATGTAACGCATCGTGCTGACGATATTCTGGAGAATTTTTCGGACTTTGAAGAAAATGAGACCGTCCGGCTTGCCGGTCGTCTTATGGCAATCAGAAGAATGGGGAAAGCAAGTTTTGCCCACATTCAGGATTCCACGGCAAAAATCCAGATATACGTGAAGATTGATAATGTGGGCGAGCAGGTGTACGAAGCCTTTAACCTCCTGGATATAGGAGATATCATCGGCGTTGAGGGTCAGGTGATGAAAACCCGCACCGGTGAGATTACGATTTTCACTACTGATCTGACTGTGCTGACCAAGGCGTTGCATCCCATTCCGGTGGTGAAAGAGACTGATGATCAGGTCTATGATGCCTTCTCCGATAAAGAACAGCGTTATCGGCAGCGTTATTTGGATTTAATCGTCAATCCCGAGGTGAAGGAAACCTTTCAGACCCGGAGTAAAATCATCAGTGCAGTACGCCGGTACCTGAATGACCGGGGATTTATTGAGGTGGAAACACCGGTACTTCAGCCTATTTACGGTGGCGCCACCGCGCGTCCCTTTGTCACGCATCACCATACCCTCGATACCAAACTGTATCTTCGTATCGCCGATGAACTTTATCTCAAGCGTTTGATCGTGGGGGGATTTGAAAAGGTGTATGAAATTGCGAAAGACTTTCGCAATGAGGGAATGGACCGGAATCATAATCCCGAATTCACAATGCTGGAGTGGTATGAGGCGTATGTGGACTACGAATATGAGATGGAGAACGTGGAGCACCTCATTGGAAGCGTCGCTGAAGAAATCGGTCTGACGGAGATAACATATGGAGACACCACAATTGATCTGAGCCCGCCGTTTGCCCGCCGGCCGATGTTTGACCTGCTCGAAGAGGCCCTGGGCGCGGATATCAGCGGGTTTGGCACGGAGCAGTTGAAAAAACTGGCTGATGATCAAGGCCTTGCGGTGGATCCCGACTGGAACTACGGCAAGGTCTTGGATGAGCTCTTCGATGAATTTGTCCAGCCGAATTTAATCCAGCCGACTTTTGTCATCGATCACCCCAAAGAGATTTCGCCATTTGCAAAATCCAAACGTGGTGAGGATGACCGGGTTGTCGAGCGGTTTGAATTGATTATCTCGGGAATGGAGATTTCCAATGCTTTCTCGGAGTTGAATGATCCCATTGATCATCAATGTGTTTTTTGCGACTGTTTCATCAAAACCCGAAACTTAGCACGCGTCAGTCCCAGCATTTTTGCTGCAGCAGACTGATTATGGTTTGTATAAGCCAATGCCTGGTGAACCAAATCGGTTTGCATTTTTTCAAGGCTTACTCCTTCAGGTGGCAGAATAAATTTTCCATTTTTGGCTGGCCCGTTTTCACTGCAGTTTCTTAAAAATGCAAGGGCTTCCGCAGTGATTACCTTTTGATCTCTTTCCATTATCAAGGCACGCTCCATAGCATTA
>Ga0207797_1002311_pt1 | contig 13244 bp, 12 predicted proteins | sample PRCRCaboRojoPR_6_FD_187275 | JGI IMG/M metagenome (GOLD analysis project Ga0207797, IMG submission 187275) | Marine sediment microbial community from Cabo Rojo, Puerto Rico - PR CR 10% Liquid 1 (SPAdes) | ecosystem: Environmental > Aquatic > Marine > Coastal > Sediment | place: Cabo Rojo, Puerto... | reverse complement strand
TCTCTTCCGGAACAGAATAGCCTTCGGGCAAATTTTCACCATCCCCCTCACCACCGGCGTCTGGCAAATTACTCGTTCCCGATGCAGGGAGGGACTGTCCTTTGAAGGTTACCGCGTAGGCGGTCGACAAACCTTCCAGCTTTGCATCACGAGACCATAGCCGGCGGCTCGTCGCCATACCCTCACCCCCGATTGGAGATGTATAACCGGCCTCGGAATAAGCGCCGGCAGGATCGGTTTTTTCCAGAGAAACTCGAAAGACCTTCTTGCTGCGGATTCGGTGGTCGTATTCGGTTTGTGCGTCTGGTGCGATATGGGTTGTATCGCAGGCAATGGGAAGAGTGGAGGCATCCAACCAATGGCAGATGAATAGCGCCAAAAACCCGGTGAGGACAAACCCGGAAACCACCATAAGGCTTTTTGGAGAGAAGTATCTCCTACGGAGGCTGTCGTTACCTTCTCCTGCTACAGGCACCGTCCCCGAAAGGTCTGATTCTCCGGAAGATCCCAATTTTTTCAGTGTTTGATATATCGCACTCATTGCTTTTTTACTGCGGGTATACGTCCCGATGACGATCGCACACGTTGGCTTAATGACAGCACTATATGAGTCTTACGTTCAGAACGATGACGAGTTCACTGGTGACATCGCTGACCGTTTCATTTTTGAACAAGTATCCCAGTATGGGAATGGAAGACAGTACGGGAAATCCTTTTTCCTCACTTTGTTTCCGTTTGTCGATCAGTCCCCCCAGGATGACCACGTCTCCACTATTGATACCGATGGTCGTACTGATTTCCTTGATTCCCACCTCGGGAAGAGAGATGCTGTCCGCCGCATTCGAAGTCACCGGTTCCGGTTCGATACTGCTTCGATTGACGTCACTTTTAATCGGGTTAATGAGCAACGACACTTTTCCGGTTTCTTCAATAAATGGAATAACGCCCAAAACCAGACCATCGAAGACCGTGGAAACTTCAACTTCCGTCTGCTCTTCCCGATCCGAATCGAAATCGATCGTCGTTGTCGTGACACTCTTCTTGTATGTAAACGAGGTCCCCACACTGATCATTGCGGGCTGGCCATGTTTTGCCCGGATCGTCGGGTTGGAAACAATCCTTGTCTCACCGAAGGTCTTTAAGGCATCTATGGTGGCATCAAAGGTCCAGTAGTCATCCACCCTCTCGAGGACCAGACCGCTCGCCGACTCCCATGCAGCGCTGTCAAACCCTCTGGAGGACGAAGACTTATCTCGGACCACACTCCAGTCGATTCCATAGGAATAGTCGTCGGAAAGGGTCACCTCGATAATTCGGGCCTCGATAACGATCTGCCGAGACAACATGTCGTGGAGATAATTCACCAGTCTTGCAACCGACCGCACCACCGCAGGACGGTCTTTCAGATAGAGACTTCCGGATAATCTGTTAATTGAATACCTGCCCCCACCAGAAACCAGTTGTTTTACCATCCCCTCCACCAGGTCATAGGGATTTCCCTGTTTGGCTCCCCGACCGGAAAGTTTGAAGCTCCCGGAAAGCCCGGTCGCTGTCTCGGTCTCGCCGGCCCCCAACACATCCCCTCCCACATCGAAGGTGGTGTCAATGCTGGTGTCGAGAAAGTTCAGTTTGAAAATCCGTTCCTGATAAGGCTTCACCCGAATAACGTTTTTATCAATCTCGTAATACAGATCATAGCTCCCCAACACCTCATCCAAAACGGTAGACGCCGCAACGTCTTGAAAACTGAGGGTAACCCGCCTTTCTTCGTCCAAGGAATCGGGGTCGATGATGAGATTCATTCCAACTGCCTTTGCAACAGCGTACAAAACAAGCTCAATGTCTTCGTTGACCATGGAAAAGGATACACGCTGATCATCGAGAGGATTATAACTGGGCAAGACCGGCTCGACCTCGATCTTCCTGCTCGGCGTTTTCTCCAAAGCCTTTCTCAGTTTCTCCTGCACCTGGACGATCTCATCGGATTGGCTTTCGATTCGTTCCGTCAGAATATCTGTATCGTCCTGCTGGGGTCCGGCGCTGGGAGAACGACGAAGGCCACATCCCAAAAATGTCGCACAGAGGAGAACCACCAGCGTTATTCGTACCTTGCAATTCATTCCTCTTGATCCTTTTCTCGTATCACGTTGGAACCTTGAACAGGTCTTCCCACCGGTATCCAGACTTGATAATCTCCTTTCCGGAGCAAAACCCGATTGGCTTCGATCTTCACGACCTGAGCCCCGGCAACGGTCGACCCTTGCCGACAGAATGTATCCTCGATGACACAGTATGCCCGGCGTTTTGAAGAAAAGGCAAAACTGACTGAAACGTCCATTCCCGGTGGCACAAGTTCCCCTTCCCCTACGGATGACCGCCGCCATTCATTGTCCACGTACCCCAACATGCCCAAGTCCACCGGGATTTTGTCCCCGGATGGGAACCTTGCCAATTCGCTCAGTCGGGCATTCAACCGATCGATCTCTCTCACGGTTCCTTCCCCGGGTACGACAAGCTGTGTCTCCCCGCCTTCAGAACCGATCGCCGAAGCTCCAACCGACTTGCCGAATGTGTAGATCCCGTTGGCAACCGTTCCTGCAACGGCGATGAAGACCACGATCACCGTGATGATGGCAACATGCTTTTCCCTCATAGGATTCGCTTTGTGAACCGAGTGATGAATTCCGATTGGTGGATCTTCGTATCGAATTTGCTCTCGGCCATGACATAGCCCTTGTCCTTCAGTTCTTCTGCGAACCTCTCGTAGGCCCGGTGGGCGTTCTCAAAAGTCGTCTTTGCCTTTCCATAGATTTCAACGCCCACCTGATTGTCGTCATAATCGACTTTCAAGACCTCAACCGTAACCTTGGCGGGAAGGGCCTCGGATATGTCATTGACGACCTGTTTGTAGGAGGGCGCCTTTCGGTAGTAATCGATTTCTTTCACGAAAGAGAGTGTTTCCTCGTAGGGCATTCTCGGTAACGATTCACCGTGATAAAGGGCGTTCATCCGGTCCCGGTTCGCTGTGAGAGCCTGCTCGTACCCGGTGATCTGGTGATTGCACCAAAAAAAACCGACCACGAATAGGATCACCGCCCCCAGCAATGAAACATTCAGCCAAGGGAGAGACCTTCGGCTTACATAGGAAAGCTGTTCGAGCAGAGGGGAAAAAGACGACAGGGGCGTTTGAAGGTGAAGGGCTTTGAGAAACGAAACAGCGATTGGGGCTCCGTCTACCGGAACCGTTTCGGGCGGAACAGTGACAACCTTTCTACTCGTTTTTCCAGGCCATTGTTCCTTGGATGCGCTATTGATCCAGTTTAAGAGAAAGATGCGATCCACCTCGATTCGGCCTTCTTTTTCCGCCGTATCAATGTCCTTGAGGACCATGTCCCAAAGCGCCGAGATTTGATCGTCCGTGGTGTCAAAGGCCATGGATCGATTGGCATAGTAGGTGCGCTTCTGCGACCCCACGATGAGGTCCGCGAACTGACCGTGTTGAAACACGACGGCCACGGGTTTTCTGCGGGCAATCCGCTTGATGAACCCATGGAGTACGGAAAAGACCGGAAAAAGCAGTACACTTTCGTCTCGGCTTCTGGTCTTTTCCAGGTATTGATTGTAGACCTGAATCGGAAGTGCGGTAAAAAATATGTTTGTGGCGTTCGGTCCCTTTTTTTCCTTGTGAAATGTAAAAAGAAACACCGGCCCGTCGACTTCACCGGATTCTTGTAATCGCTTCCGTACGATGACCTCCGCATACTTTGCCGGAGCTTCCACTATCATGGTGCGGGTAATGGCGGTTTGTGAGTCAAAAACGATCCATCGATCGCCTATGGTATCCCATGTGGGATCCAGTCGTTCGATCCGTCCTCCTTGACAGCGCCAGGCCATCCCGTCCAATTCGATGACGTATTGTCGTCTATGCTTCCTCAATGTCTGTTCCTCACCACAAAGCTTCCTGTAAGGGTAAGCCAAAGGTCTTTTCCTTCCATCTCTACCCCTTCTTCTGGAGGAGAAACCGGTGCCTCGGGATCCTGCCTCTTTTGGGAAGCCACCGCCGTCCGCACATGGAGCGACTCCGGTGCAAAGTAGTAAAACTCCGAATTTACCGTCGCCTGTAAGACCGTTGCGGCCTCTTGAAAAGAGAGGGGTTCCTCGAGGTCCACGTCGTAACGGCGCCACGAACTGGGAACCATACCCAGAGAACCGGCACGGGAAACAAAATCGTTTACGCGCCGCACTTTGCGGCGTTTTTTCGCCTCTTCTCCCTGACGGGTTTCCAGCCTTGCCCTTTGTTCCGTCAAGATTCTCAGTGCACATTTTTCCGTGACGTACCGGTCATACGCCTTGAAAAAGACGTGGGCCGTAACAACGAATACAACGGCCAGAACCACTGATATAATTTTGTGCTGAATCATTCGCCCTCTTTACCGAAACCACACCGCGTTCGGAACCATCCAATGAGGACCGGATGGCCCTGCAATTCTCTAAAAAGCCAGCTTGAGTATAGCGCCGGATGCGGTGAGCGGTTCATCCTCGGCGCTGGGCCATTCACCCGTTGTAGCCATGGATGAGACATTGGGAATATAGAGGAAACTTCCCCTTCTGCCGTCTGCTTGGCCATCGATGATTCGATCCCATGCAATCCCGATTTCATTGGGCAGCAAGTCGAGTCGGATAAAGTTTCCGTGATTCCGGTCGTATCGAAAAGACGCCGTGATGGTTGCCGGCTTCCCCTGGGAATCCGTATAGGTCCGCCTCGTTGTGCTACCGGTAGAACCTTCCGACGGGGTTTCCAGACCCACACGGGTGAGTTGACTGTTGAGATTCAACTCGGATGGATTGGAGCAATGCCCGTCACGGGACCCGCTGTTATCGGTCGTGTTCGTATCGCCAAGCACCAGCCCCGTGCGGTCATAGTAGCTGTTGTAGGCAACGTTCCAAGCGTTCAGAAATGTAGAGTAGAGCTTTTTTTGCTCCGCCCCTCGAACCAGATCCTTACCCTTGACCACCGCACCGATAATGATTCCGATGATGATCAACACGATGGCCATTTCAATCAGTGTAAAGCCCCGCTGGTTTAGAAAAGCCTCCCCCGTTCCACTTCCCCGTGGTTTCATTCCGCCTCCTCCCCACATGCCTCGGGCCCCAAATTTTGCATATTTTGCAGCATTTAAAGCAATTACCATGCCAGGGACCCGCTCTGCAAAGCAACCGGCAAAGGGAGAACCAATAAAGGCGCGAACTTGGGGCGTATCCTGTGGACAAAGCCGGAAAAGCCTGATAATGGCTCTATCCAGAGCATGTCAAACAATCGGACGGATAGGTCATCTCCCTCAAACGACTTGAGCGGGCTCGGAGAGGCCGGGATCATCGAGTGGATTCGACTGAACGGACCCACCAGAGAAGATCCCCGTCTTCTTCAAGGCATCGGTGACGATTGTGCGGTGTTGAAATACACGGATACCGATGATTTGTTGGTCACCATCGACACCATGGTGGAGGGAACCCATTTTACCGAACAAACCTTACCGCCCGACGCAATGGGATGGAAGGCACTGGCCACCAACATCAGTGATGTTGCGGCCATGGGGGGAACCCCGAAGACCGCATTTCTGTCTCTGGGATTGTCTCGAAAAACATCCAAAGAATTTATAGAAGCGTTTTTAAGCGGCCTCAACGATCTAGCGCAAAAGAGCGATGTTGTCCTTGCCGGAGGAGATACCATAGAGAGCCGGATCGGCTGTGTCATTACTTTGACACTTATTGGGGAGTGTCCGCACGGCCGAGCCGTCTACCGCCACGGTGCCCGATTACAAGACGATGTATGGGTCACCGGTTACCCGGGAAACTCGGCCGGCGGGCTCGCCTTGTTAAAAGAAAAGGGGCTTTCCCGGAGCCATGTGGCTACGTCTCTTGTCACGGCCCATCAACGTCCGAATCCTCGTTTGGACCTTGGAAAATCTTTGGCCCGCAGCAATTTGGTCCATGCCATGATTGATCTCTCCGACGGAATTTCTACGGATCTATGGCACGTCTGCCGGCAAAGTCGAGTGGGGGCAACGATAGAGGCGGCGACGATTCCCATATCAGAAGATCTGAAAGGGTTGGGAGACAGGGTGGGCACCTCTCCCTTGGTGTGGGCACTGCACGGTGGAGAGGATTACGAACTCCTCTTTACTGCATCCAAATCGCATAGAAACGAAATTGAAATGCTGGCAACATCCGTGTCGGGCATCCCAATTCATCGCATCGGGAAAATCGTTGAAGAAGCCGGGGTATCATTGGTTACGGAAGAAGGCATGATCGAGCTTGCGCCCGGCGGCTATTCGCACTTTTCCGGCGGGTAATTTTGCTTGACTCCGTATTCGCAGTCCCTTAATAATGGCGCAAACTCCGCCTCTGTAGCCTAGGAGTCTGTCGGCAATCTCGATTTTCGCTCTGGTTGACGTTTTTGATCATTTCTAAGCACATTTCGCTGAAACGCGAAAACTTGGCGAAGCGCCTCAAACAGTAGGCGTTTGGTAACACTCAGCTTCTCTAAGAAATGTTTTCAGAAACGACCAAGGTCGCTGCCATGGAACTTTTCCAACAGGCTCCCAGACAACGACACCGGCGCTCAACACCGACGTATGGGGAGGTCAGCTTATGGATTGCATCTTCTGCAAGATCATCGAGGGGGAAATTCCTTCGGAAAAGATCTATGAAGACGAAAAGACCTTCGCCTTCATGGATATTAATCCACTGAACGAGGGACATGTTCTGATCATTCCCAAGACCCACGCCGCAACGGTGGACACCATAGAAGAATCCGATTTTCTGGCGGTGATGGCAACCACCCATAAGCTCGCCGCAGCGGTCAAGAAAGCGCTGCAGCCCGACGGGATGAACCTGTTGCAACTTAACGGGAAGGCGGCCAATCAGATGGTTCCACATCTTCATGTCCATATTGTCCCCCGTTGGTCCGGGGATGGATTGACGGTATCGAAATGGGAGATCGTTCCCGGCGATCCGGAAAAAATCAAAAAGACGGCAACTCAAATTAGAGATTCGTTGTCATAGTCGATCCTCTATCTGGCGTGTACATATATCGTCATCGGGCAGACATTCAGAAACCAGATCCATGCCTTTGGCCATCCCGGGTCTTCGGAATCCCCATGACATCGATCCATCCGGTGTAAGAAGATACCCGAATGCCGAGGTTTGCTTGACCGCCAACTGATGTATCGGGCTGGGAAAATCATGGCTTCAGTTATAGACAAAATCGGTCACACCCCTTTGGTTGAAATCCAGCGACTCAACCCCAACCCGAAAGTCACCCTTCTAGCCAAGCTTGAATTCATGAACCCGGGAGGCTCGGTCAAGGATCGAATCGCCAAGGCCATGATTGAAGCGGGCGAAGCATCCAAGGAACTCACGAAAGACAAGACGGTCTTGGAAGCCACCAGCGGAAACACGGGCATCGGCCTGGCGATGGTATGTGCCGCAAAAGGCTACAAGCTTTTGCTGACCATGTCTGAAGCAGTCAGCATGGAACGAAGGCAAATTCTACAGGCCCTGGGCGCTGAAATCCGTCTGACTCCGGGGCGTTTAGGGACGGATGGGGCCATTGAAGAAGCCTACAGACTGGCGAGAGAACATCCGGATCTTTATTTCATGACCGACCAGTTCAACAATGAGGCCAACTGGCGAGCCCATTACGAAGGCACAGGGGTGGAAATCTGGGAACAGACCGACGGCAGGATCACCATGCTCGTCACCGCGATGGGCACCACCGGAACCATCATGGGTGTTTCCAGGCGATTGAAGGAATACAATCCGAATGTATGCATCGTCGGGGTTGAACCCTACCTGGGCCACAAGATCCAGGGTCTCAAGAACATGAAAGAATCGTATCGACCGGAAATATATGAAAAGGATCGCGTCGACAAGAAGATAAACATTGACGATGAGATCGCCTTTGAGATGACACGGCGGATGGCCAAAGAAGAGGGTCTCTTGGTGGGCATGAGCTCGGGCGCGGCAATGGCCGTAGCGCTGGAAGAAGCCAAACAGTTGGAAGATGGGGTTCTCGTGGTCATCCTGGGAGACAGCGGGGAGCGGTATTTGAGTACCTCCCTGTTCGCCCCTCGCCAGACGACCAATTTGCGGTTCTATGATATTACCACGCGCTCGAAGAAGCCTTTGGTACCGATCCAGGCCGGCCGCGTATCGATGTACACCTGTGGGCCCACCGTGCATGACCGCATGCACGTGGGAGAAGCGAGGCGTTTTGTGCTGGCAGACCTTATCCATCGGTACATGGAATATCGAGGGTACACGGTCTCCCACGTGATGGGCATCACGGACGTAGACGATAAGACCATCCAAGCCTCCGAAGCGGCGGGCATGGAACTCAAGCCGTTTACCGATCAGTATATTGACGCGTTTTACGAAGACGTTAAAGCCCTGGGCGTGAAACGAACCGTTCGCTATCCCAGAGGAAGTGAACACATGGCCGATATCGTCCGACTCACTGCGAAGCTGGTCGAAAAGGGGTACGCTTACGAAAAACTCCAGTCGGTCTACTTCGACATATCGAGATTTGAAGAATACGGGATGCTCTCGGGTGTCGATTTAGACAAAATCAAACTCGGCTCGACCGTCGATTTGGACGAGTATGAAAAGGCAAACCCCAGAGATTTCGCCCTGCTCAAGCGGGCGAAGCTTTCAGAATTGAAGCGAGGCATATACACCAAAACCGATTGGGGCAATGTACGTCCCAGCTGGCATATCGAATCAACCGTCATGGCCATGCAAAACCTGGGAGAGACTTTTGACATCTATACCAGCAACATCGATTTTCTCTTCCCTCATCACGAAAACGAAAACGCCCTTTCCAAAGCCCTTACCGGGACGCCGTTGGCCAACTGCTGGATATATACCGAGCCGGTCCTCTTTGATGGGAAAAAGGTCCAGTCCGGAACCGATTCGATACGCATCGCGGACCTGTTGAACCAAGGCTGGGAGGGTAAAGCGATTCGGTATTGGCTTCTATCCCACAACTACCGGAAACCTCTGCATTTTTCTTTCAAGGCCCTTGCTCAGGCTACAGGGGCCATCCAACGTTTGGACCAGTGTATGGAGGCGCTGAAGCATTGCAAGGGTAAGACCCCCTATCCGGAATTGGATCAACTCCTCTATGACATAAAGACTGACTTTTCAGAGGCCATGGACGAGGATCTGGATATCGCCGCCGCCTTGGCGGCCCTTTTCCGGCGTATCCGCACCATCAATCGCCTGATTGCCGACGAGCGCCTTGACCCTGCAGGAGCAAAACGCATCCGAGGTCGGTTCAAACAGATCAACGGGGTACTGAACGTCATGGATTTCGAAGAAAGGCCCCTGGATGCCGAGGTGCAGGCCTTGATCGACGAAAGACGCAAGGCCAGGCGAAGCAAAGACTGGGCCCGGGCGGACGCCATCAGAGACCGTCTCAGGAAGATGGGGGTGGAAATCAAAGATAAGGAGAAGATTTAGTTCTCATGGGGACAATCGATACCGTCGAACGCTCGGTTTCCGTCCGCAAGTGCGTCTATTTTCCGTTCGTTTCCCTCGACGAGTCTACGGTTCGGCAACTTTCGACTGTTTTTGACCGGGTCACACTTTACCAGCCGGTTGGGGCAAAACCCCGACAGGATCTTCAGCCGTGGATTGAAAAGGGGCTGTTGAAAATCCGTACACCCTTTGAAGGCATTACGGATAAGAGCCTCCTTTTGAATTCGTTGCAACAGTGGAAGACTTGGATTCAAAGCATGAGCCATCAGGACCTGGCCTACCTGAAGGTCATGAAAGACGGAGCAAGTCCGGCTCAACCGCTCACGCCAAAGGTCATTTCCCAAATAAAGGGAATGACCGGCGAGGAAGCCGAGCTGCCGGACGACCTTTCCTGTCAACTCTTCTTGCTCCTTTCTCAAGAATGGGACGAACAGTTTTCGGATCTGAACGCAGACCTCAAAAAGGTGAGGGACCGGTATCAGTCCTTACAAGCTTTTTTTCACGGCGACGACTTTGAAGAGGAGGACATTCGGAATCTCCGTATTGTTGACCCGGTTCTAACGGAAATCAAAGAAGATCGTGGAGCCGAGCTGGCGGAGAAACAGCTGGCCGCATGGAACCGGCTCTTTCAAAAAGACCCTGAAACGAATTCGGTGCTCCTCACCGACTCTCCCGCCGTTTTTGACAGGCTTCTCGAAGACCATTCGGAGACCATCGACGTTTCCGTCTCGGGCGAGGCCACGGGACACGATTCCTTTGACCAATTGCTGTCAAGACTACTCACCCATAAATGGGACCAAGGTCAAGCACAACGGGTGGTTACGCTACAGGAAGAATTGGCACCCCACACTGCGCCAGGCTCAGGTCTCTCCGCACTTAGACTGGTCGTGATCCCTGAGGTCGCTTCCACGACTTTGTTGAACGACCGCCTCGGAAATTCACCCAGTTCCACTCGTCCCGAAGGGTCTCCAAACACGGTGATCGGTCTGTGGCATGCCGATGACGGGAAGTGACGGTATTCGTTCGGTCATACGGAAAGAATCCAGTTTTTCGAACCCTTTACTTTCTGAATTTAGCATTTTTGAGTGCTCTCCCCGGTTTCCAAGGCCATGCTTTTATGACTTGACGGGCTATCGTAATTGGTGTATAGCACTCGCCACAAGAAGGAAAAGATATATCTAGATCTTTTTCATAATTGGAAAAATACGAGAAAGGAGGAATTGGTTCATGTTTACCCCATCAGTGGACAAAGACAAATGCACCGGATGCGGAGAATGCGTCGAGGTGTGTCCCGTGGAAGTCTTCGAACTTCAAGACGAAAAATCCGAACCTGTGAACGCGGAAGAATGTCTTGGGTGCGAAAGTTGTATCGAAGTCTGTGAAACCGGGGCCATCACCGTCGAAGAAACATAAACCGTTCGGGAAACTTAATAGCTACAAACGCATGCGTTTCATGACCCCCTCCTGCCCCGAGTGTGGGAGGGGGTTGATTTCTTTTTGGGCATAGCGGCTTTGCCCAAACCGGCCTGTACGGTTACTTAATCGCGGCCCGCAAACACCCGCCTGGGATATTCAACCCGGATTGAGCCTCCTTTAGGTTCCGTATTGCCCTTCTCATTCGGAGGTTTCCTTGATCCGAAATAGAACAACGTCAACAAGGATGACATGCCGACATGAGGACTCTTCTCAATAGGGTTTGGCGAACGGCCCAGAGTCATACGAACTTTCAGCACAGCCCATCAGGAGGAAGACCATGATACATACAGTAGGGGTTGTAGGAGCCGGACAAATGGGCGCCGGGATCGCACAGGTGGCGGCCATGAATGGATTTTCGGTCCTCCTTAACGATGTTGAAGATGCTTTTTTGGAACGGGGAATGAAGCGCGTCGAGAAAAGCCTTTCCAGTCTTGTGAAAAAAGAGCGAATAACGGAAGAGCAGAAGAAAATCACCCTGGAGCGCATTCGCACCACCCTGGACATCCAGGAGTTCAGTCAGGTAGATTTCGTGGTGGAAGCCGTCATTGAAAACGAGTCTCTTAAAACGGACCTTTTCGGCCAGCTCGACGCCATTTGCGGCTCACACGTCATCCTGGCGACAAACACGTCTTCGATTCCCATCACCCGGATTGCCTCGGCCACCCAACGGTCCGATCAGGTGATCGGGATGCACTTTATGAACCCCGTGCCCCTCATGAAGCTCGTGGAAATCATCCGAGGGTTCACCACGTCCGACGAGACGTTCGATACCACCCGTGAACTGGCCCTGCAACTCCAGAAAACACCTGTAACGGCAAATGACTTTCCGGGATTTATCTCAAATCGCATCCTCATGCCGATGATCAATGAAGCCGTTTTCGCTCTCTATGAAGGCGTGGGTACCGCCGAGGCAATCGACGACGTCATGAAGCTGGGAATGAATCATCCTATGGGCCCCTTGGCATTAGCCGATCTCATCGGTTTGGATACGTGTCTTTCCATCATGGAAGTCCTCCACGCCGGATTCGGTGATCCCAAGTATCGCCCCTGTCCGTTACTCAAAAAATACGTGGAAGCCGGACTGCTCGGACGAAAAACCGGAAAAGGCTTTTACAGTTATTAATGACGTTCTCCTTTCCCTGTGAGAACACCTGCAGCTGTTGACGTCACACGCGTTCAGAATACGATACCTGAGGGGCGCTTAAAAACGGATAGCCATGTCCTCCGACCGGCTCTACCATCACCTATTCAAAACAGCGTTCGGCTACGTTGGTGTCGTCTTTACCGGCAACCGCGGGGGGCTCAAACGGATCTTTCTGCCGATGGACACCCGACAGGCCGCAGAGGTATTGGTTCGTCCGTTGAGTACGGCGGCTCCCTCATTGCCAGAGCCCATCGAAATCCTTTGTCAAGGTGTACGGGACTACTTCGCCGCGGAGGCGGTTGATTTTGATTGGGGGTTGCTGGATCTTCGGCCCTTGAGCAGACTGGAGCGAGGCGTACTCCGTGCGGTTTTTGGGGTCGGTTACGGACAGACGCAAACCTATGGAAACATCGCCGAGCAGATTGGACGACCGAAGGCCTATCGATTTGTGGGAACCACCCTCGCAAACAATCCGTTTCCCGTGGTTGTTCCGTGCCATCGAATCATCCGTGCCGACGGGACTCTTGGCGGCTTTGGGGGCGGGATTCCCTTGAAAAAACGGATGTTGGATATAGAAAAGGAGGGTAGAAGGCCATGATGACGGAATTGGGTAAGAAAATCGGCTTTGTCGGTGCGGGCAATATGGCCGAAGCCATGATCAACGGACTGATTGCCTCCGCCGTGTGCAAACCGGAACAGATCTGGGCGAGTGATTTGAGAAGCGCCAGGCTCACCGAACTGGAGAACAGATACGGTATTCAGACGACAGCAGAAAATACCGAAGTGTTCAACGCCGCAGACGTCGTCATACTCGCCGTCAAACCCCAGCATATGGACGATGTGCTGAAGGCCCTCTCCCAGGCTCTCCCGCAAGCGTTAACGGGTGTCAAGCTCGTCATTTCAGTGGCCGCCGGGTTCCCCATAGAAAAGATCGAACGGCATCTTTATCCGCCTCTGGATCAAGACGCCAAGGGCCTCTTGCCCATTGTCCGCGTCATGCCCAACACGCCCGCTCTGGTCCTGGCAGGGATGGCAGGACTGAGCGCCAACGATTTTGTCACGGAAACCGAACTCCGGGATGCCA
>Ga0207797_1002309_pt1 | contig 13257 bp, 12 predicted proteins | sample PRCRCaboRojoPR_6_FD_187275 | JGI IMG/M metagenome (GOLD analysis project Ga0207797, IMG submission 187275) | Marine sediment microbial community from Cabo Rojo, Puerto Rico - PR CR 10% Liquid 1 (SPAdes) | ecosystem: Environmental > Aquatic > Marine > Coastal > Sediment | place: Cabo Rojo, Puerto... | reverse complement strand
ATCGTCTAGCCTGGTTAGGACACGGGCCTTTCAAGCCCGCGACAGGGGTTCGAATCCCCTTGGGGGTACTGGCTGCAGGCACCCGGGTTCCCGCGCTCAGGCAGTAGTGCCTGGCCTGAGATTGGGACCGGGCGGATTGAAGCGGCGAACACTGTGTCGAGACACTCCCCCCACCAAGCCCGGTGGGGTTTTGTCTTGTGGGCCATAGAGCGTAGGAACGAGTCACACAAGTGCAACGAGCGGAGGCGGTCTGATGACACCACGCCGAGACGATATCGAAAGCACCATCGGACGGCTGATGTCGGAGAGGGAGCTCACCCTCGCCGTCGCGGAATCGTGCACCGGAGGGCTCATCGGTCACCGCTTGACGAACGTCCCCGGCAGCTCCGCCTACTTCCGTGGTTCAATCACGGCGTATGCTTACGACGTCAAGGAGATGCTGCTCTCCGTGTCCAGGGCAACCCTCGACGAGCACGGGGCGGTGAGCGCAGCGACGGCCCGCGAGATGGCTGAAGGCGTGCGCCGCGCCGTCGACGCTGACATCGGAATTTCGGCCACTGGGATTGCCGGGCCCGGGGGAGGGACGCCTGAGAAGCCGGTTGGACTGGTCTATATCGGGCTGGTCGCCCAGGACCGGGTGTCGGTCGAATCACGACTGTTCGACGGCGATAGGTGGGAGAACAAGGCGTCGTCGGCGGAGGCCGCGCTGGATCTGCTCCGTCGGTATCTGGAGGGTTCTCTCTGATGGGGCGTCCGACGGCGGTGGAGGCCGTGTTCCGGGAGGACGGGCGAATTGAGCCCCGACGTTTCACGTGGCAGGGGACTTGGTTGGACGTGGAGGGGTTGGGGCGACGTTGGTCGGACGATGACGGCCGCTGCTTCAATGTGATGGCGGCGGGCGGCCGTCCGTTCGAGCTGCGCCTCGATTCCGGCACGTTGTCGTGGAAAGTGACCCGCAGCACATCGCGCCCCAGGGTGGTTTAGGGCCGCTGCCTTCTGGGTGATAGGGGCCTCGTCGGCCTGAGTCTCTTGGTGAGGGTTGCGTCTTGACCAGCAGCAGTGAACGGAAGACCCCAGAGGGGGCCATCCGTGTTCTCGATCCGTTCCGCGATCTGGAGGCGGTGGTTGAGTTGATCAGCGTGGCCTTCGGTGACCGTCTCGACCCTGCAGGACGGGCCACGCTGGAGCGAATGCGCCGCTTCGCGCGCAGTGGCCCCCTGGTGCAGTGGTTCTGGGCGTTCCTCGGGAAGGCGGCCATGGCGCCGGGGTTGGTCTGGCTCGTCGATGACCAGATCGTGGGGAATGTCTCACTCCGGCGCTCTCGAAGCGGCGGGGGATATCTGATCGGAAACGTGGTGGTCCATCCAGATCACCAGGGGCAGGGGATAGCTCGGGCGCTGATGCAGCGGGCTATCCGGGTGGTGTCTCAGCGCGGGGTCCCTTGGGTGGGACTCGAGGTGCGCGAGGATAACGAGGCGGCACGCCACCTCTACGACGGACTCTCCTTTCGTCAGGTAGGTAGGACGCATCACCTGATCAGGGAGGACGATGAGGGTCCGGTGGAGGCGCTGTCCGGAGCGGAAGCGATGAGACGCGGCCGTCGACGGGACGCGGACGCGCTGATCGGGCTGATGAGGCAGTCCATCCCGGAGGAGCAGCGCCCCCTGGTGGAGAAATCCCCCGACGATTACCGACCGAGCTGGGAAAGGCGGCTCGATCACTGGCTTCGCTGTGAGGATGAAGTCTGGTGGGTGGTGCCTGAGGAGGGCGAGATGAGAGGGGCCGTGCGCGCGGTGCGGAGGTCCGGCGGTCAGCCGCACCGGCTGGAGGTTCTCCTGTCGCCGTCGGCGGGGAAGGGTGTGGCCTCGTCCCTCGTAAGAAGAGGGCTGAAGCGGATGGCCGGGTTGGAAAAGCCCGTGGCGAGCGCGGTCCCGAATCCGCGTGATTGCGTGCTCAGTGCTCTGCGCGCGGCCGGCTTCCGAGAGGTGCGGGTCTTGATCCAGATGAAGCGAGACCTGAAACGGAAGGTCTCAGTCCGCAAGGCCAGGTGACGGTCGTCTTAGGGCTGATCTCGGGCGGTGCAGTCCACTGAGAGGATGGGTGATCAGGGCCCTGCGGGCTTCGGTAAGAAATGGTGATCGAGGCCCAGAAAAGGCAGACCCCCTGGGGAACCAGGGGGTCTACCGCCAAGGAAAGGAGGAGAGGTGTCGTGCACTGATTGTATCAGCCACTCACCTCGCCAACCATGATACCGGATGGCCGTCGGACGACCAGTGACTGATGATACCCAGGGCATATGACACTCCGCACATATCTCAGCGTTCATGGGAACGTGGCGGAACACTTGGGTGGGGCGCGACGGCTGGTCCAGCGCGAGCGTCAGGGTTCGGCGCCACGGTGCACTTACGAGTTGTGGGGGTCTTCGTGTCAACTGACATCTCGCTACTGCAGTCCGGCGCCCGCTCCGTTTGACAATACCCTGCCCTTTGTTATAATAGCGAGTCTGCGTGTTAGGCTTTAGAGAACTCGGGGAGGAATAGGTTAAAGAATGTCCTATACGGCGAGTAAGTCCTATGCGAGAATATCGGACGCAAAGGCACTGCCACCGCTGCTTCAGATCCAGTTCAAGTTCTTCAACTGGCTCCAGGAAGAGGGTCTGGCTCAGCTTTTCGACGAGATTTCCCCCATTGAGAGCTACAACGGCAATCTGAAGATGTACCTACCGGGCACGGCTGCCCGGGAGGCTCAGTTTAATCTCCATTATCGTTTCCAGGAACCGCGCTACTCGCGCCAGCAGTGCATCGTGCGGGACATTACCTTCGCTGCTCCCCTTTACGTCGACGTGGCTTTGAGCAACCGGGAGACCGGCGAGATCATCCAGTCGGAGGTCTTCTTCGGTGACTTCCCATTGATGACGGACAACGGTACGTTCATCATCAACGGCACCGAGCGGGTAGTCGTCAGTCAGTTGATCCGCTCGCCGGGCGTCTACTTCGACCTGGAGGAGGATCGTTCCACCGGCCTGAGGCTTTGCACTGCAAAGCTGATTCCGGACCGTGGCGCGTGGCTGGAGTTTGGCTCTCGTAAGACCGGTTATCTCACCGTCCGGTTCAATCGAAAGCGCATCCTCCCCGTCACGATTCTCCTTCGAGCCCTCGCCGCCGTGGATGATGGGACAGGAGACGACATCCTGGGCGACGGCAGCGACGATACGCTGCTCGATCTCTTTGAGGATTCGGACAGCAATCCCAATCATCAGTACATCCCGGCGACCTTCAAGCAGGAACCGGATTGGACGCCGAAGGACGATCGTTCCATCGCCGAGGAGGCGCTCCTCGAGTTCTATCGACGTATGCGGCCCGGCGATCCCGCCACGATGGATAACGCCCGGGAGTATCTGGAGGAGCAGCTTTTCGATCCGCGGCGCTACGACCTGAAGCGCGTCGGGCGGTACAAGCTGAATCAGCGGCTCGATTTCGACGTCGACCTCGACCACCGTATGGTGACGAAGAAGGACCTGGTGGCGATCGTCGGACATATGATCCGCATCAACAACGGCGTCGAGGACGCGGACGACATCGACCACTTGGGGAATCGACGCATCAAGACCGTTGGTGAGTTGGTTCAGAACAAGCTTCGCGTTGGCCTCCGGCGTATGGAGCGGATCGTCGTTGACCGGATGTCCAGCCGCGACTCCGAATCGATGACGCCGGTCAATTTGATCAACATCCGCCCCTTCGTCGCCGCCATTCGACAGTTCTTCGGCTCCAGCCGCCTGTCCCAGTTCATGGAGCAGACGAATCCTCTGGCAGAGTTAACGCACAAGCGCACGCTCTCAGCCCTGGGACCCGGCGGCCTGAAGCGCGAGTATGCCGGCTTTGAGGTGCGCGACGTCCACTACACCCACTACGGGCGGGTTTGCCCGGTGGAGACGCCGGAGGGGCCGAACATCGGTCTCATCGTCCGGCTGGCGACACATGCGCGAATCAACCCCTTTGGCTTCATCGAGACACCCTATCGGAGGGTGATCCGCAAAGTTGACCCCACGGTGGAGGCGTTGACGGGGCATACGCTTCGGGATGACGTGACCGACCCGGACAGCGGGGAGGTCGTTGGCGAAGCCGGGGCTGAGCTGACCTCAGAGCTGGCGGAGAGCATCGCGTCTCTGGACTTGCGCCAGCAGGTTCCTGTCGAGCCGGTGGCTACGGAGCACGTCGAGTTCCTATCGGCCGACCGCGAGGATCGGTGCATGATCGCTCAGTCGCACGTCGCGCTGGACGATGAGGGTCATTTCCTCGATGAACGGGTCACCGTGCGTCACGCCGGTGACTTCCTGACGGTTTCGCCCGGCAAGGTTGACTATTTGGACGTAGCTCCAAACCAGGTTGTCGGTGTGTCGGCGGCGCTAATTCCGTTCTTGGAGCACGACGACGCGAACCGCGCGCTGATGGGGTCGAACATGCAGCGCCAGGCCGTCCCGCTTCTCACGCCAGAGGCTCCCATCGTGGGCACCGGCGTCGAGGGCCCGGCGGCCCGGGACTCGGGTCAGGTCGTCCTCGCCGAGGATGACGGTGAGGTCGTCAGTGTGACGGGCAGGCGGGTTGTGGTGCGGCACCCCAGTGGGCTGAAGACGTATCCACTGCGGAAGTTCGAGCGGTCGAATCAGAGCTCCTGCATCAATCAGCGACCGGCTGTATACAAAGGTCAGCGCGTGAACAAGGGAGACGTCCTGGCCGACAGTTCGTCCACCGAGGAGGGCATGCTGGGGATGGGGCAGAACGTCCTGTGTGCCTTCATCTCCTGGGAGGGCGGCAACTACGAGGACGCTATTCTGATCAGCGAGCGCCTGGTGCACGACGACAAATTCACCTCCATCCACATCGAGGAGCACGAGATCGAGGCCCGAAACACGAAGCTCGGGCCGGAGGAGATCACCCGGGACATTCCCCACGTGGGGGACACGGCCCTGAAGGATCTCGATGAGGAGGGCGTGATTCGGGTCGGCGCCGAGGTAGGGCCGCTGGATATCCTCGTGGGCAAGATCACACCCAAGGGAGAGAAGGAGCTGAGTCCGGAGGAGAAGCTCCTCCGCGCGATCTTCGGAGAGAAGGCCCGAGACGTGAAGGACTCCAGCCTCCGGATGCCCCACGGTGAACGAGGGACTGTGGTCGACGTCAGGGCTTTTGACCGGGAGGAGCACCGCGATCTCCCCACGGGTGTGGAGAAGCGGGTGCGGGTCAACGTGGCTCAGCTGCGGAAGCTCACTGAGGGCGATAAGATGGCAGGGCGCCACGGCAACAAGGGCGTGGTCTCCAAGGTCGTCCCCGTGGAGGATATGCCTTTCCTCCCCGACGGGACGCCCATCGACATTCTGTTGAATCCTCTGGGCGTGCCTGGACGTATGAATATTGGTCAGATTATGGAAACCCACCTCGGATGGGCGGCCTCGCGGCTCGGATTCCGCGCAGTCTCCCCGGCGTTCGACGGTGCCACCGAGACCCAGATCGAGGCGGATCTGGCGCGGGCCTGGCTCATCGACCGCGCGTGGGATGAGATCACGGAGCGGGCCTGGGCGTGGCTCAAGGCCCAGGAATACCCGTTGGATTCGCTGGAGTCCGATGACGAGGCGCGTCTTCTCTACGTGTTGGGATGGCTGGAGGACAGCGACTACAGCCCGGACCTGCTGCTGAGAGACCAGGTTTACGCGCGGCGCGCTGTGCTCCGCGAGTGGCTGCACGAGCAGGGGCACGATCCGGACGAGCTGCTCATCTTCGAGGATGACGAGCGGGCGACCCGTGTGAGGGCTGACGCTGATGAGAAGGTGCGGATCGTCTGCCTGCGGATCTGGCTCCAGGACCACGGCCGTGACACAGCCGATCTGGATGCCGCCGAGGTGGAACGGCTGGCTAGCGACCTCAGCCTCGATCTGGGCGAGCCTCTGCCGATCCTGGGTAAGATGACGCTTCATGATGGGAAGACGGGAGAGCCCTTCGAGCGCCCTGTCACTGTCGGCTTCCGACCGATTCTGAAGCTCCACCACCTGGTCGAGGACAAAGCCCACGCGCGATCGACAGGACCGTACAGCCTCGTCACGCAGCAACCGCTGGGTGGTAAGGCCCGGTTCGGTGGTCAGCGCTTCGGCGAGATGGAGGTCTGGGCGCTGGAGGCGTACGGCGCGGCTCACTCCCTGCAGGAGATGCTGACAGTCAAGTCCGACGACGTGCAGGGTCGCGTGGAGGTCTACGAGTCGATTGTCAAGGGGGAGCCCGTCAAGGAAGTCGGCGTGCCGGCGTCCTTCAAGGTTCTGGTGAAGGAGATGCAGAGCCTGGGCTTGGGCGTCGAGGCGATCACGCGCGACGGCGACGTACTCCGCTTCGGGAAGGACGAGGAGAAGACCCGGCCGCCACGCATCGGGATGGGGCTGCTTGACCTGAGGCGGTAGCCGGAGAGAGCGGGTCGACGGGTAGCCCCGGGTTGGGACGGGCGTTGCAGCGCTGTTTGCTCATTTGACTTCTACTTGCTTTGTGGTAGAATATGCGCTCGTTAGATGGGCAGCAGCTTCAATGTCCTGTTGCCCTTGACAGCCAGGTCGGCTTAGATCACTGGGAGGGCCATCGATACGGGTGGATGGCCCTTTTCTCTGAGTTTAGGAAAACGGCGATAGCAGGAATCAGAAGACAGCAACTTGATGGAGGATAAGGGTGCCCACGATTAACCAATTGGTTCGCAACGGACGAGAGGAAAAAGAAGAGAAACCGAGAGCCCCAGCGCTTCACTATCGGTTCAATTCCCTCAAGCAGACGCGCACGAGACAGCCGGACGGCGCGCCCCAGAAGCGAGGCGTCTGCACGCAGGTCCGGACGATGACGCCCAAGAAACCGAACTCGGCGTTGCGCAAGATTGCGCGTGTACGGCTGACCAATGGCATTGAGGTAACCGCCTATATCCCTGGTGAGGGGCATTCGCTCCAGGAGCACTCGGTGGTGCTGGTGCGCGGCGGGCGTGTGAAGGACCTGCCCGGTGTGCGTTACCACATTGTGCGAGGCGTTCTGGATGCGCAGGGCGTTGAAGGGCGTCATCAGCAGCGGTCGAAGTACGGCACCAAGAAACCCGCGTAGTCAAAGAAGGTTAGTCTATCATGCCTCGAAAGTACAAACTACCGAAACAGGAAGTTCAGCCGGACGTACGCTTTGACAGCTTGCTGGTGTCGCACCTGATCAATCGTCTGATGATTGGCGGCAAGAAGAGCGTGGCGCAGCGTATTATGTACCAGGCGCTGGATCTGATCGAGGATCGGAGTGGAAAGCCTCCGATCGAGATCTTGGAGAAGGCGGTCGGCAACGTGAGGCCGTCGCTTGAGGTAAAACCTCGGCGCGTGGGTGGCTCGACGTACCAGATTCCCGTCGAGGTTCCCCGCGGTCGGCAGGCCAGTCTGGCGATGCGGTGGCTGCTGGATGCCGCGCGCGCCCGACCGGGACACTCTATGGCGGAGAGGTTGGCCAGCGAGCTGTTGGATGCGGCCAACGAGTCTGGAATGGCGTACCGAAAGAAGGAAGAGATGCACAGGATGGCGCAGGCGAACCGCGCCTTTGCCCACTACCGTTGGTAGGACCTCTTCCTCGCATCTTAGTACATTTACAAGTCTAGTGCGGTCAGCCAGGGTGGTCGAGATTCACGAGCAAGGAAGACGATGTCGAAGCGACACCCACTGAACCGCGTAAGAAATATCGGGATCATTGCCCACATTGACGCCGGTAAGACGACGACGACCGAGCGCATCCTCTTCTACACCGGGCGGACGCACCGCATGGGGAGTGTGGATGAGGGGACGACAGTCACGGACTGGATGGAGCAGGAGCGCGAGCGGGGCATTACCATCACGGCAGCCGCCGTGACGTGTTTCTGGCAGAACCATCAGATCAATATCGTCGACACGCCAGGGCATATCGATTTCACGGCGGAAGTTCAGCGCAGTCTGCGGGTGTTGGACGGCGGCGTGGTGGTCTTTGACGCCATGGCCGGGGTCGAACCGCAGTCGGAGACCGTTTGGCGGCAGGCGCAGGACTTCGGCGTGCCCTTGGTCGCCTTCGTGAACAAGATGGATCGTATGGGCGCCGATTTCTCGCGGGCGTTGGGCACCATCCGTGAGAAGTTGGTGGCGAATCCAGTGGCGATCCAGTGGCCCATTGGCCGCGAGGAGGACTTCCGCGGTGTGGTCGATCTCTTGGAGATGGAGGGGGTCGAGTGGGCAGATGAGCTGGGCGCGACGTCGGAGCCCGTGCCGATCCCGTCCGAGATCCAGGAGGCTGTCTATGAGGCCCGAGAGCGGGCCGTAGAGAAAATCGTCGAGACCGATGACGAGCTGATGATGCGCTATCTGGAGGGGGAGGAGATTCCGCCCTCGGATTTGCGGCAAGCTCTGCGTCGGGCGACACTCTCTGGGCGGCTGCAGCCGGTGCTGTGTGGGTCGGCCCTGCGCAACAAGGGAATCCAGCCCCTTCTGGACGCGGTAGTCTACTATCTGCCCTCGCCGATAGATGTCCCCCCCGTTGAAGGCCTGAATCCGTACACCGAGAAGATGGAGACGCGGCCGGCGGAGTCAGACGCGCCGCTGGCAGCCCTGGTCTTCAAGATAGCCACGGACCCTTACGTGGGCCGCCTGGCTTATTTCCGAGTCTACTCGGGGAAAATCGAGGCGGGGACGCGCATCTTGAACTCGGTGAAGGAGCGGAAGGAGCGGGTCGGAAGGCTTCTCCGCATGTTCGCCGACCGCCGCGAGGAGATCGATGTCCTGAAGGCGGGTGACATCGGGGCGACGTTGGGCCTCAAGCATACCTTTACAGGAGAGACGCTCTGCGACGCCGACGCTCCGGTTATCCTGGAGTCGATTTCTTTCCCGGAGCCGGTGATCTCGGTGGCGGTCGAGCCGAAGTCGGCAGCAGACGAGGAGCGGCTGAATGAGGGGCTCCGCCGGTTGGCGGAGGAGGACCCGACCTTCGTCGTGGAGACGGATCCCGATACGGGGCAGACCCTCATCAAGGGAATGGGGGAGCTGCACCTGGAGATTCTCACGGACCGGCTGAAGCGTGAGTTCGGTGTGGAGGGGCGGATCAGTCGGCCGCGGGTGAGCTATCGGGAGACGATCACCGAGGCTTCGACGGGGCACGGGCTCTTCGACCGGGAGACTGGAGGACAGGCACATTTTGCTGAGGTGACGTTGGAAGTCCAGCCCCTGCCGGCGGGCGAGGGGTTTGCCTTCGAGAGCGCGCTTCCGGACGAGGCACTGGCGAAGGAACTCGCCGATGCCGTGCAGCAGGGTTGTCGGGAGGCGATGGAGAGCGGCGTGCTGGTTGGCTATACGTTGGTCGACGTCAGGGTACGCTTGCTCGATGTGAAGGTGTTGGAGGAGTCCGCCTCGGAGTTGGCCTTTAAGGTGGCCGGCACGAAGGCCTTCAATCACGCGGTAGAAGGAGCGCAGCCGGTCCTTCTGGAGCCGCTGATGGACCTGGAGGCAGTGGTGCCGGAGGAATACACCGGGGACGTGATGTCCGATCTGAACGCGCGAGGCGCAGAGATTCGGAAGATGGCCTCGCGGGCGGGAGACATACGAGCTATACGCGCCTTTGTCCCTTTGGCGAAAATGTTCGGGTACGCGACGCGGTTGCGGAGTCTGACACAGGGACGGGGAATGTTCACGATGGAATTTGAGCGTTATGCGCAGGTTGACCAGCAGCGAATGGACGCACTTATTGAAGGCGGAGGCTGGTAAGCAGCACTAGACACCACTAGTAAAAAGGAGTGAGACATGGCGAAGGAAGTATTTGAACGGGAAAAGCCCCACGTAAACGTGGGTACCATCGGGCACATTGACCATGGTAAGACGACGCTGACGGCGGCGATCACCAAGGTTCTTGGTCTCAAGGGTCTGGCCGACTACAAGGCCTACGACCAGGTGGCTAAGGCGGATGCGAAGATGTTCCGCCGCGACGCGACCAAGATCCTCACGGTGGCTATCGCCCACGTCGAGTACGAGACGGATAACCGGCACTACGCCCACATCGACTGCCCCGGTCACCGCGACTACATCAAGAACATGATCACCGGCGCGGCGCAGATGGACGGGTCGATCCTGGTTATCTCCGCGGCCGATGGGCCGATGCCCCAGACGCGGGAGCACGTGCTTCTGGCTCGCCAGGTTGACGTGCCAGCCATCGTCGTTTTCTTGAACAAGGCCGACCTGATGGATGATCCGGAGCTGCTGGAGCTGGTCGAGCTCGAGACGCGCGAGCTGCTTGACAGCTACGGCTTCCCCGGGGACGAGATTCCCATCATCCGCGGCAGCGCCCTGAACGCTCTGCAGAGCGAGAATGAAGACCCGGAGGCCCCCGAGTATCAGCCGATCTGGGAGCTCATGCACGCGATTGATGAGTACATCCCCACGCCGGTGCGTGACGAGGACAAGCCGTTCCTGATGCCGATCGAGGACATCTTCTCGATCAAGGGACGCGGCACCGTGGTCACGGGTAGGGTTTCGCGTGGCGCGATGGAGCCGATGACGGACGTCGAGATCGTCGGCCTCCAGGACGATCCCATCGAGACCGTGGTCACCGATATGGAGATGTTCCACAAGAAGCTGGAGCGGGTGATTGCCGGTGACAACGCCGGACTCCTGCTGCGCGGTGTGGATCGCGAGGAAGTGCAGCGTGGTCAGGTCGTTGCGGCCCCTGGCAGCATCGAGCCCCACGATCACTTCATGAGCGAGGTCTACGTTCTGCGGAAGGATGAGGGTGGGCGCCACAAGGCGTTCTTCACTGGCTACCGACCGCAGTTCTACATCCGAACCATGGACGTGACCGGCGAGATTACGCTGCCTGAGGGCGTTGAGATGGTGATGCCTGGTGACAGGGTCAACCTCGAGGTGAAGCTTATCGAGCCAGTCGCTGTGGAGAAGGGTATGCGTTTCGCTGTCCGCGAGGGTGGTCTCACCGTGGGAGCTGGCGCTGTTTCTGAGATTCTGGACTAGGTTAACGCATGGCGACGCAAGAGAGAATCCGCATCCGGCTAAAAGCATACGATCATCGCGTGCTCGATGAATCCGCTAAGCGGATCGTTGAGACCGCTGAGCGGACGGGAGCGAAGGTATCAGGTCCCGTTCCTCTACCGACGAAGATCGAGCGATTCACAGTTCGACGATCGACCTTCGTCCATAAGGATTCGCACGAGCACTTCGAGATCCGCACACACAAACGACTCATCGACGTGATCGAGCCCGACGACAAGACGATTGACTCGTTGATGCGGCTCAACTTGCCAGCCGGCGTAGACATCGAGATTAAGCTCTAGCTAGTCGGGGCGGAGCGGAAGGTTATGGAGGAGGGAGCGACGTTTTGCTCCCTCCTCCAGGGCTGTACTGCTCAACGATGGTGATCGGGTCATTTGCGCTGGAAGTGCATGAGGTGCGGGCGAGGCTCTGTCCACGGCTGATGCTGTGTGACAGGTCAGAGCTTGATTGACAGGAAGGTAGTATCGTGAAGGCAATTCTTGGAAAGAAAGTTGGCATGACGCAGGTGTTCAACGAGAGCGGCGAGGCTGTCCCTGTGACTGTCATCGAAGCAGGGCCTTGCTTTGTGACCCAGGTCAAGACGGTTGAGACGGACGGGTATCGGGCGGCCCAGATCGGCTTCGAGGAGGTCAATGCTCGGAAGCTGACGGGCGGCCAGAAGGGACACCTGAAGCGAAACGACTTGCCGCCGCTCCGTCATTTGCGAGAGGTCCCCCTTGCCGAGGGTGAGGACGTGGAGGAAGGGCAGCGCATTCTGGCGGACGTGTTTGAAGTCGGGGATCACGTGGACATCGTCGGCGTGTCCAAGGGCCGTGGTTTTCAAGGTGGCGTCAAGCGGTACGGTTTCTCCGGTGGTCCCAAGACGCACGGTCAGTCCGATCGTCACCGCGCTCCTGGCTCGATTGGTGGAACCACGCATACGTCGAAGGTCTGGAAAGGCCAGCGGATGCCCGGGAGAATGGGTAACGAGCGGGTCACCGCTCAGAACCTGCGCGTCGAGATGGTTGACCCCGAGCGAAACCTGTTGGCAGTACGTGGCAGCGTGCCCGGCGCACGCGGTGGACTTGTGGAGGTCAAGAGAGCACGCAAGTCGACCGAGCTGACGAAGATGCGCGGCACAAGCTGACCGGCGAGTAGAGGCGAGGTTGATGATGCTTATTCCGATTTATGATATGGAGGGTGAGAAGACCGGAGATGTCGAGTTGCGGTCCGACATCTTCGAGGCACCCGTGAACGTACCGCTCATGCATCAGGCGTTTGAGCGACAGAGGGCTAACGCTCGCCAGGGTACGCATAAGGCCCAGACGCGCAGCGAGGTCAACCGCACGACGAGAAAATGGTATCGGCAGAAGGGTACCGGTCGGGCGCGGCACGGTAGCCGGAGCGCGAACCTCTTCGTCGGCGGCGCCGTGGCTCACGGTCCGAAGGTTAGGGACTACTCGAAGAAGATGCCCCGCAAGATGCGGCAGGCTGCTCTTCGGTCTGCACTCTCTGCCAAGGCGGCGGAAGAGGCGGTCATTGTGGTCGACGGCCTGGAGATGGACGCGCCTCGAACGAAACGCATGGCCGCGACCCTGGGCGCCGTGGGTGCCGACGGCAGCGTGCTGCTCCTCTTGCCCGAGCGGAATGAGGTTGTGGAGAAGAGCGCTCGCAACTTGCCGAACGTGAAGGTATTAAACGCCAATTATCTCAACATCCGTGACCTCTTGTCCTTCGACAAGATCTTGATAACGACGGATTCGCTGCAGGTTATCGAGCGCATTCTAGGTAGGTAGGCGATGAATCCTTACGAAATCATCATCCGGCCCATTGACACAGAGAAGACGCGCTTTCAGGCGTCGGAGGAAGGGAAATACGCCTTTGAGGTGCATCCTGGCGCCAACAAGCTGGAGATCAAGCAGGCCGTTGCGGCTATCTTTGACGTAGAGGTGGCGAAGGTCAACACCCTGGTCATGCCTGCCAAACGCGGCTGGCGGTCGTTTCGCGGTCCCTGGAAGAAGGCCATCGTGACGTTGGTCGAAGGGGAGCGCATGGACGTGTTTGAGGGAGCGATATAGTATGGCAGTTAAGGTATACAATCCCACGTCGCCGGGTCGACGCGGGCGAACGGATCCGACCTTTGACGAGATTACGCGTACGGAGCCTGAGCGCAGTTTGCTGCGCCCACTCAAGAAGAAGGCGGGACGGAACGTGCA
>Ga0207797_1002308_pt1 | contig 13259 bp, 11 predicted proteins | sample PRCRCaboRojoPR_6_FD_187275 | JGI IMG/M metagenome (GOLD analysis project Ga0207797, IMG submission 187275) | Marine sediment microbial community from Cabo Rojo, Puerto Rico - PR CR 10% Liquid 1 (SPAdes) | ecosystem: Environmental > Aquatic > Marine > Coastal > Sediment | place: Cabo Rojo, Puerto... | reverse complement strand
ATCTCGCCCAGCGAGCGGCCGACGCGGGCGCTGACGGCCTGCTGCTCATCTCGCCGTACTACAACATCCCCGAACCCGAGGGGATGGAGGCCCACTTCCGCGCCATCGCCGACGCCGTCGACCTCCCACAGATAATCTACAACGTCCCCGGCCGCACCGGGCGCAACATCGCCGTCGAGACGGCCGTGAACCTCGCCAGCCACGAGAACGTGGTGGGCTACAAGGCCGCGTCGGGCGACATGAACCGCATCTGTGAGGTCATCGAGCGCACGCGGGGCGAGAACTTCGGCGTCCTCTCGGGCGACGACGCGATGACCCTGCCGGTGATGGCGACGGGCGGGGTCGGTACCATCTCCGTCGCTGCGAACGTCGAACCCGGCCGCACCAGCGAGATGGTGGACGCCCTGCTCGCCGACGAGATGGACACGGCACGGGAACTCCACTACGAACTCGGCGAGCTGTTCCGCGCGCTGTTCGTCAGGACGAACCCCATCCCGGTGAAGGAGGCCTGCGAGATCCGCGGCTACCACGCCGGCCGGATGCGCTCGCCGCTCAACCGACTGGGCGAGGCGGACCTCGAGTACCTGCGCGGCGTCCTCAAGGAACTGGAGGCACCGGAGGCCGAAGCCTGAGATGCCCGGCGACGAACTCGGCCGCGTGGTCGTCACGGGCGCGACCGGCCGGATGGGTCGAGAACTGCTCACCGCGTGCGAGGAGCGCGGTCTGGACTCGCTTGCGGTGAGCGAGAGCGACCCGGAGGGCGTCACGGGTGACGAACTCCCCGACCACCTCGAACCGGGCGACGTGCTCGTGGACTTCACCGTCCCCGAGGCCAGTCTCGGTTACATCGAGACGGCGACCGAGGCCGGGCTCCCGGTCGTCATCGGTACCACGGGCTACGACGAGGGCGGCGAGGCGGCCATCGATGACGCGGCCGAGGAAGTCCCCGTCCTCCGGGCGTCGAACTTCGCGCGCGGCATCCAGGCCCTGCTCGGTGTCGTCCGCGAGGCCGTCACCGCGCTGCCGGGCTACGACGTCGAGGTGACAGAGACGCACCACAACGGCAAGCGCGACGCGCCGAGCGGCACCGCGCTCTCCGTCCTCGACGAGATAGACGAGGGCCGTGGTGAGGCGCTGGACCGCACGTACGGCCGCGAGGGCATCGACCCCCGCGAGGAGAGCGAGGTGGGCGTCCACGTCCGCCGCGCCGGGGGAGTCAAGGGCGAACACGAGGTGCTGCTGGCGGGTAACGACGAGGTACTGACACTGACCCACCGGGCCGAGTCGCGGGGCGTCTTCGCCGCGGGGGCGCTCGACGCCGCCGAGTGGCTGGCCGGGAGAGAGGCGGGACTGTACGCGTTCGAGGACCTGATATGACGACACTGCAATCCGACATCGACGACCTGTGGAACCGCTACGACGAGGGGCTGACCGCGGCCGACGCGACGGCCGACGACTACGACACGCTTGAGGCGTTCCTGACCGCACTCGAGGCGGGCGAGGTACGCGCCGCCGAGAAGCGTGATGGGTCGTGGGAGGCCAACGCGTGGGTCAAGCGGGGTATCCTGCTCAACTTCGGCCTGCGCGACATCGAGACGCACACCTACGGCGACGTCGACTACCACGACGTCCTGCCCCTGCGCGACACGAGCGACCTGCCCGACCGCGGGAGCCGCAACACGCCCGACGGGACGGTCATCCGTCGTGGCGCGTACGTCGGCGGCGACGCCATCATGATGTCGCCGTCGTTCGTCAACGTCGGCGCGTACGTCGGCGACGGCACGCTCGTCGACTCCTGTGACACCGTGGGCTCCTGCGCGCAGATCGGCGAGGACGTGAAGCTCGGGGCGAACACGCTCATCGGCGGCGTCCTCGAACCGGTCGAGGGCGCGCCGGTCGTCGTCGAGGACGGCGTCTCGCTCGGTGCCGGCTGTCGCGTCACCTCGGGGTTCGTCGTCGGCGAGAACTCCGTCGTCGGCGAGAACACGCTGCTCACCCCGCGCATCCCGGTGTACGACCTCGTGGAGGAGGAAGTCGTCTACGGCCACCTCCCGCCCGAGCGCCGGGCGTTCGTCCGCTACGTGGAGTCGAGCGTCAGCGACCACGACCTGTTCGACGGCGGCGCGTACAAGCCCGCCGTCGTCGCCACCGACATCAAGGAGACCACCCTCGAGTCCACCGAGCGCGAGGCCGCGCTGCGGTCGAACTGAGCTATGGTCGACGAGAACCCCGCGGTCCGGCGGCTGCCCGACTGGGAGCCCGAACCGCTCCGCGACCTCGCGGACGAGTACGGTACCCCCCTGTACGTGCAGGACTTAGAGCGGGCCCGGGAGAACGCGGCCCGTCTCCGCGAGGCGTTCCCGGACGCGGACGTCGCGTACGCGGTGAAGGCCAACACCACCCGTGCGGTGCTGTCGGCGCTCGAGCGGACCGGCGTTGACGCCGAGTGTGCCGCCGCCGGCGAGGTCCAGCGCTCGCTGGACGCGGGGTTCCCGCCGGAGCGGGTCCGGTACACGGCGGTGAACCCGCCCGACGTCGACCTCGACCACGTCTGCTCGCTCGACGGCGTGAGCGAGATGACCATCACCGTAGGCGCGCGGGACACACTGGACCGCGTGGCCGAACGTGGGTTCGAGGGTCCCCTGTGCGTCCGGGTGAATCCGGGCGTCGGCGCGGGCCACCACGCGAAGGTGTCCACGGGGGCGGAACCGAAGTTCGGCGTACCGTACGACCGCGCGGCCGACCTCTGCCGGGAGGCCGTCGACCGGGGGTTCGACCTCGTCGGCGTCCACGCGCACGCCGGCTCCGGCATCTCCGGTGAGGACCTCTCCGCGCACCGGGAACTCGTCGCGCGGATGGGGGAGCTGACCCGCGAGATAGCCGACCTCGACCCCGAGTTCGTCGCCGTCGGCGGCGGGTTCGGCGTGCCCTACCGGACCGAGGAGGAACCGCTGGACCTCCACCGCGTCGCGGAGGCGACCCGCGAGGCCATCGGCGAGACGGAGGCTCGCCTCGCCATCGAGCCGGGCCGTTACTTCGTCGCCGACGCGGGCGTCCTGCTGACGACCGTCAACACCGTCAAGCCGACGCCCGAGACGACCGTCGTCGGCATCGACGCCGGGATGACCACCCTGCTCCGCCCGGCGATGTACGACGCGTACCACGAGGTCCGCTCGCTGGAGCCAGACCTGCTACGGAAGGAGCCCGTCTCCTGCGAGATAGCGGGCCCGGTCTGCGAGACGGCGGACGTCCTCGGCCGGGAGCGGACGCTCCCGGACCCGACGCGGGGCGACTTGCTGGCCATCGGCAACGCCGGGGCCTACGGCTACGAGATGTCGAGCACGTACAACTCCCGGCCGCGACCCGCCGTGGTATCTCTTGACGGGACCCGGGTGTCTTTATCCGTGGAGCGTGAACGGCTGTCCAACCTGACTGCGCTCGAGCGTTCGGCAGGCGACTCCGACGGGGGCTCCGTCGGCGACGAGTGTGACGCGGACGGGGGAACGAACCAATGGTAGACGTAGCAAAGTACCACGGCACCGGCAACGACTTCGTGGTCGTAGACGCCGACGCGGACGTCCCGAACCGACGAGCGTTCGCCGTCGAACTCTGTGACCGCGAGCACGGCATCGACCACCCGGCCAGCGAGCGGCGGGGCGCCGACGGCGTCCTCTTCCTCGCGCTCGAACCGGCGTACAACCCACCCCGCGTCGTGATGACGCTCGTCCAGCCGGACGGCTCCGTCGCGGGGATGTGCGGCAACGGCGCACGCTGTGCGGCCAGATGGGCCGCCGAGCGCACCGGCGCCGACGAGGTGATGATCGACACCCCGTCCGGGACGCGACACGCGGACATCGAGGGAGACATCGTCACCATCGAGATGGGCGCGCCCGTCTTCGACCCCGAGGGCGTCCCGGCCGACCGGGACGAGCCACTCGTCGAGGAGGCGGTCGAGGGGCTCGCCGTCACCGCGGTGAACACCGGGGTTCCCCACGCCGTCGCGTTCGTGGAGGACGTGGACGCGGTCGACCTCGAGACGGTCGCACCGCCGGTCCGCCACGCCGACGTGTTCCCGAGAGGGACAAACGTCACGCTCGCGTCGCCCACACCCGAGGGCGGGTTCCGCCAGCGGACGTTCGAGCGCGGCGTCGAGGGCGAGACGCGTTCCTGCGGGACCGGCGCGGTCGCGGTGGCGGCCGTCGCTCGCCGACTGGGGCGTATCGAGGACGGTGCGACCGTCACGGTCTCACCGCCCGGCGGCGACCTGAGCGTGACCGTGACCGACGGGAACGCGTTCCTCGAGGGGCCGGTCGTCTTCGAGTTCGAGGACGAGGTGCCGGCCGTGACGGCCGACCCGGACCCCGTGGACGTCTCGGGCGACTGATGCCCGAGGCTGCCGGGTTCGACCTCGAAGCCTTCCACGAGCGGGCGGTGCGGACCGACTCGACCGAGGACGTGACCGAGATGCGCGACCTCTTGTGCGACACCCTCCGGGAGGACGGCGTCGAGCCACGGGTGGACGACGCGGGCAACGTCCTCGCCACCCGGGGGGCGAGCAAGCCGGAGACCCACCTCGTCCTGAACACGCACGTCGACACCGTGCCGCCGCACGTCCCGTACGAACGCGAGGGCGAGGTGGTGCGGGGCCGAGGGTCGTGCGACGCGAAGGGCCCGCTCGCGGCCCTCCTCTCGGCGTTCCTCGCCTGTGACCCCGGCGACGGCCGGGTGACGCTCGCCGTGACGCCCGACGAGGAGGTGCTCTCGACCGGTGCGGCACACCTCGCGTTCGGGAGCGAGGGGAGCGACGACGCCCCCCTCCGCGCCGACGGCTACGTCGTCGGCGAACCGACCGGCCTCGACGTCTGCACCGCGGCGAAGGGCCGGTTCCAGGGGACCGTCACGCTCGGTGGGGTCGCCGCACACGCCGCCGAACCCGACTCCGGGACGAACGCCGTCGCGGCACTCGAGGCCGTCCTCGGCGCGGTCCGCTCGTTCGACGACGAACACGGCCCGGGCGTCCACGAGTCGCTCGGCGGGCCGACGCTCACGCCGACGCTCGTGGAGGGGGGCGAGGCCTCGAACCAGGTGCCCGCCGAGTGCCGCCTCACACTCGACCGGCGCTCCGTGCCCCCGGAGACCGCCGATGGGTTCCGCGAGTCGCTGACCGAGCACCTTCGGGCGGCGGTGAGCGAGGACGTGACAGTCGAGTTCACCCTGACCGACCGCCACACCCCCTTCCTCGAGGCGTTCGCCACGGACGAGGACGCACCGCTGGTGACGGCCCTCCGTGACGCCGCGGACGCGACGACTCGCCCGTTCTCGGCCGCCACGGAGGCCTCCTACTTCGCGGCGGACGCCCCGACCGTCGTGTTCGGACCGGGCGTCCTCGCCGACGACGAGGGGGCCGTCGCCCACGCGGCGCGCGAGTACGTCCACCTCCCGGAGGTCCACGCGGCAGCCGAGGCCGTGACCGAGACGCTCGACGCGCTACTCGGTTGAGGGGTCGGTCTCCTCGGACGGCTCCGTCGACTCCCGGCGCCTGAACGGCCGTGTGAGGCCACGCCACGCCGACCCGAGCGCGTGGCTCACGAGCTGGCCGGCCTCCCAGACCGGGTCGGCCTCCTGCTGAGCGGGGCCGCGACTGCCGGCTGGCTCGCCGCTCTCGTCGCTCTCGTCGCCCCCGTCCAGTGCTCGCAACCGCGCCTCCAGTTCCTCGATGCGCGCGTCCCGTTCGGCCAGCCGTTCGCGCAGTCGTTCCAGCTCCTCGTCGTCGACCCCTGCCGGGGTCTCCCGCTCCTCCTCGGCCCCACGGAGTTCGGCGACGAGCGACTCGTCGATCGACCGGAGTTCGGGGCGCGAGACGTCCCCGAGGTCCGGCGTCGCCCCAGCGTCGAACGTGTGTTTGCGTCGGAACCGGACCCGCTGGACGGCGTCGGCCCAGTCGGCACGGACCAGCGCCTCGCCGTCGGCCAGCGTCTCCACCTCCGTCGCGTACTCGCTCCCGAGGACGGCGCCGACCACCTTCGTGTCGTTCTGCCACGTCAGGCGGTGGAAGCAGAGCCAGTCGCACTGTGTGATGAACTCCTTGTCGACGGCCGCCGGCCGCTGTGAGAGGCCGACGAGGCCGAGGCCACGCTTGCGTCCGCGCTTGGCGACCCGGACGAGCATCTCGCCGGCCGCGTCCAGCCCACGCCCCTCGGGGATGAACTCGTGTACCTCCTCGACGAGGAGGAGGAACGGCGTGCGAGCGGTCTGCTCGCCGGCGAACAGTGCCCGGACGACGCTGGCGACCACCTCGCGCCCCTCGTCCTCCTCAAGATAGCCCGAGACGTCGAGGACGACCGGAACGTGTTCCTCGAGCGCGAGACGGGCGAGTCGCTCCGCGTGCTCCGGCCCGACCCGAAGGTCACAGCGCTCGTCGGCGCCGACGTGGAGCAGTTCGTACCGCGCCTTGAGCCCGTAGTACTCCCCGTCGACGTCTATCACGAGGAGCGGCAGGCCCGCATCCAGCAGTTCCTCGGCCAGTACGCTCGCGGTGTTCGACTTCCCCGCCCCCGACTTCCCCGTGACGAACCCCCGCCCCGTCAGGACGTCCATCACCGGGAACGAGAACGACCCGTCCTCGGTGACGGAGAGTGCCTCGGGGACGTCGCTCATTGGCCGAGGGCAGGCGATCGGTGAGTAAGTGCCTTCTGGCGGGTGGGAGTCGGGACGCCTCGGGAGAGCAGGTCAGACCGAGTCCGGGTCCCGCGCGGCCTGTACGACCTGGACCGCGGAGACGTTCTCGGGCACGTCGTGGACCCGGACGACGTCGGCCCCGCGTTCGGCGGCAAGCGCCGTCGCGGCCACCGTCGCCGCCAGTCGGTCCTCCGGGTCGGCGGCCACGCGTTCGAACATCGACTTGTGCGAGTGGCCGACGAGCACGGGACAGCCGAGTGCGGCGAACTCGTCGAGTCGGTCGAGCAGTTCGAAGCTCTCGCTGGAGCGCTTGCCGAAGCCGAGGCCGGGGTCGACGAGTATCTGCGAGCGGTCGAGGCCCGCCTTCTCCGCGAGCAGGACCCGCTCGACCAGCGCGTCGATGGTGTCGGCGACCACGTCGTCGTAGTCCACCTCGACGTCCGGGTCGACCGGCGCGTCGATGGAGTGCATCACGACCACCGGCACGTCACGCTCGGCCGCGAGCAGTCGCATCTCGGGGTCCTCCAGCCCGGAGACGTCGTTCAGGATGTCGGCACCGGCGTCGAGGGCGGCTTCGGCGACGCCGGCCTTCCGGGTGTCGACGGAGACCAGCGCGTCGAGGTCAGCGATGGCCTCGACGACGGGCACGACGCGGGCGATCTCTTCCTCGACGGGGACCACCTCGGCACCGGGTCGGGTCGACTCCCCGCCCACGTCGAGGATGTCGACGCCCGCCTCGACCATCCGCTCGGCGCGCTCGCGCGCGAGTTCTCTCGTGTTGTACTCCCCTCCGTCGTGGAAGGAGTCCGGCGTCACGTTGAGGATGCCCATCACGGCGGTCCGGTCGCCCGCCCACGGGTAGCCCGCCCGGTCGGGCCGGTACTGGATGCCGAGCGAGCGTCGCAGTTCCTCGCCGAGTCGCTCCAGCCCGTACGGTTGGCCCTCGAGTTTCCCGACGAGTCGCTTGAACTGTGCGAGGGTGCCCATCAGCACCACGTCACGGAGTTCCTCGCGGTCGGTGACGGCACCGGTCGCACACTCGCCGCCGAGCGAGAGTAGCTCCTGTTTGAGGTACTCCGCCTGTCGTGGCTGGACGCGGAGGTGCAGGGTGCGGTGGACCCCCTTCGCGCGCATCCGGTGGACGCCGGGGGCAGAGACGTCGGCCGACTCGAGGACCGCCTCCGCGGTGTCAAGGTCCGGCATCCGCTTCGGGACCTGGACCCGCGACCAGCGGCGGCGTGCCTCCGCGACGACGTAGAGCGACCCGGTGACGAGGACGGCGTCGTCCGGTCCAGCCGCGGCGAGTGCGTCGTCGACCGCGGCGGTGACGTTCCCGCCCACGTGGACCACGGCCCGGGCGTCGCCCTCGCGGCCGTCCGGGACCTCGCCCGCACCGGCGTCCTCGAACGCCCGGGCGAGCGCGTCGGTCGACTCCGCGCGGCCCGTGTCGGCCCGGCAGGTGTAGACGTGGTCCGGCGTGGGGAGCGCCGCGACCATCCCGGGGTGGTCCTTGTCGACCATCGCACCGAAGACGAGGTGCAGGTCGTCGTAGTCGAACGCCGCGAGCGTCTCGGCGACGCGTTCCAGCCCGCCGGGGTTGTGTGCGCCGTCGAGGACAGTGAGGGGGTTCCGACCCATCACCTCGAACCGGCCGGGCCAGTGGGCGTTCCGGAGCCCGAGTTCGAGGTGGGCCTCGGTCACGTCGACACCGACCGCGTCGCCGGCCTGTCGCGCGAGGATGCTCGCCACGCCCGCGTTCGTCGCCTGGTGGACACCGAGCAGGGGCAGGGACGTCTCGACGTCGAACTCGGGACCGTGCACGGTGACCGCACCCTCCAGTCCCTCGCGGCCGCCGTACTCCACGGTCACGTCGGCGTCCGACGCGCCGACCGTCACGACGTCCCCGGCGACGGCGCGAACGGCCTCCAGCACCGAGTCCTCGGTGGCCGTCACGAGCGGTCGCTGGCCGGCGACGTGGGCCTTGTCGTGGGCGATCTCCTCGACCGTGTCGCCGAGGAGGTCCGCGTGTTCGAGCGTGACGCTCGTGACGGCACTCGCGGTCGGGTCACAGACCGAGGTGGCGTCGTGTCGGCCGCCGATACCGACCTCGAGGACCGCGACGTCGACGTCCTGCCTGTCGAACTCCCAGAGTGCCATCGCGGTGACCGTCTCGAAGAACGTCGGCGAGTCGTTCTCGGCCGCGCGCTGGTCGACGTGGTCGCGTGCGGCCGCGACGAACTCGCACACGGCCCGCTTGGTCATCTTCCGGCCGTCGACCCGGATCCGCTCGCGCAGGTCGTCGAGGTGGGGCGAGGTGTAGAGGCCGACATCGAGGCCGGCCTCGCGGAGCACGCGCTCGACCATCCGCGCGGTGCTCCCCTTCCCGTTCGAGCCGGCGACCTGGACGACCGCGAGGTCCTCGTGTGGGTCCCCGAGCGTGGCGAGGAGGTCCCCGGTGGACTCAATGCCGGTCTGCGGGGAGTACCGCCGGAGGTCGAACAGGTAGTTCGCCGCCTCGTGATACTCCATGGTCCCGCGGTGTGGTGGTGTGTGCTTTAGGTTGTCGGAGTGGGAGGCACCGAGCGAAGCGAGGGGCCGCCTAGATGCGAGCGGCGGAGCCGCGAGCTGTGCGAGGGGCCGACCAGCGGGAGGAACCCCGATACCGAACGGGGAGCGGAGCGCGGTCGACCGGCGGGAGACCGCGAGGTGAGCGGGGAGCCGAGCGACCCGTGAGGCGGGAGCCGGCTCTCCCCACCCACCGAGACGTGGATGGCTCGCTCTCGGTTTACTCGAGCGAGACGCTGACTCCGGTCTCGTTCGTGATGTTGTCGGTGACCGGACATCGCTCCTCGACGGCCGAGAGCCAGGCGTCGAGGTCGGCGTCGCCCGCTGTCTCGACCGAGAGGGTCACCTCCAGTCCCTGGAGACCGGGACGGTCCTCGGTGTCCTTGCCCAGATACATCGCGTAGTTCAGGTCCCCCTCGACCGTCGCCTCGAGTGACTCGAGGTCGATGTCCATGTCGCGGGCGACCATGGTCCCGGTCGAGTTGAGACAGGCCAGGACGGAACCGAGGAGATACTCGACGGGATTCACGTCGTTCCCGACCATGAACTCCCCGTCCTCGGTCGTCACTCGGGTCCGTTGCGGACTGACACGCGTTGCACTGACCTCGTAGTGGGTTAGTTTGGAATCACCCATAGACGACTGATTCAGTAGTGGAGGCAGTATAGTTTGGGTCCGTTCGGTCTCCCACTCTGGCGACCCGTTCGGATGGAACATCTGCGACGAGCGCTGCGTTGGTCCACTGAGTGCGGCGTACCGAGGCCGCCGCCCGCGTCCCCCTGCTGACCGTCGGATTCCGCGACCCAGCGGGGGCGAACCACGGTACGACCGAGCCGTACAGCCGTGGCGCCGGAGAGGCCTCTCACCACAAGACGTACCCCTCGTGGCGCGATACGGGGACGCGTGCAACTCGGTGTCATCTCCGACGTCCACGCCAACCGCGTGGCACTCGAGGCGGTCCTCGCCGACATGCCCGACGTCGACGAACTCGTCTGTGTCGGCGACGTCGTCGGGTACAACCCGTGGCCCGCGGAGTGTGTCGAACGGGTCCGGGAGGTCTGTTCGGTGGTGGTGCGGGGGAACCACGACCGGAACGTGGACACGCCGGCCCGGTATCGGGCGAACCGGATGGCCCACGGCGGCCTCGAACTCGCCTCCGAGCGGCTCTCCGGGGAGCAGAAGGAGTGGGTCCGCTCGCTCCCCCGGTCCGTAGAGGTGAGCGGGGGCGACCTGCTGGTGGTCCACGACCACCCGGAGCACGTCGACCGGTACGTGCGCCCGCCGGACTTCACGCGGATGCGGCCCTACCTCGACGAGCACGACGGCCTCCTGCTGGGTCACACCCACGTCCAGCATCAGGCGACCGTCGACGACCGCCTCGTCCTGAATCCGGGGAGTGTCGGCCAGCCGCGTGACGGCGACCCGCGGGCGGCCTACGCCGTGGTCGACACCGACACCGAGCCGCCGACCGCCGACCTCCACCGGGTCGAGTACGACGTCGAACGCGTGCAGGCCGCGATTCGAGCAGCGGGACTCCCCGAACGGACGGCCGACCGGCTGGCACGTGGGGAGTGAAAAACCGGTGGACCGGCCCCGAGTTCAAACACGCTTGCAGTAGCCCAAACCAGTCTGAGCGGGCCGGAACCTCCGTTAGAGTGAAACGCACGCCGCTCGGAGTGCGTGACATGAGCGCAGACGGCGAGCAGGAACAGCGGACCATCCGGTGTCTCGTGGCGAAGGTCGGACTCGACGGTCACGACCGAGGAGCACACGTCATCGCCCGGGCGTTCCGCGACGCCGGGTTCGAGGTCATCTACTCCGGCCTGCACAAGTCACCCGACGAGATCGTCCAGGCGGCGGTGCAGGAGGACGTGGACGTCCTCGGTATCAGCATCCTCTCGGGCGCGCACAACACGCTCGTCCCGAAGATACTCGACGGCCTGCGGGAGTACGACGCCTACGAGGACACCCTCGTCATCGTCGGCGGCATCGTCCCGGAGGACGACCGCGCGACGCTGAAGGAGGCGGGCGTCGCCGAGATATTCGGCCCCGGCGCGACGATGGACGAGACCATCGAGTTCGTCCGGGCGAACGTCCGCGAACGGGAATGAGCGACGGGAACGAGCAGTCGGCGGCGGACCCCGACCTTATCGACGAACTACTGGCGGGCAAGCACCGCGCACTGGCACGCGTCATTACGAAGATCGAGAACCGCTCGCCGGGCTACCGCGAACTCGTCTCCCGACTCCACGAACACACCGGGAACGCACAGGTCATCGGCATCACCGGCTCGCCGGGAGCCGGCAAGTCCACGCTCGTGGACAAGATGGCGAACGCCTACCGCGAGCAGGGACTCACGGTCGGCGTCATCGCCATCGACCCCTCCTCGCCGTTCACCGGCGGGGCCGTGCTGGGCGACCGCATCCGGATGGCCTCGAACGTCGGCGACATGGACGTCTTCTTCCGGTCGATGTCCGCTCGCGGGTCGCTCGGCGGCCTCTCGACGGCCACGACGGACGCCGTGAAGGCCCTCGACGCGTTCGGCAAGGACCGCATCATCGTCGAGACGGTCGGTGCGGGGCAGAACGAGGTGGACATCGTCCGCACCGCGGATACCGTCGCGGTGCTCGTCCCACCCTCCTCGGGCGACGACGTGCAGATGCTGAAGGCCGGCATCCTCGAGATCGGCGACTTGTTCCTCGTGAACAAGGCCGACCTCGACGGCGCGAACCGGACCGTGATGGAACTGCAGGAGATGGTCCGGATGCGCGAGGACTCACCCCGGTTCGACCCCGGCCACCACGGCGCCAGTGCGGCACCCGACGCCGCGAACAACGGCGCCGACGGCGGCGAGGACGACTGGGAGCCCCCAGTCCTCGAGGCCGTCGCCAAGACGGGTGAGGGTGTCGAGGGGTTCCTCGACACGCTCGACAGCCACCACGAGTGGCTGGAACGGACCGGGAAGCTCGACCAGCTGGCCCGCGAACGCTACGCGGAGGAGATCCGGGCGCTCTTGCGCGAGGACGTCAACCGGCTCGTCGGCGAGGAACTCCGCAACCGTGGCGGCATCGAGTCCTACGTGGACAGCGTCCTCGCCAGGGAGACCGACCCGTACGCGGTGGCCGACGAACTGCTCGCGCCGCTGGCCGAGTGTGTCGAGGAACGCCGCGAGGAGTAGTGGTGGAGCCGACCCCCGTGGCGTCCCACCACGGTTAAGCGCCCGACGGCCCTCGTTTCCGGTATGAAGCTCCGGAACCTCCTCGGCGGGGCGGCGCTCTCTGCCGGCGCCCTCGCCGCGACGAACCTGTCGCTCCGGCAGGCTCCCGACGACCTCCCCACGCCGCTCGGTCACGACCTGCAGCCGTACCGCTGGCGCGGTTTCGACGTGGCCTACACCGAGGCCGGCGACCCCGACGACCCCGACCTAGTCCTGTTCCACGGCATCAACGCGGCCGGCTCCTCACACGAGTTCCGCTACGTCGTCGACGAACTCGCGACGGAGTACCACGTCCTCGCGCCGGACCTCCCCGGCTTCGGCCACTCCGACCGGCCGCCGCTGATGTACTCCGCCTCGCTCTACGAGACGTTCATCGCCGACTTCCTGCACGACCTGAGCGAGGCACCGACCGTGCTGGCGTCCTCGCTCAGCGCGGCGTACCTCGCGGCGGCGCTGGACACGCCCAAGCCCCCGCGGGTCCGCGAACTGTGGTTGGTCTGTCCCACCGCGACGGCGATGCCCGGCCAGCGGACGGCCGTCCGGTCGCTCCTGCGCGCCCCGCTCGTGGGCGAGGGGCTGTTCAATCTCCTCACCTCGAAGCCCTCCATCCGCTACTTCCTGCAGGACCACGGGTTCGCCGACGAGGCGAACATCACCGACGAGTGGGTCGAGTACGACTGGCTGACCACCCACCAGCCGAACGCGCGCTACGCGCCCGCCTCGTTCGTCAGCGGGTTCCTCAACTCGGACGTGGCCCTCGGCTCGACGCTGGCGGGGCTGGGCGTCCCCGTGACGGTTCTC
>Ga0207797_1002307_pt1 | contig 13259 bp, 14 predicted proteins | sample PRCRCaboRojoPR_6_FD_187275 | JGI IMG/M metagenome (GOLD analysis project Ga0207797, IMG submission 187275) | Marine sediment microbial community from Cabo Rojo, Puerto Rico - PR CR 10% Liquid 1 (SPAdes) | ecosystem: Environmental > Aquatic > Marine > Coastal > Sediment | place: Cabo Rojo, Puerto... | reverse complement strand
TCCTCGACCATCTCGATGGCGTCGACCGGACAGACGTTGGCGCAGATGCCACAGCCCTTGCAGTAGTCCAGGTCGATGTTCAGGTCCGTGTCGAACACGTCGTCGGGACAGTGGGTGTAACACTCACCGCAGTCCACGCAGGTCTCGTGGTCGAGGACCGGGCGGAACGTCCGCCAGTCCCCGGTCTTGCCGGCGGCCGCCTCGGTCGGCTGGCTGGCCGCCACGATCAGTTCGTCCACCTCGACGTCGATGTCAGTGTCGAATGCTCCCATGGATCACACCTCCGTTGCGTTCTCGTAGGCCTCGCGGGCCGCTTTCATGTTCGCCTCGCCGAACTCCGCCTCGATGACGCCGGCGACGGTGTCGATGTCGGCGGCGCCCGTCCGCGCGACGGCCCCGAGGATCGGGGTGTTGACCAGCGGCGTCCCGTCGACCGAGAGGTCGTAGTCCAGGGCGATCGAAGTCGCGTCGACCGCGATGACCGGTCCGTCGTGGTCGACGATGTCGGGGTTCGTCGTGTTGATGACGACGATGCCGTCCTCGTCGAGGCCGGCGGTGACGTCCTGGATGTCGACCAGCGACTCGTCGAGCACGACGACCATGTCGGGCGAGGAGACGCGGCTGTACAGCTTGATCGGCTGGTCCGCGATGCGGTTGTAGGAGTTCAGGGGCGCTCCGCGGCGCTCGGCGCCGTAGAAGCTGAACGCCGTCGCCTGCTTGCCGTCCTCGAAGGCGGCCTGCCCGAGCAGCTGGCTCGCGGTCATGCCACCCTGCCCGCCGCGGGAGTGCCAGCGGATCTGGGTCATCTCGAGCGCGTCGACGAGCGCGCCCTCGGATTGCGTGCTCATTAGAGGTCACCTCCGAACCACTGGGACTTGCCAGGTTCGGCGTCGAGCGCGATGTCGACCATGTCGTCCCACTCGACGTTCTGGCCGCCGATGCCGGCGATGACGCTCGCCACCGGCTGGTCGAGGGCCAGCTTGACGTCCTGGGTCACGATGCCGCCGCGACCGAAGGAGGTCGACCGGTCGAGGACGACGACCTTCTCGGCGTCGCCGACGGCCTCCCGGAACCGCTCCTCGGGGAACGGCGTGTGGAGGAGCGGGCGGACGACGCCGGCCTTGACGTCGTGCTTCTCGCGGAGGACGTCCGCGGCGACCTCGGCCTCGCGGGCGAGGGTGCCGAGCCCGACGATGACGAGGTCGGCGTCGTCGGCCTTGTACTCGTGGACCAGGTCGTACTCCCGGCCCGTGAGGTCCGCGAAGTCGTCGAAGGCCTCCTCGGCGACCCCCGGGACGTTCTCCATGGCGTCCATGATCTTCTTGCGGAACTTCCAGAAGTGGTCCCCGGCCGTGAACGCGCCGAACCCGCGGGGGTTCTGGGACGTGACCTCGTGGGGGATGTCGATGTCGCCGATGAACGCCTGGGCGTCCTCGGGGGACAGCTTCTCGAGGGGCTGCATCGTGTGCGCGAACGTGAACCCGTCGAGGTTCATCATCGCGGGCAGCATCACGTCCTGGTCCTCCGCGATGCGGAAGGACAGGAGCGTGAGGTCGTAGACCTCCTGGACGGTGCCCGCGAAGAACTGCATCCACCCCGAGTCGCGCTGGGACAGGGCGTCGGTGTGCGACCCCCAGATGTTCCACGGCGGCCCCAGGGCGCGGTTGGCGATGGACATCACGACGGGCAGTCGGGAGGCCGCGGTCCACCAGACCATCTCGCTCATGAACAGCAGGCCCTGGCTGGCCGTCGCGGTGAACGTCCGGGCGTTGGCCTGGGACGCGCCCATGACGGCCGCCATGGCCGAGTGCTCGCTCTCCACGCGGGAGAACTCGGCGTCGAACTCGTCGTTCTCGACGGCCTCGGCGATGTTCTCGACGATCTCGGTCTGGGGGGTGATCGGGTACGCCGCCACGACGTCGGTCCCGGCGTCCTGTGCCGCGAGGGCGGTCGCGGCGTTGCCGGTCATGATCCGGGCGTTCGATTCCTCCTGCTCGCGCTCGGACTTGGCCACGGCGTCGCTCATGCTGTCACCTCCTCTTCCAGGTACTGCGAGTATTCGTCGATGTTCCGCTGGGCCTGCTCCTGCAGGGACTCGACGTCGACGTCGTTGGCCGTCGAGAACCGACCCTGCAGCTCGATGTAGTCGGTCACCGGGTCGGGGTCGCTGAACGCCCGTTTGCTCGGCCGGCTGACCTCGATCTCCCCGCCGCGTTCCTTCTCGTAGAGGACCCAGAGGCCGGTCGAGACGGCCTTCTTCGAGACCTCGACCGTCTGGCCGTTGTCGAAGCGCCAGCCCGGCGGGCACGGGGTCAGCATGTGCATGAACGCCGGCCCGTCGGCCTCGAGACCCTTGGCCGTCTTGTCCCGGAGGTCCTGGACGTACCCCGCCGTCGAGGTCGCCAGGTACTCGGGGTCGTGGGCCTCGACGATCTTGTCGATGTTCTTCGACTCGCCCTTGCGACCGGTCGGCGTCGTCGTCGTCCGGGCGCCGGTGGGCGTCCGACCGGACTTCTGGAAGCCAGTGTTGGAGTAAGCCTCGTTGTCGTAGAGGACGTACAGGAAGTTGTGGCGACGCTCCATCGCGCCCGACATCGACGCCAGGCCGATGTCGGTCGTGCCGCCGTCGCCGGCCAGCACGATCACGTTGGTTTCTTCGTCCCGTTTCCGCAGGGCCATCTCGACGCCCGACGCCGTGCTCGCGGCTGCGGCGAACGCCGTGTTGATCACCGGCACGTCGAACGCCGTGTAGGGGTAGACCCCCTGAATCACGCTCGCACAACACGCCGGGATGACGAGGATCGTGTCCTCGCCCGCCTCCTGTAGCATGTGGCGTACGCCGAGTACCATGCCACACCCCGAGCAGGCGGGATGGCCTTTCTCTATCTGAGTGTCGTCTTGGTCACCGATCCATGGCATTGTGAAATCACCCCGAAGGGGTTGACGTGGTTCGAAACGATGCCCCACGTCGTGGCCGTAGTCGCGCCAGCGTAACCGGCCCACACATCGGAGGGACGTGGCGGACTACTCCACCAGTAAGTTGCGAACCTGTCCACTTTAACCGGACTGTCATTCCCATCGCCTGAGAACGGAGAACCGCGGAAGAGGACGGCGAATATCCGGAATCCGGCGCTTGTGAACATGGAACATATCAGATCGTGTCAGGCTTCGATCGGGGGCGAGGATCGGGAAGGTCGAGAACCCGACCAAAATATGGACCCCCTCACTCGATCCGGAACGCCGGCTCCGAAACGGCCTCGCTCTTGCACTCCGGGCAGCGGGAGGGGCGATTCAGCGGGTCGTCGAACCCGTCGAACCCGCAGTCGCGACACTCGGGCGGCGCGACGAGGAACTGCTCGTCCCCCGCCCCGGACTCGACCGACTGCGCCACGTGCTGGAGGTGCTCGAGGGCGGCGCTCGTCGTCACCTCGAATTCCTCGGCCAGGGCGGTGAGTGACAGGGGCCCCTGCCGCAACCGTTGGGCCATGCGCTCCCGGGTCGTTGCGTCGGCCTCGCGCATACCCGACGTCGGTCCGGGAGCGACATAGGCTTTGTCGAGGGGGCGACCACGCAACGCCGAGCGTGTTTGACACGGCGCGTCGTCGGCGACCGAGAGGGGCGCGGAACGCGAAGGATAAAGGACTTACCGCGGCCCGCAGAACCCACGGCCCATGAAAGCTGTCGTGTTGGCCGGCGGGTACGCGACCAGGCTCTGGCCGATCACGAAACATCGGCCGAAGATGTTCCTCCCGATCGGCGAGACCACGGTCATCGACAGGATCTTCGCCGACCTGGAGGCCGACGACCGGATCTCCGAGGTCTTCGTCAGCACCAACGACCGCTTCGCCGAGGACTTCGAGGACCACCTCGCCGAGAGCGACTTCGCGAAGCCGACCCTGTCCGTCGAGGACACCACCCACGAGGACGAGAAGTTCGGCGTCGTCGGCGCCCTCGCCCAGCTCGTCGACCGCGAGGGGATCGACGACGACCTGCTGGTGGTGGCCGGGGACAACCTCATCAGCTTCGACATCGCGGACTTCGTCGACTTCTTCGAGGCGAAGGACGCCCCCACGCTGGCGGCCTACGACGTCGGGTCGAAGGACCGGGCGACCTCCTACGGCGTGCTCGAGGTCGAGGGGGACCGGGTGCGGGACCTCCAGGAGAAGCCCGACGACCCCTCGAGTACGCTGATCTCGATCGCGTGTTACGGCTTTCCCCGGGACACCCTGGGGATGCTCGACACCTACCTCGAGGGCGGCAACAACCCCGACGAACCGGGCTGGTTCGTCCAGTGGCTCCAGGCCCGCGAGCCCACCTACGCCTTCTCGTTCGACGGCGCCTGGTTCGACATCGGCACGCCCGAGAGCTACCTCGACGCCGTCGCGTGGTACCTCGACGGCGACAGCGTGGTCGCGGAGAGCGCGACGATCGACGACGCGACGATCGGCGGAAACGTCCACGTGATGCCCGACGCGGAGATCGTCGGGTCCAGCCTCGAGCGCTCGGTCGTCTTCCCGAACGCGACCGTCCGCGACAGCGACGTCCGGGACTCGATCATCGACGAGGAAACCCACGTCGAGAACCTCGACTGCGCCGGCGCGCTCATCGGGGCGCACACGCGGATCACGAACGGCCAGTAGGGAACGGCGATCGGCCGGGAAACCCGATCAGGGTTCGTCGCCTGAATCGAACCGGATACCGACGCCGTCGGAAGGGTACTGCTCCCGGTACTCACAGTAGTACCTGGCGACCAGCCGATAGAAGGCCGGCAGAACGTCGGCCCGGAGATCCCTTTCGGCGTCCGGTTCGTCGAGCAGTCGGTGCGCGTAGGTGGTCCGCGCGCCGTCGATCGCGGCCGCGACCGGTTCGGGGACGATCGGGATCGCCGCCTCGTCGACGTACGCGTCCTCGAACGACTTCGCGAGTGCGTCCAGGAAGTCGGGCGTGGGCGCCGCCTCGGTGATGCCCCGATTCCGGAGTCGGTAGTGCATGGCCCCGACGAGATCCCCACCGGCCGGAACGCCGTAGTCGACGAACGCGCGATCGTGAGTGGAACAGGCTTCGTGCATCGTGGTTACCTTCCAATACCGAGTAGCGTCCCGTTAGCGTTAAGGGTTCGCCAACCGACAGGTGGGGGGATTACCGGTCGCTCACCGAACCCGGGCCCCGGGTCGCCGTCAGGCCTCGCCCAGGCGGGCCGCTTCGATCGCGACGTGACCGCGCGTCCCTTCCCAGACCGTGTCGTACTCGATCTCGATCGGCCGGTCCATGTGCGGGCCGTCGGTCACGAGCGTCTCGAACTCGCCGCCCTCGCCGAGGACGTGCACGCCGTACCGTTCGTTGAGGGCTTCGAGTTCCCGGATGGCCGCCTCGTCGAGCGTGCGGCCGAGCCAGGACTCGTCGAGGCCCGCGGCCGCGACCTGGACGATCCGGATCTCGAACCCCGCGTCCAGCATCTCGCGGGCGAGCGTCCCGGGATCGCGTCGCCAGAGCGGGGCGAAGAGTTCGCACCCGAGTCGGTCGCACAGGCCCTCGATCCGCGATGTCTGGTACTCGCTCTCGACCGCGCCGGCGACGACGCCCGCCAGCCCGCCGTCGAGGTCCGCGTCGAGTTCCCGCAACGCGGCCTCCAGCGGTTCGATCTCCCGGTCACCCTGCGCCCCCGAGTCCGCGGCTGCCCCAGCCCCCAGGTCGCCGGGCTCGACCTCCAGGAGTTCGATCCCGACGCTCCCCGCCGCGAGGCCGGCCAGTCGCGTCGCCGGGACGTGGTACATGTACGAGTCCTCCGTCGGGTGGACCGTCACGAGTCGCGCGACGTCGAGCCCGCGCTCCAGCGCCCGGTAGAGCGCCCACGAGGAGTCCTTGCCGCCGGAGAAGAGGCACGCCCACCGTCTCGCGGTCATACGCGGGGTTGGACTCGGACGGGTAAAGTGCCTCCGAACCGGTTACGAACCGGTTACGACCCGGTGTCGGGCAGGTCCGACTCCTGGAGGCTCGTCCCGCTGAGCCGGGCCGCGACGCGAACGCCGACGATGCTCACCAGGATCCCGGCCAACACGAACACCGCCAGTCGCTCGCCGGACTGGAGGCCGAACCCCTCGACCCGGAGCGCCCCGAGAACGAGCGGCGGGATCTCGATGGGGTCGATCACGGCCCCGCGCTGGAGGAAGTACCCCGAGAACCCGCGGACGACGAGCCCGACGGCCACCGCGAAGAAGGGGAGGTTCAGGAACGCGGTCGGCACGCTCTCCTCCTGGATCGCCTCGTCGAGGACCCGACCGGTCGAGGCCGCGAGCGCGGCCATCGTCAGCCAGAGGACGCTGTCGAACGCGAACTGCATCGCGGGGATGAAGACGCCCTCGATGCCCGCCGGGAGCCCGGAGACGCCGAGGGCGCCCGCGAACACGCCCGCCAGGGTCAGTCCCGCCGCGATCACGTAGGTGACGACGGAGATCTGCCCGGAGTACAGGGCCTCGCGGACCTCGGCGGCGAACCGGGCGAGGCGGTCGTCGATCCCGAACCCCTTGTACAGCAGGAACAGGCCGATGACGGCCGTGATCGTCGCGACGCCGATGGTCGGCCCGGCGAACATTGACAACGCCGGGAAGACGACCAGGGCGACGCCGATCGGAACGAGCACCGTCTGTCGGAGTTCCTCGTCCGCGAGGAACTGCTTGAGGAGGTAGTAGGTGGACTCGATGTCCCGCGCCTGCCTGACGACGACCCGGTCCACCGAGTCGACGCGCACCCGGCTCTCGACGATCGGGACCAGTCGCTCGTCCTCCGCGCTGTCGATCACCACGATGGCGGAGTCCGGCGCGTACTCGGCCATCAACTCGTCCATCTGGCGGGCGACGGCCCGGTCCGCGTTCACCACGGAGTCCCCGCTGCCGGACACGACGGCCACGACCGCCTCCTCGCCCTCCTCGTCCTGCAGATCCCGCGCCACCCGGAGGCCTTCGAGCAGGGAGTTGACCGCCGAGTCCTCGGGGTCCACCAGCCCGACGTCGATGACGAGCGAGCGCACCGCCTCCCACCCTGCCACGGGGGTCGAGTGGCCCGTCGTTCGACCGACGCCGTCGGATCGATCGACGCAGACGACGAGCGTTGTCACTGTCCGAGGGAAGCAGGCGGGAGAATAAAAAGGTACGTTCGAGGCGGGCGAGGAGTAGCGACGCCCCGGGCGAGGGCTACCGGAGCTCGAACCCGGTCCCCTCGTCCGAGACGGCGCCGCCGACGCCACGACCGAAGGCGTAGGCCATGGCGGCCGCCGCCCCGCGCAACCGGACGGTCAGCCGGCGTTCGGGCTCGAACTCCGCGACCGAAACCGGCTCCCCGAGCAGGTCCTCGACGCGCTCCTCGACGGCCTCGGCGTCGCCCAGGTCGTCGACGAGCCCCAGTTCGGCGGCGTCCCCGCCGAGGTAGACCCGGGCCTCGGTGTCCCGGACCGCGGTTTCGTCCATCTCCCGCCCGTCGGCGACCCGCTCGACGAACTCGTCGTACCAGTCGTCCGCGAGCCCCTGGAGGTACTCGCGTTCGCGCTCCTCCAGCGACTTGAACGGCGCCCCGAGCGCGTCCTTGTAGTCGCCGGAGACGATCCGTTCGTAGTTGATGCCGTACCGGTCGGCGAACTCGTCGAACCGCGTCTGGGAGAAGCGGACGCCGATGCTTCCGACGAGCGAGGCGTCGCGGGCCCACAGTTCGTCACAGCCCGACGCGATCCACATGCCGCCGCTCGCACAGAGGTCGTTCGTATAGGCGATCGTCGGCCCGTCGAAGGCCGTCGCGGCCCGGCGGATGTCGTCGGAGGGCACCACCTCGCCGCCGGGGGTGTTGAGCTTCAGCATGAGCGCTTCGGCGTTGTCGTCCTCGTCGGCCCGCTCGATCTGCTCGACGATGTCGTCGGCCGGCGTCATCGTCGGGGCGGACGGGAGCATACCCCCGCCGTCCCGGACGATGGGGCCCGAAACCTCGACCTCGGCGACGTTGTAGTCGGGCAACAGCGACCCGGCGACGTTGCCCGCCAGTCGCATGCCCGCGACCGTGACGCCGATCGCGAGGACGATCCCGAGCAGTTCGTGCAGGCTCCCCGGATACTCGACGAAGACGACGAACGCGACGACCGCCGCGATCGCGGCGCCGACGAGGAGGATCAACAGGCGGCCGCTCCGCCGTGCTCGATTCACGCTGTCTCACGTCCGTGCATGGGAACGACTCGGACGGGGCCGTATGTAAAAGTGAACCCGGATGCGACCCGGGGCGGATGCGACTCGGGCTCCGGAAGGAGCGGCAGAACGGCGCCCGCTCCCCCGCCGTTCAGAGAAGAGATATCGGCCCAGAGCGGCCCGACGGGGCTGTAACGCCGGACCCTAGAGGCGACCCGCCTTCTGGAGCTTCATCAGGTCCTCGGTGTCGAGGGTCTCGCCCTCCTTGAAGCGCTGATAGATCTCCTCGGCTTCCTTCTCGACCTCCTCGCGCTTCTTGTCGCGCTCGGACTTGCGCTCCTCCTCCTCCTGCTTGTCGAGTTCGCGCAGGCGCTTCTGGACGCGGACGAAGTCCTCGTGGTGCTGGTCGGCGGCCTCCTGGGCGTCGACGAACTTCTCGTGCATCTCGTCGGCCTCGTCGCGGATGTCGTCGGCCTCGCGGTAGGCCTCGATCATGCTGTTGTGGTGCTCCTGGGCCTTGTCCGCGAGCTCGGTCACCTTCTGGTGGTGCTTCGAGGCCTCCGATCGGACCTTCTCGGCCTTGTCGACGAGTTCGTCGAGGTCGTCGGTCTCCTCGAGTTTCTCCTTGCGCTGCTGGTACTCCTCGCGCTTGTTCTCGATCTTCTCGATGAGCTCGCGCTCGGCCTCCGCCGAGAGGACCTCGGTCTGCTGTTTGAACTCGAGCTCCTCGAGTTCCTCCTCGAGCTCCTCGAGGTCCTTCCCCTCGTCGAGTTCGAGCTCCTCCTTCTTCTCTTCGACCTTGTCGAACAGCTCGTTGGCCTTCGCGTTCAGGTCGTTGCGCTTCTCCTTGTGCTCCTGGACGAGCTCGTTGAGTTCGTCCCGGCGCTCGCGGTGTTCCTGGGCCTCGTCGACCTTCTCGCGCGTCTTCGCGTTCAGCTCGTCGCGTTTCGAGGCCCGCTCGGACGCCATCTGATTCAGCTCGTTTCGACGGTCTCGAAGCTGGCCGGCGACCTTGATGAGCTCGCCTTTCGACTTGTTTTCGAGATCGTCCTCTGTTAGCTCTACGTTCTTGGATTCCTCTATCGAACTTGCCATAGTTGACTAAACCTCGGTGCCTTTCCGCATCGGCGACCGCACCGCTCACGAACGGCGACGCCCCGGATATAATGGTTCCACGTCATTCCTGGTCTACGAGCGGTGCTGTGAACGCCGATGACGTTCAGGTGGCTCACACTACAGGAGCGCTTGATTTAAATGTACCGGTCAGTAGAGCCGTGAAAATCGTTAGCAAGCGTCCACAGGCAGCCGTGTAAAGAGGTCACATCCGCCGGGGGCGCCTTAAAAAAGGTACTCGTTGCGAACCGACCGGTCCTCCGTGGCGAACTCGAGCTCGATCGCGCCGGCGTCGGGGAGTTCCACCTCCTCGACCCTCGTTCGACCGCCGGCCGGAACCGTCGCCTCGACCGACCCGTCCGTCCCGTCGGAAACCTCGGTGGCCGCCCCCGGCCCGTTCGACTCGCCGATCGACCACGTGAGCGTCCCCTCCACGGCCGTCCGGGTGTCGTTCCGGAGGACGACGCCGTCGGCGTTCCCCGGCGGCCCGTCGAGGAACGCCTGGACCGGCTCGAACGAGTCCGCGACGGCCTCGAAGGCGCGCTTCCGGTCGCCGTCGGCCGTCAGGACGCCCATGCCGCCAGCCGGGCGGGGGTCCCGGAGGCAGTACGCCGCCTGGAGGGCGGACCCCCGCCGGCGGAGCGTTTCCGCGATCGTCTTCAGGAGCCTCGCCTGGTAGGTCTGGGACGCCTCCGGGTCGTCGCTGCCCACCCGGGCGTCGTGAACCGTCCAGTCGAAGTCGCCGGACCGGTTCCCGTCCCCGCGAGCGAGCGCCGCCGCGCCGAACTCGCCGACCAGTTCACCCGCGGACGGGTAGCGATCGAGGAGCCACTCGACGTCCGCCGGGGCGCCGAAGTCCCACCCCGGATACAGGCTGGCGGCGTCGGGGGCCGTGCCGGGCTTGCCCGAAACGGGGAGCGCGAGGGCGTCGTCCGGGAAGGCGTCGGCGACACGTTCGGCCGGGCCCCGGTCGTAGGAGGTCCGCCAGGCGCGCCAGCGGACGCGGAGTCGCGACAGTCGGCCGCCCCCGATCGGGTCCGGGAACGGATCGACCGGGTCGGCGTGAACGCCGTACGCCGCCACGCTCGGCTCCTGGCCGTACTCGTCGGCGAGCGCCCGCGCCAGCGTCCGCCCACGCTCGACGTCGAAGGGGCCGGCGCCGACCAGGGGCAGGTCCTGCCAGACGAGCAGGCCCGCCTCGGTACAGGCCTCGTGGAACGCCCGGCGCGGCACGTGCCCGTACGCCCGGAGCAGGTTCGCGTTCGCCGCGACCGCGGCCTCGACGTCGGCGGCCGGATCCCCGCCCGGAAGCACGTCGAACCCCCGCAGCGCGGCCGGTTCCCCGTTGACGAGCAGGGCCTCGCCGTCCCGTTCGACGTCGCAGAACCCGGTCGTCGCCGTCGTCTCGTGGTCCCCGAGCTTGGCGCGCACCACGTAGCGGTGCTGCTCGCCCAGCCCGTTCGGCCACCAGTATCGGGGATCCCGGACCTCGATCGTCCGCCGGGCCGTCGCCCGGTCGCCGGGCGGGACCTCGATCGGGAGCCGTTCCATCGCACCGCCCCCGCGAAACCCCTCGGGGCGCAGGGAGAGGGTGACGCGGTCGTCGATCCCCTCGAGCGAGTCGACGGTCACCGCGACGTCGATTTCGGCCGCGTCCCCGGTCCGGCGTGGTGCGAGCGAGAGATCCGCGACGTAGGTCGGCGGCCGGATCCGCAACGCGACGTCCCACCAGATGCCCGGAACGGCCGTTTCGTCCGGGACGCGGTCGGTCGCCTGGACGCCGCCGAACCGGTCGGTCGGCGCGCGACAGATCACCCGGAGGTCGTTCTCGGCTTCGGGTTCGAACTCGAACCGGGCGGGGACGAAGTACGCGTCGTGGGTCCCCAGGCGGTCGCCGTTCAGCCAGACCTCGGCGTGGGCGTACGTCCCGTACAGTTCCAGAATCGCCCGCTGGTCGTCGGTCGACCGGGGGTCGGGGAACGTCGTCCGGTAGGCGACCGCCGCCGCCCCGGCGAACCGCTCCGGTCGCCCCGGCACCTCGACCGCGGTCCACTCGTCGGGGGCGGGCTGACCGCTCGACGACGGATCGACGGTCCCCGCCGTCCACTCGACGGCCATACACTGCCCCCTCGCACGCGCCGGGAGGATAGGTTTTGTGTTGTGCCCCCACGACACGGGTCGCCGGCGGCGGGTTCGGGGTCCTGTCGCTCGCACTGGTTGCGACGCCGACCACTTCCATTTCCGGGACCCCCGTCGATCGGGTGCACGGACGGACGTTCCCTTCACTTTCAGTTTCACTCCGCCCCTGGCGGAGCTTTTGGTGGCGGGCGGTCGTTCGTTCGACCATGCTCGATTCGTTGTCCTGCACCTGCGAGGCCTCGGGTTGCGAGCGGGCCCTGGGCGACGACCAGTTGATGCTCGCCATACGGACCGAGGGCGGGGTCCGGCGGGCCTACGAGTGCGACTGCGGCGCCGTGACGATCACGGTCGGCCGCGAGTGACCCCGCGCCACGGAAGGGGATCGCGACCGAACGAACGCGGCTAAGTACTCCCCGCGGATACCACCGGGCGTGAAAGAGATCGTCCGCGCTCGCGGCCACGAGCACGTCACGGCCACCCACGAGAGCACGTTCGAGGTCACGACCGACGACTTCCTCACCCCGGCCGGCGACTGCATTCTGGGTATCGAGGCCGACCGGGCGCCCGCCGACTTCGATCCCGCGTTCGTCGAGGCCTGCCGGTCGGCGGACGCGAGGATCACGATGACGTTCGAAGCAGGAGGACAGGAGACGACCGTCACCGGATGGGGGCATCCCGACCTCACGTTCGCGAGCGAGCGGAGCGCCGTCGGCCGGACCAGCGACTACGTGGACGACCGGACGGTGATGGTCGGGGCGGATCGGGCCGCCGCCGGGTTCGACCGCGACCTCGTGGCGGCGCTGGCCGACGGTGCGGACCTGACGGTGACATTTGCCGTAGAAGCGGACTGAGGGCGAACTGCGCACCGAATTACGTCGGTCGTCGGACGCGTTTTCCGGGGCAACCTTTTCGCACTCGGTCAGGGGGATTCCTTCTCGTGACGGCGACCGACGACCCGACCGTCCTCACGCCATTGCTGTCGGAGGTCCTGACGCCGTCTCTGTCGGGCGTCCCGACGCCATCCCGATCGGACGTCGTGGCGCCGTTTCTGATTCTTCGATCCGTCGCACCGTCCTCGGTTCAATCCGCCTCGACATCCGAACGTCTCGTGTAGATCCGGACCAGGCCGCGTCCCGAGGGGCCCCGCCGTCTTCGCCGGGTCCGTCGCGCTTTTCGGTCCCCGCTCCAAGGCAACGAACATGAGCGACGACGCGGATGCGGACCACGACGGCCGGGGGCAGGGGGAGGCGACGGACGGCTCCGGATCGGTCGAACCGGCGACGAACATCGCCGGCGGCGAGGCCGACGGCGGGGCGGTAGCCGGGGTCGACGCCGGCGACGCCGAAACCCGCGCCGAAGCAGTCGTGGATCGGCTGGGCGACCTGTACTGGCGCAAGGCCTACGGCGGCACCGACGCCTTCGAGTCCCTGGTGCGGACGATCCTCAGCCAGAACACGAGCGACCAGGCGAGCCAGCCGGCCCACGACGCGCTGATGGACCGATACGGGTCGGACGAATCGTCCGACGCCACCGGGCTCGCTGAATCGCTGGCCGCCGCCGACCGGTCGCGCCTCGCGGAGACGATCAGTTCGGCCGGTCTGTACAACCAGAAATCCGAGGTCATCCAGTCCGCGGCGGCGTGGGTGCTGGAGGAGTACGGCTCCGCCGACGCCTTCGACGAGTACGTCAGGACCGGCGACCCCGACGACGTGCGCGACACCCTCCTGTCGATCAAGGGCGTCGGCCCGAAGACCGCCGACTGCGTGCTCCTGTTCGCCGGCGGCCGCGAGGGCGTCTTCCCCGTCGACACCCACGTCCACCGGATCGCCCGGCGGATCGGGC
>Ga0207797_1002306_pt1 | contig 13260 bp, 13 predicted proteins | sample PRCRCaboRojoPR_6_FD_187275 | JGI IMG/M metagenome (GOLD analysis project Ga0207797, IMG submission 187275) | Marine sediment microbial community from Cabo Rojo, Puerto Rico - PR CR 10% Liquid 1 (SPAdes) | ecosystem: Environmental > Aquatic > Marine > Coastal > Sediment | place: Cabo Rojo, Puerto... | reverse complement strand
ATCGAGGTACCCGTCTTCGTTCCCCGTCCACGTCTGCGGCTCGACGGTGTCGCTGTCCGGTGGCACCGTCCCGATCCAGGCGAAGTCGTACGGCTCCATCTCCGTCAGCCGCTCGCAGATACCTCGCTCTATCTCGTTGCGGGTTCCCGCCTGGATGAGTAACTGGTCGACGTCCCGGAGGCAGTCCAGCACGCGCTCGACCCGTTCGAGCCGTTCGGTGCGCGCGGCCAGTTCGCGGTCGCGCTCGCGGATCCCGGCCCGTCCCGCGACGCCGTCGAGCGCCGCTTCAGTCGTCGCTGCGAGCAGGCCGACCAGTTGGCGCTTGCGCTCGTCGAACCCGCCCACCTCCGGTGAGGAGGTGACGAACACGCCGTGGTCGCCGAGGGGGACGACGAGGACGCTGCGGGCGTCCGTGTCGGGGTTCACGCTGAACTCGGATTCGCGGACGTCCTCGTAGAACCGTGTCTCGCCGGTGGCGTAGCTCTGCCAGACCTCTGATTCTGTGTGACCGGGGCCGAACACCTTGACTCCGCCGTAGTACGAGATGAGTTCGTCCGTCGCGGCGACGGGCCGGAGAACGTTCTCCTCGTCGTCGAACAGGAAGATGCCGACCCCCGGCGGTCCCAGTACCTCTGCGGCGGTACTGACGACGACTTCACTGACCTCCTGTTCGGACTCTGCACCGAGCAGTTCCTGGGTCGCCTCGTACAGCACCGTGAGCATCTGCTCGCGCTCGCGGCGTTCGACGGCCGCGATTGCGTACCCGACCGTCTCGCCGAGTTCGCCCAGCACCTCCAGTTCCCGGTCGCCGAACGCGTGTTCTTCCTCGCCGTAGACCACGATCACACCATACTCGGTGCCCTGGTAGGTGACGGGGATGGCGACCAGCGACTCGATGCCGGCGTCGAGGAGATTGTCGTGCCAGTAGAGGTCAGTGGGATCGTCCTCGATCGACTGCACGACATCGACGGTGTCCTGTGTGAGCGCGCGGAGTGCCGGGCTCTCGTCGGGCTGCAGGTTCTCCGCCGGGAGAACCTCGTCGAGGAACTGCTCGGCCGTGTCCGTCCAGGCGTGGGGGACGAACTCGTTGTCGCCGCGGAGACGGAGCGCGAGCGCGAAGCCGTACCGGCCCGCGTCGGTCAGGCGGTCACACACCGCCTGCTCGATTTCGGCTCTGGTGTTTGCCCCGACCAGCGCCTGGTCGATGTCGCGGATGATGCCGTTGATCCGGTCGAGGCGTGCGAGTTCGTCCCGCTGTGTGGCGATCTTCTCCTCGCGTTTCTTCCGGTCGGTGATGTCGCGCATCACCCCGGCAGTCCCGACGAACTCGCCGGACTCGGAGGGGAGCCGCCGGTAACGAAACTCGACGGGACTGACCGAGCCGTCCTTCCGGTTGATCTCCAGGTCTATCGACCCAGTTTCGAGTTCGCCGCTGATGACCTGTTGTCGGTACTCCTCGGCGACCGCGATGTCGTCCTCGGAGAGCAGCATCGAGATGTGCTCGCCCTCCAGTTCCTCGCAGGTGTAGCCGGTCACGTCCTCGGCAGCGCCGTTGACGGACATGAAGACGTAGTCGTCGCTGAGCGTGTAGACGACGTCACCGACCGTGTCGACCATCAGCTCGTACTCCTCTTTGAGCTGCTGGAGTTCCTCCTCGCGCTGCTTGCGCTCGGTGATATCGACGAGATACCCCCTGTACTCGGTGATGTCGCTGTCTTCGCGGACGATCTTCGTCGCGTCTTTCACCCAGACGACGTCGCCGTCGGCGGTCACGAGCCGATACGGCTCGTGGGTGAACCGCTCGGTCGTTCCGTCGCTGTTCTCGGCGACCTCGCGCATGACTCGTTCGAGATCCTCGTCGTGAACCAGGTCGGCGTAGGGGATCGCACCGGACGTGAGCTGCTCTGGCGTGTACCCCAGCAGGTCGGCGACGTTCTCCGAGACGTACTCGACGGGCCAGCCCTCCTCGTTTCGCCACCTGAACACGACAGCCGGCCCCTGGGCGAACATGTCGTGTTCGGCTTCGAGCTGGCGCTGGGCCTCCCGCCGTTCGGTGATGTCCTGGACGACGCCGACGATCCGCCGGAGTTCGCCGTCCTCGTAGACGCCGAACGCGCGGTCGTTGACGTACCTGACCTCGCCGTCCGGCTGGACGACGCGGTAGGTCTCGTCGTAGGAGCCGGGGTCGACCTGCTGACGGACGAGGGCTTTCCTGACCCGCTCGCGGTCGTCCGGGTGTATCGCATCGACGAACGAATTCGGGTTCGCGTACAGTTCCTCGCGGGGTCGACCCCAGATGTCCTCGTAGGCTTCGCTGACGAACTCCATCTCCTGTTTGTCCGACGTCGTTATCCAGACGACGTCGCGGACGCTCTCGGCGATGTGGCTCAGGAGTTCGTCGCGCCTGCGGAGTTCGGCCTCGCGCGCCCGCTGCTCGCGCAAGTCACGGACGACGCCGACCGATCCGGCCATCTCCCCACCGGCCGTCAGCACGGAGAATCTGGCTTCGCACGGTATCTCGTCGCCATCTCTCGTCTGGATCGTTACTTCGAGCGCGTCGACGACGCGCTCGCCTGTTTCGAGTTGCTCCCGAATCAGCTGCTCGGCCGCCGCGATGTCCTGGTCGGCCATTAGCTTCGAGACGTGTTCCCCGACGAGCTCCGACCGACTGTAGCCGCTCAGTTCGATGGCATTGTCGTTGGCTGCGACGATGCACCCGTCGGGGTCGAGCTGATAGATAGCGTCGCCGGACGTGTCCAGGACTGTCTCGTAGCGCTGTCTGTCCCCGTCGCTGCTCGGGGCTTCGACCGCCGTTTCCGTGACGTTCCGGATGCGACTCAACACCAGCGACGGCGGCGTGTCCCCGGGTGCGGACTGGATGACGTCGTTCGCCCCCTCCCGGAGCAACTCCGAGACCTGACCGCTCGTCGCGTCGCTGGCGAAGACGATGACCGGAGTCGTGGACAGGTCGCTTCGGAGCGTCTGGAGCAAGGCGAGACAGTTTCGGTCGTCGTCTTCAGCACAGAGAATACAGTCGGTCGTCCCGTCGTCTGCCCGGGACTTCGCCTCCGACACGGAGGTAACGACCGAGACGCGAACGGCGTCGTCGTCGAATCCCAGCTGCGAGGCTATGGCTGTTCCGTCTGACTGCTCGCTGGCGACGTATAGGACGTCGAGGCCCCGCGTTGTCGTGTGCATATGGACACCCTACGGCGAACTGCTCTGGCGACGGTGGACACCAAACGTCGCCCTGGCTCCGCGAAACTGCCCGTTGAAAAGAGTTTAGATGTATGTGTACATAATTCCTCTGCCTGATGATCAATGCGAACGTACGGGCGTCTCAGGGGTCGATCTCGGCGGTAACGGTCGATTGAATCCAGGCGTGTTCGTTCAGCGGGTCGGAGATCATACCGACCGTCGACGACCCGACGGTGAATTCGTCGTACTCTGCTCTGATGCGCTCAGTGTCTCTGTTGTCAGTCGTGCTCGAACTCATTGTTAGTTGTCGGTTTCGGTGTACGTGTCGGTGACCGTTATCTCGCCGCTGCTGTCGATACGAACGGTCCAGTTCCCGTAGACGAAGTGTATCTTCAGGTCGCTCGTCCTCGACTGCTGGCTGTCGGCAAACAGCATCTCCAGTGCGTCCGGGTCGACGACGTCGTAGAGACTTGGGCGCAGTTCGTGAGGGGCGACGTCCTCTGCGTCCGCAACTGCGTTGACGATCGCTTCGGTCAATTGCTCCGGCGACTCCGGTGTGACCCGGGCGCGTGCCTGCTGTTCCATACCCAGGTAGAACCGTTCCAACCCCTTAGCCGCACAGTCAATATAACCAAACTGTTCGGGAAAGCTACCCCTATCAGTTTAGATGTGCGACTGTGTGTCACAGTTATCGCCGGCAGATTCCGGGACGTTCAAGACTGGGCGCGTCGCGAGACAACACAATGACGGAGATCATCGACGGGAACGCCGTCGCCAGCGAGATTCGCGATGGACTCGCCGACGCCATCGACACGCTCGCGGACGCGGGCGAGACACCCGCGCTCGCGACGGTACTGATGAGCGACGACCCCGCAAGCGAGACCTACGTCTCGATGAAGCAGGACGACTGCGAGGAGGTCGGCATCGAGGCCATCGACCGCCACATCGACCCCGACGCGCCCGCCGCGGAACTGTACGAGACGATCGACGACCTGAACGCCGACGACGAGGTCAACGGGATCCTCGTCCAGATGCCGGTGCCCGACCACGTCGACGACCGGCGCGTCCTCCGGCAGATCGACCCCGAGAAGGACGTCGACGGCTTCCACCCCGAAAACGTCGGCCGACTGGTCGCCGGGCACGCCCGCTACAAACCGTGTACGCCCCACGGCATCCAGAAACTGCTCGCGAGCGCCGGCGTCGACACGGAGGGCAAAGACGCCGTCATCGTCGGCCGCTCGAACATCGTCGGCAAGCCGATGGCGAATCTCCTCATCCAGAAAGCCGAGGGGGGCAACGCGACGGTCACGGTCTGTCACTCCCGCACCGACGACCTCCCCGCGAAGACCAGACAGGCGGATATCGTCATCGCCGCGGCAGGCGTCCCGGAGTTCATCGACGGCTCGATGCTCACCGAGGGGACGACGGTCATCGACGTCGGCGTCAATCGCGTCGACGTTTCCGAACGGCGTTCGGAAGGCAGTCAGACGGAGTCTGACGCGGCCGAGACGGAGAAGGGGTACGAACTGGTCGGCGACGTCGACTTCGAGAGCGCGAAGGCAAAGGCCAGTGCCATCACGCCCGTTCCCGGCGGCGTCGGGCCGATGACCCGGGCGATGTTGCTCTACAACACCGTGAAAGCGACCGGTCGGCAGGCCGGCGTCGACGTCACGCTCCCCTAGCTGTCGAACCGGTCGCCCGCCTGGAGCAGCGCCGTCTCGTCGTCCTCCCGGAGGTAGCGACTCACGTCCCGGACTGCACGCACGAGTCGCTCGGCTTCGGCGGGGTCGACGTCGCCGTCGAGTGCTTCGATCCGCTTGCGGTTCGACCGCACCGCCGACAGCACTTCCGAGACGGTCGCCTCCGGGTCTTCCTGCACCCGGCGCATGTCCGAGACGTAGGCGGCCACGGCGGCCGCGACGGCCAGGCCGCGTTCGGCCCGCAGCGAGTCTGGGACTTCCTCGGGTGGCGGGCGCTCGCCGTCGGTGCCGCCACGCAGCAGCGAAAAGAAGTACAGTTCTTCGGCGTCGCTGATCCGCATCGACCGGGAGAGGGTGGCGCCGACACGCCGGAGTTCCGCCGCGAGCAGGTAGTCGTTCCCGAACGGTTTGAGCCGGCCGGCGTCGACGAACCCCGTTCGGTGGAGGTACCGCCGCGCCTGTTCGGCGGCCGTGTCGGCGACGGTCGATAGGGGTTCGACGTCGATCTGTTCGATGGCCGGCTGGAGGTCGAGTTCGACCGGGCTGTCGGTGTGTTCGGCTCGCTCGCCGACGCCGACGCTTCGCACGCTCCCGCAGTCCGGGCAGGTGATCTCTCCCGTCTCGTAGTACGACCAGCGCGCGCCACAGTCAGTACACTGGCGTTCGCCCCGGAGTTTCATACCTCCGTTTGGGCCCCCGGACACAAGAAACGACTGTCGCAGCGGCGACAGTCCTCGCTGGTCGAAAACACACCACAGAGTGGGATTCGGGCAGGCCGTTACACTTAAGTTGTTACCTGCATTTGCTTCACATGACGCTTCGCTTGGAGGGCCGAAGCGTCAGCGGGGACCAATTCAGGGCGGCAAGCGCCCGCGTGGCCTTTTCCGCCACGCGGGTGCTTTCCATTCCGTTTCACTGCATCTTTCTGAGCGTCAGCGACGGTTCCCAGTCGGGATCAGGAGATCGACAGCGAACTGTCGCCGTCACCACTCGCGTGTTCGTCCCACTCGATCTCGAGTTCCAGGCTCAGTTCGCCCGCCCCGTCGGTCGGCCCTTCGCGTTCGGCTTTGACTTCGAACTCCACCGTCTCCGGCGGGTCGAGCGTGACGGACTCGCCGCCGGACTCGAGCGTCACCGTTCCACCCGATTCGAGGTTGTCCGCGACCGTTCGCAGGTAGGCAGCGACGGCAGCGAGGTTCTCCTTCTGTTCTATCTCGAAAAGCACAGTCTCTGGCATACGCACCAGTACGTCGGCACGGACGATAAGGGTGTACCTTCTATCGGTCGTGACACGTCACGACGCAGGCCAAGTCTTTCCTCGATATCCGACATTTCGATAGCTCGAACAGAGCCACAACATATCTACCAAATGATTTTTCCCTGCCGGCCACGACGTTTCGCGCAACGGCGTTCCCGAACGAAGAGACGAGCGCCTGACTGTGGACTTCGACTCCGCTGCCGCTCGCGGCGTCCGCGTCGGTTACTAACCGAAACTCATCGTTTCTGGGCCTGAGCGGCCCTGCCGCTGGATCGTGCGTCGACGGCGATCCGCCTGCTATACCGTGTGACCGCTTCGCATAGCTGTGGCAGCGATACGCGTGGAAACAACTCCTGTACTTGATGCATCAAATTTGGCACGTATTTGGAACGACATATTTAAGATATTTAGACACGAACGCTAGTGTAGACTCACCGATGTACGACCTGACAGGATTTCAGCGTGACCTGCTGTACGTCATCGCCGGGAAGGAGGAGCCACACGGGCTGGCGATCAAGGAGGAACTCGAAGACTACTACGAGAAGGAGATCCACCACGGGCGGCTCTATCCGAACCTCGACACGCTCGTCGACAAGGGGCTCGTCGAGAAGGGGCAGCGTGACCGACGGACGAACTTCTACAGTCTCACCCGACGCGGCCGCCGCGAAATCGAGGCCCGCCGCGAGTGGGAAGACCAGTACATCGACTACTGACCGCTCTTTCTCCCCATGGTCTCCTCACGGACAGCAACAGCGGCCGTCGGACTCGTCGCGAGCCTCGCGGTCAGCGTGCTGCTGTGGTACTACTTCGACACGTTCCTGTTTTTCCTGGTCGTGCCGTTCGTCCCCTTCCTCTTTCGCAGCGGTGACCAGCCACCGGTCAAGGCGTGTCCCGTCTGTGACTTCCGCACCCGGAACGAGGCGTACGACTACTGTCCCAGGGACGGTCACAAACTGGACTATGGTAGCCATTAGTGCACACACGACCGCACGCTGTCGCGCGGTCGGTGTGTAATTTCAATCGTTACTATCGGTGCCGCCACTGGGATCCGGTTCGGCGTCGGGGCCGCCGCCGTCGTCGCTGACCGCGTCCGCCGGCGAGCCACCTTCCTCGGTATCGCCATCGGGTGGCGGCTCGCTCTCCGCGACGCCGGGGTCGACGGCTCCCGGTTCGATTCGCTTGCCGGCGAGCAGTTCCGGGAGGACGAGACGGGCGAAGTGAAAGACCAGCACGAGGATGAGCGGGCCGAGAAAGAGCCCGTACCAGCCAAAGAGCACGGGGCCGAGGATGTACGCGAACATCACGGTGCCGGTGTGCAGTCCGCGGCCGGACACGTAGGGACGGAGGATGAGGTCGGGGATCAGGTCGACGATGACGATGGAGACGACGGCGACGATGACGACGAACTGGAACCCGCTCCCGTCGAGGGCAGCGCGTCCGCCGAGATACAGTACCAGCGGGACGTAGACGATTTTCATGCCGATGACGGGGATGAGGCTCCCGGCGCCCGCGAGCACGCCGATCAGGGCAGGCGACGGGATGGCGAGGCCCGGCGGCGCCATGAGATTCAGGAGGCTGTAGGCGATCGCCCCGATGACGCCCGTCAGCAGCGCGTTGAGGATGTTGCCGAAGAAGATGTCGCTGAGGCTCCGGTCGACCGCACGGCCGTAGGCTTCGAGCATCCCGCGGTCGTCGGCCATGAGTGCCCCGTATCCCCGCAGTCGATGGCCGTCCCGGAGCAGGTAGAAGGCGATAGCGAGGGCGACAAACAGCGAGAGCAACCCCGACCCGATCAGCCCCAGATAGCTCAGCGCCGACTGCAGCAGGTCGACGACGGCCTGGGGGTCGCCGAACTGCTCGACAGCCATCTGGGGGTCGTCGACGACCGTCGAGACGTTCAGGTACGGGTCGATGGCCGAGGAGTAGGGGCCGAGGTCGATCGTGTTGGCGACGGCGCTGAGCTCCTGGAGCGCGATGGCGGCGGTGTAGGCCACGAGGAGCACGAGCGGCAGCGCGAGCGCCAGCAACGCCAGCAGCGCCGACACGGTACGCTGGCCGATTCGCGGCCGGATCCGGCGGTGCGCGGGCCGCGTGGCGTAGTAGAGGAAGACCCCGAAGACGACAGTCCCCAGGAAGGCGGCGGTCACCCAGGCCAGCAGTATCCCCAGCACGACACCCACCGCCGCCCACGCGGCGCGGAACCTGTCAACGTCTTCCAACATACATCCTGGTTCCGCCGGAGAGGAATAAAAGTGGGCGGGTCTGTCGACCCTGCCACCAGGGACGAGCAGCGTGGCGGTTGTGATCTTACCACACAGCATAAATGTCCGACCGTCGTACGTCGACCGGTGGCGACGGAATCGACGCTCCCCGGGTTCGCGCCCGACGTCGTTCGGCTCGCGCTCGCAGCGGCGCTGGGACTCTTTCTCGGCCTCGAGCGGGAGTGGTCACAGAAGCCCGCCGGGATCCGAACCTTCGCGCTCATCAGCCTGCTCGGTGCGGTCTTCTCCGTCGTCGACAGCGACCCGCTGCTGGTCGTCGGTGGCGTGCTCGTCATTATGCAGGGACTGCTCCTGGCCGTCGACGGCCTGCTCGACGACGACGAAGGGCTGTCGCTGACGACCGGGGCCTCGATGCTCGTGGCCTACGGCGTCGGCGTGCTGGTCGCGGAGGGGTACGTGGTGGCGGGGGTGACCGTCGCCGTCCTCTCGTCGCTGTTGCTCGTGCTCAAGCGGGAACTACACACGTTCGCGTGGGGGCTCACGCGCGAGGAACTCCGGTCGGCGACGGAGTTCGCCATCCTCGCGTTCGTGGTCTTTCCGCTGTTGCCCGCGGAACCGGTCGAACTCTCGGCCGGGCAGCTGTCGACGACGGTGGAACTCCGGGTCATCTGGCTCATGGTCGTCACCGTCGCGGGCATCGGCATCGTCAACTACGCCATCGTCCAGAGCTACGGCGGGCGCGGCATCGCAGTCACGGGGTTTTTCGGCGGCCTCGCGTCCTCGACGGCCGTCGTCGGGACGATGCTCGACCACGTCCGCCAGCGGCCGGAAGCGTCCTCGTACGCCGTCGCGGCGATCCTGCTCGCCGACGCGGCGATGGCCCTCCGCAATCTCGTCATCGCGGTGGCGTTTACGTTCGGTTCGCGCGCCGACCCGCTGTTCGAGGCCATCGTCCCGCTGGGCATCGTCATCGTCGGGAGCGTCGCCATCGCGGCGCTCACCGCCAACTGGGCCGAGTCCGTCGAGATGACCCTCGAGAGCCCGTTCTCGCTTCGCAACGCCCTCGTGTTCGGTGCGCTCTTTTTGCTCATCGTCGTCGCCGGCGGTGTCGCACAGGCCACGTTCGGGAACAGCGGCCTCTACGTCGCATCCGCGCTCACCGGCCTCGTTTCGAGTGCGGGCGCGACCACCTCGGCCGTGTTGCTGTATCGCGGCGGCACCATCGGCCCGGCGACGGCGACCATCGCCATCCTGGCGGCGACGGCGGCGAGTATCGTCGTCAAGGCCGGCCTGACGGCGACCAGCCCGAACCGCCAGTTCGCCTACCGGGTCGCGGTCTGGAGCGGTACCGTCCTCCTGCTGGGAACCGCGGGCGTGACGACGCTGGCTACGCTGTAGCGGCTGTGGTGCATGCTGGCAAACGACTTATCTACCGGCTGTCCGAAGACGGTGGCATGGACCGCGACAGCGTCGAGCCGCAGGTCGCCGGAGTGCCCGGCGACGCCGCGAAACGGTGGGTCGAGCACCACCACGAGTTCGCCGCCCCCAGCACCTACGTCTACGAGTTCGTCTGGGACCACACCGCCCCCGCCATCGGCCCCTTCTGCACCGACGTCGACGGCAACGTCCTCATGGACTTCACCGGGCACGTCGGCGCGATGCCGCTCGGATACAACAACCCCAAGATCATGGAACCGCTGGCGTCGTTCGACCTCGTCGACCCGATCAAAGTCGCCGGCCAGGACTTCTACACGCGGGCGGGGAGCACCCTGGCAGCGGATCCCGACGTGCCCGGCCCGACGGGACTCATGGCGCGGCTGACCGACATCGCCGGCCACTACGGCATGGACACGGTCTTTCTCTCGAACACGGGCGCCGAGGCCGTCGAGAACGCCATCAAGATCGCCTACGACCACACCGGCGGCAAGTACGCCATCACCTGCGAGGGCGCCTTCCACGGCCGGACGCTCGGCGCGCTGTCGCTGAACCGCTCGAAGGAGATCTACCGACGGGAGTTCCCCGAAATCGCGAGTGTCCACGACACGCCCTTCTGCACCGACCGCGGCTGTACGGCCGACACCTGTGAGTGTGGGTTCTTCTTCGAGGACACCTCCTGGCTCCGGCGGCTGCTTGCCGAGGAGTCCGGCGCCGTCAACGCCGACGAGACGGCGTATCTGATCCTCGAACCCATCCAGGGCGAGGGCGGCTATCGCTTCCCCAGCGACGCCTACATGGACGAAATCGCCGCCATCGCCGACGAGCACGACGTCCCTATCGTCGTCGACGAGGTGCAGTCGGGCCTCGGGCGCACCGGCGAGATGTGGGCCGCCGACCACTACGCCATCGAACCGGACGTCATCGCGAGCGCGAAGGCGCTGCGGGTCGGCGCGACCATCGCCAGCGAGGACGTCTTCCCCGAGGAGTCGGGTCGGCTCTCCTCGACGTGGGGCGCCGGCGACATCCTGGGTGCCGCACAGGGGGCGCTGACCATCGACGCCATCCGGGAGTACGACCTGCTGGCCAACGCCACGGAACGCGGCGAGCAGGCGAAGGCGCTGCTTCGCGACGCCGACCTGCCGGGGGCCGTCGACGTCCGCGGCAAGGGGCTGATGCTGGCCGTCGAGTGGGCGTCGAAATCGAGGCGCGACGACGTCGTCGAGGCGGCGCTGACCCGGGGACTGCTCACGATGGGCTGTGGGACGAAGACGATGCGGCTGCTCCCGCCGCTTGACGCGACCGAACGGGAGATCCGACTGGGCGCGGCTCTGCTGGCCGAGGCCGCCGCGGCGTCGGCCTGACCGTCGCACACACCCCGGTCGCGCCTCGGTCGTGTACCTTCACTTTGTTCCCAAACACTCCCACAAAATATGTGGGACGGTGAATTCTATGTTACACCGGAAAATCACAGGAAGGCGACGGATGGCCGTCAGTATATCTAATCCACCTGATACACCATGGGTAACACGCTTATCCAGCCGTCGTATACTCTGCCAGCATGGACGACGTAGTGTTTGAGCTGTTTGCATCGTCCGTCCGTCGAGAGATCCTCGCCTCGCTGGCCGACGACCCGGGGCGTGAGCTATCCGTCTCGGAGGAACTGGCGAACGGCGACGACCAGTTGCGGGTGTCGCTCTATCACCACCACCTCCCGAAACTCGCGGACGAGGCTGTCATCCGCTGGGACAGAGAGAACGGGACGGTCATCAGGGGGCCGAACTTCGAGGCCTGTGAACCGCTCCTGCGATTCCTCGACACAGCGGACACCGAGTCAGTGGTACCGGCTGTTGACAGGTGATCCGGGACGTGGTCAGTCCTCGGTCGCAGCCGGTTCTTCCGGTTTCGATTCGACGAGCGTGCTCTCGACGAGCGCGATGATCGCCCGCCGGAGCCGTTCGGTGACGGCCTGGTCGGAAACGCCGAACTCCGCGGCGAGATCCTGGGTCGACAACTCGCGTGGGATCGAGTAGTAGCCGCCCGTCACCGCGCGGATGAGCGTCTCCCGCTGTGGTTCCGACAGCCCGTACCACGGGCCGGCGTCCGGTCTGCTCGGATTGTACACGCGACTGGTGCCGAGCGAGATGTGCGCGTCGGCACAGTACTGCTTGAACTCGTCGAACGCGTCGTGGGAGGGAAACCGGAGTTCGAACCGCCAGTTCGTCGCAAAGCCCGTCGCTCCGAGTATGTGCGCGTTCGTCGCCTGCAGTCCTTCTAACAGCAAGTCGCGCTCGACCTGCCACGCGATGGCGTAGAGGCTCACCTCGTCGTCCGAGCTGACGAGTTCCAGGGAGTTGACCGACGGGTGGTCGCGGACGGTCTTCTCGAAGTCGTCACGCACGTTGTTGCCAACCGAAAATACCGGCACTGCACCCTCTCCGGTGGGAACCATGGACTCCATGGAGATAGTGCCCCCTCTGGTCAGTGTGAGAATCCGTCCGAGTTCGAAGTCGGTCGCCGGTATCTCCGTCTCGACAATGATGCCCATGGCCCCGTTAGTCACTACCTGAGGTCTGGAATAAATATCGATGGCTTGGTGAGCCATGCCACCTTTCCGACTCGGTGTGTCATGTCCGTCGACACATCCATCTCACAGGCGGCTATGGCCACCCACGGACGTCGATTCTACGTCGCGGACGTCACAGCGGATTCGGCTGGGCATCGCGTCCACTCGTGTCACGATAGTTTCGCCCCACTGGATCGACCGGTTCGGGACAACTCGTGGCTCCGGACGTACTCTCGGGCGTGACCATCACGACGGACGAACAGTTCAATTCACTCCTGTCGGAGCTTCTCGACACCGCGACAAACGGCGGCGTCGAGGTGACAGGCCCTTGCACGTGTGACAAAGACGGCGGACAGTACGACTGGGAGGTCGAGATCGTCGAACTGCTGGCCGAGCCGGCGGACGACGACTGAGACCGGCACGTGGTGACGCCGGAATCTACCCGTGTCGATAGCTGCCTGCGCGTCGGCGTCGCATCTCTCGCGTGCCGCCGTTCAGACCCAGTCGCCGACCTAGAACTGATATCGCCGGTCGTCGTTTTGCTGGGGCTGGGGGAACTGGTTGCCGGTCATCTGCTCGAAGGTCATGCCGGAGAGGTACTCGTCGTAGGTGGTGTCGTACTGGCTGCGGAGGTGGAAATCGAGGTTGCCGGTCTCGACGGCCGTCTGAAAGAGCATGTGGACGGCGCGGCGGAACAGTTCGTCCGGGTCGTCGGGTTCCAGCGCGACGCTGAGCATCGCGAGTTCGTTGCGCGTCTCCCGGTCGAGGTCGACCGACAGCTCCTCGCCGAGGTCGGCGTACTCCGATTCGAGGTCGTCCGTCAGGTCGTCGAGACTCATACCCGTGCCGTGAGCGCGCGCGAGGATACGGCTTTCGGCTCCC
>Ga0207797_1002305_pt1 | contig 13261 bp, 5 predicted proteins | sample PRCRCaboRojoPR_6_FD_187275 | JGI IMG/M metagenome (GOLD analysis project Ga0207797, IMG submission 187275) | Marine sediment microbial community from Cabo Rojo, Puerto Rico - PR CR 10% Liquid 1 (SPAdes) | ecosystem: Environmental > Aquatic > Marine > Coastal > Sediment | place: Cabo Rojo, Puerto... | reverse complement strand
GCGGCGCATCACGCACGGCTCTACCGTGGCGACCAATGCCATCCTGGAGCGCAAGGGCGCCCGGGCAGCGCTGATCACCAGCGCGGGCTTCCGCGACATCCTGGCCATCGGACGCCAGAACCGCCCGGAGCTCTACGCGCTGCAGCCACGGCGGCCGGCGCCCCTCATCCCCCGGCGTCACTGCTACGAGGTCCCCGAGCGCCTGAGCCACGAGGGCGAGGTCCTGACGCCGCTGGACGTAGACGCGCTGGACGCCGTGTTGGACGACATCGAGCGGGAGGGCATCGACGCTGTGGCGGTCTGCCTCCTCTACAGCTACGTCAATCCCGCGCACGAGCGTCTGGTCCGGGACCGGGCCCTGGCCCGGACGGCCCTGGAGCCCTGGCAGATCGCGCTATCCAGCGACGTGCTGCCCGAGTTCCGCGAGTACGAGCGGGCCAGCACGGTGGGGCTGGAGGCCTACGTCCGCCCGGTGGTGCACGGCTATCTGCGGCGGCTGGAGCGCGAGCTCTCCTCCGAACGCATCCCGGAGCTGGGGGAACGCTTCACGCTCCGCATCATGAAGTCCGACGGCGGCGTCATGAGCGTGGAGCGCGCCCAGGAGCGGGCCATTCACACCGCCCTTAGCGGACCGGCGGCCGGCGTCATCGGCGCCTTCCACCTGGCCCAGCTGGCCGGCTACGATCAGGTGATCTCGCTCGACATGGGGGGCACCTCGACGGACGTGGCCCTCTGCCCGGGCGATCTGGTGCGCCGCGCCGAGGCCGAGATCGACGGGCTGCCGCTCCGGACGCGGGTGCTGGACATCGAGACCATCGGCGCCGGCGGCGGCTCGATCGCGCGGCTGGACGCCGGCGGGGTGCTGCGCGTCGGCCCGGAGAGCGCCGGCGCCGACCCCGGGCCCATCGCCTATGGCCGCGGGGGACGGCAGGTGACCGTCACCGACGCTCACGCGGTCCTGGGACGGGTGGACCCGGACCACTTCCTGGGGGGAAGGATGCGGCTTCAGCTGGCGCCGGCCCGGTCCGCCATGCGATCGCTGGGGCGGCCGATGGGGTTGACGGCGAACGAGGCGGCGCTGGGGGTGATCCACGTGGCCAACGTCAACATCGAGCGGGCGCTGCGTCGGATCTCCATCGCCCGAGGCCACGACCCGCGCTGCTTCACCCTGGTGGCCTTCGGCGGAGCGGGGCCGCTCCACGCCTGCGCCGTGGCCGACCGCCTGGCGATCCCTCGGGTTCTTCTGCCGCCTCACCCCGGGGTTCTCTGCGCCCTGGGCATGCTGATGGCCGACATGGTGCTGGAGGAGAGCCGCTCGGTTCTGGAGCGCGTCTCGGCTGCGTCCACGCGCCGCCTGCAGAGGGCCCTGAAGGGCATGGCCCGCCGGGCGCGGGAGCGGTTGATCGACGAGGGCCTTGAGCCGGAGGCGATCGTGCTGCGCGGCCTGGTGGACGCACGCTACGAAGGACAGTCCTACGAGCTGATCATCCCCCTGGCGCGAGACCTAGCAACGGCCTTCCACGCCGCCCACGCCGAGACGTATGGCCACGCCATGCCGGACCGCACGGTGGAAGTGGTCAACCTGCGGCTCCAGGCCATCGGCCGCGTCGCCGGGCCGGAGCTGACGCCGGAGCCTGTGGTGGAGAACGACGGGCAGGAGGCGCGCCTGGGGGAGAAGGCCGGATGCCTGGGAACGTCGGACGCCTCCAGGTATGCCCTCTATCAACGGGACCGACTGCGGCCCGGCGCCGCGATGGACGGCCCGGCCCTGCTCTTCCAGATGGACAGCACGGCCTTCATCCCCCCGGATTGGACGGCCCGGGTGGACGGCTACCACAACCTGATCCTGGAGAAGAGACTATGACGGTCGATGCCATCAGCCTGGCGGTCTTCGAGAACCTCTTCGCCTCGGTGGCGGAGGAGATGGGCGTCGCGCTCCAGCGCGCCAGCTTCAGTCCCAACATCAAAGAGCGGCTCGATTTCAGCTGCGCCGTCTTCGACGCCCGGGGGCGTATGGTGGCGCAGGCAGCGCATATCCCGGTCCATCTGGGCAGCATGCCCGCCTCGGTCAGCGCCGCGCTGCGGGCCTTCGAGACGATCCACCCCGGCGACGTGATCATCCTCAACGATCCCTACCGTGGCGGGACGCATCTCCCCGACGTCACGATGGTCTCGCCGGTAGCGATCGATGACGAGGTGCGCTTCTTCGTCGCCAGCCGCGCCCACCACGCCGACGTGGGCGGCATGGCACCGGGCTCGCTGCCGTTGAGCAACGAACTGTATCAGGAGGGCGTCATCATCCCGCCGGTCAGGCTGGTCGAGCGCGGCACGCGCAACGAGGGAGTTTTGCAGCTGATCACGGCCAACAGCCGCGCTCCGGACGAGCGGCGGGGCGATCTGGAGGCCCAGCTTTCGGCGCAGCGCGTGGGCGAGCGCCGTCTGCTGGCGATGGTGGAGGGGCACGGCGAGGCTCGCGTCCAGGAACACGCCGTGGCGCTGATGGAGACCTCGCGCCGCATGACGGAGGCGGTCATCGCCGACCTGCCCGACGGGCGCTACACCTTCGAGGACGCGCTGGAGGGCGACGGGCAGGGCCAGGGCCGGATCCCTATCCGGGTGGCGATCCAGGTGGAGGGGACCACGATGACGGTCGATTTCTCCGGCAGCGCGCCGCAGGTAGCGGGTAACCTGAACGCCGTCGAGGCGGTGGTCCGCTCCGCGACGTGGTACTGCGTCCGCCTCCTGGCGCCGGACGCCATCCCCGTCAACCACGGCTGCTTCCAGCCGGTGCGGGTGCGGGTGCCGGAGCGGAGTGTGCTCTGTCCCGACTTCCCGGCCGCCGTGGCCATCGGCAACGTAGAGACGAGCCAACGGATCGTCGACGTGGTGCTGGGCGCCCTGGCTCAGGCGCTGCCGGAGGCAATTCCGGCCGCCAGCCAGGGCACCATGAACAACGTCGCCTTCGGCGGGATCTCCGACGGCCGGCCCTTCGTCTTCTACGAGACGATCGGCGGAGGTCACGGCGCGGGACCGAGTGGGGATGGGATGAGTGGCCGACATAGCCATATGACGAACACACGCAACACGCCCGTGGAGGCGATGGAGCACGCCCTGCCGGTGCGTGTGCTGGCCTACGCGCTGCGCGAGGGCTCCGGCGGCGAGGGGCGCTTCCGAGGTGGCGACGGCATTCGTCGCGTCTATCAGTTCCTGGATCGGGCCACGGTGACGATCAACAGCCAGCGGCGCGTGGAGGGCCCCTATGGGCTACAGCGCGGCGAGCCGGGGAAGCCCGGCCGGAACCGGCTGATTCGAGACGGCAAGGAGCGTGCGATTCCCGGGCAGGCGACGGCGGTGGTGGAGCCCGGCGACCGACTGGTCATCGAGACGCCGGGCGGTGGGGGATGGGGCGCAGACAGACCAACGGATTGACGAGCCATCGGACGCCAGCGCCAGGCGCCGAGGCCGCGTCGTTCATTCGCTCCCCTCTCCTCTAGCTGACTCTCAGCCCGCGCCCTCCCTCAGCCTATACAGTGCGGCCGTCGTCGTTCACGCCTCGTCCAGGAGCCGCTTCTCACCCTCCAGACCTCGAATGTGCGTGACATCCTGAACCACCTCCAGCGTGCCGCGGTAGGCGTCCTGATTGTCGCGCACGGCGAAGTAGCGGATGTGAATGAAACGCTTGCCGTCCTCGCCCGAGCCCATCTGGATCCAGAACTCAGCGACGTCCCGTCGACCGGCCCGGAAGTCGTCCAGAATCTCCTCCACCTTGTCGACGCTCGCCGGAGGGTGACACTTCTGCACCTTGCGTCCGATGACGGCAGGTGAGCGGGGGAAGATGCGCTCGCCTGTCTGAGTGAAGAAACGGACGGCGTCGCTTTCGTCCACAAAGCTGAGCTCGACCGGCACGTGGTTAAAGAGCAGGTTGACCGCCTCCGGTGTGAGGGTCCCAGTCTCCAGATGGAGCAGGCCACCTGCCTCGCGCCCCCTCTCCTCCTGCTGGAGCCGGCCCACCGTCTCCAGGGCGGTCTCCTCGGGCGGCCACTGGTCGCCCGGCGTGACGTAGCAGTACCCCAGATCGGCGCTCTGGACGCGGATCTGCCACCACTCCTCTCCGCTCAGCTTCTCCAGGGCCGTTGGATAGAGGATCTGCTCCTCCTTGTAGAACATCTCGCGGATGGCGGAAGCCATGGGCTCGAAGACCGCCTCCACCTCGGCGTTGAAGCTGGCGGGATCATCACCGGGACCCTCGTCGAGCAGCGCCTCTAGTCGCTTCCAATCCTGCCGTATCTCGTCGTGGATGCCCCACATAACGGCGGAGGGCCCGCTGAAGCTGTGCTTCTCCAGATAGGGAAAGAGGACGTTCTCCTTCCGCAGGTAGTGCTTCTCATACTCGCGGAGGTCCCCTAACCGCGCCCGAGCGCGCTCCAGATGCTCTGGGTCAGGATCCGCCTTTAACGCCTGCAGCGCCCCTTCGAGGGCGTTCAGTACCCGACCCGCGGCAGCGTTCTCCGCCAAGAAGGTGTAGACCGGGTGACCGGGGACCGTGTCCGGGCTCTCCTCCGTCTCCAAGGACTGGCGGAACACCGCCACGTGGACGTCGCACAGCCGCTGAATCTCCGTCTCCGGCATGCCTTCCTCGATCAGCTCCTGCTCGATCTCGGCGATGTCCGTGGCCCCGACGTCCTCCAGCAGGGCTGCAAACTCGTCGCTCACCTCCCGGACCGGCCTGCCCTGATGCAGCTGCCGGATGATCTCCTTCAGCTTCTCTTTTCGCCCCGACGACCTCTCGGTCTGCTCACTCATCATCTCCTTCCCTCCATCAAGTCTCAGATGTACGCTAGACAACGCGGCGCGCGGCTACGACCAGATTGGGGCTACTCTCGGCGTCGTAAGCGGCGCCGCCAAGATCCCCGAACCAAGCGACGGCCTCGAAGTCGGCAGGGTGCAGCGCCTCGGTCAGCTCAGCCCGGGTCTGCGGCCAAAGGGGCGTGGACGTGACCCGCTGATGCCAGTCCTCCCCATCCTCTCGCCGCAGCCGCACGACGTTGAAGGTCACCAGGCCGCTCGGCTCGAAGTCGAGGAAACGGAGGAAGAGCCACTCGCTCTTCCCCTCCCGGTGGCCCTCCGGCCCCATCCACCGCTCGCGCTCCGCCAGCACGGCGTCGAAGTTGCGGTTCTGGACGAGCAACAAGCCACCGGGCCGCAGACAAGCCGCAAAATCGTCGAGGGCCACCGCCAGCGCCTCTGGCGTCAGCACGTGAGGGAGCGAGTTGCCGAGGCAGAGCAAGGCGTCGAAACCGTCGCCCAGGTGCGACCTCAGCTCGCCAAACCCCGCCACCCGGAAGCCGAGGGCACCGCCATCGGCCTCACTCGTGACCAGCCCACGCTCGGCCGCGTTCTCTCGCGCCCGCTGGATCATGCCGGCGCTCAGATCGGCGCCAACGACCTCGTACCCCCTCTCGGCCAGCGCGATGGCGTGCATGCCCGTGCCACAGGCAGCGTCCAAGACGCGCCGGGCACCCACGTCCTCCAGTTGACGCTCTATGAAGGGCATCTCGGCCGCCAGGCGACCGTCCCAGTCGACGAAACGATCGTAGTCGACGCTGAACGCGTCGTACATCGGAGCCGTCCTGTCGGCCGTTGCCGCCCTCTCTCCGTCCTTCACCGTCCCGCTGCTCATCGTCATCGGTCAGTCCTCATCTTCATCGCAACCCCATATCCCGGTAGTCAGACCACCAGGAGGGCCATATCGCTGGCAAAGAGCCCCAGACGATCGCCATCCGCGACCTGTGAATCCAGTCCAATCCCCTCGGCCTCCTGATAGCGGAGCCAGGGCGCCATACTGTTCTGGGTGCGGAGGATCGCCCCATTGAGGAAGACGTGATAGACCTCGTCCGGCACGATGCCGACCCGTTCTAGCGCCGTCCGCACCGTCTCGTCCGCGCGCGGCTCCAGGGAGATCACGCTCTCCCCACTGGCACGGGCGTCCGGGGCATGGCGCCGCAACTTGCCGTAGAGATGAATCTCAAGCATAAGGAAAGCCTCCTCCGATCAGGCAGCCCGCCGACCTTGTCCCATGGTAACCAGAGGCATCAGGTCAGACCCGGCCACCAACCGCCTTTCTCGGACCCATGATAGCAGAGAACGGATGACCCGTCCGTGACATAAGTCGCACGTGCAGCCAGCCCCTTCGAGACCGACATCTCTATTGTACCACGAGGGACATCGACCAGCCGCTGGGATCGGTGCTATGTCGCTTTGGGATTGGTTGGCGAAGGTTGGAGTCCCGTTGGCCACAGCCAGGTGGACAGAACCTCTCGCCTGCCAGAGGCCCTGGCTGGTGTCGGCGTGATCTACAGGTAGAGGCGATAGACCCGGTAGCGCTTGTAGATCTCGCCGCCCAGGTTCTTGGCCAGATCGGGCGTGTTGGGGTTGTCGACCGAGGTGAGCGAGGCATCGATCCAGGTGTACCCCTTCCCCCCAGCCCGTCGGGCCATCTCGTCAAAGAGCACCACGGCCACGCCGGAGCCCCAGTACTCGGGGAGCACCAGCGCGCTCTTGATGCTGAGACACTCAGGCTGGCGCCGCATATGCCACCAGAGCCTGACGTAGTCCCACGGGTAGCGCAGGCCGTTGACGTGGATGAAGACCTCATTCAGGTTCTTGATGCCAGGGAACCAGGCCACGGTCTCACCGTCGACCGCGGCGAAAAGGACCAGTTCCGGGTCCGCGATCTCGCGCAGCGATGTCAGCGTCGACGCCAAGGCGCCGCGATGCCAGCCGATGTGGTCGGGCAGATGAGCCAGGGCGACGTTGAGCAGGCGGAGGATGGTGTCCACCTCCTCCTCCCAGCGGGTCAAGTCGACCTGTCGAACCGTGATGCCCCTCCGCTGACGCACCTTGCTGGCCAGGCGGGAGAGCCGCTGTAGGGCCGGGGACTCTGGGTCGAGATCGAGGGCGAAGGCGATGTTGTCCCCACGCGCCGGTTCGAAGCCGTACCGCTCCATCGTATCTTGATAGTAGGGGGGCGTATGACCGCAGAGCAGGGCCGGGGGACGGTCGCGGCCCTCGATCAGCACGCCGTAGCTGTCCTCATAGTCGAGGTTGAAGGGTCCCCAGAGGGCGTTCAGATCGCGCGCCCTGGCGAACTCGGCGGACCGGTCGAGCAGGGCTTTGGCCACCTCGTACTCGTCAACGTACTCAAAGAAGCCGATTACGCACTCGCGCTTGTTCCGGTTCCGGTTGGCGAACTTATCCTCACCGGCGCATATGGTGCCTAGCGGTTCGCCGCCCCGCCAGGCGATGAAGAACTCGGCCTCGCCGCCCCGCTGGAAGAAGGGCCCCCGCTGCGGATCGATGGTCCGGGCGCGCTCGGGAAGCAACGGCGGCACCCAAAGCGGGTCGTCGCGGTAGATGCGCCAGGGGAAGGTCAGGAACGTACGTCGCTCTCGGGCGGTGCGGACGGGACGGACATCGATGGCGCTCAAAACACCCTCCTTATTGAGCGGATGAGCGGAAGACAGGGAGCCACCCAGCGTTGTCAGGCGGTGGTGACTCCTCTGATGGCCACGAGGCCTTGCGCAAAGAGTAAGCTCCGACGCTCAGTCTATGAATCACAAGCGTCCCCAACAGTATAGTCCCAAACGCCCGTTTACGCCAACTGGACGGCTCCCTACTGGGCTTTCACACAACAGACTTTGACATTTTGCCTGCTCCCAGCCGCCGTCTATGTTATGTTACACCCCTTGACAGGAGGCACTCGATCGGGTATGATAAGATATATATTCGTATTGTTTATATCACCTTACCATTAGCCGATGCCTGGCGACTTCGACCGGGGCGCAGAAACACCTTGAGGGCAGGAGAGTCGCTGCATATGACACCTTTCTCCGCTGCCCAGGGCCACGTAGCGGCCGACCGCGTCTAGTGTTTCGTCAATCTGATGAAACAGTAGACAACAACTGCATAGAAACAAGGAGGTCGCCGTGCATCGCCATAAGCCTCTCCTGCTGACCGCTCTGCTCGTCGTGGGCATCGTCGTCTTCCTCTCTGGCACGACCCACGTTCAAAGAACGATCCTGGCGGCGCCAAGAGGCGCCACTTACACTGTGACCACCACCGCCGACGGCGGCGTCGGCTCACTGCGCCAGGCGATACTGGACGCCAATGCCCACTCCGGCACAGATACGATCACCTTCGCCATCGGAGCGACCGGGTCGGTCCAGACCATAACCCTCAACGGCAATCTGCCGACCATCAGCGACCCCGCAGTGCTGGATGGATGGACGCAGGGCGGCGAAGGTTACACGGGCCCGCCCTTGATCGAACTGGACGGCAGCAACCTCACCGCCAGCAGCAACCGAGGCCTCCGCATCACTGCTGGCGACAGCGTTGTGCGTGGCTTCATCATCCACAGCTTCGATGACGCCAGCAGCTCCGGCATCTGGCTGCACACCGCCGACGGCAACTGGATCACAGGCAACTACATCGGCGTTAATGTCGACGGGACTGCCGCTCTCCCCAACACGTACGGCATCTGGATCAACAACCGGGGCAACGATGAACCATCTCACAACAACATCATCGGCACGAACGGTGACGGCGTCGACGACGGCGTTGAGGGGAACGTTATCGCCGGCAGCATCCAGGAGGACGTACGGGTGGAGACCAACGGAAACTGGATTGCGGGCAACCGCATCGGTACCACCGCCGGCGGCAGCGTAGCGCTGCCCAGCACTAACACCGCCATCCGCCTTTATGCCAGCAGCAACACCGTGGGTACCGACGGGAACGGCATCTCCGACGACTTAGAGGGCAACCTCATCTCGGGCCACGATTACGGTGTCGGCATCAACAACAGCAGCGATCACATCATCGCCGGCAATATCATCGGCCTGGACGCCACCGGCAGTGCCATTCTGGGCAACGCCTTCAACGGCATCGACTGCAACGCCAGCGCTGTTAGCAGCCGCGACATCCTCATCAATGACAACGTCATCTCCGGGAACGGCGGCCGCGGCTACAGCACCTTCTACAACGGCTGCCGCCACATCACTGTGACCAACAACAAGATCGGTACGGATAGCACCGGTACGGTCGCCCTGGGCAACGGCGCGGAAGGGATCCTCATCAGCGCCGGGGATCGGTATACGATTACTGACAACATCATCTCTGGGAACGGTACCAATAGTACAGCGGCAGGCATCACCACCGGCAGCGGCGCCAACCGCCTGATCATTGCTGACAATATCATCGGCAGCGACGTGAACGGCACGGCCAATCTGGGCAACACTGGCGACGGCATCGAAGTCCAATTCAGCAGAAACTACACCATACGTAACAACCAAATCAGCGGCAACGGAAGCGACGGCGTCATGATCAGCAGCAGTGACGCCATTCTGGTACAGGAGAATTTGATCGGTGTGGGGGCCGACGGCGGCAGCGCCCTGGGCAACGACGACCACGGCGTCTACATCTTCGGCAACGCCAACAGCAGTGCCATTGTGAGCAACACCATTGCCTACAGCGGCCGTAACGGCGTCGTGATTGATGGCGGCAGCACCACGATAAGCAACACCGTCAGCGCCAATGCCATCTATGCCAATGACGATCTGGGCATCGACCTCGACTTCGACGGCGTCACCCCCACCGACCAGGACGACCTAGACACCGGTCCCAACGGCCTGCAGAACCATCCCGCCATCCTCAGCGCCGCCAACACGGCCGAGTCCATCACCATCGAAGGCGTGCTCGATTCCACTCCGGATACTGCCTTCACCCTTGAGTTCTTCAGCAACGCCGTCTGCGACCCGGAAGGGAATGGCGAGGGCGCCATCTACCTGGGCAGCGACACTGTGACCACCCGGAGCGGCTCCGGAGCGGCCAATGACACCCCCTACACGATCACCCTCCCGGTGTCCGTGCCAGAGGGGCGCTACCTCTCCGCCACCGCCACGGGCGCTGAGGGCACCAGCGAGTTCTCGGTCTGTTATGGGCCCACCGGACCGGTACAGGATACGCCGATTGACGGCCTCGCCGCCACCAACGATGGCCCACAGCCGGATCACAACCCAGTCGTGCTGACGGCGACCGTCAGCGGCGGCAGCAACGTCACCTACATCTGGGATCCCGGCGATGGCTCTGGCACGCTGAGTGGGCGTGTGGTCAGCCACACCTATACCCTGCCCGGCACGTACACGGCCGTGGTCACCGCCACCAACCCCGTCAACCAGCAAAGCGCCACCACCGAAGTGATCGCAAGTCGCAGCTCCTCCATCAGCGGCTACGTCTGGGATGATGTGGACGGTGACGGCGCGGTCAGTTCCAGCGAAACGACCTTCGCCGGAGAATTGGTGCGCGTCGACCAGAACGGACTGACGTTTACCGCCATCACCGACAGCAGCGGTCGTTACGTGCTGCGCGGCCTGCGTGGGGGCAGCTACACGCTCTTTGCACCCGCCATCGACGGCTACCTACCTTTTGGCGCCAGTGTGCGTATCCTGTCCATGCCGGTCGACGGCGCGGCGGTGGGGCAATGGCTACCCTACCGCGCCGACTTCAGCGGCGTCCGCGGCCGCGCCTGGCTGGACAATAACTTCAACGACCGTTTCGACCCGGGGGACGAGGGGCTCGACGGACAGCTGGTTGATCTAACGGCCGTGAACGGCGGCACCTCCTTTGTCAACATCCCCACCGACGGCAACGGTTTCTTCCAGATTCATCTAAGCAGCGGAGACGGCGACCATCACGTCCTCAGTGGCGATACGCCCGCTCTTTATGAACCGATCAGCCGCACCCTCAATGGCGCCAATGAGAACGGCTATACGGCCAACCTGGCCTACAAGCCAGGGGCTATCGGCGGCTGCGTGAGCGGAACGGGCGGGGCCACCGTTAGCGGCCTTACCCTGACCCTGGGCGATGCGACCGGGCAAACGCTGGCGACCACCACCACCGATAGTGACGGTTGCTACCTCTTCAGTCGCAGCCAGGCGCAAGACAGCGCCAGCCTGCGCCTGACTCCGGCCGGCAGCGACCTGATCGTCGGGCCAAAGGTAGAGCCGGCCGTCTACCAGTTCCAGCCTCTGCGCATTGATTGGGAGTTGGTGACCCCTGGCTCCGTGATGGTGGGCATCTCCGCGATAGACGGCGCCAGCGTCAGAGACACGCAATCCACTGTCAGCGGCTACGACATCCATCTGGCCACCAGCGCCGGCCTGATCACCGCTACCACCAACTTCAACGGCGTTGCCGCCTTCGACAGCGTGACCCCCGGGCCGATCACTGCGACGGTCCCGCTCAGCGGCGACAATGTTGGTGTTTATCCGGCAAGCTGGACCTACGACCTGCCGGCGGGCGCATCTGCCGCTGCCCCGGGCTTCCGCCTGGGCACCCACGGCATCACCGCCGAATGTCGCACGCCGCCGGTGCTTGGACAGGAACCGGACGGCCGTTTCTTCCCCTGTACCGTCGACCTCTATCGCTTCGGCTCAACGACCCCCACCTCCACCCAGCCGCTGGCGGCGGGCGAGCAGTTCTTCTATCAGCCGTCGACAGCGGGCATGTATTGGATAGACCTCATTCCTGAGGATGCCAACGCGCTCACCGCTTCCTTTGTCGTCTCCCTTGCCCCGGGCCAGAGCCGCCACTACCGCTACCCGTACTTCATGCCGGGTCAGCTTGGCCCCATTAGCGGCGAGATATGGACAGACGCCAACGCCAACGGCACACGCGAAGCAGACGAAGGTGCTGCTATCGGCTTTGCCGTTGAGTTGCTTGATTCGGCCGGGGCATTCCTGGCAAGTACATCGACCGATACCTCCGGTCGTTACCACCTCTACCCCGACAGCTTCGGGACCTTCCGCATCAGAATCGCGCCGCCGGACGGCGTGCTGGCCACCACGGCAGACGTCCGCATCGTCTATCGCGATCCCGGCATTATCAACAGCGGTAACGTCGATTTCGGAGTAGCTGTCCTGGCCGACGGCATCACCGGCCGCGTGCGCTTCAGCGACCCCTGGCGTTCTCATGCCAGTGGCGTCACCGTTCAGCTTCTCAACCCGGATGACACGACCACGCCGTTGGACAGCGACGTCACCGGTCCTATCGGCAACTTCAGCTTCGATGGCTTGCTGCCGGATGACTACCTCGTGCGGGTGCTGCCACCTAACGGCGGTACGGCCGTCGACCGGCTCGTCACCGCCGCCATCAACGGCACGCCCCGACAGGACATCACCCTGCCGCCGGATGGAAACCGGCCCACCGTCTTTGTCTATGTGGATGAGAATGGCAACGGCGCGGCCGACAGCGACGAAGGGCTGTCGGGGGTCTCTGTCGCCTTCGACGTGGGACCTTGCGGCAGCGTCGTCGACGTCAATGATACCAACAGCGATGGCTTCGCCCCCTCCGATCTGGTCTTCCCCAATGGCGGCTGTGTCCGCGTCGTCGCTGGCCTGCCGGAAGGTCTGGCCCCGGCGCGGCCCGATGGCGTCGTGTTGGCGCCCTATGATGGCGGCATCGTCTCTATGCGCGTCGTGGCGGAAGGCAGGCTACAACTGCGGCCGTTCTGGGACCGCAACGGCAATGGTCAGCAGGACACCGGCGAGCCGCTGCGCCTGGACGACGTCGCCATCAATGCTCCTGGGCTGGCGCTGCTCCGCACCACGACACAGCTTTTCCTGACAGGTCCGACCGGTACGTATGACAATATCTGGGTTGGGCCCATCATCGGTAGCTCGGCGGTTGTGATGCGGCCGGTGCCGATGGTCGCCGTCATCAGCAGCCTTTCTGAAAACGTGCTGCCTATTCCCATAGCCTACAGGAACGCCTTAGGCGGTGACGTGGTTGGCCCCAACAGCGGCGCCGTCAGCGGCCTGACCATTGAGTTGCGCGATGAAGAGAACACCCTCATCGCCGCCACAACAACGGGCGTCGCGCCTGTAAGCCAGCCCGGCGGGCGCAGCTACACGCCGCCGCCCGCGGCGACTGGTGGTCCCGCCGCAGCCACGTTCACCTTCGACGATGTCGCTCCAGGCAGCTACACGGTGCGCGCCGTGAACTTGCCCGACAATATGGTCAGTTCGCCCGCCGAAATCAGCTTCGACCCGGCCAATAGCGGCAGCGTACGCCTCCGCCTCAATCCCGTCGACACGATCAGCGGCGTCGTATATTGGGACCATGACTACAACGGCCGGCGCGACAGCGGCGAACCAGGCACGAGCTTCTACGATGTCCTGCTGCTCAATGATGCCGGCGTTCCGTCACA
>Ga0207797_1002304_pt1 | contig 13268 bp, 12 predicted proteins | sample PRCRCaboRojoPR_6_FD_187275 | JGI IMG/M metagenome (GOLD analysis project Ga0207797, IMG submission 187275) | Marine sediment microbial community from Cabo Rojo, Puerto Rico - PR CR 10% Liquid 1 (SPAdes) | ecosystem: Environmental > Aquatic > Marine > Coastal > Sediment | place: Cabo Rojo, Puerto... | reverse complement strand
CCCTGGCTCGATCAATGTCCAGCTCGGGAGGCCTATGAATGTACGCCGGCCCAACGACGAACCCCTCCGAAGCGGGAATACCCTGCAGCTCCGCCGTCTCGAGCAGAACCGGCTCGTCAGCAGGCCCGGCCGGTTCTGGTGGTGGCTCGGCGGGTGGCGTGGCCGGCCCCAGGTCCGCTTCCTCCATCTCGCCGAAGCCGCTCTCCACCAGGGCCTGAAGCGCTCTCAGCGCCTCCTCCGCCTCTTGCCCCTCCGCCGTCACCCGAATCCGTTCACCTTGCGCTGCCGTCCCGGTGTTCGCCACCTCCATCATACTCTTGGCGTTCGCTCGCGGCCGCTGGTGGGTGACGTTCTGAACCGTGATCTCCGCCTCGAAGCGCATGGCGGTCCGCACGAAGCGCGCCGCAGGACGGGCATGCAGCCCGGTCGGATTCGGCACGATCAACTCGACGCTCTTCTCCTCCGCCGTTGTCTCCACTGGAGCAGACGGAGCCGCCGGGGCGCCGGTCGCCGCCGGGGCCGCTTCCGGTATCTTCGGCGTCGCCAGCGCCTGCTCGGCCGCCCGCTGGACCTCGTCCAGCGGCGCGCCTCCGGCTGCGGTCACCACCGCCGCGATAGCCCCCTCAGCCAGCGGTGCATTGGTCATCCGCACCCTCTGCTGCATCTCCTCGGACAGGGACTCGACGGCCATCTGCGTGACCATCACAGCGCTCCCCAGGTCCATCAGAATCAGGACGCTCTCCCCCTGATCCAGGCCCTCGGCCACGGCGCGCTCGATCCTCTCAAAGCTCGTGCCCAGCCTTCCGTCGTCGGTTCCTCCGGCAGGGAAGATGGGGACCGGGTCTTCGCCCGCCATCTGACCGGCGAGCTCGGCCACCCCGCGCGCCAGATCCTCGCTATGCGTGACAATGACGATACTAACCACAGCTCACTCCTGGTCTCGATGTCGTGTGCAGTGTCGGGCGGACCTCGCTAGTCCTCCAGCGCCGCTACCAGCTCTCGGCAGAAACTCGGGATGTCAGCAACCACGCGTCCCCAGACGAGATTGTCCTCACGGAAAGCGGACTCGTCCACCCACGTCGCGCCGGCGTTGATCAAGTCGTCCTTGATCCCCGTCGAGCCCGTGGATCGATGGCCGTCCACGATCCCTGCAGAGATCAGCACCAGTCCGGCGTGACAGATCGACCCCACGATCTTCCCCTGGTCATACGTGTCGCGAACCAAGCTTGTGACACCCTCGTAGCGTCTCAGCTTGTCCGGGGCCCAGCCGCCGGGCACCACCACGCCGTCGAAGTCCGTCGCCATCACGTCATCGGCGGCCACTTCCGCCGTAGCCATCAGACAGCCGTGCTTGCTGGCAAACTCCTCCCCGGCCCTCGGACCCACGATCGTCACCTCGGCCCCTTCCTCCCTCAAGCGCATCACGGGGACCCAGAACTCTAGATCCTCATACCCTGGCCCAACCAGGACTGCCACCTTCTTTCCCTCTAACCGCATCCTACACCTCCCTCCCTTCCTATCCTTGGTTTCCAACCATCTCGGATTCGCCGCATCTCGGGCAAGAAGCCACCTCGATCGCTCGCCCCAGAGGGCGTGACCCCGTGCCGACGTATCCGGTAGCGCCGCACCGGCAAGCATACCACCCCTCACGCACCTGATCGAACGCGACAGGGGGTTGCGTGAGATCGATCGTTTCGACACCCATCCCCCAGCGCGCGTTGGTGACCAGTCGCGGGCAGCCCGCCTCGACGAGGCGCTCCACGTAGACCTCGAAGTGACGGCAGTGCCGCATCAACAGCACGGCCATCGTGACGCCCGGCGGCACCGTCACGTCCAACCCATTAGCACAGATCACGTGGAGATTGCGCGGCAGGTCCAGCCCAATCGCGTCCAAGGCCCCGGCCACCAGCACCGGGTTGACCTCCACCGCGTACACCCTCTCCGCGAGGTCGGCTATCCGGAGCGCCAACCGGAGATCCCCCGCGCCCAGGTCCAGCACCGTGTCCGCCTCGCACACGTCCTCTAGCACGGCCCCGTAGACCGTCTCATCGTACCCGCTGAAAAACCCCTCCCAGTCCTGCAGCCCATGGCGTCGCGCCCAAGCCTCATACCCGTCCCCAAAATGTGCTCGGGCGTTCGTCGCAGCCGCCTCCGACCTGAGTATCGCCGATGTCACTCTCATCGCCGCCCCGGTCCTAACGCCGAGTCCCGCTCTCCTTCAAGTTCTCCGCGATGATCTCGGCCTCACGCAATGTCATGCCCAAACGCGAACGCTCCTTTTCAATCGACTCCCCCTCCGCATCGCGCTCCGGTCGGGGTGCCCGTCGGTCGCCGCTTGGACCTTTGTCCCGCTCGGTCTTTTGCTCCTCGCTCATCCCCGGCTCCCTCCATCGTCCCCTGCCAGCCGTCCCGCTCGAGATCAGCCAATGTGCAGAGAGGCCTCGTGATTCCAACCAAGAGTCACGAGGCCCCCACCGCCGACGGTCCGCGCGCCGCGACCAGACGCGCGCTACGAATGCACTCTCCTGCCGGTCCTAGTCGCCCTCTTCGTTAGCAGCCGAGTTCTCCTTCCGGTTCTTCAGGATCGGCCAGCCGGCGCGCTCCATGGTGACGTACCAGAACCCGACCCACGCGATGGGAAAAATCACCATGCTCGGTATCTTCCCCACGTTCCAGAACATCAGTTCGCTAGCGATCAGCGGCAACAGGAAGATCAACACCCATCCCCACAGCGGCACCCATTCAAAGGCGCGCTTCTCCTCCTGTGGTCCGCTGAAATCCGTCTTCGATCCCGCTCGACGTCCCTTACGCTTCGCCATCCCACCTCCGAGGTAGCTCGAGGCTTAAGCCGTCGGTAGAGGCTCCTCCGCCGTACGGCAGGGCTCGTCTACCCCCATCTTCTCCGCCACCAGATCGACCGTGTCCTCGGCCATCAAGCGGCCAGTTGTGACCTTGCCGCCGGTAATGGTGATGATGCCACCGAGGTCGTCCAATTCCTCGTGATCGAGCACGAAGTGTGCCCGGCTGACGTCACGTCCCTTCTCCTCACCAGACAAGTCCTCGGGCGGCTCGTAAAGGGGTCGGACACCGGCGTAGCAACGCTGGATGCCCATCTCCTCGATCTTGGGCACCATCTCCATCCCCTCGGTGAGCACCACGTCCACCTCCCACTGCTCGATGGCGTAGTTGTCCGGGTCCTCAATCTCCTTCGACGTCGTACCCAGTACGATGGTCGTACCCACCGGCACGATGATGTCGCCGTCCGACGGATACCGGCAGCGGTTGATCACCCGCGTCACGGGCCGGCTGTCCAGGACAATCATCGTACCCGGGCTCAGAACCATCGGTATCTCGATGCCCGCCAGCTTGCCCACCTCCTCCGTCCAGGGGCCGCTGGCGTTCACGACGTACTCCGCCCGGACCTCATACTCCTTCCCGGTGTTCTGATCCTCAGCCAGGACACCGACAACCCGATCTCCCTCCACCACGATGTCGGTCACCTCGGTGAAGAGGAAGACCTGGGAACCCAACTCCTTTGCCGCGTTGACCGCACCAATGCAGAGATCCCAACCATCGATGCTCCCGTCGGGCACAGCCACGGCGGTGCGGACGTCAGGCGAGAGCGCCGGCTCTTCCTTCAAGGCCTCCTCGCCCGAAAGCACCTCGTGCGGGATCCCGCACGCTTCACAGCCGTCGATGAAGCGCGGGAGGAACTCCTCGTCCTCGTCGTTTAGCGTGACGAAGAACCCGCCGGTGTCCTCAATAGCCTGCGGCGCAATGCGGCGCAGGATCTGGTTCTCCTCGATGCATTCGATGGCCGCCGGCTGATCCTTTACCGCGTACCGACCACCGCTGTGGAGGAGTCCGTGGAAGTTCCCCGTGGTCCCCTCCGACAGGTTCCCACGTTCAAAGAGCATGCAGTCGATGCCGCGCATAGCCAGATCGCGCAGCACGCTGCATCCGGTAATGCCGCCCCCGATCACGACTACCTGGGTCTCAAGCCTCTCCATAGTCTATTCTCCTCTCGCGTCTAACCTACCTCACGCCTGCTTCAGTTCCTCAATCAACGGCGGGAGCACATTCTCCCACTCGTCCACCACCCCCACGTGAGCCGCCTTGAAGATCGGTGCATCCTCGTCCTTATTGATGGCCACGATCGTCTTCGCCGACCCCGCCCCGGACATGTGCTGCGGCGCACCGGAGATGCCGATGGCGATGTAGAGCTGTGGCGCCACGATCTTCCCGGTCTGCCCCACAAGGTGAGAATGGGGCACCCATCCGCTATCCGCCGCCGGCCTGGAGCCTCCCACCGCGGCGTCCAGAGCCCGGGCGAGCTCCTTCACCCTCTCGAAGTTCTCCTCGTCCCCCATGCCCCGTCCGCCGCTGACAATCACGTCCGCGCGGTCCAGGCTCGGCCCCTCGAAGGCCTCCTCCTCGACGATGGTGTCCACAATCGGGACCGCCATCTCCACGCCCTCAAGATCGACGACCAGCTCCCTCACGTCGCCTTCGCGTGATTCGTCAGCCTCCAGCGGCTCAAAGGCGAGCGACCGCATAGTAGCCAACTGCACCGGGCCGGTGGCCGTCATCACCGCCATAGCCTTGCCGCCGTATACCGGTCGCACCCACTGGATCGCCCCATCCTTCACTTCGAAGCCCGTACAATCGGTGACGATCCCCGTCTCCAGCCGGCGCGCCAGCCGAGGCGCCACGTGTCCGCCCGAGACGTCTGTGTGCGGGAAGATGGCGATGTCGGGCGAGACCTCATCCACGGCCCTCTCCACCACTTCGAGAACGAGCTCGCCGTCGAGGGACTCGAGTCGAGGATCGTCGACGACCAGAACCTCATCCGCCCCCCGTTTGATCAGCGACGCCCCGTGTTCGGTGACCCCCGATCCGGTGAGCAGCGCCTGGACCTCCTGGTCCCCCAGGGCCTCCGCCAAGTGTCTCGCCGCCGCCAGGGCCTCCAATGCAGAGCTCGGTACCTCGTCACTGGCAAAAGCGCAGATCGTAAGAATAGTCATAGTATCACCCCTGCCCCTAGATTACCTTTTCTTGCTTCAGGTACTCGACCAAGTTCTTAGCCTTCTCAGCCCCGGTTTCGCCCCCGATCAGCTCACACTCGACCTCACGCTCCGGGATGTACAGATCGTCGATGGTGATCTGCGCTGCTCCCAGTCCCAGCTCGTCCGCGTCAAGCTCCAGATCCTCCGCCGACCAGACCGGAATCTCCGCCCTGCGCGCCGCCAGCATACCTCGGACCGATGCGTAGCGGGGCACGTTGCTCTCGTCGTTGGTCACCGTCGCCAGGAAAGGCGTCGAGGCCTCCAGAACCTCGTAGCCGATGTCAACCGAGCGCTGCATCCTTACCTTGCCGTTCTCGGGCTCCACGTTGGCGATAATACTAGCGCAGGGCAGGTCCAGCTCTTCAGCTAGGAACGGTCCCACCAATCCCAGCTCGACGTCACCGGCTTGGCGACCGCACAGCACGAGATCATAGTCGCCCACCCTACGAATGGCAGCGGCGAGGATTTGAGCCATCCCAAAGGCATCAGCCTCCTCAAAGGCCGGATCGGTCACCCGAATCGCGTGATCAACACCCATAGCCAGCGCCTGGTGAAGCGATTCGACGGTGTCCTCATCCCCAATGGTGATGACCGTCACCTTCCCGTCCGTCTTCTCCTTCAACTGCAGGCCCACCTCAATGGCCACCTCGTCGTAAGCGCTGATGACAAGGGGATGCGTCCCGCGCACTTGTTTCATCTCGTCGGGGTCGATCTCGAAGAGATGGGGCGGAACCTCAGGATCGATGATCTGTTTCATGCAGACAATCGTATGCACTTCACACCTTACCCTTCCCTATTCGTTCTCGGTTCTTGTGCTGGTCCGTCGACAGTCGCTGGGTACCCGGGAATCCGCTTCTGCGCTCGCCACCGCCCTGTGCAGCCGGTGTCGTGGCAGTGACGCCGGATCTACGGTGACGCCCCGCGGCCTATTCAGCCTATTCCTCACTTATGCGTTCTAGATGACGGGAATGACTCCTATAGGCTTGGCCGGCCGGTGCGCTCCCTGCACTCAGAGACCTCGCGGGCGCGCGGCCGATGATCATGCTGAGCGCTCAGCCGCGCGACCAGCCCATATATGAGAGAACTAGGAGCCCGACACGCTCTCCTAGTTCTCTCGCCTTTACTCACATCGGGGTCTTGATTATACCCGATGCCGACTCAATCGTCTAGACCCAGTCGAAGGTGCGCTCCACCGCCTTCTTCCAACCCTGGTAGAGCTCCTGCCGGGTCTCCTTCTCCATCTTCGGCTCCCAGCGCTTATCGATGTTCCAGTTCTCGCGCAGCGACTCGACGTCATCCCAGAAGCCAACGGCCAGCCCGGAGGCGTATGCCGAGCCGAGGGCCGTGGTCTCAGAGACGGTCGGTCGGATGACCGGCACACCGAGGATGTCCGCCTGGAACTGCATCAGCAGCTCATTGTAGACCATGCCGCCGTCTACCTTCAGAGCCTCGAGCGGCACACCCGAGTCCTGCTCCATCGCGTCGAGCACCTCTCGGGTCTGGTAGGCCGTGGCCTCCAGGGCGGCGCGGGCGATGTGGTACTTATTGATGTAGCGGGTCAGCCCAACGATCACGCCGCGCGCATCGCTCCGCCAGTAGGGGGCGAAGAGGCCGGAGAAGGCCGGCACGAAGTAGATGCCGCCGCTGTCCTCGACCTTCTTGGCGAAGTCCTCGACGTGCTTGGAGAACTCGAAGAACTCCAGGTTGTCCCGCAGCCACTGCACCAGGGCGCCCGTAATCGCGATCGATCCCTCGAGGGCGTAGACCGCGTCGTTGTCGCCCATCTTGTAGGCCAGCGTGGTCAGCAGGCCGCTCTCGCTGGGCACCGCCTCCGTGCCCGTGTTCAGAAGCATGAAGCAGCCCGTGCCGTACGTGTTCTTCGCCTCACCGGGGCTGTAGCAGGTCTGCCCAACCAGCGCGCCCTGCTGATCGCCCAGCGCACCAGAAACGGGAATCTCAGCGCCGAAGGGGCCGTCTTTGGGCGTGTAGCCGTAGACGTCCGGGTCACTGGAGGGACGGATCTCCGGGAGCATCTTGCGCGGGATGCCCATGGTGTCCAGGATCTCCTGGTCCCAGTCCAGCGTCTCCAGGTTCATCAGCATGGTGCGGCTGGCGTTGGTGACGTCCGTAACGTGGGCACCGCCGTCAGGCCCACCCGTCATGTTCCAGATCTCCCAGGTGTCGATGTTGCCGAAGACGGCATCACCGCGCTCGGCCGCTGCGCGCAGGCCGTCGACGTTGTCGAGCAGCCATCTGATCTTGGGGCCGGAGAAGTAGGTGGCCAGCGGGAGACCCACCTTCGGGCGGAAGCGATCCTGGCCACCGTCCTCGGCCAGGGTGTCGCAGATGTCCTTCGTGCGGGTGTCCTGCCAGACGACGGCGTTGTGGTAGGGCTCGCCCGTGTTCTTGTTCCAGACGACGGTCGTCTCGCGCTGGTTGGTCACACCTACGGAGGCGATCTCCTCTGCCTTGACGCCCGTCTTCGCCAGCGCGCCCTCGATGACGTCCTGCGTGCGCGCCCAGATCTCCATCGGGTCGTGCTCAACCCAGCCGGGCTCAGGGTAGATCTGCTCGTGCTCCAGCTGATGGGATCCCACGACCTCGCCGCCGTGGCTGAAGATCATAAAGCGGGTGCTGGTCGTGCCCTGATCGACCGCTGCTGCGTACTTCTTCTGTGCCATTGTGTTACTCTCCCTTGGGTCTCAATTGATCCGTCTACGAAATGCCAGGTGACACTCTCGACACCGCTTTCGGAACGCCGGTCCCTACTCGCGGCCGCTGAACCGCCCCCGGAGCAGGCCCCGAGGACCACGACGTTGAACGTTTACGCACGCTCCTTCTTCTCGCGGGCTACCTCAGCCATCGTGTTGATCAGGAGATAGGAAGAGGTCGCGCCGGGATCCTGATGTCCGACACTTCGCTCGCCCAGATAGCTGGCGCGGCCCTTCTTGGCCAGCATAGGGATCGTGTCCTCCATCCCTTGCTTCGCCGCCGCGGCAGCAGCCTCCAGGGCCTCGGCCGTCTCGGCCCCGTCCTCCAGGGACTTCTCCATGGCATCGACTGCCGGCGTGATAGCATCTACCATGGTCTTGTCCCCTGGACTCGCCTTGCCGCGCATAACCACGCCGTCCAGGGCCGAGCGGAGCGCGCTGAGGACATCCTCAGATTCCAGTTCATACTTGCCGGCGACGGCCATCCCTGCCTGCATGAAGGCCGTGCCGTATAGGGGCCCACCTGCTCCACCCACGCTGGAGACGAGCGCCATCCCCGCCGTCTTCAGGATCGTACCTGCATCCTTGTCCTCCGCCGACGATACCTTCTGCAGCACCGCCTTGAACCCTCGGTTCATATTGATGCCGTGGTCGGCGTCACCAATGGCTGAATCGAGTTTGGTGAGATACTTCTTGTTCTCGTCGATGACATCTGCCATACGGTGAAGGCAGGTCAGGACGTCCTCAGTCGTCATGGGCATCGTGGGTTCGCTCCTTTGCCTAGCTCTGTCCGTCTCTTGCGGCCTCTTCCCTTGTCTAGCCACCCCGCCTCCCCCTCTCGAACTGGGGACAGACAGCGGTGGATGTCACTACCAGCGACCGATCGCTACATCTTCCAGCGCAGACCCGTTGTGAGCACGGGCTCATCCCACAGCTCGATCATCTCGTCGTCCATCTTGAGCAGTGTGATGGAGACACCCTCCATCTCCAACGAGGTGATGTATCGACCCATCAGGTTGCGCACGATCGTGATGCCCTTCGCCTCGCAGATCTCGTGCAGCTTGCGGTAGACGATGGGCAGCTCAATATCGGGGGTACCGCCCATGCTGTTCACGAAGGCCAGTACCTTGTCCCCTTCCTCCAGAGGCGGGTCCACCAACTCGATCTCGACCCACTCCTCCTTGTCCATGTCCCACTCGCGCACGGTGCGCGTGTACGCGTCGTCCTCGATAATGCCGATGGCCAGCCGCTCGGTGATCTGATCGGCCGTCTCCAGCTCTATGCGCTTTCGCCCCGGCTCGCCATGGATCCCGATGCCGATCTCCATCTCGTTCTCTTCCAGCTCGAACGTCGGCTCGCCGGCCGAGGGTACCGTGCAAGGTGTCAGGGCCATGCCCATGCTCCGCCCATTGATGTTCACCTTGCGGCACAGGTCACCCAGGGCCTCCAGGTCGTAGCCCTTCTCCGCAGCGGCGCCCACGATCTTCTCGGCCAAGACCGTCGTGCCGACGCCGCGGCGCCCGGCTGTGTAAAGGCTGTCCTTGACGGCGACGTCGTCGTCGATCAGGATGTTGAGCACGTCGATGCCCTCGGCGCGCGCCATGTCGGCAGCCATCTCGAAGTTCATCACGTCGCCGGTGTAGTTCTTGACGATATAGAGCACGCCCGCGCCGCTGTCCGTCGCCTTCGCCGCCTCAAGCATCTGGTCCGGCGTCGGCGAGGTGAAGACGGCACCCGGGCATGCCGCGTCCAGCATGCCGTGGCCCACGAAACCGCCGTGCATGGGCTCGTGGCCGCTGCCGCCACCCGAAATGACGGCGACCTTCCCGTCCACCGGCGCGTCCGCCCGATAGACGAAGTTCGGCTCGTAGTGTACGTTGATCAAATCGGGATACGCGAGGGCCAAACCCTCCAGCTGCTCCACCACCACTCGTTCGGGGTCATTGATCAGTTTTTTCACTGTGGCACACTCCTTTCCTGCCAGCACGTCTTAGTAGCCGATCTTAGAGAAGCGAGAGGAGGGGCTGATGATACGCCCCTCCTTCCAGAATTGAGCTAGAGCTCCGCCTCCGAGTCCAGACCAGACGGCTCCTCAGTGGGGAGGAACGGCGTCACCAGCCAGTCGTAGGTCAGGCAGCCGAAGGCACCGCCGAGGAACGGAACCAGGAACGGCGGAATCAGCCAGTACAGCCCGTCGAACAGCCCAGACGTGCCCGCCAAAGCGCCGAAGATGCGGGGGCTTAAGTCGCGGGCCGGGTTGATCGAGTAGCCGCTGGGGCCGCCCAGGGTCAGGCCGACGGTAACAACGACGAAGCCAACCAGCAAGGGGCCCATGTTGGCCTTCACGCCGACGTTCTTGGCGTCGCCTGTTCCGAGGACGCCCCAAAGAAGGACGGCGGTGCCGAAGAACTCTGCGATGGAGGCATTCAGTAGCGAGTAAGCGGCGACGGGGTCCTGACCAGAGCCACCCCAGAACGATGTAGCAAAGACGGACCCTGGTCCGGTGCACCAGACGTTGGGCATCCCAGCCGCCTGCAGACCCTCCATGTAAACGAGGAAGACGCCCAGGGCGCCGAGGAACGCGCCGAGGAACTGAGCCAGGAAGTAGGGGATCACCTTGCTCCAAGGGAAATCACCCTTGACGGCCAGACCGAAGGTGACCGCGGGGTTGATATGCGCACCGGATACACCGGCCGTCACGTAGACCGCGAGGAAGACGGCGAAACCCCATCCCCACGCGATGGTATTCCAGTTGTACGCGGGCGCGGCAAGACGGGGCGCCAGCCCGACGTTGGCGACGACCCCGTCGCCCAGGAGAATGAGTAGGAAAGTCCCAAAGACCTCGCCGATAAACTGTCCGGTCAAGCTGTCCTTCTTCATGGTTGTCCGATCTCCTTATGATAGTGAGTTCTGATGCCTGCTAATCGGGTGCGTACGATAGCCTCCACGTGACCACGTGTCCCACTTACGAACGTCATTTGCCTCCCTTGTCGCTCCGCTACCACCTCCTTTCTAGTCCTCTCTTCCTCCAGGCGCCGATGCCGGACGGCCAGTCATAGGCACAAAAAAACACCTGCCCCGCAGCCGGGATCAGGTGTCTTTCAGCAACGCCCTATGCGCCAGGCAAGGACAAACGAGTGTCCCTTGCCCAGAGTTGTCAGGTCAGTCTTCCCCTGGAAGATGTCGGCCATGCAGATCCTTTGGAGTAAGTGGATCAAGACCTTGCTGGCACAGAAGGCGTGCCTGTCTACAGCCAATTCTACGCTCGAGCAACTCCACTGTCAAGCTCTTGGTCAAAAACGTTTCAAGCTGAAACCATTTTCGTGGAGGGGGCGTTTCATGCTGAAACATTACCCGGCCCTCAATTCGGTCGCACGCCCAAGGCAGTGCCGCCGTCGGTCCCTTTGAAGGACTCCGCCTCAAGACTGTAGGCCTTCATCTTCCGCCACAACGTTGTGCGCCCGATGCCCAACGCCTCGGCCATCTTGGTCACCTGCCCATTAAGCGCCTGGCCCGCCCGGATGATCGCCTGCCGCTCAGCTTCCTGAAGCGTGAGCACCTGCTGCTTATCGTCACCGCCGATGACCGCCCGGCGCAGCTCTTGAGGCAGATGCTCCACCGTGATCTCCGAGCCGTCGGACATGTGCATCGCCCACTCCAGCACGTTCTCCAGCTCGCGGATGTTCCCAGGCCAGTGATAGGACTGCAGGAGCGCCATCGCCCGCGGCGAGACCCGCACCTTCCCCCCAATTCGCTCCGCCAACTCCTCCAACAAGTGGGCGATGATCAGCAGAATGTCGTTTCCTCTTTCCCGGAGCGGTGGTATGGTCAACGTCATCGCGCGCAGTCGATAGAAGAAATCCGCGCGGAAGCGCCCCTCTCTCACCTCCGCTGCCAACTCCGGATTGCTCGAGGCAGCCACGAACCGCACGTCGAGAGGGATGATACGGCTCCCGCCCAGCCGCGAGATCTCCCCTCTGTCAATGACGCCCAGGAGGCTGGCCTGGATATTCGGTGGGAGGTGGTCCACGTGATCGAAGAAGATCGTCCCGCCGTCGGCCAACTCCAGCTTTCCCGGTCGCCCCTCTTCTACGTTCGCCGCGCGGCTCTCCTCGTAACCGAAGAGCTCGCCGCTCATCAACTCCCGCGGCACAGCAGCACAGTCAAATGCAATGAACGGGCCATCAGCATAAGCACTCGCGCTGTGAATCGCTTGAGCGAAGAATTCCTTCCCTGTACCACTCTCGCCCAGCAGCAGTACGGGCGAACTGCACTTGGCGATGGTGCGCCCGTAGTAAAGCACGCGGCGCATCCCCACGCTCTGCCCCAGAATATCGTCAAATGTGAAGTGGGCCTTCGCGCCCACCATGCGGTGGACCAAGCGCTTCGCCTCCGCCGTGTGCTCCAACGTGAGCACGAAGCCCGACGATCGAGAGCCCTGACGCAGCAGGTCCACCTGAAGGAGGCAGGTGCACGCCTCGCCTTCCGGATCGAACACGACCTCTCGCTCCACCATCGGACGTTGCTCCTCGATGGCTGTCGCCAGCTCTGCCGGCACCTCTACCAGGGAATCAAACCGCCGTCCCATCGCCAGTCGGTGAGAGATTCCCAGCATGTCGCCGGCACTGGCGTTGATGTGGGTGACGGTACCGTCCGCATCCAGAAAGATCATCCCCTTGCCGACGGCCTGGAGTGAGGCGTTCAACTCGCCCAAATGCCTGTTCGCCTCGGCCAACGATTGGTCCGCCTGGAGCTGGTTCTCAATCGCTTTCGCTGCCGCCATGACGATGCCCAGCGTGTGGGGGTGACTGTTCTCCTCTGGCGTCACGAGTCCTATCACCCCAAGCATCTGTCCGGTGCTGGCGTGAACCGGGGCCGCTGTGCCGGTGATGAAGTGGAACACCTCGAAGTAGTGCTCCGCGCCGACGACTTGCACCGGGATCCCTTCACTCAACGCCATAGCCGCGGCGTTCGTCCCGACCCGTTCCTCCATGAGGTTGACACCCGCCCGCAAGCCTATCTCCTCCAAGCGCTCGAACAGCGCGCTGTCCCCGAGCCAATCGACGGTGCACAAGGTCTCGTCCGTCAGATAGAGAGCCATGTTTGACTCCCCGGAGAACTGATAGACATCCTCGATGAAGGGACGTGCCACGGCAATCAGCTCGAATGACGCCTGCCTCCGACGCTCGAATCCCTCGCCCTCGCAGTAAGTCAGTTCGGGCATTCCGCTAGGGTCAAGACCCGCCTCAAGACACGCACGCCATGATCTTTTGACCGCGGGGTCCAGACGATATTCGGGGAAGTCACCAGTCACCGCAAAGGAGGACCAAGCGTCCCGCAGATCGGACCGGCTGTAAGGATAGGATGAAGGCAGCATAGCAACTCCAGGAGGTGCGTGGGCCCTACGAAGCCCGATACGTCGCTCGACGCCCTGACGACAGTATACGTCCCGAGCGGCCCGTGTCAAAGACCGCGGTCAAGGATAGGTGAC
>Ga0207797_1002303_pt1 | contig 13276 bp, 8 predicted proteins | sample PRCRCaboRojoPR_6_FD_187275 | JGI IMG/M metagenome (GOLD analysis project Ga0207797, IMG submission 187275) | Marine sediment microbial community from Cabo Rojo, Puerto Rico - PR CR 10% Liquid 1 (SPAdes) | ecosystem: Environmental > Aquatic > Marine > Coastal > Sediment | place: Cabo Rojo, Puerto... | reverse complement strand
AATTCCCCAAAGGGAGCCCTATTCAACGGGGTGAACTTCATCCGAATGGGTCCCCAAAAACCTCATAATTGTCGCTTTCCGAGGTTATGCAAAGGTCTCGTAGCGGCACCGCAAGTAGGCAACATGTGTCATGCCGGGTCGGTCCCTCTGATTGCCGTCAGACATGACAAAAAAGGAGAAAACGGTCTTGCGAGTCCGTTCTAGATGGGGCGAGAGATGACAATGCCAGACGATCGAACCACCGGGTATTATCATGCTGCTTTGGAAACCTGTTCCGCCGATGAACGGGCGGAATATCAGCATGGACAACTTCAACGCATTGTGCGGCATGCCTATGACAACGCACCGGCGATCCGCAAGAAATTCGACACCGCCGGCATCGGCCCCGAAGACGTCCGGGCCGTGGGCGATTTGGAGAGATTGCCGATCACCCACAAACGGGATTTATCCGCCCTACAGGAAGCGGACCCGCCTTTTGGCGGGTTTCTCGGGGTGCCGGTAAGCCAGCTGAAACGGATTTGCATGTCTCCCGGGCCCATATACGAACCGGAGGAGATTCACAGCGAAAACGACCGCTGGACCCAGGCCTTTTACGCGGCGGGGTTTCGCAAGGGCGATATCGGGCAGATCACTTTCAGCTATCATCTGGTTCCTCCGGCCTTCTGGTTCGAAGAGGCCCTTCATAGACTCGGCTGCGTGGCGACGCCGGGGGGTGTCGGCAATACGGACCAGCAACTCCGCATGATGCATGATGTGAAGGTCACCGGGTATATCGGCACCCCCAGTTTCTTGGTGAATATTGCGGAAAAGGCGAGACAGGTCGGTTACGATCTCAAAATGGATCTTCACTTGGCGGTGGGCTTTGTTGCCGGCGAGATGCTTTCCGAATCGCTCCGGGATCAGTTGGAATCGGATTTCGGCATGCTGTTGCGTCAAGGGTACGGCACCGCCGATGTGGGATGCCTTGCCTATGAGTGTTTCCACAAAACGGGTATGCACATCCCGTATAATTGTATTGTAGAGATCGTGGATCCGGATACGGGCCGGCAGGTGCCCGCCGGTGACCCTGGAGAAGTGGTGGTTACCGTTTTTGACAGGGCCTATCCCATGATTCGTTTCGGCACCGGGGACCTTTCCTATGTCACCGAGGATACCTGTCCCTGTGGCCGGACTACGAAGCGACTGGTGAGAATCCTAGGGCGTCTGGATCAGGTTACCAAGGTGAAAGGGATGTTTGTTCACCCGGGCAACGCCGAGGAAGTAGCGGCAAAATTCCCCGAGATCGATCGCTACCAGGTCATCATCACCCGGGAGGCTCACAAAGACCAAATGACCTTTCACATCGAGCTCAAAGAAGGTGTTGAGCCGAGCGAAGAATTGGCCCGGAAAATCGCGGCGGCCATCCCTGAAAGTATGCGGGTCCGCGGCCAGGTAAGTTTTGTAGAAAAGGGAACCCTCCCGGAGGACGGAAAGAAGATCGTCGACCAGAGGAAGTGGGATTAGTCCGGCTTCGTCCGGCAAGCCTACCCCGGGCATGGATCTTGCAAATTTTGGTTGCCGTTCGTGCCCTGACCGGATATAAAACGCTTCGTTGTCCGGCGTCGAGACAGGGTCGACGAGCCGGCAGTTTTGCGTGAGCCGAGAACTGCCACAGGGAAAGCCGGAATGGTCGCTATGAAGGGAATTGCAAAGTATTGGGGGGCGTGCCTTGCCCTCTTCCTGTCCGTTGTTTTTTTTGACACCTCTGCCTTCGGTCTGCGTGCCGCCCCACACCGTACGCTTATTCCTGAAAGTCTCATCCAACTCGACTGCAATGCCCCCGGATATGCCCTGGTCGTGGAGAAGAAAACCCAAACCATATGGGTGTACGCCTGTGACGGAACGTATCGGCAGCTGCATCGGTTTCCCTGTTCTACCGGAGAGGCGGCGGGCAAAAAGGAACGCCCGGGAGACCGGAAGACCCCGGAAGGCGTCTATTTTTTTACTGCCTCTTTCGAAAAGAAGTACCTGAGTTCCACCTACGGCAACCGGGCCTTCGTGATGGATTATCCGAATCTATTGGATCGTCTCAGCGGCCGCAGTGGCGACAATATTTGGTTGCACGGGACCAACAAGCAATTACGTCCCCGGGACACCAACGGTTGTGTGGCCGTGGAGAACGGAAACATCGACATCTTGGCTCGATATATTCGCTTAAACGACACCCCCATCATTATCAAGAAGGAACTCAACATGGTGCCGCCGGGGCAACATGCCGCCTGTACGGAATCGTTACGGCAGTTTGTAGCCGACTGGAGGCGGGCTTTTCTCTCCGCAGACAAAGCCACCCATGCCTCGTTCTATACGGAACCTTCCCCGGCACTCCAGAAGGTGTGGGCGGTCTGGGAACCATTGCATCAAGAGTGGTCGCGGACCGAAACGGGGTATGATATGGAGCTTAGAAACATCGCCGTGGCTCGGGCCAATCCTTGCCTGGTCGTATTGTTGGATCAATCGGTGCGGTTGGGCGACTATCGAGCGACGGTGGGACGAAAGAAACTCTTTGTAGAACAACAGGACGACCAGTGGAAGATCGTGGGGGAGACCTACCAAGGGGTTCGGCAAGCCGGCGGCTCGCAGGATCCACTGGTTTTGTCCCTCCAGCGCCTGGGCACACTGCGCACAGATTACAAGGCGGTGGCCGAACGGGTGGCCGAGTGGGCGGATGCCTGGAGTGCCAAAGATATCGAACGATATCGGGCGTGCTATTCGGAGGACTTCCGTGGTCGAGGCATGAACCTGCCTGCATGGATTCGCTATAAAGATCGGCTGAACAAACAGTACGATTTCATCGACGTCAACGTGGAAGATTTACAAATTGAACAGAATGGGGACCGGAGCACGGCCACCTTCGTGCAACGGTATCATTCCAGCGGCCACAAGTCCGTGGGGAGCAAGCGGCTGCGGCTCAAACGGACGGACGGTGAGTGGAAGATTGAACGGGAGAGATGGCTGGGAACAAGAAAGTAACGCGTAAGAAGGATCGTACCGGCAAATCCAAATCATGGACGTTGCTGTTGGTTGGGGACTTGGGAAAGATCGCCTCCTTTCAGGTGTCCAGACTTCTCCTCATGAGCTTCGTGGGGACGATTGCCTTTTTGCTGGTTTATGCCGGTCTGATGACCGTGGGATATTATCGGGTGCATTCGCTGAAGACCGGGATGGAAGAACGTCTGGCAAAGACCGAGGCGAAGTTGTCCGCGGTCAAGGAGGACAGAGACGCGGCCCAGGTTCGGCTCATGCTTCTTGGAGAGGCGGATCCGGAAACGATGGAAGACACGGATGGGGCGAAGCCCAAAAAGGGCTCTGCCGTACAGAAGAAATCAGCAAGAGCGGCGTCTCCGACCCCGGAGCCTCGAGAAGAAAAGAAGGTAGTCGAAGAAAAAAAGAAGGAACGGCAAGCATCTCTGCGGGCCTCCGCCGAAGCGTCCGAACCGACTTCTCCTTCCGAGAGCGAAGAGACGGAAGAAGCGTCGGCACCCGAAGGAACGCCCTCCTCTGCGGTTACTGTGAAGGACTTTCAGATATGGCCGGCCAACAACAATACGTCGGTCAGATACAAGTTCAAATTGGAGAACGTCAGTCCTCGAGACATAACCCTCAAGGGGTATACCTTCGTTGCCCTTGAGCCGGGCGCGGAAAGCGATGAACCTGTGCGGATCGCGCCGTGGACCCCGTTAAAGGACGGCCAACCGAGCCTGGTTAAACGGGGGCAGTATTTTGGTATATCTCGGTTTAAGTATGTCCGCGGGTCATTGCCCGATATCAGGGACGTCACAAGATTTGGGCATGCCACGGTTTACGTCTACTCGGAGTCGGGAAATCTCTTGCACAAAGAAGTGTGCCAGGTGGACGCTGCATTGCGGTCGAGAAACGCAGGCTGATTATGCATTCGTTACGTGTGAATCGGGTTTGGAAACGGGGGCTAAAGGCACTGACCCTTGCCGTGTTGGTGGTGGCTTGTTTCTGCCCGCCCAACGCGGAAGCCGAGCGGACGCGGGAGGTATTCTTCCAGGGCACTGACCACGAACTGCACGTATATCGCATCAAGGGTCGGGAGCCGGGAAAGACACTGCTACTGATCGGCGGGATTCAGGGTAACGAGCCGGGGGGGTTTCTCTCCGCGGACCTCTATGCGGACATGGAACTGGCCAAGGGAAACCTGATCGTAGTGCCGCGGGCGAATTTTTACTCCATCGTTTTGAATCGCCGTCAGGTCAACGAAGACATGAACCGCAAGTTTGCTCATACCACCCGGGACAACTATGAGACCAAGATCGTATCCATCTTGAAACAACTCATTTCGGAAAGCGATTGTCTCTTAAATCTCCATGACGGGTCGGGATTTTATCGCCCCCGGTGGGAAAGCCCCATGAAAAACCCCATGCGATACGGCCAATCGATCATCGCCGATTGTGCAAGCTACACAGTGCCCGAAACCGGCAAAGTCCTCGAGTTAAAGGAGATGGCCGAGGAGGTGATCAAGGAGGTCAACGCCCACATCGCAAACCCGGAATACAAATTTCGATTCAACAATCACCGTACCAGCCATCAAGACACGCTTCATGCGGAACAGCGAAAATCGGCCACCTATTTTGCAGTATTCGAATGCGGCATCCCCGCATTCGGTATTGAAACGAGTAAATCGTTACCGTTGGAACTCAAGATTCGCCAACACAACCATGCGATCAACGCCTTCATGAATCTGTTGGATATTGTGCCCCAGACCCCCGGCATATATCTCGATCCACCGGTGATGCATCATCTGGTGATGGCCGTAAATGACAACCTCCCCTTTGCGGTGGCCAATGGAAAGACCTTGCACATCCAGAAAGGGGACTCGGTCACCGTTTCCCACGTCCAGGCCAATTACGAGCGGGGTCTAAGTGCGGACGTGATCGGCTACGGGACCTTCAATGATATTGGAAAGCCGATTTCCGTCACCGAATCCACCCAGGTGATCGTACGGAAAGATCATCACTCCTGCGGGGTGGTGAATATCGTCTTGGACGCCGGAGGAAAAACGGCGCCAGTAGCCCATGCTTCACCGGAAGTGTTGTTTTTTAAGGTGAAGGTCAACGGGGGCGAGCGACTCCTGGTGGACAATGCAACGGCCAGGTTGATTCGGGGAGACCGGTTTGAAATCGTTGACGTGGTAACCAGTCCGGCCCGGGTTTCGGGGCTGACGGTAAACTTTAAGGGGTTCGTTGGAAATCGACGGAACAACACGGGAGAAGATCGAGGCTATGTGATTCACACGGACCAGGACCTCTGGGAGCGGTATGCGATTGACGACCAAGGAGACAAATATCGGGTGGTGGTGATGCACGACGAGATGATCGTGGGCCGGCTCTATGTAGAGCTGGCGGAACCCGAATTCGATTACATCGTTGCCCAGGTGAATAAGGGGATTAAGCGCTGCCTCTATCCGGGCGATTCTATGGAGATATTTCCAAATGATACGATACGCATTTTAGATATCAAGACGAATGTGCCGGCCAATGCGGGGGTTCAGGCGTTTCTGGAGGGAATGAACAAGAAGATTCGTCTTTTTTCTCAAGGGGCCGTATATCCGCAGCGGGTCTATTGGAAGATCGGCGACGGAAATGGCCCTTGCCGAGTGGTCGTGCAGAGAGACCGAATGGTCTTTGGTTCCATCTTGTTGGATTTGAGCAAGGAGAAGCGACATGAAGGATAAACCCGAAGGCCTTTCCATCGTTGACAAAGGACTCAGCGTGGAAGGGTCTTTGTATGCCGACGGCAAGCTGGTGATTGCCGGTTCCCTCAAGGGCAGCTTGGTGGGAAATGCCGTGGTTGCCGCAGAGGGGAGTGTGGTGAATGCTGAGGCAAAGGTGGACAACCTGGTCATAGCAGGAGATTTTCAAGGTGATGTGACCGTCTATGATCGCCTACACATCTCTCCGACGGGAAATTTTACCGGAAACATCGTCTGCAAGAACTTGCGTCTCGAGGTTGGCGGTATCTTAAACGGCAGCGTCCGTCCCCTGGAAGAAGCGGACGGAGCCTTGCCCCTTTCCGAAAGGCAGGCCCCGTCGGTCAGCGAGTAACGCCCGGGTATCTTGTGTCGTCATCCCGCCCGGATGACGTTTCGATCATACGCCTCACGTCTGACCATTGAATCCAATGGTCACCTTATCCCCTTCCACAATGACGGGCACTTTCCGTTTCCCCTGAGAGTACTCGAGCATCTCGTCAAGCTTTGTCTTATCTTTTTTCACGTCGAAGTAGCGCGCGTCTTTGCCTTTCTGGGCAAAGTCCTCCCGGGCCGCTCGCGTGAACGGTCAAGTGTCTTTACCGAATATAAGGATGTCCTCTGCCATGAAGTTCCTCCTTGTCTGCGATGTCTCCTGAAAATCGCCTCTCCGAGACGGCTGCCCATTTTCTACCAAAAACGGGAGATGAGGTCAAACCCCCGTTCTCACATTTCGGCTCCTCAGATCTTTGGCAGCCCCGTGTCCCACTCCACCGCCAAAAAAGTGAAAGATGTTATAACTGGAAACATATCAGGCGGTTGCCGGAACAGGGTTTTGGACAACCTTGTATCAGGGCTGCGGGCATGGTAAACATACGAAGCGTGGATAGGAAATAAGGTGGGGCACCGGGACGGGTTTCATGAGCGAAACATCAAAAAACAACAGACATTATCTCGGGATCGACCTCGGTTCGGTTAGCCTGAATGTCGTCGTCATCGATGAAGAGGCCGGCATCCTCCAATCGGTGTACAGGCGAACTGAAGGTCGGCCCTTGCGCGCGTTGCGGGAGGCCTTTACGGACCTCTCCGGATCCTTTGAGACCTTTTACGGAGCCGTGGCTACCGGAAGCGGGCGAAAGTTGGTGGGCGGTCTGTTGAAGATTCCCGACCAGAACGAGATCGTCACCCAGGCCAAAGCGACCTATTATCTCCATCCCGGCATACGGACCATCATCGAAATCGGCGGGCAGGATTCAAAGCTTATTTTTTTGCAGGCCCAAAAAAACGGCACGGAGCCCGTCATCAGCGATCACGTGTTGAATGAGGTCTGTGCAGCAGGGACTGGCTCCTTTCTGGATTTACAGGCGCATCGCCTGGGGATGCCTGTTGAGGAGCTAGGGAAACTGGCCCTCCGGTCCCAACACCCGGCCAGGATATCCGGCCGGTGCAGTGTGTTTGCCAAGTCCGACATGGTTCATTTGCTGCAGGAGGGTACGCCGACCTACGACATCGTGGCGGGTCTTTGCCGTGCCCTGGTCACGAACTATATCGCCAACCTGGCCAAGGGGAAACCCTTTGTCCCGCCCGTGGCTTTTCAAGGCGGGGTGGCCGCCAACCCGGGGGTGGTAAGATCATTCGAGGAGCAATTGGAGTTGAACCCGGGAGAGCTCATTATCCCGGAAAACTTTATGGTCATGGGGGCGTTTGGGTCGGCTCTCAAGGCGCAAAACGAGCGGGTCCCGTCTCCCCGCACCCTGTCGGAACTGGCAGAACGGGTCACCGAGGGCATTCGCCGGGGCACCGGGCGGGGCGCACTGAACCATTACTTGACCCCGCTGAAGCGGCCCGGAGGGGCGCGGGTGGCACTGGATCGGTACTATCAGGCCCGGTTTCCGAAAGCCCAAGCGGTCTTTCTCGGAATCGATGTGGGGGCGGTGAGTACCAATCTGGTATTGATCGACCGAGACGGTTGCGTGGTGGCGAAGCAGTACTGGTACACCAAGGGGGAACTGATTCAAACGGTCCGAAAGGGACTGGAAGAAATGGGGGCGAAGGTCGGCGACCGTGTGACGGTTTGCGGCGTTGGGGTCACCGGAAGCGGCCGGTACTTTGTGGGGGATTTCATCGGCGCCGACGTGGTGATCAACGAGATTTCAGCACAGGCCAAAGCGGCCATGTTCTGCGATCCGCAAGTCGATACGATTTTGGAGATCGGCGGACAGGATGCCAAGTATATTCGATGCCGGGACGGGCGGGTGACCCACTTTGAAATGAACAAGGTTTGTGCCGCGGGGACGGGTTCGTTCTTGGAGGAGCAAGCCGCTCGCCTCAAGGTTCCCGTGCGGGAGGGTTTCAGTGAATTGGCCTTCGCCGCAGAAAGGCCGGCGAATCTCGGAGCCCGGTGTACGGTCTTTATGGAATCGGACTTGATCCATCATCAACAGACCGGCAAGGGCATCGAGGACCTCACCGCCGGTCTGGCGTACGCCATTGCCCAGAATTACCGGGAAAAAGTGGTGGGCAACAGAAAAATCGGCCGCCACATTTTGTTTCAAGGCGGAGTAGCCGGCAATCAGAGTGTCGCCGCCGCCTTTGAAAGCCTCCTGGGGAAACCGGTGACCGTGCCCGAGCATCACAACGTAACCGGCGCCATGGGCGCGGCCCTGGCGGCCAGAGCGTCCGGGCCGTCCAAGAGCCGATTCGTCGGGTTTGACCTGAAGGATCGACCGTATGAAATGAAGACCTTCGAGTGTGCGCGCTGTCCCAACGTGTGCCGAATCAACCGCATCTACATCGACGGGGAGCTCCGGTCTCAGTACGGGGGGCTCTGCGGTCGGTACGACCGGTCCGAGCAAACCAAGACCGTGGCCGGGCCCGATCTCGTCAAAGAGCGCGAAGAGCGACTGCTGGCCGATTTCACAGCTCCGGCGTCCGGGATTGGAACGGATACGGTGGGAATCCCGAGGGTCCTATCGTTTTATGATTACTTTCCCTTCTGGAATGCCTATTTCCGCACACTGGGACATCCAATCGTTCTTTCCGAGTCGACCAACAAAGGCTTGGTTGAAAAAGGTTTACGGTGGACCCCGTCGGAGACCTGCTTTCCCATAAAAGCGGTATACGGTCACGTCGTGGATTTGATCCGCAAAGGGGTGGATCAGGTCATTTTGCCCTGTGAAATTGACCATCAGCGGCCTGAAGGGGAATCGGTACGGTCTTACAATTGCCCGTACGTACAATCCATCCCCTACATGGTGAAGGCCACCTTGGGTTCCCAGGTCAAGGTGCGGGGGCCGATCATGCGCTGGGGAGAGGGGCGGCGAAGCATTGAACGGGAACTCCGACGGCTTGCCCAAATCTGGGGATATACGTCTGCGGAAAGCGACCGGGCAGCGTCGGCCGGTTGGGAGGCCTATCGTTCCTTTGTCGGTTGGCAAAAAGAGCGGGGAAAAGAGGTCCTCCGGGCATTGGGCCCCGGCGACAAGGCGATCGTCTTGTTGGGCAAAGGGCACAATCTCTTTGATCCGGGACTGAACCTGCACCTTGCCGGAAAGCTTCGGCGTCAGGGCTGGCCGGCCATTCCCTTTGATTTCCTGGATCTGACAAGGGTGACACTGCCTGCCCATTATGACAATGTGGTTTGGAAAAATACGCGCGATTTGCTCAAAGCACTTACCTTGACGGCAGAAGACGAACGCCTGTTTCCGGTATTGGTGACGAATTTCGGTTGCGGTCCTGATTCGTTTCTCATCAAATACCTCGAGTCGGAGATTGGCGACAAACCGTACCTCATCCTGGAAGTGGACGACCATACCGGGGACGCAGGGATGATCACCCGGATCGAAGCCTTTTTGGATACGTTGGGATCTCCCATTCGAACCCGGGAGGACCTTTCTGAAAAGGGCATCAACCTCATTTTTCGGACCTTCGGCAGAAAGACCCACGGTTGGGCGCCGAGCCCGAGTACGATGAGACGCCTCGGAAATCGCACGCTTTATTTCCCCTATGTGTCCCGTTCCTATTGTCGAATGGTGGAAGCGGCCTTTGAAGCAGTGGGCCTTTCCGCTGAGGTGCTTCCCCCGCCGGACGATGAGACGGAACACCTGGGCAGAGCTTTTACTTCGGGAAGAGAATGCCATCCCTACATCGTTACCTGCGGAGAGTTCATCAAACTCGCCCGACGGCCGGATTTCGATCCGGATCGCAGTGCGGTGCTCATGCAAAACTACGACGGGGCCTGTCGGTTCAGCCAATACGGGATCGGACACGCGGATCTATTCCGGCGTTTGGGGCTTTCCCAGGTGCCCGTGGTCGCGCCGATCACCTCTTCCCGCTGGGACGAATTCTCCGCCCTCTTCGGTTTGGAATTCACCCGTTTGTTGTGGCAGGGATGGATCGCCGCCGAAGCCCTGGAACGGGTTCGGCTTCACGTTCGCCCCTACGAGAAGCATTCAGGGGATACCGAGCGGGCGTTCAGCCGCGGCATCGCCGCCCTTGCCGGTGCCATGACCCGGAGGGCCAAGGGGACGCACGTCTGGGACGGGCAGCTCTTGTCCGCCTTACGGCAAAGTGTCGATGCGCTTACGGCCGTTCCGGTGGATCGATCGCAGGTTCGTCCCCGTATCGGGATCGTGGGGGAATTCTACACGGTCTTGAACCGCTGGGCGAATCAAGACCTGGCGAAGACCATCGAGGCGCTGGGCGGTGAAGTGGCCCTTCACGGGCTTACCGTGCCCAACTTCTACGCCCTGTTTTCCGGCCACTATTATGCCAGAGACCGGCTGAGACAGGGCAGGCCGGCGGCAGCAGGCTACTACTGGTTAAGGAATCACTGGATGATGAGGTGGGTGAAACAGGTGGAGGAGTCCCTGCCCGAGGCGCTGCGTTCCCTAGGAACCCTTGCGGCCGGAACGATTGTGCGGGAATCGGATCCATTCATATATCATGACATCGATCCGGTTCTTGCCACGTTTACCGCCCGTGTCAGACAATTTGCCGCTTTGGGGATTTCCGGGATCTGCAATCTCTATGTCTTGAACTGCATGCTAGGAAACATCACGGTGCCTATCTTCAAGAAGGCCTTGGCCGAGTATCCGGGCCTTCCCGTCCTTCACGCCGTCTATGACGGCCAAGAGGGAACCAATATGCTCACCCGTATTGAAGCCTTTATGCACCAGGCCATCCGGTACCGGAAACAATTTTGACATCCTAGAGCGTCAGTACTATACTTGAAATTTTACGAGTATTCAGCGTGTTTGTTTCCGGATCGGCCGGTTACGGAATGTGCCCCGAGGATCTGCAGCGGGCAATGCGAGCGTCGCCTCTCGCTACACGAATCCATCCAAAAACTGAGCGGGATTGAAGGTGCGAGGGACTCGAGACTGGAGAGGACCCCGTGGAACAGAGCCGAACTCTGAGCATTAAGAACGCCCTAGGCTTGCACGCCCGTAGTGCGGCAAAGATCGCCCGTCTCGCTCAAGAAGCGCGGGCCGGTGTATATCTGATCAAAGACGGTCGCCGGGTGGATGCGACGGACATTCTGGATATGATCGGCCTATACTGTCCTCAGGGGACGCAAATCACCGTTCAAATAGCAGATCCCGATGACAGCCATGTTCTGGAGCGGATTGCGGAAACGATAGAATCAGGTTTTGGGGAGTCGTAAGTATCCTATGGATGATAAAGGCAAGAATCTGGCCCTGAAAGGGATCGGGGCCTCTGTGGGTATTGCCATCGGCAAGGCCTATGTGTTGGAACGGGAAGAAGACCAGGTGATCGAGAAAAGAAACCTTCACCACGACGAGGTCGACGGAGAGATCACCCGGTTCAAGACGGCGGTACAGCAAGCGCAGGAGCACCTTCGCAAGGTGATCCAAGAAATTCCCGAAGAATACAAAGATCAAGCCTATATTCTGGATGCCCACATGATGATTCTCCGGGACCGGACCGTATATGACGAAACCATCGAGCAGATTCGGCTGCGAAGAATGAATGCCGAGCAAGCCCTGAAGAAGACGACCGACAAGGTGATTTCCAATTTCCGAAAGATGCCCGATCCCTACTTTCAGGAGCGAAAGGCGGACATCATTCACGTAACGAATCTCATCTTCAAGAACCTACTGGGAACGGCCCACGGTCGGATGTCGGATATCGACCAACGGGTGATCATCGTCGCTCAGGACATGTCCCCGGTGGAGACAACCCAGATCCAGTTGGAACGGGTAAAAGCATTCATCACCGAGACGGGCAGTCCCACCTCCCATACGGGGATCATCGCCCGTTCCCTGGAGATTCCCGCTATACTGGGCGTGGAGAAGGCCACGGACCTCATCGAGACCGGAGATCTTATCATCGTGGACGGCAGCGCCGGCGTGGTGATTGTGGATCCCGACGAAGAGACACTGACCGATTACCTGGAGCGCAAGGTCCAGCTGGAAGCCTTTCAGGCCCAAATCACCCGCACAAGTCACCTTCCCGCAGAGACCACGGACGGGCATCGGGTATTTGTGAACGCCAACATTACGGTGCTCGAAGAGGTGGTATCGGTCATTGATCATGGAGCGGATGGGATCGGCCTGTACCGGACCGAGTTTTTGTATCTGAATGAATCCAGATTACCCACCGAAGCCGACCTGTGTGAGAATTATAAAGAGTTGGTGGAATTGATGGGGCAGCGGGAAGTGACCATCCGGACGCTGGACATCGGCGGCGACAAATTTGCCAGCAGTATTCAGTGGGCCGATGAGATCAATCCCGCATTGGGGGTACGGGCAATTCGGTTCTGTCTTCAAAGTCCGGAGATTTTTAAAGTCCAGCTGCGGGCCATTCTTCAGGCCGCCCGCTTTGGCAATGTCCGAGTGATGTTTCCCATGGTGGCTCAGGTGGAGGAAATCGTTCAGGCCAAGAGGATGCTGGACGAGGCCGCCGAATCTCTGGAGAAAGACGGCTTGCCGTACAAGCGGGATATTCCGGTCGGGGCCATGATGGAAGTTCCTTCCGCGGTGGTCATGGCCGATGCCTTTGCCAAAGAGGTGGACTTCTTCAGCCTGGGGACCAATGATTTGATTCAATACTCATTCGCCATCGATCGGATCAACAAACACGTGGCCAATCTGTATCAGCCCCTTCATCCCTCGGTTTTGAGAATGATACGACAGGTCGTCGAAGCGGGCCAACAGGTAGGGATTCCCGTTGCCTTGTGCGGAGAGATGGGCGGCGACGTGATCAGTCTGCCGGTTTTGCTCGGCTTGGAAGTGGACAGTATCAGTATGAATCCGGTCTCGGTGCCCGCCATCAAGGAAACCATCCGGCAACTCTCTTTCCAGGATGCCAAGGTTCTGGCCCGAGAGGCCCTCAAGGAATCGACTGCCTCGAGGGTGGATGCGTTGATCCGGGAGGCCTGCGGGGACGCCCTTCAAACCGCCGCCTTCTTTCAGGCCAACGGGTTATAACGCCGGTCCGGATTCGAGACTTTGCATAACCTCGGAAAGCGACAATTATGAGGTTTTTGGGGACCCATTCGGA
>Ga0207797_1002302_pt1 | contig 13278 bp, 11 predicted proteins | sample PRCRCaboRojoPR_6_FD_187275 | JGI IMG/M metagenome (GOLD analysis project Ga0207797, IMG submission 187275) | Marine sediment microbial community from Cabo Rojo, Puerto Rico - PR CR 10% Liquid 1 (SPAdes) | ecosystem: Environmental > Aquatic > Marine > Coastal > Sediment | place: Cabo Rojo, Puerto... | reverse complement strand
CCCGCGAGCCGAATCCGCTGCATGCGGCCTTTCTGGCTGAGCTCGGCGGGGCCGGCGCCATCATCGTCCACTTGCGGGAGGACCGCCGCCACATCCAGGACCGCGATGTGGCTCTGCTCAAGGAAACCGTGGCCACCGAGCTCCATCTGGAGATGGCCGCTACCGAAGAGATGCGTTCCATAGCGCTGCAGACCCGTCCAGGCATGATCTGCCTCGTGCCGGAAAAAAGACAGGAGCTGACCACCGAAGGGGGCCTGGATCTCCTGGGTCGCCAGGACGAGCTCCGCAACTTTCTGGAGCCGATCCACCAGGCCGGCATCGCCTCGAGCGTGTTCATCGATGCCGATCCTGCACAGATCGAGGCTGCAGCCGCCGCCCAGGCCGAGTACATTGAAATCCACACCGGCCATTACGCCGATGCCTCGGACAAAGCCGCGCGAAAACATGAGCTGGAGCGAATCCTCAGCGGCATCGAGGCCGCCCGTTCCTTGGGCCTGAAGGTCAATCTCGGCCATGGCCTGAATTACACGAACATCTTGGCCTTCTCTGAGGTTCCCGGCATCAGCGAGTACTCCATAGGACACAGCATTGTGGCCCGAGCCGCACTGATCGGCATGGAGAAGGCCGTCCGGGACATGGTCGACATTATTCGCACCTTCGCGGCCTAACCGGCACTCGTGCGGAAAGATCTTTCCGCACGAGTGCCGGTTCCACGCCTTGTTATCAACACGAAGGAGCAAGGGGAAATAGCACGAAAAATGATGGTCTTATAGCCTCATTCCTTTCGTGTCTTTTTGCAGAAAAGAGCGTTGGTTCCCAGGCGGCAACCAGCTTGGGATGAGCCTGCATGAGCAGCCCATACCTGTCATGCAATTTTTCTTCCATGGCCGGCTTTCGACGTTCACCGGGAAAGCCGGCGAAGGCCCTTTGTTGAGCTGCAAATCCAGAATCAAACGATAATTTAATGATCCTTGGAGTCGGGATAGATCTGGTGGAGACGGACCGCATCAGCCGCATCTGGCACCGCTTCGGTCAGCGGTTCTCCCGCCGCATACTCACGGCTGAGGAGGCGGTCGTGCTTCCTGCCAGACCAGATGAGTATCTGGCCTCCCGTTTCGCCGCCAAGGAGGCCGCAGTCAAGGCTCTGGGAACCGGTTTTTCCGGTGGAATCACCTTTCAATGCCTCTCGGTGCGGAGCCTTGGTTCGGGTCAGCCGGAGCTGGAGCTTCGATCCAAGGCCCTGGAAAAGGCCCAAGACCTTGGCGTCACCAAGATATACCTCAGCCTCACCCATACCCGGAGCGCCGCGGCCGCCGTGGTCATCCTGGAAAACTGAAGGAAGGCTGTCATGCTCACACCCTTGCCCACTCCCGAAGAAATGGTCTCCTGGGATAGGCTGAGCATCGAGGAGTTCGGCTTGAGTGGCCAGATCCTCATGGAAAATGCCGGCCGCGAGGCTCTGCAGGTCCTGCAGTCCTACTTCCCGACCCTTGCAGGAAAGCGGGTGGTTCTGTTTGCCGGATCCGGCAACAACGGAGGCGACGCCTTTGTCCTGGCCAGGCATCTGAACGACTGCGGCTGCACCTGCATTATTCTGCATACCAAGGATCAGGAGGCTTACCGCGGTGAAAGCGCCTACCATCTCGGCCTGGCCGCTAAGGCAGGGGTGGTTTTCATGCGCCTGCACGAGTATGATCTTGACGGGCTGCGCTTTCCGGATATCATCATTGATGGGCTGCTCGGAACCGGCTTCTCCGGAGAGCTTCGCCGCGACTACGCCAGCTGGATCGAGCAAATCAATCGCTTTGGAGCCCGCTCCTTTGTCCTGGCCCTGGATATCCCCTCCGGACTGAACGGATACACCGGCAAATCCGGAACGACAGCTGTCAAGGCCCAGGCGACGGTGACCTTCGCAGCGGCCAAGATCGGTCTCTTTTTGCCGGAAGCCGCCGATTATACGGGTGACCTGCACGTCCGCTCCATCGGCATCCCTCGCTTCATTCGCGAGGACAATCCCCCGAGCAGCTTCGGCTTGGACGAATCCTGCTTCACTTTTCTGCCTCGGCCGAACAGACGCCAGCATAAGGGAACGGCCGGGCACCTTCTGGTCATCGGGGGCTCACCTGGATTGACCGGAGCGCCGGCTCTCGCCGGCCTCGGAGGGCTCCGATCCGGAGCCGGCCTGGTCACTGTGGCTTGCCCGGCCGGTCTTTCTGCCGAGATCAAGTCGCACAGACCGGAGATCATGACCCTCCCCCTGGGAGACGGCCTGGACTGGCCGGAACAGGCCGCGACTGAGCTTTCCGAGCACCTGGAGCGATTCGACGCCGTGGTCTTGGGTCCCGGGATGGGTCGCGGCCAGAGAGCCGCCGATCTGCTGCAGGGCTATCTCGAGCTCGATCATCCTCCCACGGTTTTTGATGCCGATGCGCTCTTCCATCTGGTCGGCCGCCTTGACAGCGGTCCGGCCTTGAAGGATCATTCCGTTCTTACTCCGCACCCGGGCGAAATGGCCAGGCTATGCAGGGTCTCGACAACGGAGATACAGATGGATAGACTCGTTTGGAATCGACGCCTGGCCGATCAGACCGGAGCCGTGAGCCTCCTGAAGGGGGCCGGAAGCGTCCTGGCCGCCCCAGGTCAGCCGAACTACATCTCGCCCTTCAGCCAGCCCACCCTGGCAGTCGGAGGATCCGGCGACGTCCTGTCCGGAGTCATCGGCTCCCTGTTGGCCAGGGGTGTTCCGCCGCTCCAGGCCGCCTGCCTCGGTGTCTACTGGCACGGCCTGGCCGGTGAGCTGCTGGAGGAGGAGTACCCGCAACGGGGCAATCTGGCTGGAGAGATAGCTTCGGCCCTGCCCCGGGTTATAAGCACCAGGGCCGCTCCTGGATAGAGCCTACAAACCCGCATGCCTGCGCCGCAGGCACAACCAAGCATGAAAAAAGCACCTTTCGGCCGGGGCGCCGAGCGCAGGTTCCATGGCGACACAGACCAGAGAGACAGCCAGCGGCTGAGTATGCGATCCTTGAAGGATCCTTATCTCGAATGAAAGGAAGGGCTCCTGGAGGTTCAAAGCCCCGCACCACATGGAACCAAGCGAGGCGCCCCGGTCGAAAGGTGCAAAAAATCAACAGCTTGGAGCTTTTTTCATACAAAACGATCCGTTGCGGAGATCGCCGCCGCACATTTCCCAAATATGACCGAGGGAGCGTTCACCATGACCAAAGCATCGGAGATCATGACCACAGAGGTCATTACCCTGACTCCGGAAACCACCATACCCGAGGCCGCCCGGCTGATGTTGGAGAATCGCATCAACGGCCTGCCTGTTGTCGATGACGACCATACAATTGTCGGAATCCTTTGCCAAAGCGATCTGATCGTTCAGCAGCAGAAGTTTCCTTTGCCGACGGTATTCACCTTGCTCGACGGCATCATACCCTTGACCTCCACCAGCCACCTGGAAAAGGAGGTCCAAAAGATGTCCGCCTCCACCGTGGATCAGGCCATGAGCCGGAACCCCATCAGCGTTACTCCAGATACCGACATTGAAGAGGTGGCCGAGATCATGCTCAAAAAAAAGTATCATACCGTGCCCGTGGTCGAAGACGGAAAGCTGGTGGGGGTCATCGGCAAGGAAGACATCCTGAAAACATTGGCTCCATAGCCTATGCACAGAACACTCACTGACGAAGGGCAGACCCTGCTCCTCGGACAAGCCTTCGCCCAAAGCCTGACCAGTGTGGCTCCATGCACCATCCTGCTCCGGGGTGAGCTCGGCGCCGGCAAGACCACCCTAGTCAGAGGGCTGGTGGAAAGCCTGCCCGGCGGCCAAGAAGCGGAGATCAGCAGCCCGAGCTTCAATATCTTCAACGTCTACCCGACCATCCCCGAGGTCGTGCATTTCGATCTGTACCGGACGGTGGACAGCCTCACCGCCGAGAACCTCTCCGGCTACTTTGCCGATCCTGTGTACCTCGTTCTGGTGGAGTGGGTGGACAATCTTCCGTCGGACTTCTGGCCGGAGTCCTATGTGCTTGTGAACCTGGTCTTTGCCGAGCAGGGCCGCACGGCCAAGCTGGAGGCGACCAGGCCGCAGGCAGCCCAAGTTGTCAAAAAGACTGCCCAGATACTGGATAAGCTCATCAGGAAGTGAGGAGAGAAAAGAGAGCATGGCCATCGTCGTCCAAAAGTTCGGCGGGAGCTCGGTTGCCGACCGCAAATGCATGCTGCAGGTCCTGGACAAGGTGCACAGAAAGCTCGATCAGGGATACAAGGTCGTCGTGGTCCTCTCAGCCATGTCCGGCCAGACGGACCATCTCCTGCGCATGGCCGGGGAATGGGTGGAGCGCCCTGACCCGTGCCAGCTGGACGTCCTCCTGACCACCGGCGAGCAGACCTCTGTAGCCCTGTTCACCATGCTCCTGATCGATCACGGCATCAAGGCCCGCTCGGTCCTTGGCTTCCAGATCCCTCTGCACACCGATCGGTCCTACGGAAAGGCCCGCATCCTGGACATCGATGCGGCCAACCTGCTGAGCTTTCTGGAAAAAAATGACGTTCTCGTCGTTGCCGGATTCCAGGGCTGCGACTGCCTTCAGAACCTGACCACCCTCGGCCGCGGGGGCTCCGATACCAGCGCGGTCGCCTTGGCCGCTGCCATGGAGGCCGAGGTCTGCGAGATCCATACGGATGTCGACGGCGTCTACACCACCGATCCCAACGTCTGCCCGCAAGCCAGAAAGCTGAGCCGGATCGCCTATGACGAGATGCTGGAGATGGCCAGCATGGGAGCCAAGGTCCTCCAGATCCGCTCAGTCGAGTTCGCCAAGAAATACCAGGTCCCGGTTCTGGTCTGCTCCACCTTCAACGACGGGCCGGGGACACTTCTCGTCCAGGAGGATAAGAACATGGAAGCAGCCATGGTTTCCGGCATAGCCTACGATAAGGATCAATCCCTGATCACCCTGGTAGACGTCTATGACGAGCCGGGCATCGCCGCCAGGATCTTTGAGCCCCTGGCCTCGGCCAACATTGTCGTGGACATGATCGTCCAGAATCCCAGCCGCGAAGGCAGGACGGATATGACCTTCACTGTAGCCAAGGGCGATCTGAACCGGAGCTTGAGGCTCATCGAGGGCTTTCAGGAGGAGATCGGGGCCCGGACCATCGTTTCTGACTCCAAGGTGGCCAAGGTTTCCATCATCGGGGTGGGCATGCGCAATCACTCCGGCGTGGCCGCCATTGCCTTCAAGGCCTTGCAGAGCGAGGACATCAACATCATGATCATCAGCACCTCGGAGATAAAGATCTCCTGCCTCATTGACGAAAAGTACACCGAGCTGGCCGTCCGCACACTCCATGAAGCCTTCGGTCTCGAGCAGGAGCCGCAGACGATCGGTCAAACAGAGGCAGACACACCGTAATGACCGACAAGATCGTTATCTACGACACCACCCTGCGCGACGGCACCCAAGCCGAGGATGTCCATTTCTCCACCGAGGACAAGATTCGCGTAGCCCGCAAGCTGGACCAGCTCGGGGTTGATTACATCGAGGGCGGCTGGCCTGGGTCCAATCCAACCGATGAGCAGTTCTTTCAGGAGATTGCCAACTACAGCTTCAAGACCTCTCGGATCGTTGCCTTTGGGAGCACGCACAACCCCAAGTCCTCTCCGGACAAGGATGACGGCTTCCGAGTCCTCCGCCAGGTCAAAGCCGAGAACCTGACCATCTTCGGCAAGACCTGGAAGATCCACGTCAAAGAAGCCCTGCGCACCAGCCTGGAGCGAAACCTGGAGATCATCGCCGATTCGTTGGCCAGCCTCCGACCGCACTGCCGCACCCTGTTCTTCGATGCCGAGCACTTCTTCGACGGCTATAAGGACGACCCTGACTATGCCCTGCAATGCCTGAAGAGCGCCTGGCAGGCCGGTGCTGAAGCCCTGGTGCTCTGCGATACCAATGGCGGCACCCTGCCAGGCGAGATCCGTGACATTGTCACCGCGGTCCGCCGGGAGATTCCCGAAGCCTCTCTTGGCATCCATACCCACAATGACTCCGAGCTGGCTGTGGCCAACACCCTGGAAGCCGTCGGCGCAGGTGCCCGGCATGTCCAGGGGACCATCAACGGCTTCGGCGAACGCTGCGGCAACGCCAACCTCTGCTCGATCATCCCGGCCTTGGAGCTGAAATGCGGCTTCCGCTGCCTGCCCGAAGGACACCTGTCCATGCTGACAGCTACCTCCCATTTCATCACCGAGGTGGCCAACCTGCGTCCGTTCGCCCGCCAGCCGTTTGTCGGCTCCTCGGCCTTCGCCCACAAGGGCGGCGTTCACGTCAGCGCCATCCGGCGCAACCCCAGAACATACGAGCACATCCCGCCTGAGACCGTGGGCAACAAGCAGCGGGTCCTGCTCTCCGATCTGGCCGGCAAGAGCAATATCCTCTTCAAGGCCAAGCAGTTCGGCATACCTCTGGAAAAGGACGATCCCTTCGTCCTCGACCTGCTCAACCAAGTCAAGGATCTGGAGAGCCGAGGCTACGAGTTCTCAGTGGCCGAAGCCTCCTTTGAGCTGCTCTTGAACAGGACCCTCGGGAGGACCCGCAGGTACTACTCCCTGGTCGGCTTTCGAGTCATGGATGCCAAGAACCGCGAGGACGAAGATCCGTTCTCGGAGGCCACGGTTATGATCCAGGTCGGCGGTGAGTCCGAGCATACCGCAGCCACCGGCCGAGGCCCGGTGAATGCTCTGGATAACGCCCTTCGAAAGGGTCTGGAGAAGTTCTATCCCAATCTGAAGGAGATGAACCTCCTGGACTTCAAGGTCAGGGTCCTCTCGCCAAGCCAGAACGATGCCCCGGGCACGGCTTCACGCGTCCGGGTGCTCATCGAGTCCGGAGATCACAAGTCCAGGTGGATAACTGTCGGGGTTTCCTTCAATATCATCGAGGCCAGCTGGCAGGCCCTGGTCGACTCGGTCAATTACAAGCTGTTCAAGGACGATCAGGAACGTCTGGCAAAGCTGCAGGAGCGGGAGACTTGAGAGGCCTTAGCTCCTGTCCGGCTGCCTTCTGCTCCAGCCAAGCCCTGACAGCCTGACTGAGCTGCCAGATTTGTTCCCATTCCTCCTGACACCCCTCGAGGCCTTTTCGGCCTCTATGCTCAAAGAATCAGCAGGTTATACCTGTTTTTTATAGAACCCGCATTCCCGGGCGGACCCGGGCACAACCAAGCATGAAAATCAACCACTTGCAGCACTTTTTTCATGTGAAAGGCCCTTGACAGTTTGCTTGATTCAAAATAATAATAATAATAATTACCTCAGCTGAGCGTGCTCATGCCAGCTGGAGAGTTCAGCGCTTTGCAAGGATGGTGACCATGCTTCCAAACAGGCATATGCGCCTTACACCCCAACGACAGGTTATCCTCGAAGCATTGCGAGAGGAGGACACCCACCCGACTGCCGACGAGATCTACGAGAAGGTTCGGCGGGTCATGCCCCGGATCAGCCTGGGCACAGTCTATCGGAACCTCGATCTGATGGCTTCCGAGGGGCTGATTCTCAAGCTGCACGTCGATGACACGCAGATGCGCTTCGACGGCAACACCGAGCCCCACCTGCACATCTCCTGTGTGCACTGCGGACGGGTATCGGACATTTTCCAGGCACCCGATCTGACCGGCACCATTCGTGACCTGCCGACGGACTATGAGATCCTAGGCTACACCTTGCTCCTGCACGGTGTCTGTCCTTCATGTCAGCAATCTGCTTCCGCCAGCTCAGAGCAAAGCTCCTGAGCCCGGCTGCGCCGCTTTACGCAGTCTCGTCCAGTGGCTATACTTAGAACTTCGTTTAAACGGATCTGTTCAATACTGAGACCCATCGGAGGGCTGCCATGAAACCCGTAGAGATTAAACCCGGCATTCACTGGGTCGGCGTCGTCGACTGGAACCTGAGAAACTTCCATGGGTACTCCCAGACCAGGTACGGCTCCACCTACAACGCCTATCTGCTGATCGACGACAAGGTGACCCTGTTCGACACCGTGGACTTCAAGTATCGGCAGGAGTTTTTGTGCCAAATCAACCATCTGGTCAACCCTAAGGATATTGACTACCTGGTGGTCAATCACGTTGAGCCGGATCACTCCGGGAGCTTGGCCGCCATTGTCGAGGAGATCCAGCCGGAAAAAATCCTGACCTCGAAGATGGGCGAGCAGTTCATCCAGGGGCGTTTCCACCCCGAAGGCTGGCCCATCGAGACCGTGGACAACGAGCAGGTCGTCAGCCTAGGCAAGCGCAGCGTTCAGTTTCTGGAAACCAGGATGCTCCATTGGCCGGACAGCATGGTCTCCTTTATTCCAGAAGAGAAGCTGCTCATTTCTCAGGACGCCTTCGGCCAGAACATCGCCAGCAGCGAGCGGTTCGACGATCATATCGATTGGACCACGCTGAAGCAGGAGATGGCCCACTACTACGCCAACATCATCCTGCCTTACTCCCCCAAGGTCCCTAAAGCCGTTCAAAAGATACAGGATCTTGGCTGGGACATCGATATGATCGCGCCGGACCACGGCCTCATCCTGCGCAAGCACATCGGCGATACCATCCAGGCCTATCTGGAGTTCGCCGCGCAGAAGCCGACAGAAAAGGCCGTCATTGTCTACGACACCATGTGGCGGAGTACGGAGAAGATGGCCGAGGTCCTGGCCAGCGGACTCACCGAGGCTGGAATCACCGTCAAGCCCTTCCATCTGAAGAGCTGGCATCATTCCGACGTCATGGGCGAGGTCTGGGACGCCGGCGCCGTTCTGGCCGGATCACCGACCCACAACAACAACATCATGCCCCTGATGGCGGACATGCTGACCTATATGAAGGGCCTCAAACCAAAGAACAAGATCGGCTTCGCTTTTGGGTCCTACGGCTGGAGCGGCGAATCACCGAAGATCATCGCCAACTGGCTGGATGAAATGGGCATGGAGCAGGTGGTCGAGCCGGCCAAGATCAAGCATGTCCCCACCCACGAGGACTACCGCCAGCTGACTGAAGCGGCCGGGACCATCGCCCAGGCAATCAAGGACAGGGTTGCCAGAGCCTCCTGAAGCTTCGAGCGACATGAGCCATCGATTGGAGCCCTTTCCGGGCAGCCCCCTGCTCCAGGGGCTGCCCGGAGTGTTCAGAAACGGATCCTGCAGGGAGGCTATCCGGACTAAGCAGTCAGCTTGAAGCACTTGGCTCGTCAGCAACTCTCCGCGGCACAGGCCAACGGTCATGCCTCATGAGCAGCCCCAATCCGCTCCAACCGGAATCGATCCGCCCTTTCGCACCCCACGAGCACAGCTTCACCTCCCTGTACTTACGTCTGCGGAGCCTGAAGGATACCTTGGCCGAGAATGCCTCCATGGCAGATGAGGGTGTACTGGACTGCCTTGAGGCAACTCTGGCCGACACGCGCCACGCAGAAGAGTCCCTGGCCCCGTTCATGTATCGCCTGTGCGCCGAGTGCTTGGTCGGCATCATGGCTCACAGCCCCAATGGTCATATCGGACAGCGGGCCGAAGGGGTCCTGCGCCGCAGCGCTTCACCAGCCGGCGGCCGGACATGCTTGGCCGCAGCCCAAGCCCTTGGTTCCTTGCCAGTCTCCATCACCCCTGCGCCAGAACCTGAGAGCATCCCAGCGCAACCCCGACCGGCCGCCTCCTGCCTCGAGGTCTTCCACAGGGCACAGATCAACCCGGAGGCCTTGCGCTGGGCCGGCCGGAGCCTGATAGCCTCGGAGAACGGCACGGGCCGAACCCTGGTCCTCAAATGCGCCGTTACGCCGCAGGAAACCGCCAACCTCCGCCGTGAAGCCTTCTGGATGGAGCGCTTGAAGCTAAACAGCCGGTCTCTTCCCGAACGCTTCGACATCCCTGATGTGCACCGAATCGATGGGAGCGCCCTGTTCTTCCCCAAGGACCTGAACCAGCTTGCCAAGCTTCCTGCGAGGCTCGCTCCAAACCCTAACCTGAGCGCTCTGGCCTTTGAAGCGTCCAGGGACTACTTCGTCTACCCCAACGATCCGGCCTGGCTGACTCTAAGCTCCCACGAAGACATCCTTGAGGTCATAACCCGGAGCAGCAAGCTCTTCGGGTGGCTGACCGGCCTGGGCATCATCCATGCCGCCCCGATCCCTCTCTTTCACAACCGGACCCAGCAAACCCGGCGGGAAGACGGGGGCGTCTATCTTTGGCAGCGAGCCGGCCGTCTGGACCGCTGGCTGTGGACCTGCAGGTATCCGAACTTCGGCTTGTCAGGCCTGCGGGACTTCGAGCACTTCCGTGCCTTTGACGGCGCGACCGGCGAGCTCTTCAGGGAAGCCGGCAACCAGATCCTCAGCCTGGCCCTGGTCGCAGCCAGCTGCTTCAGGTTTCAGGAGCCCGACCAATACGGTTTGGACAGCTCGGGACAGCCCAAGGACCTTCGACACCTCTTTGACGCAGAGCAGCTCGAGGAGCTTCTCCGCGGCATCGCTTACGGCTTCTTCGAAGGCTTCGTCGGCCGGCCGCCAGAAGCCGGCCTGGTTCCGTCCCTCTCAAGGCTCTGCAGGCGCATGATCGAGGAAATGGGCCTCGACCGGACCATGATGGAGATTCTGCGCTTGGAGGATCAAGCGGCCATGGATCAGGAGGAGTTCATCGACTTCTTGCGCCAGAGGGGCTTCTCCACCCGGGAGGCGGCCGCCCTGAAGAAAGGGCAGCAGGAGCTGTCTATCTGCACCGGTCCGCATCTCGGGGATTTCAATCGGGGGATATCTCTGCCCGAGCTCATCGACTTCACGGCCGGCACGGCCTCCATGGCCATCGCCGGCAGATTCCTCGATCAGCTTAGCCCGTTCAGCCCGTGAGCCTGAGGCGGCCTTGCCAAAGCCTGTGCCCTGTCTGAAGCCCCGCTGCCGGCTGCCATTCAAACAATCGCAGGGCGGCTGATCTTCATCGCAGGAGGCGTAATTGACAAGATCTTTACCGCCAAGGGCGACTTGCCTGTTCATTCTTCTTTCTGATCACTGGGAACTGATCACAGATCACTACTCCATGGAGTATACCTACTGAACTCAGTGCAGGTAAACATCAGCCTTGAACAGGAGGGGTGCAGATCATCGATAAAAACAGGGCGGCACTTCGCCAAGGCCTGCAAGGCATCACCCGTCCATCAGCCCGTCGGCCGTCCGAAACAGGCGGTCGACGGTCTTGCGGATGCTTTTCAGCCCTTCAGCATCCTTTTCGGCGCCTTGGCTTTTTTTGTCCGCCGACCAGAGCGTCCCGCCGAGGTTGGCTCCGAAGACGCCCCCGCCAAAGGGGATCATCTCGTTGATGATATAGAAGTCCAAAATGGTGTGCAGAACCTGCTCCTGCCCGCCGTTGCGGTCTCCGCCCACGGCGATGCCCATGCCCAGCTTGTTCTCGAAGATGCGCTTGTTCCTGGCCACCGAGGCCCTGGTCCGATCCAGCACGGCCTTGAGCTGGGCGCTGATGTGGCCGTGATAGACCGGGCTGCCCAGTATCCAGACCTGGGAGCTCTCCAGTATGGGATACAGCGGCTGCAGATCGTCCTGATGGACGCAGCCCTGCTTCTTGCGCAGGCAGTAGTCGCAATGAATGCAGAAGTTGATGGTCTTGGCCCGCACCGAGAAGTACTCCGTGCTGGCGCCGTAAGTGTCACGGCAGTAGTCCAGGGCCCAACGCACGGAGTAATCCGTGGCCCCTTTACGGGGGCTTCCCGAGATGCCGACCACGCTCAACCCCTTCATTGCAGTCTCCTGGAAGCTGTACCATCGTTGTCAAGCATAATGACGGGAAAGGACCCAATCAGGAAGGACAGAAACCACCCCGCGGTCCTCTCCTTGAAAAGCTGAGCCTCGCACACACTTGACACCGTGGGTATGACAGCGAAGATTTTTAGCCACCCGCTCGTGGACTCGCTCGACCCACACCGACGCACAGGGACACTGAAAAGGAAGGGAGCCACAGGTTGCTTCCGGTTCAATGCCCCCCTGGAAAAACCTCAGCCGAGCTTCTCCGAAACCCCGGCCTGACTGAAGGTGCCCACCTCGGTGAAGACCCGTACGGCAGCTTCCATGAGGTTCATGGCCAGAGCCGCTCCAGTGCCTTCTCCCAAGCGCATGCCCAGGTTGAGGATGGGCTCGAGCCCGAGAGACCGCAGCATGTGGAGATGGCCCGGCTCTTCCGAGCAGTGCCCGGCAAACACGGCATCCAGCACGTCGGGGCAGAGGCTCCGCGCCACGAGCGCGCCGGCCGTGGAAATGAAGCCATCGACAACCACCGGGACCCGGTGATACGCCGCAGCCAGAATGCAGCCGGCGATGCCTCCGATCTCGAAGCCTCCGACCTTGGCCAGGACATCGAGCCCATCCTCGGGATCCGGTGCGTTCGTCTCCACCCCGGCGAGGATGGCCTGACGTTTGCGCTGAACGCCGACCTCGTCCACACCGGTCCCGCGACCGATCATCGCATCCAGTGATGACCCGGTCAACAGCCACCCCACAGCAGACGAGGGCGTGGTGTTGCCGATGCCCATATCTCCGGTGCCCAGGAGCTTTGTGCCCTGCTCAATCGCCCTGGTTGCCGCCTGAAAGCCGCACAGCACCGCTTCTTCGGCCTGGCTTCGGGTCATGGCCGCTTCCCGGGCCAAGTTGCCGGTGCCGCGGCCCACCTTACTGATGGTCAATCGCTCCAGGCCTTCAGCCACCTCGGCCTCCAGATCGGGGACGACCCCGACATCCACGACTTGGACATCGGCCCCGACCTGCCGGCAGATGGCGTTGATGCCCGCCTTGCCGGTCAAAAAGCACCTGATCATCTCCAAGGTGACCACCTGGGGAAAGGCGCTGACTCCCTCGGCCACGACCCCGTGATCGCCGGCAAAGACGAGCACGGACTTCTTCTCCAGGCTCGGATCGAGCCGCCCCTGGAGCCCGCAGACCCTCTCGGCCAGATCGTGCAGGCGGCCCAAAGCCCGAGACGGCATGATCAAATCTCCGGTATGGGCCCGAGCCGCATCCAGGATCGTTGCCTCGACGGGCTTGATGCCCTCGATGATCTCATCCAGGCCTGTCGGTCCGGTTTTCATAGCTCCCTCCTGTTGTAGCTGACCTCAGCTGGGGGATACAATCGCTCAGCTGAGGCTTCTCCATGGGTTTACTGGCCGGTCCACCCGGCCGGAAAACCCAGCCATAAAAAATCCCCAAGCCGATAGGAATCCATCGGCTTTGGG
>Ga0207797_1002301_pt1 | contig 13281 bp, 14 predicted proteins | sample PRCRCaboRojoPR_6_FD_187275 | JGI IMG/M metagenome (GOLD analysis project Ga0207797, IMG submission 187275) | Marine sediment microbial community from Cabo Rojo, Puerto Rico - PR CR 10% Liquid 1 (SPAdes) | ecosystem: Environmental > Aquatic > Marine > Coastal > Sediment | place: Cabo Rojo, Puerto... | reverse complement strand
GTCTGTATGACTGGGCCAACTCGGCCTTCGCCACGGTCATCCTGGCCGCGGTCCTGCCGGTCTACTTCGTGACCCTGGTGCCTGAAGCGGGCGCTCGGCTGCCCCTGATCGGCCATACCGTCAAGGCCTCGGTCCTCTGGAGCTACTCGGTCTCCCTGTCCATGCTCTTGGTGGCCGTAAGCGCCCCCTACCTCGGATCCTTAGGCGACCGCCGCCAGGCTCATTTGAAGCTCCTGGGGCTGTTCTGCTTCCTTGGCGCCGTGGCCACGGCCCTCCTTGTCTTTGCCGCTTCCGGCCGCTACCTCCTGGCCGCCGGCCTGTTCATCGCGGCCAACTTCGGCTTCGCCGCGGCCAACATCTTCTACAACGCCTTTCTACCGGCCCTGGCGCCGACCGAGGATCAGCTCCATCGCCTCTCGGCCTATGGCTTCGCCCTGGGGTACATCGGCGGCGGGATGGCCCTGCTCTTGGTGGTCATTCTGGTTATGCAGCACGAGCTCTTCGGCTTCTCCGGCATGGGCACGGCCACTAGGGTCGGCTTCCTGATAACCGGGGCCTGGTGGGCCGCCTTCGCCGTCCCGGCCCTCCTGGCCATGCGGGCGGCGCCCCCGGCCAGACGAGAAACGGCCATGCCGCGAGGCCTGGCCGGATTCTTTCGAGTCTTCGGCGAGATCAAAGCCTATCCGGAGCTGCTCATCTTTCTCATCGCCTTCCTCTTTTACAACGACGGCATCCAGACGGTTATCGCCATCTCGGCCGTTTTCGCCAAGGACATCCTGGAGCTTCCCACCAAGACCATCATCGGCTGCCTGCTCATGGTCCAGTTCGTGGCCATGCCGGGAGCGTTGCTCTTCGGCAAGCTGGCCAGGCTCATCGGAGCAAAAACAGCTATCATCCTGGCCCTGTTCCTGTTCATGGCCGTGACCGGCTACGCCTCGATCATCCACACCCCGACCGAGTTCTGGATCCTGGGCTTCTTCGTGGCCATTATCCTCGGCGGAAGCCAGGCCGCCTCGAGGTCCATCTTCGGCTCGCTCATTCCGGCCGGCCGGAACGCCGAGTTCTTCGGCTTCTACGCCGTCAGCTCCAAGTTCGCCTCCATCTTCGGCCCCTTCATCTTCGCCCTGATCGCCGATTTGACCGACTCCCACCGCTACGCCATCCTGGCCCTGAACCTCTTCTTCCTGACCGGCATCGTCCTGCTCCTGCTGGTCAATCTGAAAAGAGGCCAGCAGCGAGCGAGGTCATCGGGCTGATGCCCCGCTTCCCCTGGTCACCTAAGCTTTAACACCCTGGCGGATCGGTTCTTGGATAGCCCACAATCGAGATGACCATTTCCTCGATCATCGCCGATTTTCAAATCGAAGCCTTCCTCAATGAAACCAAGGATGGTCATTGACTGCACGCCTCTTTTGTATTATCTTTGTAATACACATTGAGGAGGGGTAGCCATGAAAACTCGATCCGTTCGTCTCGACCAGGAAACCGAGGAGCTCTTAAACCGTATTCTTGAAAAGACCGACCTGAATATCAGCGAGATCTTTAAAGAAGGAATACGAACCCTGGCCCAATCGATTGATGAAAAAGACACGGCTTCTCCCTATTCAGTTTTCAAGACTCTCGAACTCGGACCTGGCGGTGATTCACAGGTCGCATCCATTCAGGCCAAGCAGGCAATCAAAGAGATTCTCGTTCGAAAGCACAGATGATCCTCGTTGATACCGGACCCTTGATAGCCCTCTTCGATCCTCTGGATCCATATCACCAGCAATGTGTCGAGATCCTGAAATCGATTCAAGAGCCGTTAATGACCAGCCTGCCGGTTCTGACCGAGGCTTTTCATCTCCTCACCCCGGGTTCCAAGGCCTCCAAAAATCTGAGCCAATTTATCCTCAAAGGTGGCCTGAGATTGTTTTTCATGGACATTGACCGCCTCCGTCGAGCATTCGCCCTGATGGATACCTATGCGGATCATCCCATGGATCTGGCAGACGCCTCTCTCGTCGCCGCTGCTGAGTTTTCCGGCACCAACAAGGTCTTCACAGTCGATCGCAACGACTTCGCAACCTACAGAATCTCCAAAGGGCACTCGTTTCGAACATTTGAGATATTGGGGTAAAGAAGTAAAAGGGAACAGAAAATACAACCACCCCTGCCCCTCCTTGCCAGGGAAAGTGATTCGAGAAAGAAAGAGATCGACCGATGACTTTCAGTTTCACCTTTCACCTTTTACCTTCCACCTTGAACGTGCAGCGAAAATCGGAGATCGACGCCCATGTGATCACCCCTCAATCCCCCAAAACTCCTGGGCGTTCTCCAGCAGGAGCCTGCGGCGTTCCTCTTCACCGAGGGTCTCCCGGTGATCCAGGAAATGGAAAAACCAGTCCGAAATTTCCCTGGCCCCGTCGCTTCCGAGGACTATCGATTCCGCCCGATCCGGTTGCTCGCGGATGAACTCGACCAAGTCTTCAACCGACGTCTTGCCGGGCTGCAGGGTCATGCCGACGGTATGGTACCCTTCTGCGCGGACAGCCGGGTAGGTCTCCGGAGTGACATGGTCGATGAGCATCCGCTCCTTGAGTCCCCCGTACTCCCCTAAAAGGACCAGGATATCCCTGGTGACCCGGTCCTTGTCGGCCCGGGGTGTATGGATACCGACCCCCTTCGTCTCTGGAAGAGAGCGCATTGCCAGGTCGAGCTGCCTGCGCAATATCCAGCCTTCCAAATCACTGGCTGTATCCAGTCCGATCTCCCCGAAGCCCAAACAGAGGGGCTCCTGGAGATGCTCCTCAACGGCCTGGACAAGATCCGGCGGCAGCCCCTCCTCGGTCGTGAGGTCATCGGGTATGCAGCGTGGATGGATGCCAACCAGATAGAAGAACGGGCAACCGTGATCTCCAAGGCGCACAGCCATATCCCGCAGACGGCCCCAATAGCTGGGATAGTCACGCCAGGACCTGATTCCTTCCGGATAAGACCAGGAGATCCCCCCGCAACCGCGCTTGCGATACTCCCCCGGAAAACGGGCGTCCCGTTCCAGCAAGAGATCCGCATGGCAATGACCATCAATGACCTGAACACTCATGCGCGCCTCCTTGCGAAGAACCAGATGAGAAAGCCAGCAATAATAAGCAGCCCGGCCACGCTGTAAAAGGCCGCGTTAAGGCCGTAAGCGTCGACAACCAAGCCGGACAGAACCGGGCTCAGCAGGGTGGCCAAGGTAATCATGGAGAAGCGGATGCCCATAGCTAGGCCGGAGGACGAGCTGCCGGCCCGATCCGAGACCATGACCATGGACAAGGGCTGGGAGATGCCGAAGCCCATGCCGAAGAGAAGCATGATTCCCGCTGTAACCCATACGACCGTGGTGGCCGGCAGGGCTGCCGTTCCAACACAAATGCACCCCAAAGCCAGGACCAGAAGGCTGGCTCGGGCAAATCGTCCCATGATTCGCCCTATGAAGACGCGGATCACGGTCATGGAAAAAGCAAAGACCGAAAGCAGCAGGCCTATAGAGCTCTCATCGAAGCCTCTGGACTGAAAAAGAACCGGCACAAAGGAGCTGCGCAGGCTGACGGCGAAAACGGAGACGAAAGTGAAAATGAGCACGGCGCACATCTTCCTGTCAGAAACCACCCAAGCCACAGCCTCTTGAAAAGAAACCCTTGAGCTTTCCCTTCCCTGAAGGCTTTCTTGCCGTTTGGTGCGGAGGCCTGCTATGGAGAAGCCCAGCAGCGACAAAAAAACAGCCAGGCCGAAAACAGCCGAAAAGGACGTCCTGGAGAGGACAAAGCCGCCCAAAAACGGTCCAATCGTTTGTCCAGCAGCCGAAGCGAGAGAGAGAAACCCAAAGCCCCGTTCCCTAATCACGGTTTCCGGGTGTTCGCTGACCCAGGTCTGACTGGAGACGATGAGCAGCAAAAAGCCAAGTCCCCCCAGCATCTGAGCCGGGATGAGCAGCCATATGGTATCGGCTAAAAGGAGCATCAGGCTGTAGAGGCAATTGAACAGGGCGCTCAGAAGGAGCATGCTTCTGGTCCCGATCCGGTCGCTCAACCCCCCCACCGGGACTGCAGCCAATAGCGAGAGCAGGCTGAAGGCGCTGACGGCCGCCCCGATGACCGCTCCGGAGTAGCCCATCCTTTGGGCGAACAGCGGGATCAGGGGGAAAACCATGCCATGACGCAGGAAGTGCACGAGATAGGCAAAGGCGATAAGGCGCATATGGTATCATGTCTTGCGCAAACAGTGATGGACGCTCTCATCGACTGGCTGCGAGAGCTGCCGCTTGAAGCATCGATGCTCGTTCAAGGGGCTCATTCTCGAATGGCGGGCCTTGTCCCCGGCACGTGTCAGGAGGATCCTCTAGTAAAGTACTTACCTCCAGCCGACAATGCGCAGATGCGACGAGTATTTTCCATCGAGAAGAAAAAATCAATGGACGTCAACTTCAAGCAGAGCATGAAGGGTGTGGCCAACGCGCTGCCCGCTCTCAGGCCGGGCGGGACGATTAGGGCCTTTCTGCGGGCCGAACGCGGCCTCGAGGATATCGTCCTGCCGGAAAAAGGGCTCCCTCTGAAGCTCTTGAAAAGGCTGCTCCGGCTGCTGGGAGCCTCCAGGGTCATGTGCTTTCTGGAGCGGGTCAAGCCCGGTCTGAATGTCGAGGAAAAGTTTCTGCTCTACTATACCTTGCAGCTGGTCCGAGCCTATGACCCGTATGTTTACACTCCCAGCCAGACCACTGAACAAGTGAAGCGATTGGGGTTCTTCGAGGGGTTTGACCGCCCCGAGAAAACCTTGGAAAAGGGGCGAAGCAGCCTGCCGAATAAGGCCGTTGTCGCCGTCTTCTCGGAGGCCGGGTCCACCTTCCCGGTCCGTAATTGAGAGGGCACAAGGAATAATCTCCGTCGAGAAGCAGGAGGGCCTATGAGCGACGGTCCAGAGACAGGCAGAAAATCGCTGTTCGAGCGGTTCGCAAGCTTCGCTCGGCTCATGTTCAGAGCCAGGGCGACTGAGCTGGGGATGTCCAGCGAGGAGACCATCCAGGAACGCCTCGAGGAGCACAGGGAACGGCAGGAGCAGGGCTCAAAGGCTAACGGTGACGGCGAAAACCCCGAGATCCGTCCGAAAGAGCCGAGGGGTCCCTAGTGTAATGTTCCAGAAATACCTATGTATTTCTGGAAGGAACGCGAAACTCGCGCACTGCCCGCGAAATACAGGAATGTATGCAGCATAAAGAGCAATAAACGCAGTACATGTTTCTCCATGAAAGGGCCAGGCGAAAGCCTGGCTCGCGCATAGGCTGCACGGGTTTTGACTTCTCGCGAAGCTGAGAGCAGTGCGCAAAAAGTCCAATACCCTTTGCTCCCATGCCAAAGAACGCCTGAGAAGATCACACTCCCCCGGGCTCAGAAACAGCATAGAGCCCTCTCTCCAAGACCGACCGGACCGTCCAAGAGAACTCGGACATGCTGAATGGCTTGATCAGCAGGGCATCCGCTCCTGCCGCCGCCTCAGCTTCGGCCTGCACCTCCTCGCTGTAGCCGGTGCAGAGGATGACCGGCAAGTCCGGACGCAGCTCCCGCACCCTTTTGATGAACTCGCGGCCGGAGATCTTGGGCATGGTCAAATCGGTGACCACGAGATCAAAGTGGGAGGTCTTCTCCTGAATGATCTCCCAGGCCTGCTGACTGTCGGCGATCCCGGTAACCTTATAGCCCAGCTGCTCCAGGGAGCGCACACCCCAGACCACGATATCCTCCTCGTCGTCGACGAAGAGGATGCGGCCTTTGCCCCGAGCCAGCTCCTCGGCCAGGCCCCCTTTCTGCCGGGCAGGGCGAGAGTCTCCTTCTGTAGCCGGGATATAGACGGAAAAGGTGCTCCCCTGATCGGGCAGGCTGGTGACCTGTATCTCTCCGGAAAGCTCCGATACAATGCCATGAATGACGGCAAGCCCCATACCTGTTCCCTTGTCTTGGGACTTGGTGGTGAAGAACGGTTCGAAGATCCGTTCCCTGATGTCCGGTTCGATGCCTCTGCCCGTATCCGCAACTTCAATAAGCAGGAATCTGCCCGGTTCAAGCCTTTTGAGCTGCCTACAGCTCGAATCGTCGAGGTCTTTCGGGCCGAGCCTGACCGTCAGAGTGCCGCCATCGGGCATGGCCTGAGCCGCGTTGGTGCACAGGTTCATAACCACCTGATGGATTTGGGCCGGATCGGCCATCACCTGCGGAGCCTCCGAATCGATGTGGCAGATGATCTCGATGTTGGACGGCAGGCTGGCTTCCAGGAGCTTGACCGCCTCCTTCAGGGCTGTATCAACTCGTAAGGGCTGCTTGTGGGTCTCCTTCTGGCGGCTGAAGGTCAGAATCTGGTGAACCAGGTCCTTGGCTCGGTAGATGCTTTTGAGAACGCTGTTCAGATACTTCCTCTCCATCTCCCTACCAGGGGGCAGGTTCCGCAGGGCCATCTCCGTAAAGCCCATGATGCCCATGAGAATGTTGTTGAAGTCATGGGCGATGCCCCCGGCCAAGGTACCTATGGCCTCCATCTTCTGTGATTGGCGCAGTTGCCGCTCCAGCTCGAACTTCTCAGTCACATCGCGGACGATGACCAGGTAATTGCTGATTCCTCCCTCCTGATCCACGATAGGAGAGGCGGAAACCTCTGTTCGATAGCTCGAACCGTCCTTCCGCTCGACCTGAAGCTGTCCCCGCCAGAGGCGTCCGCTACTGATGCTATGCCAAGCCTCTTCGAGCAGAGCATCGTCCTCGAGCCCCCAGAGAATGGCGGGAAAGCTCTGGGCGACCTCTGAGCCCTCAAAGCCGCTCATTCGCTCGAAGGCCGGGTTGACATACATGGCCTGCAGTCTGGAATCGGTAATAACCACGCCCTCGCCGCTCTGCTCCAGGGCTGTGGCCAGCGTGGCTGTTCTCTCCAGATTGCGGCTGTTCCGCAGAGAAACGGCCACGAGCTCGGAGAAGCCCGCCAACATCCGGGCATCGTCATCCGTGAAGCCGCCGGTCTTGCCGGCGAGGACGATGGCTCCTGCCAGCTGCTCCTGAATGATGATCGGCGCGGCCAGGAGGTTTTCACTGTTCCCCTCGCATGGAAAAAGGTGGGGCACAATGCGTCCGGACGGCTCATTCAGCTTGACAACCCGTTTGGCTTTCTGCAGCTCATGCCAGATGGGGCTTTGCGGGATCTTTTCCCCGAGGCCGCGGGCCTGCTTTTTGCCAAGCCCCTTCAGCCAATACAGAGCCACTTGGGAGCTGCTCCCTCCATCGTTGACTCCGACCAACCCGAAGGATCCGTCGATGAGCTTTTGGCATTCGTCCATGATCCTCCGCACGGCCAGGGTAAAGGACTGATGCTCCAGGATGGCCTTCGTTCCCTCGAGCATGGCCTGGGTCTCGTGTGAGCGCATCTGGGTCTGCTCCAGGAGCTCGACAAGCTTGTTCTCCACGCGCTTCCTCTGCGTCACGTCCTGGAAAGTTCCGATGATGCCCGGCAGCCCTTCAGCGTTCGCCTCGGCCTGAATCCTGGCGAAACGCACCTCTCCGTCGCGATGCACGTAACGGAAAACCAAATCGAGGGTTTTGCGGCTCTCAACTCTCTCGATGGTCCGCTCGACCAACGGCAGGTCGTCGGGATGCACATGCCCCCTGGCAAGCTCCTTGCTCGGGGTTACTTCCCACGGCTTATACCCAAGCAACCGGAAAAGAGTCTCCGACCACTCGAGCTGGCCTTGCTCTGGATCGAACTCCCAAAAGGCAATTCCGGCAGCCGACTCGAGTCGCTGGAAATGGGTTTGCCGAACGGCATTCTGCCTGGCCTTCACAAGCTGGAAGTCCAAGAGGTTCGACAAAGCCTCGGCTTCAATGGGGAGAAAGAGCAGGTCGTCAAACTCCGAATCAGCGGCCTTGAGCCGCAGCTCTCGGCTGCAGCCTTCTTCCGGGACAACAAGGAGGCTTCGCAGTCCTGACTCGCGTTTCCGGAATTTTAGCTTCTGCCTCGAGGAATAGCCGCTTTTAAGGAGAAAGCATCCATCCATGAGCAGCAGCGCCGGAGCCTTTACCTGAAGGTGAGCCTGGGCCTCATCGAAGGTAGCGGCTTGCAGAACGCGGCAATGTCGATCTTGAAGGGCTTCCAGGGCTTCCTGCACCAACCCAGCCGCCCTCTCCTCGAGGCCAAGCAGGAGAACAGCTGCGCTCTCCATAGGCGTCTCCTTATCTGGGGAGCAGCCCCAGATTTTTCAGCTCTTCATCCAGCTGCTCTTTCTGCACGGGCTTGACCAGGTAGGAGTTGGCTCCGCCGTCATAGAAGGCTTGGACTACGTTCTTGGGATCATCCAAGGCGGTCACCATGATGACCTTGGACTCGCCGAAGCCGACAATACCCTTTTCCTTTTCGAAGCCCCTAATGCGCTGCAGGGCCTCCTGGCCGTCCACGTTCGGCATCATGATGTCCAAAAGGACGAGATCGTAAGGATCTCCCTCTTCCCAAGCCATCTTGAACGAATCGACAGCCTCCTGCCCGTCAATAACCACCTCACAACGACCGTGCTCCCGAAGAAACCTCTCCAGGACCTTCCTGCCGCTGAACTCGTCTTCAACAATCAAAACGCGCATTATCCTCCTCCGTTGGCGACGTCTGGCCGGCCTCGAATGGTGGTGCCGTCCTCTTCACGTCTTACTCTTCCTTGCCTCTGGCTGCTCCGGGCCTCGCAAGCGGAGGCCGCAGCCAGCCTCACTTCCCTCTGCTTTCTGTCCTCTGATCTCTGCCCTCTGTCCTCTGTCTCTCCCGGGCCAAGGCAGGACCGAACAACCACCCCGGCCCCTCCTTGAAAAGGATGGGAGGCAGAGTGCCCCATGCCGCCTTATCCGCTATAAACATCCCGCTTTCTTCTATCCTCTGTTCTAACCTCTGTCTTCTGTCCTCTGTCTCCTGACTCCCGCCTCCTGTCTCCTGACTAAACCGCCCGGCTCTGAGTCCCTTCAGCGGCTCGCAAGACCTCCTCGGCTATCCGGGACAACGGGACCTCCTTGTCGATTGCCCCGAGCTTCTTGGCCTCCTGGGGCATGCCGTAGACCACGCACGTGGCCTCGTCCTGCCCGATGGTCGGCGCTCCGAGGTCGTGAAGCTCCTTCAGGCCATTGGCCCCGTCGTCGCCCATGCCGGTCATGATCACGGCCACAGCGTTCTGCCCGGCGTAGCGGGCCGTTGAGCGAAAGAGCACGTCCACTGAAGGACGATGTCGGGAAACCAGGGGACCGTCCTTAATGTGGACATTGTATCGCGCTCCGCTTCGCTTTAAAAGCAGGTGCCGATTCCCTTGAGCGATCAGGGCCCGACCCCGTAAAACCGGATCACCGTCAGCTGCTTCCTTGACGGTTATCCTGCACAAGCCGTCAAGCCGGGCGGCGAAGGCTTTGGTGAAATGCTCGGGCATATGCTGGACAATAACAATGCCGGGCGAGTCCAGGGGCAAAGCTTCCAAAAAGATCCTTAAGGCCTCGGTCCCGCCGGTGGACGCGCCAACGACCACGACCTTATCCGTTGTCTGGAACATGCCCTTGGCTGGCCTGGATGTTGGCACGACCGCGTCAGCATTCAGCTTCGGCTCGATGCCGTGCTTGCGCTTTCCTAAGCTAAGCCTTTTTTTGCTCACGTCCGCTTGGGCTGCCGCCTTGACAGCATCGAGGATGCGCACCCGGGACTCCTCGAAAAAATGCTTTGTCCCGAGCTTGGGCTTGGTTATGATCTCCAGGGCACCCGCGTCCATGGCTTGCAGGGTCAGCTCGGAGCCTTTTTCCGTCAGCGTTGAGCAGATGATCACCGGGATGGGATGCTGAGTCATTATCTTGCGCAGGAAGGTAATCCCATCCATCCGAGGCATCTCGATATCCAGGGTAATCACGTCTGGAATATCCGACTCCATCTTCTTGGCCGCCACAAATGGATCCGAGGCCGTAGCCATAACCTGCACATCGGGATCCGACTCGAGGATATCCGTAAGGGCCTGCCGGACCACGGCCGAGTCGTCAACGACCATGACGCGTATGGGCTGCTTGGCCATGTGTTTCTCCGTTGTAGAGGGAGCTCCTGGTGATTTTCTTGATCCAGACATCTCCCGAGTGAGGGAAAAAAACGAGCTTCCGGCCCCAGGAGCCACCAACCTCGCTGACGAGAAGCCGGAGGCCGAGCTCTTCAATGGTCTCCAAGGCCGACTCGACGTTCTGCCTGCCAACGGATTTTGTTGTCCTCGAGGAGGCATCGGTTTCGTGCATTTGGGCTCCGCCGAAGAGCTTGACCTCGAGCGAGCCGGGATCGAAACCTTGTCTGGCAAAAGCCCGAACCATCCAGGCGATGCCGCTGTCTACGAAGCGCCCAGATTCAACGCCAGCTTGCCCGGCCGCCTCTCTAGGCAGCATACCGTGGGTGATTCCTCCGACGCCTGCTTCGGGCGCGAAGAAGGTAACCGACACGCAGGAGCCGAGCACCGTGGTCACGGCCTGGGGGCTTCCATCGGAGAGGTGCATCTCAGTCGGCTTGAGATAGACCCGGCCCCAGTTGGCTCCTATGCGTGCCTCAATGCTCATGAGCTGCACCGCATCCGGAGTTGATGGGGAAGCTCGACCCCGAGGTTGGAGATAGTCTGCAGGATGGTGGACTCGGCAAAGGGCTTGGTTACATACCCGTCGGCACCGCAATGGTACTGCGCCTTCAGAATGTCCTCCGGCTTGGCAAGCCGACTGATGATACAGATCCTGCAGGGCCTGACACCCTCGCTCCTGCGCTCTCGCTCCAGACGCCGTATCTCCTTGACCGCGCTCAAACCATCCATAACCGGCATAATGATATCCATGAAAATGGCCTCGAAGGGCTCCCCTTTCTCCCAAGCGGCCCAAATTCGGTTAAGGGCTTCAAGACCGTTTCTGGCTGTGCTCAGCTCGGCTCTCTCTGCGAGCACGGCCGTAAACCATTGCCTGACCGAGCTGCTGTCCTCGACGATGAGTATCCTGGGCTTGGACATCCTCGTTTCCTGCTGTCCTCAGACTTTTGTGTAGACCGTTGGCCGCACCTGCCTCAAAGGGACATCCATGCCGTTCAAGGTCTCCGAGTGCCCGATGAACAGGTGCCCGCCCTGAGTAAGGCAGGCCGTGATCTTGCCGAAGAGAGACTCCTGAACCGGCCGTTCGAAGTAGATGATCACGTTGCGGCAAAAGATGGCCTCGAAACGCTCGCGGAAGCCAAGATCCCCCATGAGGTTGAGCTCCCGGAAGGCCACCAGGCTTCTGAGCTCCGGCGCAATCCGGATCAGCCCCTTGGATCGATCCTTACTGCGCAATACATACTTGCGGCGCAGCTCCTCTGGGATGCCCCGGCTCCGCTCCTCCGGGTAGACGGCCCGCTTGGCCCGCTGGAGAACCTCCTGAGAGATGTCCGTTCCCAAGACCTGGAAGCGGAAGTCCTGGTGAACCTCCTGGAACTCGGCCAGAACCATGGCCAGGGTATAGGGCTCCTCTCCGGTGGAGCAGCCGGCGCTCCAGACCGTGAATGGCTTTCTCCCCCCATGCTCGGCGTACCAGGCTGGAAGGATCTCCCCGGAAAGGATCTCGAAGTGCTTGGTCTCCCGGAAGAACTCGGTCTTGTTCGTGGTCACCGCATCGATGAGATGCGGCATCTCGATCTCCAGCCCCTTGAGGCTGAAAAGGTACTCCTTGTACTCCTTATAGCTGCGCATGCCCAGGCTTCGTAGCCGCTTGGCCAGCCGGGACTCGAGCATGGTCTTCTTGCCCGGCGGCATCTTGATCCCGAACTCGGACTGGATGAACCGGCCGAAGCTCTCGAACTCCCGCTTGCTCATGGCCCTCGGCGGCTTCCAGCCCCAAGTGTCTGCCGACTCCATATTTGCCTTCATGGCTCAGCCACCTCATGAATGATCACCACGGCCGTCGTCACTTGCAATGCGGCACGGTATGAGCGCCAAACCTTTTCCTGTCTGGAAACACGTACCCTGTGTCCCGCTTCTCGAGCATCGTGCGGCTCTTTGGCAGGACATGCCTCGGCTCCCTTTACATGGAGCCGCGGCGCGGCGGAGCAGTACCATCAGGCAAGCTCCGCCCTCGCCCCAAACGTCACCAGGTGTCGTTGCCAGCTCAGGCCGGAGCCGGGGACTCCGCCGCGGATTGCGCCTGCGGGGGGCGGCCGGCCTCCTCCGATGGATGGCTCTGGGCTGATCGACCGGCCTCCCCGGCCTGCTGGAGCTCCTCCATGGAGAAGACCGACTGGATGTCCAGGAGGATGACGAACTGCTCCTCGAGCTTGCCCAAGCCCTGGATAAAGCGCATGTCAATGCTGTTCCCCAGCTTGGGTGGATCCTCGATGCTCTCCGGCGGGATGTCCAGCACCTCCTGAACCCCGTCCACGAGCGCCCCCATGATGCAGGACTCCCCATCGATGTCCACCTCGACGATAATGATGCAGGTGTCCACGGTCTGCTCGACCTCCTCGAGCCCGAACTTCCTGCGCAGATCGAGGACCGGCACGGCATGCCCCCGGACATTGATGACCCCGCGCATGTAGGCGGCTGTCCTGGGGACCTTGGTGATGGAGGTAAACTCCAGGACCTCGCGCACCGAGTCGATGTTCAGCCCGAAGAGCTCCTCATCGAGGTAAAAGGTTAAGTATGTATCACTTCGGTTGCTGTGGTTCTCTGTCATAAAGGCTCCTTGCCGTGTATCTGCTTCTTGCCGCGGTTCCTTGCAGGCTGGGTCCGCTCCCCGGCATGCCCCGACCGGCACCTTGGGCCGGCCGGGTCTCTGGGTCCATCAATAACGCTCGAACTCCTGGTCCTCGGCGTCCTCTGCCCCCATATCCAGCTGGAGACGCTTGCCGGTCTTCCCGGACTGCAGCTTGGAATCCGAAGCAGCCCGTCTCTTTGAGCCAGAGCCGTTCGAGCCAGGCTCGGGCTTGCTCATCTTGGTCACACCCTCGGCCTTCTCCTTGCGGCGGGTCCGTTTCCTCTTGGCCTGGGAGCCGTTCTCGCTGAGCTCGAAGAAGCTCATGGTCTCCTGGAGCTGCTGGGCCTGGCTGGACAGCTCCTCGGCCGTGGAGGACAGCTCCTCGGCCCCGGAGGCGTTCTGCTGCACGACCTGATCGAGCTGCTGGATAGCCTTGTTGATCTCCTCGGCTCCGGAGGTCTGCTCCTTGGAGGCGGCGCTGATCTCCTGGACCAGCTCGGCCGTCTTCTGGATGTCCGGAACCATCTTCTCCAGC
>Ga0207797_1002300_pt1 | contig 13295 bp, 13 predicted proteins | sample PRCRCaboRojoPR_6_FD_187275 | JGI IMG/M metagenome (GOLD analysis project Ga0207797, IMG submission 187275) | Marine sediment microbial community from Cabo Rojo, Puerto Rico - PR CR 10% Liquid 1 (SPAdes) | ecosystem: Environmental > Aquatic > Marine > Coastal > Sediment | place: Cabo Rojo, Puerto... | reverse complement strand
CCCGCGAACCGAGTCGACTCCGGTCTCGACGTAGATCGCGCCCGCACAGAGGAAGAGGGTGATCTTCATGAACGCGTGTGCGACGAGGTGGAGGACGGCGCCGAAGAGGGCCGTCGGCGTCAGCAGCGCCACGCCGAGTACGATGTAGGAGAGCTGGCTCACCGTCGAGTACGCGAGGCCGCGCTTGAGCCGTTCCTGCCGGAGCGCGAGCACGCCCGCGAGCAGCATCGTCGCGGCGGCGGCCACCGCCAGCAGGCTCCACACGAACCAGCGCGAGGCGATCTCCGCCTTGCGGGCGATGCGCGGCCGGCCGGCCTGGGCATCCTCCAGCAGGCGCAGGATACCGGAGACGAAGGTTTCCTCGCCCACCCGCTCCACGGAGAGGGTAACGGGCCCTTCCCCGTTCACCGTTCCCCCCAGAACGCGATTTCCGGGTCCGCGGTGGACCGGGGTGGATTCCCCGGTGAGGGCTGCTTCGTTGATGTCGCTGTGGCCCTCGGCAATGCTGCCGTCCACCGGCAGGGTCTCCCCGGGAAGGACCTGGACCCGGTCCCCCGAGCGCAGCTCCCCCACCGGTACCAGGGCCGTCTCCCCGCTCGCCTCCACGCGCCGGGCCATGGTGGGCACCAGCTTGGAGAGACTCTCGTTGGCCTCCGCGGCCCGCTTGCGGGCGTTCATTTCCAGCAGCCGGCTGGTGAGCAGGAACAGCACGAACATGGCCATGGTTTCGAAATAGGTATCCCCTCGGCCGGTGACCGTGGCCCAGGTGGAGGCCCCGAAGGTGAGGACCAGGGCCAGGGCCACGGGGATGTCCATGCTGCCCTGGCCGCGCCGGATGCTCGACCAGGCGCCGGTCAGGAAGGACTTGCCGGAATACACCAGCACCGGAACCGCCAGCAGGAAGGAGAGCCAGCGGAAGAGGTGGAGGTACCGCTCGTCGATGGGGTAGAAATCGACGACATACAGGCCCACGGCGATCATCATGAGCTGCACCGTGCCCAGGCTCGCCACGGCGATGCGCTTCAGCAGGTCCCGCCGCTCGCGGTTGAGGGCGGCCTCCTGACGCTCCGGATCGTAGGGGTGGGCGGTGTAGCCGATGGCGGCGATGCGCTGCAGGATCTGGGAGAGGGTGATCCGCTCCGGGTCCCAGCGCACCCGGGCCCGGTGGGTGGTGTAGTTCACCTGGGCGTCCACCACCCCGGGGGTCTGCTGCAACTGGCGCTCGTTGAGCCAGATGCAGGCGGCGCAGGTGATCCCCTCCAGGATCAGGGAGGCCTCGCGGGTTTCCCCCTCATCCCGGACGAAGCTCTGCTGCACGTCCTCGCGGTCGAACAGGGAGGGGTCCTGCAGTTGGGCCGGGACCACATCGTCCGGGCCCTCGGGAAATTCCGTGCGTTGCTGGTAATAAGCGGCCAGCCCCGCCTGGTCGATGGCCTGGGCCACCGCCCGGCACCCGCCGCAGCAAAACGATCGGTCTTCCCCGGCCACCTCCCCGCGCCAGGGGTCCTTGGCGGGAACGGGAAGGCCGCAATGGAAGCAGCCTTCACGGGCGGATGTCACTTCAGGGGCTCCTCCACCCAGAGGTAGCGCCGGGAGATGTACTGCTTACCGCCGTCGCGGATGGTGGTGTAGATGGTCCAGTTTCCTGGATGGTCCACGCTGGTGGTTCCCACGTACCGGCCATTCCCCGTGGGCTTCATCGCCACCCGGCGGTCCAGCTTGGAATTAATATTGCGCACCAGGCGGACCTTGACCGTCCCGTCCGCGATGGGGCGGTCGTCGGCGTAGCGCGCCCGCACGACGATATTCAGGCGCTCATCCACCACGGGCAGGCTGTTGATCTGGGTATCCAGCGCCCAGCCCAGGTCCTCCTGGTTCTCCAGCATCTCGGCGTACTGATTGAACTTCTCGTAGTTCTCGAAGTAATCGTTCACCACCGATCCGGGATAGTCCCGCTGGGCCAGGTAAACCATGGCGGCGCTGTAGCCGAGCACCGCCACGACAAAGGCGAAGGCCGCCAGGATCCAGGCCCGCAATACCCAGCGGGTCTTCGCCTCCTCCCGGACTGCCTCGCCGTGGTCGTTCGCCATTCAAAAAACTCCTACAGGTACCGTTCGGGGGTGAAGAACAGGGCTTCCACCTTCCGGGTCTCCCGCTCCTCGTCGGGGCCCACGTCGATTCGCTGGGCCAGGAAGGTGAAATAGGTGCTGGTGCTATCCAGGCGGTCCGGGTTTACCCAGACGTAGGCCTTCACCGTTAGATTCTCGCCCGGCTGGACGGTGAACTGGGTGAAGCCACCCTGGATCTCGTATTCCGAGCCGGGGAGACCCTCCATGGCCACCCGGTAGCGGTGGGTCTGCTGGGACTTGTTGTTGACCCGCAGCTCGTAGACGTTCTTGATCCGCCCGTCCGGCTCCAGGATGTAGTTGGGGTTGCGGACCTTGGCCACGTTCAGATCCATGAGGGACTGGGTGGCCACGCTGTAGCCGAGGGCCGCCATGGACGCCAGCAGGATCACCGCATAACCGATGGTTTTGAACCGCAGGAGGTGGGTCTTGCCGCCCTCGAGCTCGTTCTCCGAGGTATAGCGGATGAGCCCCCTGGGGAAGCCCTGGCTCTCCATGATGGTGTTGCAGGCGTCGATGCACAGGCCACAGGTGATGCACTGGTACTGCTGGCCCTCCCGGATGTCGATGCCGGTGGGGCACACCTTCACGCAGTAGCCGCAATCGATGCAGTCCCCGGCCCCGCGGGCCACCCGCTCCTCATGGGACTCGCCCCGCTTGGGCGGTTGCCGGCCCTGGCTCCGCTCCCCGCGGCCCGGGTCGTAGGCCACGATGAGGGTGTCCTTGTCGAACATGGCGCCCTGGAAGCGGGCGTAGGGGCACATGTAAGTACAGACCTGCTCCCGGGCCCAGCCGGCCATGGTGTAGGTGGTGGCCGTCAGCAAGCCCGTGGTAACCAGGGCCGGGACCGGCGCCTGGAAGGTCAGGTACTGCTGCCACAGGGTGAGGGTATCGGCGAAATAGAGGGTAAAGGTAATACCGGTGATCAGGGCCACCAGCAGCCACAGGAAGTGCTTAAGCCCCTTCTTCCAGGCCTTGTTGGCGTTAAGGGACTGCTTGTCCAATCGCAGCCGGCGGGAGCGCCCCCCCTCCACCTTCTCCTCGATCCAGAGGAAGATGTCGGACCACAGGGTCTGGAAGCAGAAATAACCGCAGAAGACCCGCCCGGCCAGGCTGGTGACGAAGAACAAGGCCACGGCGGCGATGAACAGGAGGCCGGAAAGCCAGATGATGTCCTCGGGGGCCACGCGCAGGCCGAAAAGGAAGAACTCCCGGCCGGGAATGTTGAAGAGGACCGCGTTGCGGTCGCCCCAGGGAACGTAGGGGAGGAGGAAGTACACGGCGTAGGCCATGGTTAGGATGGCCCATTTCATCCGCCGGAAAAAGCCGTGAACCGCTTGGGGATAAACCTTTTCGTGGGCCTCGTACAGGCCCTGCGTTTCCTCGGACATCGGATTTCCTTCTGCAGGAAAGGGCTTTTCCATAGCTTAATAAGAAAAGTCTAATAAACCAATATCAAATCCACTCTTTTGACAAGGGCAAGGTCTCGGGATTCCGTATGCCAAGCAAAAAGGCCGGGCATAAGCCCGGCCTTAGATGATAACGCAATCACCGATCGAAGACCGGTTACTGTCCCCCGCCCAGGGAATGGACGTAGGCGGTCAGGATTTTGATCTCGTTATCATTGAGGCGCTCGTCCCACGACGGCATCTCCCCACCGCGGCCATCGCGGATGGTGGCCACGACGGTCTCCTTCTTACCGCCGTAGAACCAGATGGCATCGGTCAGATTGGGCGCGCCCAGGGTCTGGTTGCCCTTGGCGTCGGCGCCATGGCAGGCGTAGCAGGCCGCCTTGTTGCCATGGAACAGCTTGTCGCCCTGCTCGATCATGGCCGTCTTGCCCTCGGCCCAGTCCTCGCCGGCCAGGCTGCCCACATACGTGGCCAGGGCCTCGATCTCCTGCTCGGAGAGCTTATCGGCATGGGCGGGCATGTAGCCCTGACGGCCCTTGACCAGGGTCTCGTGGATGGTCTGCGGGTTTCCGCCGTAGAGCCAGTCACTGTCGGTCAGGTTCGGATAGTGACCGATTACACCCTGGCCGCCGGAGCCGTGGCACGGGGCACAGTTGTCGCCGAAGAGCACCTTGCCCGAGGAGTTCACGAAGTTCATGAGCTCGGGATCATCCAGGATGGCCGCCGGGCTCATCTTGGAAATGTTGTTCAGGGCCTGCTGGCGCTGAGGATACTTCTTCCCCGCTTCCACCGCGTCCATCTCGGTCTGGAGCTTGGCGCGCTTGGAGTATTCCAGCACACCCTCGGTGTAATGCTGCCCAACCGGCCAGGCGGGGTAGAGGATCCAGTAGACAACGGAGAAGACCACCGTCGCGTAGAACACCCATACCCACCACTGGGGCAGCGGATTGTTGTACTCAGCCAGGTCGCCGTCCCAGGTGTGCCCGGTCGTCTGGACCTGCTGCTGTTCATTGCTGGCCATCGTCGGCACTCCCCTTACGCTCGTTAGATCCGGCTGGCTTTCCCGAAGCGAGGTCGTCCTCGTCATCCAAGGGGATGTACCGGTAGCTATCGAACCGCTGATTGCGGCGCTTGCCCGTGAACACGTAGATGATGATGCCGCTGAAGGTCACGAAGAACAGCACCAGAGCGATCTGGGCACCCTTCTGTAGTGACGTGTGCGCATCGGAAAGCCAGACGAAAAGTTCGCTCATACTCGATTCCCTACCCGGAGGGAGCGGCCCGTCTTAGAAGCCCCGGGCGCGCCCTTGCTCCGGTTCGCTGTACTCGCTGAAGTCCACCATGGTGCCGAGCACTTGGAGGTAGGCGACGAGGGCGTCCATCTCGGTCAGCTTGTTGGGCTCACCGTCATAGTTGCCCGCCTCGGCCTCGGCCCGCAGGGCTTCCTGAGCGTTGGGGATGTGGAGCTGCTCGGCGACGTCCTTGCCCCATTGCTCCACGTTCTGCTGGTACTGCTCCCCCTTCTCCACGGTGTAGGGGACGCCGACGGTCTTGAGGGTGCGCAGCCGATCCTCCAGCTGGCTGGTCTCAAGCTTGGTTTCCATCAGGTGGGGGTAGTTCGGCATCACCGATTCCGGCACCACGGATCGCGGCGCGATCAGGTGCTGGACGTGCCAGGCGTTGGAATACTTGCCGCCCAGGCGCGCCAGGTCGGGACCGGTGCGCTTGGAGCCCCACTGGAAGGGATGGCTGTACTTGGACTCGGCCGCCAGGGAATAGTGGCCGTACCGGATCTGCTCATCCCGGAAGGGCCGAACCTGCTGGGAATGGCAGGTGTAGCAAGCTTCCTTCACATAGATGTCCCGTCCACGCTGCTCGAGCGGGGTAAAGGGACGCACCGACTTCACCTTCTCCAGGGTATCGTCGATGTAGAACAGGGGCACAATCTCGACCAGGCCGCCGATGCTGATCACGATCATGACCAGCACGGTCATCAGGCCAATATTCTTCTCTACGTTCTCGTGGCGCATTTCGCCCTCCTACTCGCCGGTGGGCCTACGCCCGGGCAGCGGCGGGTTGCGCCGCCTTGGCCTGAGCGATGGTCTTATAGCAGTTGTAGGTCAGCAGGATCATGCCAGCCAGGTACAGGATCCCGCCGAAGGCCCGCATCGCGTAGAAGGGATGCATGGCCTCCACCGACTCGGCGAAGGTGTAGACGAGGTTGCCGTACTCGTCGAAGGCGCGCCACATCAGGCCCTGCAGGATGCCGCTGATCCACATGGCGACGATGTAGAACAGCACGCCCAGGGTGGCCAGCCAGAAGTGCACATTGGCCATCCGGTTGCTGTACAGCTCGGTGTTCCAGAGGCGAGGCACCATGTGGTACAGGGAGCCGAAGGTGATCATGCCGACCCAGCCCAGGGCGCCGGAGTGCACGTGGCCCACGGTCCAGTCCGTGTAGTGGGACAGCGCGTTCACGTTCTGCAGGGCCATCATCGGGCCTTCAAAGGTGGACATGCCGTAGAAGGACAGAGCCACCACCATGAACTTGATCAGCGGGTCGGTGCGCAGCTTCTCCCAGGCACCGGACAGGGTCATGATGCCGTTGATCATGCCGCCCCAGGAGGGCATCAGCAGCATGATGGAGAAGGTGGCGCCGAGGGTGGACACCCAGTCGGGCAGGGAGGTCCAGTGCAGGTGGTGCGGACCGGCCCACATGTACAGGAAGATCAGCGCCCAGAAGTGGATGATGGACAGCCGGTAGGAGTACACCGGGCGGCCGGCCTGCTTGGGCACGAAGTAGTACATCATGCCGAGGAAGGCGGCGGTGAGGTAGAAGCCCACGGCGTTGTGGCCGTACCACCACTGCGTCATGGCGTCCTGCACGCCGGAGAACACCGAGTACGACCACATGGAGTTCCAGGCGATGGGCACCTGCAGGTTGTTGAAGATGTGCAGGAGGGCGGTGGCCAGGATGAACGACAGGTAGAACCAGTTGGCCACGTAGATGTGGGGCTGCTTGCGCTTCATGATGGTGCCCAGGAACACCACCAGATAGGCCACCCACACCAGGGCGATCAGGATGTCCACCGGCCAGGGCATCTCGGCGTACTCCCGGCTCTGGGTGTAGCCCAGGAGGTAGGAGATGACCGCCAGGACGATGATGGCCTGCCAGCCCCAGAAGGTGAAGGTGGCCAGGCCGTCGCTGAATAGCCGGGCCTGACAGGTGCGCTGGACCACGTAGTAGGAGGTGGCGAACAGCGCCGAGCCGCCGAAGGCGAAGATCACGCCACTGGTGTGCACCGGGCGCAGCCGGCTGAAGTTCAGGTATTCCGAGCTGCCGGTCAAGGCATACATGAGCTCGGGATAGGCCAGCTCCAGGGCGATGAACACGCCCATGAACATCCCGACAATGCCCCAGACCAGCGTCATCACCGAGAACTGGCGTATAACGTGGTAGTTATACTCCTCGTGGATGCCCGTCTGGCCGGCGGTCGCTGCTTGCGCCTGTGCCATGATCTCCCTCCGGCTGTTTTCAAGAAATGCGGCGCCGGGGACCACTCCTCCCCCCGCGCCGCCAATCCACACTAAGCGGGGCCGCTATCCTACCCGGGGACCGGCTTCCCGAGCAACACCATCCTTATATAAGAATGTAACCATAACTTTCCGCCTAAACCCCAAAAAATTTATGGGATTATAGTGCTACCACCAGGGCTGTCAAACCAATCCATTCATAACCGGTTGCGCCAGCCAACCGGTTGATCCCGATCAAGTTGGTGGGAGATTGATCCTGGCGCGCAAAACGGCGCCGACCCCCCGGGGCCGACGCCGCCAGCCGCGTTCCAGGCCGGATGGGGCGCGGCCTAGCCCAGCATGCCCCCCAGCTGGGGCAGGTAATGGTCCAGGAACAACACCGCGAACAGGGCCATCAGGTAGACGATGGAATAGCCGAAGGTGCGCATGGCGAAGCGCCGGTCGTCCCCGGTGGCGTACAGCGCCACCGCGTAGCCCAGGAAGACGCCGCCCAGCACCAGCGCCCCGGCCAGGTAGAGCCAGCCGCTCATGCCGGTGGCGAACGGCAGCAGCGTCACCAGCACCAGGATGACGGTGTACAGCAACAGGTGCAGGCGGGTCAGGGCCACGCCGTGGGTCACCGGCAGCATGGGGATCTCCGCCTGGGCGTAGTCCTTGTACTTGGCGATGGCCAGGGCCCAGAAGTGGGGCGGGGTCCAGGCGAAGATGATCAAAAACAGCAGCAGGGCATGGGGGTGCAGGCTGCCGGTGACGGCGGTCCAGCCCAGCACCGGCGGTGCCGCCCCGGCGGCGCCGCCGATGACGATGTTCTGGGGCGTGGCCCGCTTGAGGAACAGGGTATAGATCACCGCGTAGCCGATCAGCGAGGCGAAGGTCAGCCAGGCCGTGAGCGGATTGACCAGCCAGGTCAGCATGCCCATGCCCACGACGCCCAGGGCGAAGGCAAAGGCCAGGGCGTAGCCGCGGTGGAGGTGCCCGGTGGGCAGGGGCCGGCCGCGGGTGCGGGCCATGACCGCGTCCACCTTCTGGTCCACGACGTGGTTCACCGCCGCCGCCGAGGCGGCGGACAGGGCGATGCCCAGGGACCCGAAGACGAAGGCGTCCAGCGGTACCATGCCGGGCGTGGCCAGGAACATGCCCACCATGGCGGTGAACACGATCAGGGCCACCACCCGGGGCTTACACAGCTCGTAGTAGTCCCGCCAGTGGGCGCGGACGCCGGCGGTCATCATCTTCGCGATCGTGTGTGCCATGACTACCCCCTATGCGGATTCCATTCCGCCAACACCGAGCACCGCTTCCCGCCGTTCCGGGGCGGTCTCCGGCAGCGGCCGGAGGACGTGATTCAAGGCCACCAGGGCGAGCAGCAGGGCCGCGGCCACGCCGTTGTGGGCCACCGCCACCGCCAGCGGCAGCCCCAGGACCACATTGCCGACCCCCAGCGCCACCTGGGCCACCAGCAGCAGCCCCACCAGGCCGGCCAGGCGGCGCACCCCCGAGCCGGGGTTGCGTCGCCACAACGCCAGGGCCAGACCGCCCACCACGAGCAGGGTGACCACGGCCCCCACCCGGTGGGTCAGGTGGATGGCCGTGCGCGCCGGGTGGGCAAGGACGCCGCCCTCGTAGTCGATGCCGAGGCCGTGCCACAGGGTGAAGGCCTCGCCGAAATCGGTGGCCGGCCACCACTGGCCCTGGTAGCAGGCGGGGAAATCGGGGCAGGCCAGGGCGGCGTAATTGGCGCTGGTCCAGCCGCCCAGGGCGATCTGGAGCACCACCACCGCCAGCCCGAGCAGGGCGGCCTTGCGCCACACCGGCGCCACCCCCGGCTGCGGCGCCGGCCAGGCGCCCCGCCGCAGGGCCAGCCAGAACAGGAGCGCCAGCGTCGCCATGCCGCCGAGCAGGTGGGCCGTTACCACCAGCGGCTTGAGCAGCCAGGTAACCGTCCACATGCCGAGCAGCGCCTGGAACACCACCAGCCCCACCAAAAACAGCGGCAGGCCGGCGCCCTCACCGGTCTGGCGGCGCTGCCGCCAGGCCCACACGCCGAGGGCGGCGATCACCAGCCCCAGGGTGCCGGCGAAATACCGGTGGACCATCTCCTTCCAGGCCTTGCCCGGTTCCAGCGGCCGGTCGAACTCCCCGGCCACCCCCGAGGCCGCATCGGGGACCCCGATGTGGCCGTAACAACCGGGCCAATCGGGGCAGCCCAGGCCGGCATCCGAGAGACGGACAAAGGCCCCGAGCACCACCACCGCGAAGGCGAGGGCGGTGGCCGCAGCGGCCAGGTGATGGAGACGGAAACGGCCCATGGGCTACCCGATGGTGGAGTGCTTGAGGAGGTGCTTGAGGTCCTCGAGGATGCCCTCGGCGCCGTCGGCGAAGTCGTAGCGCATGACCAGGTTGGCGTAGGGATCGAGGAGGTAGATGCCGCGCAGACCCCGGTCGGCGGGGCCCCGGAAGGGGGTCAGCTCGGCCCGGCCCGCGGCGGGTGTGGCCACCTTCAGATGGGGGTGCTCCGTGCCCAGAAACGCCCGGGTGCCGCTGCCGGGCTTGCCGCCCAGGGCCACGAACAGGCGCTGGACGCGGCCGATGTTCTTGCCCTGGGCCTTGTGGGCCTGGCGCACCTTGTACAGGGCGTCGCGGCAATCGTTGCCGCAGTCCCCGGACCCCAGCACCAGCAGCGACCACTTGCCCCGGAGATCGGCCACCGACCACGTCTCGCCGTTCAACCCGGTCAGATGGAGCGTCTCCAGGGGCTTGGCCGGCTGGTAGAGGTGGCCATGCTGGCCCGTGGGCCCCTGCGCCATCCAGTACCCGGCCGTGGCGTACAGGCCAACGGCCGCCAGCACCGGCCCCAGGAACACCACCAGCACCAGGATCAACTGCTTGCGGTTGGCCGCCGGCCCTTGGGCACCATCACCGGTCATCGTGGACGACTCCATGGGGTTGCACCCTCCGCTTGGTATTCACCACCAGGTAGATAATCAGCAGGGCCGCCGCCAGGGCGAACCACTGCACCGCGTAGCCCACGTGCCGCTGCGGCCCGAAGGGCACCGGCGACCCCCACTCGCGCTTGAATCCGTGGGGGGAGGCCGCGGCCAAGCGGATGACCCGGCCCGCCACGGGATACCCCAACTGCTCCCCCATGCGCTGGCGATCCATGTACTGGATCACCTTGGGCCAGCGCCCCTGGCCGGGATCCGCCGGTCCCAGGCGAATGCCGGCACGGGGCGGCGGCGCCAGGGTGCCGGTCACCCGCACCGGGTCATCGGGGGCGGGCAGGGCCGGCAGGTCGGCGCGCCCCTCGCCCAGGGGGAGCCACCCCCGATTCACCAGCACCGCCCGCTCGGCACCGGGAATGCGCAAGGGGGTGAGGACGTGGTAGCCGGGCCGCTGCTCGCGGATCTTGTTGTCCACCAGGAACTGATGGGCCTCATCGAACCGCCCTTCGGCCGCCACCGGGGTGAAGCGCGCTGCGTCCCCGGCCAAAACCTCCGCCAGCGGTCGCGGCGGGGCGTCCTGCCTGCTCCGCCACTGCTCCAACAGGCCCGCTTTCTGCTCCGCTCGATCCAGTTGCCACAGGCCCAGCCCCACCAAAAACGGCAGCAAAGCCGCCGTGACCAGGGTCGGAAGCCACCCGGGCCGGAACTCAAAGGCACCGATGCGCATCGGCCGCCGCTGTCGGCACCCCGCCAAACGGGGTTATACTGCCCGCAAATTCCTTGCCCTCTGCAGAGGTCCGTATGCTCATCAAGGCCTTCGTCGTTGTTGTGCTGATCGGCATCCTGGCGAGCCTGGGCTCGGGACTGTTCTACCTGATGCGCGACCAGGGTTCCGGGGAGCGGACCGTGCGGGCGCTTACCGTTCGCATCGGGCTGTCCTTCGCCCTGTTCCTACTGCTCATGCTCGGCTACGCCCTGGGCATCATCACGCCCCATTCGGCGATGCCGCCCCAGTGACCCCACTCATCCCGGCGGGATGAAAAGGGCGCTGCCGGCGGCAGCGCCCTTTTTGGGGCCCTGCCGCACCCGGCCTACAGCCAGTAGACGAAGATGAACAGGCCCAGCCAGACCACGTCCACGAAGTGCCAGTACCAGGCGGCCGCCTCGAAGGCGAAGTGGTTGTCCGGGGTGAAGTGGCCGGCGATGGCCCGGAACAGCATGACCAGCAGCATGATGGCGCCGATGGTCACGTGCAGGCCGTGGAAGCCCGTGAGCATGAAGAAGGTGGAGCCGTAGATGCCGGTGCCGAGGGTCAGGTTCATGTGCTTGTAGGCCTCGTAGTACTCGAAGCCCTGCAGGACCACGAACAACGCCCCCAGGACGACCGTGGCGAACAGGCCGCCGATGGTCTTGAGGCGATGCTGCTGCTTGATGCCCCAGTGGGCGACGGTCACCGTCACCCCCGAGGACAGCAGGATGAGGGTGTTCAGCGCCGGCAGACCCCAGGCGCCCATGGCCTCATACTCGCCCCCGATATTGCCGGGCCCGTTGGTCGGCCAGGAGTAGGTGAAGCCCTCCCACAGCAACCGGTGCGTCCACTCCTCCGGGGCCGCCCCGGCCAGCCACGGGCCGGACAGCACCCGGGCGTAGAACAGGGCGCCGAAGAAGGCGGCGAAGAACATCACCTCCGAGAAGATGAACCAGCCCATGCCCCAGCGGAAGGACATGTCCACCTGGTCGTTGTAATAGCCCTGCTGGTTCTCCCGGATCACCGTTCCGAACCACCCCACCATCATCAGCAGGGTGATCACCGCCCCCACGACCATGAGGGTGGAGCCGATGTCGGTGCCGTTCAGCAGCGAGGCGAACCCCGCCAGCAGCACGAACATGCCGATGGAGCCGACAATCGGCCAGTGGCTTTGGTGGGGTACGTAGTATCCGCCGTGCGCTTGACTCATATGCCGTCCCTTTCTTGGGGCGCAGCCCGGATCCGATGCGGTCGGGCTATCCCTTCAGGAAAAACAGGGCCACGTAGAAGGCGATGGCGAGGCCACCGAGGGCGATGGCGGTTCGCACAGCCGCCCGGCGGCGTTGCTCCAGGTCCTCATCCATGGTTGCCATGGCCTTTTCCTGTTCGTTCGGGCTTGGAAATCGCGCCCCGCCCAGTGGCGGGCGGGGCGCTTGGCCTCACTTGACCTCGGGGGCCTCCTCGAAGGTGTGGTAGGGCGCGGGCGAGGGCACCTGCCACTCCAGGCCGCGGGCGCCTTCCCACACCTCGTCGGTGGCCTGCTCGCCACCGCGCACCGCCTTCCACACCAGGTAACCGAACAGCAGCTGGGACAGGCCGAAGCCGAAGGCCCCGACGGTGGAGATCTGGTTCCACTCGGTGAACTGCAGGGCGTAGTCGGGGATGCGGCGCGGCATCCCGGCCAGGCCCACGAAGTGCTGCGGGAAGAACAGCACGTTGACGAAGATGGCCGACAGCCAGAAGTGCCACTTGCCGAGGGTCTCGTCGTACATGTGGCCGGTCCACTTGGGCAGCCAGTAGTAGACCCCGGCGATGATGGCGAACAGCGCCCCCGGCACCAGCACGTAGTGGAAGTGCGCCACCACGAAGTAGGTGTCGTGGTACTGGAAGTCGGCCGGGGTGATCGCCAGCATCAGGCCGGAGAAGCCGCCGATGGTGAACAGGATCACGAAGGCGATGGCGAACAGCATGGGGGTCTCGAAGGTCATGGAGCCCCGGTACATGGTCGCCACCCAGTTGAACACCTTCACCCCGGTGGGCACCGCGATGAGCATGGTGGCGTACATGAAGAACAGCTCGCCGGCCAGCGGGATGCCCACCGTGAACATGTGGTGGGCCCACACGATGAAGCTCAAAAAGGCGATGCTCGCCGTGGCGTACACCATGGAGGTGTAGCCGAACAGCGGCTTGCGGGCGAAGGTCGGGATGATCTGCGACACGATCCCGAACGCCGGCAGGATCATGATGTAGACCTCGGGGTGGCCGAAGAACCAGAAGATGTGCTGGAACATCACCGGGTCCCCGCCGCCGGCGGCGCTGAAGAAGCTGGTGCCGAAGTACTTGTCGGTGAGCAGCATGGTCACGGCGCCCGCCAGCACCGGCATCACCGCGATCAGCAGGAAGGCGGTGATCAGCCAGGTCCACACGAACAGCGGCATCTTCATCAGGGTCATGCCCGGGGCGCGCAGGTTGAGGATGGTGGCGATGATGTTGATCGCCCCCATGATCGACGACAGCCCCATGAGGTGGACCG
>Ga0207797_1002299_pt1 | contig 13303 bp, 11 predicted proteins | sample PRCRCaboRojoPR_6_FD_187275 | JGI IMG/M metagenome (GOLD analysis project Ga0207797, IMG submission 187275) | Marine sediment microbial community from Cabo Rojo, Puerto Rico - PR CR 10% Liquid 1 (SPAdes) | ecosystem: Environmental > Aquatic > Marine > Coastal > Sediment | place: Cabo Rojo, Puerto... | reverse complement strand
CGTGACAGCTCTTGACGCTCTTTCCAAATTAGGTACAGCATCGGATGTGGAACTGCTGGCGCAGAAAGCGGCCACCGGCGACCAGGAAGAACAGGAAGCAGCTCGGCATAGCCTTTCGTTAATAAATGCGCCCGGTGTAAACGATCAGATCGTAGAGTTAATTCCTGATGTGGAAACCAAAGTAAAAATCGAATTGGTGCGCGCTATAGGCGAACGTAATATGTCTGAGGCCGTACCGACAGTGGTGTCGCTGGCACAAGATGCTGAAAATCGCCGAGTTGGCGTGGAAGCAGTCAAATCACTCGGGCTTGTAGGTCAACCAAACGATTTGGATACTGCAATTGATATTTTAATTGCCGCAGAAGGACGAACCGAGCGGCGCGAAAGTGAACGTATGGTTGTCGCTATCGCAAAAAAGATCGAAAATCAGGATGAGCAGGGCGATGCCGTGCTGGCTGCCTATAATGAGACCGATGACATTAAAGCCAAAAGTTCGCTTTTGCAAGTAGCCGGACGAATTGGCGATCGAGATGCGTTAAATGTATTGCAAAACGCATTGGAACAAGATCAGGAAGAATTACGTGTTGCTGCAATCCGTGCCCTCTCTGAATGGCCGACTCCTGAACCTCTGAACAATCTTGCAAATCTTGCCCAGAACGGCGACACTCAGACCGAACGTGTCTTGGCATTGCGCGGATATATTCAATTATTAGGCCTGGAATCAGACCGTCCTGTCGAAAAGACCGTGGAAAAATATCGCAAAGCTCTGGAACTGGCAGAAAACGCCAATGAGAAACGCATGGTCATGTCCGGGCTCAGCAACGTTCACGATGTATCGGCTTTGTTATTGGCTGCCGAATATCTTGATGATCCGGAAGTCAAAAATGAAGCTGAAGTTGCGGTTATACAAATCGGCTGGCGCGTTCGCGGTGATAAATCACCGGCCCATAAACGAGCTCTGATGACGGTAAAGAACAATACTTCAGATAAAGATCTGAAAGAACAAGCGGAGCGGTTATTACAAGAGTTTGAATAATCGAAAAGATTGCTTTCCAATTCGTGAATCGGTTCTGAATGTTATCCTGTTGAGAAGTAGATGATGCGAGATAGTTCATGTCGGTTATATATCTTTTTGTTCATTGTCATAACATTTTTTTTGCAGATAAATTGCGTAAATGATTCTGCGGAAACGTGGCAGGATATTTCCTGGTCTAATCCCAAAAGCTGGGTTGTGTACAACCGCCAACTTGAAGTTGTCAATCGTAAGGATAGAAAGGCTATACGATTGGTTCCTGGCGAAAATGACGGCTGCGTGTTTTTACAAAATTTTGAATTCCAGGATGGTGTTATCAAAGTGGATATTGCCAACCCACATCTGTGCGGCTTGATCTTTCGTGTAAAAAACGGCGAGTCATTCGAGGGATTTATGTTTCGCCAGAGAAATCGGCACGCGATCATTCGTTATTTTTCTCCGCCGAATTTAGAGTGGAATTCTGTACTGGAAAGTAACCAAAAAGTGGATTCAGTACAGGTGGCTGCCAAGGATTGGTACCGAATCCGCCTGGAGGTTTACGGTGAAACAGCCAGTGTCTACGTTGGCGACACAGCACAACCGGTGTTGGTTATAAAGGAATTGCAAAAAGGTATTACAGTGGGTACAATTGGCTTATGGTCAGCTCACGATACCGAAATGATTTTTAAGAATCTGCATGTGCATGTGGATATGCCGATGGCCTTTCGATAAAGTGTAATATTTCAGTTACAAGCTTGACAATGAGTCACAAGAAATAGTAAATAATATATTATAATTTCAAAATATTTAAAATGATACAACACTAATGCAGAAGAGAGTTGTGCCCCCATTGTTAAAGCCTATCAACCAGTAACTAGCTTTTACAAAAGTTCACATTTTTATTGGAAATCATTGTAAATTTTTTATTTTATATAGATTTTATTGTTCCAATTTGTGTCATTCTCAAAAGAAAGGATGTGAGATATGAAAAAAAGAGAAACCGGAAACAGTTCTAAAGGTCTCTCTCGACGAGATTTTATCGGTTCTGCTGCGGCAACTGCTGCCGCTTTTACTGTGGTGCCGAGAAGTGTGCTTGGTGGCCCAAATTATACAGCACCGAGCGACAAGTTGAATATCGCTTGTGTTGGTGTCGGCGGAAAAGGATATTCCGATTCCAAAGCCATGAGCAGTGAAAACGTCGTTGCACTCTGTGATGTTGATGAAAAACGCGCCTCACAGCAACATGGCACTGAGAAAGAGACGATTTTTGATATTTATCCAAAGGCCAAGTTTTACAATGATTTTCGTGTCATGCTGGATAAAGAAAGTAAAAATATTGATGCGGTAACTGTGAGTACGCCCGATCATACTCACGCCGTCATTGCTATGACCGCGATGGAACATGGCAAACATGTCTTTGTCCAGAAACCAATGACTCATACCGTTTATGAAGCCCGCGTTTTGCGAGAAGCAGCCAAAAAATATGGTGTCATTACCCAAATGGGAAATCAGGGTCATGCCGGTGAAGGCGGACGACGCGTGTGTGAATGGATCTGGGACGGAGCTATCGGTGATGTCAAAGAAGTTCACTGCTGGACAAACCGGCCGATCTGGCCGCAAGGCATTGAAGCGCCAACAGAAACGCCCTCCACACCGCCCACATTAAACTGGAATGTATGGGTAGGCCCGGCAGCATGGCGTCCCTATCATCCTGCTTATGTGCCGTTTGCCTGGCGCGGATTCTGGGATTTTGGCACCGGTGCGCTTGGTGATATGGGTGCCCATATTATCGATCACGCTTACTGGCCGCTCAAATTGACTTATCCGAAATCCGTGCAAGCAAGTTCTTCCGAATTTACCCAGGACTCCCCACCAATTGCATCAATAGTTACGTATGAATTCCCTGAACGCGAGGGCATGCCGGAAGTCAAAATGACATGGTATGACGGCGGCTTGAAACCACCTCGTCCTAAAGCTATCGAACAAGGCCGGATGATGGGTGACCATGGCGGCGGCGTGCTTTTTGAAGGCACAAAAGGACTCTTGATGTGTTCTGTCTATGGTCGAAATCCGAGGATCGTTCCCGAAACCAAGATGAAAGAATACATGAGCGACCTGAAAGAACGGGGCGGTATCGAGAACAAGATTCCATCTTCTCCTGGTATCCATGAGGAATGGTTGCAAGCCATCAAAGAAGGCAAGAAAGAAATGGCAAGCACTAATTTTGATTATTCCGGTCCATTGACCGAGACAATGATGTTAGGCAATGTTGCTATTAGAATGGCGAATGCCAATATGAAACTGGAATACGATGGCATGACCGGCAAAATTACCAATAATGAAGAAGCGAATAAATTTCTCCACATGGAATATAGAAAAGGCTGGGCTTTGTAACAATCAACTATGGCATTGGCTCGAGGGTCAATGCCGTTTTAACAAAGGTGATATTATGAAACATTTCATTCCTATTTTTCTTGTAGTGGTCAGCATAGTTTGCCTGACGGGTAAAATGAATGCTATGGAACCAACTATTAACCATCCAGCTACAGATGTTTACAAAGGCTGGCGGATTGGCGCTCAGGCTTATACGTTTAACCGATTTTCTTTTTTTGAGGCTGTCGACAAAGTGGCATCACTCGGCCTGGACTGGATCGAAGCTTATCCCGGTCAACAAATCCGTTCGGATATGCCGGATGCCAAAATGAATTATACCATGCCGGAAGAACATCGTCAGCTTGTTCAGGAAAAGCTGCTGGACTCCGGTGTGCGGCTGGTAAATTATGGCGTGGTCCGCCTGCCAGATGACGAGACGGAATGCCGAAAGGTTTTTGCATTCGCCAAAGCGATGGGTATTGAAACGATCGTTTCCGAGCCCAAAGAAGAAGCTTTTGATCTTATCGATCGACTTGCCCAGGAATACAAAATCAATGTGGCAATCCATAATCATCCAAAACCATCTACCTACTGGAATCCGGATAAAGTGTTAAAAGTCGTCAAAGGCCGATCCGAACGCATCGGTGCGTGTGCTGATACCGGTCACTGGATGCGGTCTGGGATCGATCCCATTGAAGCATTGAAAAAATTGCAAGGCCGGATCATCAGTCTTCATCTAAAAGATTTAAACGAGTTTGGCGTAAGAGACGCGCACGATGTGCCCTGGGGAACGGGAAAAGCTAATTTTGACGGCATTCTTGAGGAACTGCATCGGCAAAAATTTAAAGGTGTTTTTTCCATTGAATACGAACACAATTGGGAAAATAATGTGCCGGAAATCCGTCAGTGCGTGGCTTATTTCGATAAAGTCGCCGCTACATTAAATCCTTCGGGCTGGACCGATCTTTTTGCAGCTGATCTGTCAAATGCTATTTTAAAAGAAGGTGCATGGACTATGGAAGAAGGCCAACTTGTGTGGCATGGCGGAAGTTATATCTGGTCGGAAAAAGAATATGGAAATTTTGTCCTCGATTTGGAGTACAAGGTATCAGAAGGTGCGAACAGCGGTGTCTTTTTGCGCACTGCCGATCTTGACAATTATGTTCACACAGGCATCGAAGTCCAGATTCACGAAACCACGGACGGAACAAAATACGGTATGTGCGGTGCAATCTATGATTGTTTAGCACCAAGCAAGAACGTCGCCAAAAAAGCCGGACATTGGAATCATTACACAATAACCTGTAAAGATAATAAAATAAATGTCGTATTGAACAATGAACCGATTATCGATATGGACCTGAACGAGTGGACTGAACCTGGTAAAAATCCGGATGGCACAGAGAATAAATTCAAGCGAGCTTATAAGAACATGCCGCGGAAAGGTCATATCGGATTGCAGGATCATGGTCAGCCAATTTGGTTTCGTAACATAAAAATTAAAGAATTATAATCATAAACATATTCAGGAGTTGTAAAACGGCATATGAATAATGAAAACAAAAATCAAGACAAAGGGATAAACAGGCGCAATTTCATCGCAACAAGCGCTGCTGCAGGTGCCGGTCTTATGATGCCGAAAATGACCCGTGCTCAAAACACAAAAGAAAAAGCGTCTTCCAGTTCCGATGATCTGAATATTGCCCTCATCGGCACCGGAGCTGAAGGCCAGGTGCTGATGAACGCCTGTCTGAAACTCCCAAACATTCGTTTTAAAGCAGTTTGTGATATTTGGGAAGACTGGAATTTAAAACGAGCGTACCGTTTATTGAAAAAATACGGCCACGATTTAAATAAATACATTGACTATCGTGAAATGCTGGCGAGCGAAAACGATCTCGATGCTGTTATCGTGGCAACGCCGGACTTTTGGCATCACACTCACACTATCGCCTGCCTGGAAGCCGGTCTCGATGTCTACTGTGAAAAGGAAATGTCTAACAAGCTGGAAAACGCCAGAAAAATGGTCGAAACCGCCCGGCGCACCGGCCGACTGCTGCAGATTGGTCACCAAAGACGAAGCAATCCCCGATATCGTCATTGTTACGAAAAGCTCATCAAAGAGGCGGAAATCTGGGGCCGTCCGACAACGGTCAATGCACAGTGGAACCGCGCTGTTCAGCCGGATTTGGGATGGCCGAAAAAATATGCCATTCCGAAGGACAAGCTGAAACAATACGGTTATGATAACATGCATCAATTCCGTAATTGGCGCTGGTACAAAGGCCTGGGCGGCGGCCCAATCGTAGATTTGGGTTCGCATCAAATTGATATTTTTAGTTGGTTCTTGCAGAGCCAACCCAGTTCTGTGATGGCAAGCGGCGGAACGGATTATTATGATCCTGAGACGCATGAATGGTACGATAATGTTCAGGCTTTATATCTGTATGATACGCCAAAAGGTAAAGTCCGGGCCTTTTATCAAACCATAACAACAAACAGCAACAATGGCTATTACGAAACGTTTTTAGGCGATGAAGGCACACTTCAGATTTCCGAATCTGCTGCCCGTGGTGGTGTGTATAGAGAGACCGGTTCGCATGTCCCTTCCTGGGATAAATGGATCGAAAAAGGCTATATTACCGCGCCAGAGCAGGAAAAGCCGGATCTTAGTGCCGGCGTGGTACTAGATGTGCGGGAAACGCTGGCGCCGCCAAAACATGGCATTCCTGTCAAATTTACCGATCCCTATCACCAGCCGCATCTGCAGAATTTTTTCAACGCTGTCCGGGGTCGCGAAAAACTAAACTGTCCCGGCGAAATTGGTTACGAAACTGCGGTTTCTGTACTGCGAGTTAACGATGCTATCAAAGCTGGTCGCTGGTTAGAGTTTAGCCCGGAAGAATTCGAAATCTAATAAACGCGCCTATCAACAAACGGAAACGGAGTCATGAAAAAAGTTATTCTATGTACGATAGTATGGATGTTTATCGGCACGACGGCGTTGTGGGCTGAGAACGAAGAACCCAAATTAGGTGATGTAACCGACGGTAGTCGTGCCGTTCCTAACCATCTTATTCCTCTTTTCGATGAAGAAGGATCACAGATATTTTTGGATGATACTCCTTTATTGCCATTTTCCACAGAACAAACGTGCCTGCCATGCCACGATTACAGCAAAATAAGTCACGGCTGGCATTTTAATGCACCGGATTCCGGTATCCATCCTGGCCGGCCCGGGCATCCCTGGATTTATACAGACCGGGTTACCGGCACACAAATTCCCCTTCACCATCGAGATTGGGAAGGTGTTTACGATCCAGCCGTTGTTGGTCTCACGCCCTTTTATTTCTTGCAGGAATTCGGACGTCAGTTTCCCGGCGGAGGAGTCGGTGAAATCGATTCTGCCGATATCAGCAAGGATCTGTTTTTTCGCTGGCAAGTTAGCGGACGAGCTGAGGTGAACTGCCTTGCCTGCCACGATGTCGAGGCCGCACACGATCAAACTCAATATGACAAACAAATGCGTAACGAAAATTTCCGCTGGGCTGCTGCGGCGACTGCCGGTTTCACCACAGTAGAGGGCGCTGCTGAGGATATGCAAGATACGTATGATATTTACTCGCAAGTTGGGCCAGGGCCGGCCGAAGCGGTTCCTCCGCGCATTAAATACGATGACCATAGATTTGATGACAAGGCTCAGGTTTTTATCGATATCCGGCGGGATATCCCCAGCAGACGATGTTATTATTGTCATTCTTCGCGGTACATTGAATCGCCTGATAAAGAAGAATGGGAAACAGATGAAGATGTTCATTTAACTTCAGGAATGAACTGCGTCGATTGCCACCGAAATGGTCTCGATCATATGATGATTCGCGGTTACGCCACCGAAGCCCAAGAGACAAACCGACCGAACATTGCTTCTTTTTCCTGTGAAGGCTGCCATGTAGGGGATGAGAATAAATGGCCGGAGCTTGGTCGGCTCGGTGCTCCAGAGCCGCGACATCTGGGTATCCCGACAATTCATTTCAAAGAGATGAGTTGTACGTCCTGCCATTCAGGCCCGTGGCCCCGGAAAGAAACCATGAATGTTCAAACGTCAATAGCTCACGGATTGGGAACGCACAACGTCATCAAAGGCGATTCTGTCATGCCATACATTGCATCGCCGGTTTATGCCAGAGCGCAAAATCACAAAATTACACCGCATAATTTGCTCTTTCCAACATTCTGGGGTGTGGAAAAAGGCGGCGACATTCAACCTGTTCATCCTGAGGAATTGCAGGATGTCATTATCACTGCCATTGAAGCCGATACCTTGACGGACAGCTTGAACTTTATTTCTATTAACACCGGAGAATGGCCAACACTGTCTCAATCTCAATTTACTATGATTCTGGATTCACTGTCTGTGATGAAAGATACGGTCAATGCGGTTTTTGTTGGCGGTGGCAAATTACACCGCATAGAGGACGGACATGTGGTTTCGGAGAAGCACCCGGCTGCAGAACCATACAAGTGGCCTTTTGCGCATAATGTTCGTCCGGCCGAACAATCCCTTGGCAGTAAAAGCTGCAAAGATTGTCATGGGTTAGGCGCCGGTTTCAATTTTGGCGATGTCAAAGCCGCGTCACCGCTTGGATTTCAGCCGACAGCAAAGCGCTCGATGACGGCTTATCAGGAAACCAGCAAATTCTATCAAGGTTTATTTGCGTTCACATTCTATTTTCGTCCGATTTTGAAAATTTTTCTCGATGTCTGTCTGATTTTAATGACAGCGGTTTTTCTGTTGTATGTTTTTAAAGGCCTGGATGCTATTGTTCAGAACGCATTCGGATCACGTGATTAACTAAAGGATAAAAGGTAAAATGGTACTACGAATTCTGTCACTTGTTGCGATTTTATATACGATATTCTGGAGTGTGCGATATTTTCAAAAACGACCCGGAAGCTGGCAGGCAACCCAAACATGGTTCCGCCAGGAATTCAAAAAAGCTTTTAGCAAAGAATGGAAACAGAACTGGCAGCGCATCGTTTATTTTCTGACATTGATTTCAATTGCCATCCTGGCTTTGACGGGTTTAATTCCTTATCTGATTTTCGGTGTTCCGATGTTTGGCTTTATCCTGATGCTTCATGTTGCCGTGTCACCACTTTTTGCACTCTTGATAACCATCATTATTTTGAGCTGGGCAAACAACTATCAGTTTGACAAGATAAACTGGGAGTTTGTTAAAATCGATCTTGTAAAAAAAGATCGTCCGGCTGAGGCACAGAAAAAAGCGGACAAGTTTTATGAAAAATTCTTTTTCTGGTTTATGGTGCTTTTTTCGATTATGGTAACATCTATGGTTTTAAGTATGTATCCGATCTGGGGAACGATCGGCCAGGAAACACTGCTGACCGTTCACCGGATTGGCGCGGTTGCGCTTTTAATTTGCACGGTATTGCACACTATTCGTCTTGTTCAAACTCAGGTTGTTGAAACCGAATCGTCATAACAGCGTTTAAAATAAAATGGTGCATCATAAATAATTAACAAAGGAGATGAAAAAATGAAAAAGATCTTCATTACTTTACTGCTCGTCATGGCTGTCTTTGCCATGTACGCACAGGGCATTGCCGCTGACAATGAAGATAAAAAGGCAGAGGGCGACAAGGAACTTGTTCCGATTAATATTAACTTGCCAAAGCCCATGTTTGTCGGTACCCCCACGCCTATGAATATTGAAAAACTGGAAGAACCCAGAGGCGAACCCCGTCCGCCGTTTCTCGCTCCCAAAGGCACGGAAAACGTCGCTCTTGAGAAACCGATTACAGCTTCAGATGATATGCCGGTTATCGGTGAGCTGGAAATGATCACTGACGGTGACAAGGAAGCCGCTGATGGTTCTTATGTTGAATTGGGCCCGTTTGAACAATGGGTGCAGGTCGATCTTCAGGGTCAATACAATATTTACGCAATTGTGATGTGGCACTTTCACAAACAGCCCCGCGTTTATAAGGACGTGGTTCTGCAGGTTGCTGATGATCCTGACTTTACCCAAAATGTAAAAACGCTTTTTAATAACGATCTCGATAATTCACTTGGTCTTGGCAAAGGCGAAGATTGGCATTACGTTGAAACAAATGAGGGCAAACTTATTGATGGTAAGGGTGTGACAGCACGTTATGTCCGCGCTTATTCGAATGGTAATACCAGTAACGACCTGAACCACTGGATCGAACTCGCGGTTTACGGAACACCTGCTGAATAATCCCATGAATTCGCGCTCGCGATTTGTTTTAGGGTTTATTCTTGTCTGTTTGATTGCATTGGCGTTGCGTCTTCCTCAATTGGCGCAACGCCCGATGCACACCGATGAAGCGGTTCACGCCATAAAATTTGGTCAACTCCTCGAAGATAATTATTACCATTACAATCCTTTTGAATATCACGGTCCTACACTAAACTATTTCACACTCATTCCTGCCTGGCTCAGCGGTGCAGATACGTTGCCGGATGTGACAGAAATTACCTTGCGCAGCGTGCCTCTGTTTTCCGGACTTTTGCTGATACTGGTTTTGCTTTTTTTGCAAAATGGTCTGAGTCGTTCCATCATTCTGGTCGCAGCTCTGCTTACTGCGATTTCCCCTGCTTTTGTTTTCTTTAGCCGTTATTACATCCAGGAAATGCTGCTGGTGTTTTTCACGTTCACTGCTATTGTTTCAGGATATCGATATATCAAAGAACCCAAAATATCCTGGGCGATCTCTACAGGAATTTTTATCGGATTAATGCATGCCACAAAAGAGACATGTGTTATTGCCTGGTTTGCTCTGGGTGCTGCTATGGTAATCTATGCTATTTTCTCAAAAGTCTCGTTTCATCACATGCGTTCTGCATTTCGCTGGACTCACGTTACGGCTGCTCTGGGTTCTGCTGTCATTATTTCTGTGATATTTTTCTCTTCATTTTTTACCTATCCTCGTGGAATCGTCGATTCTATTCTCACATTCACGACCTATCTTCAACGTGGTACCGGAGGATTTCAAACGCATCTCTATCCATTCTCTTATTATTTTAAATGGCTGATCGAAGCAGGCGAATGGCCGGTTCTCATTGTCGCACTTTTCGGGATATGGGCCATTTTCGGTTCAAAAAAAATGCAGGCTGATTTTCCTTTTTTACGCTTTATTGCTTTGTATACCATTATCCTGACAATCATTTACAGTTTAATACCTTACAAAACCCCATGGAGCATGCTCGGATTTTATCACGGATTTGTTCTGCTTGCTGCTGTTGGTATTGTGTTTCTGTTAAAAGTCACAAACAAAAAATATTTCAGGATTTTGATGAGTCTCGTTATCCTCACCGGCCTTGCCCGAACCGGCTATGCTGCATACAAGCTCAATTATCCGGAAAAAGCTGATCCTTACAATCCGTACGTTTATGCGCATACAGACGAGGATTTCTACAGATTGGTAAATGCTGTTAAAGAACTCGCTGCCGTTCATCCACATGGCAAAAAAGTTTTCATCGAAGTTGTGTGTCCGGAAGGTGATTATTGGCCGCTGCCGTGGTATTTGCGTGATTTTCCAAACGTGGGCTATTGGAGCGCTGTTGATATGGAGGCGCCTGCCGCACCCATCATCATAGCAAAACCGTCGGTCACGGATCAGTTGATGAAAAAGCTCTATGCTGTACCCCCTCCAGGAGAGCGCAACCTGTACATCCCCTTTTTCCGTAAAGGTGTTTTCTTGCGTGCGGGTGTGGAGCTGGATCTCTTTGTGGTGAAAAAATATTATGATAAATGGCGTCGGCAAGAGAAATAGAAACTTTACTCCAATGATATGACTCAACTTCCTTTTGACAAAATACACTCTTTTGACCACAAAGCCATGGCCACGGTTTTTGAGGTCTTTATTTACAGCGACGATGCCCGTTACGCCCGTCAGGCAGCGGATGAGGCGTTTCAGCTTGTGGACAGGTTAGAGCAGGATCTTAGCCGCTATATCGAGAACAGCGATATCTCCAGAATTAATAATCTCAAAATTGGTGAATCAACAATTGTGAGTCTTGATACTTTTGAGTGCCTGAAAAAGTGTATCGAGCTGTATCAACTGACAAACGGCGCTTTTGATGTGACTATTGGGCACTTGGTGGACGTGTGGCTAAACGAGGATAACACGTTACGTCAGCCGACTGCCGAGGAGGTGCAAGCAGCGACGCAAAAATGCGGCTTGTATCACCTGGCTCTGGAAGAAGGCACCTTCCGTGTCACAATGGAGGGCGGACCAGTTTCGGTGGATCTTGGCGGATTTGGCAAGGGCTACGCTGTCGATCAGATGGCAGCATTGATGTGCGAGTTTGAGCTCCATTCCCATGTCATTCACAGCGGCACGAGTTCTGTTCTTGCCGGGGAACCTCCTGGCGAATCGCAAGGCTGGCCGCTGACCCTGAGCAATCCGTTTCAGCAGCACAATGTGGTCAAAAAACTGTTTTTGCAGAATGAGGCAGTCAGCGGTTCAGGATTGCAAAAAGGCAGACATATTATCGATCCGCGCACCGCCCGGCCTCTGCAAAAGGATGTGGTAACATGGGCTCTTGCACGCAACGCTGCCGCAAGCGACGGTCTGTCCACAGCTTTTATGATTCTCGACACGGACGAAACCGAATCTATTTGTCGGAAACGACCTGATGTCCGTGCTGCCATTATTCGGGACAAGCCGGAGGAACAGGATCGCGTTCTTTTTATCGGGGATTGGAAAGAGTCCAAATAAAAAGAGCAGCGAATTATCTTTCAAAAAGATCGAGAACGTGGAACCGTTTTTTCTCCTAAAGAGTTACACCTTTACTAATCCTGGAGGAAAAGAAAAATGAGAATACAGGGATTATTGTTGTCGTTGGTTTGTTTGCTTTTGCTGCAAGCAGGGACAGTTGGGCAAAAACCTAAAGTGAAAATGAAAAATCCACAGATTCAATTACGTAATCCGCTTTCAGATGATTCGCTCAAATTCTGCCTGCCAGATTCAAACATTCCTATAGAAACGCCTAAAACTTTGTATTTTCCAGGTGTTTTACAGGCACCGTCTCTCAGAGAAGTGGAACCAAACGGAATTGTTTTAAAAGCCGATCCGATGGTTGACCCGAAAATGGTGTTTGATCCCATTGAGGGCAAATTTTATGACGAAAAACAAACGGATGACAAGAGCACTGACAGCAAAGAAATGCTTAAACTTGTACCGCGTACAAAATGAAAAACGGGCCCGGAAAATAAGTCCAGACCCGTTTAACAAATGACACCAGGTAACTATGTTCACCAAAGATGCTGCTTAGAGCGTTTCTTCAATATTTCTTTCTTCATCTTGCCACTGGCGTTCTTCTTCTTCAACCTTTGCGTCTTCTGTACCATCTTTGTTCCAATTCGCTATGCCATAAACCAGGCACAGGATCATGCTTAAGATGGTGAGCACAAAAACCAAAGAGACCGCAAAATCTCCAAGTCCTAACATGAGTACACTCCTTTTTTTATCTCTTAAAAAACCTTACTTTATATCATAAAAACATTTTTCAACATGTTCTTCAGGTAAAGGCGTGGTAAATCGATTGACAATAATGAGTACCAGCACAGCAATTGGCATCGCAACAATTAACGGATCGACAACTGCCCAGGTGGTTCCTTCGGCCAGGGAGTCGACACCAAAGATCGCTTTGCAAAGCAACAGCGGCTTGGATTCTTTGATATGCACAAAAAACAGCCAAAAGAAACTGACCAGAAATCCCGCACCAAAGCTCCACAAAACAGCGGCTTTGGAGACTTTTCTGGAGAAAATGGCAGCGATAAAAATGGGCAGAAAAGCAGAAGCGCACAATCCGAAAAATATCGCTGTGCCGCGGGCGATGATTGCGGTGCCGCCTTCGAAGAACAAAGG
>Ga0207797_1002298_pt1 | contig 13305 bp, 10 predicted proteins | sample PRCRCaboRojoPR_6_FD_187275 | JGI IMG/M metagenome (GOLD analysis project Ga0207797, IMG submission 187275) | Marine sediment microbial community from Cabo Rojo, Puerto Rico - PR CR 10% Liquid 1 (SPAdes) | ecosystem: Environmental > Aquatic > Marine > Coastal > Sediment | place: Cabo Rojo, Puerto... | reverse complement strand
CACCGCCAGCAAGGCCCCGAGGTTGGACGTGCCGAAGGCGTGGATGAAGAGGGAGGCGAAGAAGGCCATGACGACGTAGTAGGCCATCCCCTCCATGGCCTTCGTCATGGCGTCCACCATGTCCTTGGAGCTCTTGAACGCCCCCGAGACGTAGCCGTAGACCACGCCGGGGATGAGGAAGAGGAGGAAGATGAGGGGCACGATGGACTGCATGATGGGCGCCGAGAACGAGTTCAGGGAGCCCGTGGCCGGATCCCGGAAGGGGGAGTCCTCCGGAACCAGCGTCGCCGCAAGGATCCCGAGCCCCAGAACCAGCACCCCGCTGGCCCACCAGAAGGCCTTCCGCTCCCGGGGCTGAAAGGTGGTCATGTCCGGGGCCTCCTCCGCATCCTGGTCCACTGGGGTGGCGGCTTTCAGCCGGGGCTCGATGACCGCATCGGTGATAAACCACCCCAGGGCGATAATGAGGATGCTGGAGTTGGCGGTGAAGAAGTAGTTGTTCAGGGGGTTGACCAGCATCCCGGGCTCCACGAGCTGGGCCGCGGGCTGGGTGAATCCCTGGAGCAGGGGGTCCAGGGCCGAGGGCACGGGGTTGGCGCTGAACCCCCCGGAAACCCCGGCGAAGGCCGCGGCGATCCCGGCCAGGGGGTGGCGGCCGGCGGCGTGGAAGATGATCCCGCCCAGGGGAATGACCAGCACGTACCCCGCATCCACGGCGCTGTGGCTGATGAGCCCCACCAGGATCACGGCAGGGGCCAGGAGGTGTCTGGATGTCTTGCTCAGCAGGAGCTTGATGCTGGTGTTGAAGTAGCCCGCTTCGTCCGCCACCCCGACACCCAGCATGGCCACCAACACCACACCCAGGGGGGCGAAGCTGGTGAAGATGGTGACCATGTTCGAAAGGAAATCCGCCATGGCCGGCCCGGTGAGGAGGTTCACCAACCGGATGGGCTCCCCCGTGCGAGGATCCAGGTCGGTGAACTGGACCGGCGCCAACAGGGCCGAGAGCCCCCACACCACGAAGAGGGAGATGAGGAACAGCATCGCCGGATCGGGCAGCTTGTTCCCCATGCGCTCGATCCCGCCCAGGAGGCGGTCCACGAGGCCGGGCCGGCCTTCGGTGTTGGGAAATTCCATGGGTGTTCGGGAGGGGTCGAAGGGAAGTGAATTGGGGTTTCGCCCAAGGTTTACGCCAGGGCCTCAGGGCTCCTTCATCATCTCCTCGGAATCGAGTCCAGGAAGGGCCTTTGGAGCCCTACCAAGGTGGGCCCTTCATGGGAAGGTCTCAATGCCGAGGAGGTCCTGCGGTCGGAACCATACCATGAGGCGTTGTTCTGGGCCAGACATCAGGCTGCCGGGATCCGGTGGATTCCCCGCTCTCCCACCTTGCCCAACCGGCGTCACCGGGGGTCGCACCTCTCAAGGCTCTCCCGCCCGCAGGGGGCCGCCCGAAACCGCCCGGAATCCCCGGAAACGTCTCTGCCGAATTGAAGACCCGCCCCACCTCCCGTGCTTGACCTAGCCCACCCGCCTCGTCTACAGTTTCCCGGTCGCTTCCGGGCCTCGTAGGGTCCTTGAAGTTCCTTTTTTCTTCGGAATGGCGGCCTCCGCCGGCGCAGCAGAGAGCCAGAGCCAGCGCAGCGAGCGCTGAAAGAGCGGGAACATCTTCAAACATAGCTGTCTTCTTCGCTCCCGGGTGGGCATTTCGGCGGGAAAGCCGAATGGTAGCTCACCTGGCGGGCGACGGCCCACACTCGATTTCAACTGGACGGCCCTCGAGCCGACGTGGTCGGGAGATGCTGCGTCTGGCTCGTTTTTTTTTGATGTCAGGGGGAATCTTGAGCAAGTCGGACCTGCTTTCCGCATGACTCGGGTCCGTGCGTCGCGTGCTTTCGGAGCGGATCGGCCCAGCCGTTGACGGGCAGAGCGAACCGGTCCGGCAACAATCAGTGGGTTCGCAGTAGGCTTGTCGTAGAGGCGGGGAGCCTCGGCTCCCCGTCCTGAGAGTGGTGTGTCCGGCGATCAGCCCGGCAAAGCTGGAGGTGGACAGCGCATGAAGTATCGATTGACCAACCTGGAGGGGAAAATCCCCTACGACATACATGGCCCCGTCTTCTTCGTAGGCGCTGGGCTGATCCTGTTCTTCACGGCCCTTGCCATCGTGGCCGGTCCGCAGGTGGACAACATCTTCGGCACTGTCCAGGCCTGGATCGCGAACTACAGCGGTTGGTTCTACGTGCTCGTCATGAACGTGATCCTCCTCTTCTGCATCTACCTGCTGTTCTCCAGGTTCGGGAACATACGCCTGGGAGGCAAAGGCGCGAAGCCGGAGTTCTCGACCATCTCGTGGTTCGCCATGCTGTTCAGCGCCGGCATGGGAATCGGGCTGCTGTTCTACGGCGTGGCCGAACCCATGTTTCACTATGTCGCGAATCCACAGGCCGATCCCGGTTCGGTGGACGCGGCGAGGAAGGCGATGGACTTCACCTTCCTGCACTGGGGCCTTCACCCGTGGGGGGTCTACGCGCTGGTGGGACTGGCACTGGCTTTCTGCGGGTTCAACCTGAAGCTGCCGCTGTCGATTCGGACCGCGTTCTTCTCGGTGTTGGGCGATAGGATTCACGGGCCCATCGGGAACCTGATCGACATCCTCGCCACGGTAGCCACGCTGTTCGGCGTGGCAACCTCCCTCGGCCTCGGGGTGCAGCAGGTCAACGCCGGGCTCTCCCACCTGTTCGAGATCCCCCAGAACCCGGGGGTGCAGGTCGCGTTGATCGCCGGAATCACGGGGCTGGCGACCTGGTCGGTGGTTCGCGGCCTCGACGGAGGCATCCGCCGGGTTTCGGAGATCAACATCTTCATCGCCCTCGGCCTGCTTCTGTTCGTGATCGTGCTCGGGCCGACCCTGTTCATCTTGAACGGGCTAGTGGAGAACATCGGCTACTACATCCAGCACCTGCCGGAGCTCGCCACGTGGAACGAGACCTACGAGGCCACCGACTGGCAGAACGGCTGGACGGTGTTCTACTGGGGATGGTGGATCGCCTGGTCCCCCTTCGTCGGCATGTTCATTGCCCGGGTGTCCTACGGCCGCACGGTACGCGAGTTCCTCAGCGGAGTGCTCTTCGTGCCCACGGCGGTGACCTTCATCTGGTTGACGGCGTTCGGCAATAGCGCCATCTACATCGAGAGGTTCGGCGCGGGTGGGCTCGCCAAGGCGGTCCAGGAGAACATCCCGGTTTCACTCTTCGTCTTTCTGGAGAGCTTCCCGCTGGCCACGGTGACCTCCCTGCTGGGGGTGGCGGTGGTCATATCCTTCTTCGTGACCTCGTCGGACTCCGGTTCCATGGTGATCGACATCATCACCGCCGGGGGCAACCCGGACCCGCCCAAGCCGCAGCGTCTGTTCTGGGCCATCACCGAGGGCGGCGTTGCCGCTGCATTGCTGATGGGAGGAGGGCTGGTGGCCCTGCAGACGGCAGCGATCACCACCGGCCTGCCCTTCGCCTTGGTGATCCTGCTGATGTGCTACAGCGTGTACAAGGGTTTCCGCCAGTACCTTGGGGAGGAGAAGGCGGTCGTGCTCACCACCCGGGACGGGGAGACGATCAAAGCCGGGGGAGAGGTGGGGCCCGCTCCGAAGGAGTCGCCTTCATCGTGAGGCTTGCCGCACCGAGTACAGCAGCGCAGGCCTGCCGTAAGAAGCCACAGAGAGGAGGTTTTTCGTGATCAAGAAGATGACGATCGTGGCGGTGGCACTGATGCTCGCGGGAGCGGCATGCTTCGTCACGGCAGCGCAGTCGCAAGAGAAGGTCGTGCGAATCGCCTACGTCGACTGGTCTACGGAGGTGGCCAGTGCCCACATGGTCCAGGCCGTCTTGCAGGAGAAGCTCGGGGTGACCTGCGTGCTCACCGAGATGAGCGCCGACGAGATGTGGAGTTCGGTGGCCAGCGGAGAGCAGGACGCCATGGTAGCCGCCTGGCTGCCGAGCACGCACGGTCACTACTACGAGGAGCACTCTCAGAACCTGGAAGACCTGGGTGCGAACCTGCACGGCACGCGCACCGGGTTGGTGGTGCCGGACGTCTCGCCGGGCCGCCAGACCGGCGGGAGGGGCATGCGGAACCGCCCTTACATCACGATCGAGAGCATTGAGGAGCTCGACGAGCATGCCGAGAAGTTCGACGGCCGGATCGTCGGCATCGACCCCGAGGCCGGGATCATGAGCCAGGCGGAGGAGGCCATCGAGGTCTACGGACTGGAGAACATGCGCCTGATCGAGGGCAGTGAAGCGGCCATGACCGCCGAGCTGGAGCGGGCGATCAAGAGGAAAGACTGGATCGTCGTGACCGGCTGGAGCCCGCACTGGGTGTTTGGGCGTTGGACGATGCGCTTCCTCGAGGATCCGGAGGGTGTCTTCGGGGGGCAGGAGGCGATCCACACCATGGTTCGCACCGGCCTGAAGGAGGACATGCCGCAGGTCCACCAGGTGCTGGACAACTTCGAGTGGACCGCCGAGGAGATGGACCAGGTGATGCTCTGGAACCAGATGGAGGGGGCCGATCCCTACCGCAGTGCGCTCCGCTGGATGAGGTACCACCCGGAGCGGGTGGAGTCCTGGCTCAGCAGGTGACCTTCTTGAGCTCGGCGCTGCGGCGGTCAGTCGTCGTCGCCGCCGCCTGTCTCCTGTGGGTCGCTGCTGCGGCCGGGGCCGAAGAGGTCCCTGAACAGGAGGACGACCCACCGCGGCAGATCCGCATGGCCCGCGCCACCTGGGACACCGGCTGGTTCCAGGCGGAGATCGTGCGCCAGCTTCTGCAGCAGCTGGGCTACGAGGTGGCGTCGCTGGAGACAATGGAAAACGCCGCGTTCTACGAGGCGGTCGCCGAGGGAGAGGTCCACCTCTGGGCGAACGGGTGGTTCCCCCTGCACGACCAATACCTGGAACAGCCCGGGATGAACGAGTCGGTGGCTCGGGTGGGCTACGAGGTTCGCGCAGGGGCCCTCGAGGGCTATCTGGTGGACAAACGAACGGCGGAGCGGCTCGGACTCCAGAGCCTGGAGGACCTCCGGGATCCGGAGGTTGCCGAAGTGTTTGATCGGGACGGCGATGGCCGGGCCGATCTGGTGGGCTGCAACAGGGACTGGGCCTGCGCCGAGTCCATCGAGGAGCACCTCACCGAGCTCCAGCTGCACAGCACCGTGGAGCAGATCCAGGGCGACTACTCGCCGATGATGGCAGAGGTTCTGGAGCGGTTCCGCGGGGGCGAGCCAGTCCTGTTCTACACCTGGACGCCCAACTGGACTGTGGGTGAACTGGTGCCCGGCCGGCACGTGATGTGGCTCGAGGTACCACGCCTCAGTCACCCCGAGGGGGGGGCGGAAACCGGAGATGCGTCCGTCCCGGACGTTCCCGGCTGCCCCTCTTCGCCCTGCCTTCTCGGCTGGCCGCCGAACGACATCAGGATCGTCGCCCACCGGCCCCTCCTGGAAGCCAATCCCGCCATCGAGTCATTGCTCTCCCAGATCCAGATCTCGATCCGGGATATTCACAGACAGAACGTTCGCATGTTCCGCGGCGAGGACGAGGAGACTCACTTTCGCAAGCACGCCCTGGAATGGATCGACCGTCACCGACACGAGGTCGACCCGTGGCTTGCCAGGGCCCGGGAGGTCCGTGAGACGAGGCCGGGCACCGGTGCCTTCGCGCTTCCGTTCCGCGACGAAGAAGAGGATCTCGGGATCCAGGACGGCCTGCGGGTCGCCACCAAGAGGCTCGAGCCGTTCGTCACCTATCACGACCGGCAGTACTCCGGGTTCAGCATAGAACTGTGGCGCCGGATCGCCGAGGAGCTGAGGGTCGAGTTCGAGCTCTACGCCGTCAACAGCCGGGCCAAGCTTCTCGACGACGTGGAGCGGGGCGCCGCCGACATCGCTACGGCCGGGATCGGGATCACCTCCGACCGGGAGGAGGAGCTCGACTTCTCGCACCCTTACTTCAAGTCTGGGCTGCAGATCCTGGTGCGCGATCCCAATCCATCCTTGATGGCGTCGCTGCTGGCCCGGGTGAAATCCATTGTCTTCTCCGAGCAGCTGCTCTACGTGACCGGCCTCTTTCTGCTCATCCTGCTGGTCTCGGCCCACGCCGTGTGGCTCATCGAGCGGACCCACAACCCGCAGTTCCCACGGGGGTACCCCCGCGGCGTAGGGGAGGCGCTCTGGTGGGCAGCGGTGACGGTGACCACGGTGGGCTACGGCGACAAGACGCCGAAGCGGTCCCTCGGCAAGGGTTTCGCCCTGCTGTGGATGTTCACCGGCTACTTCGTGTTCGCGTACTTCACCGCGAGCGTGGCCTCATCCTTCACCGTGCGGGAGCTACAGGGGACGATCCAGGGCCCGGACGACCTCTTTGGCAAAGAAGTGGTCACCGTCTCCCGGAGCCCCGCCTCAGAGTACCTGGACCGGATGGGCATCCGCCCGCGCACCGTCCCGGCGGTAGAGTCCGCCATCGAGATTCTGAAGGCCGGTGAGGCGGAGGCCCTGGTTTTCGACGCTCCCGTCCTCCAACATTACGCCTCCCACGAAGGGCGTGGCGCCGTCCACGTGGTGGGTCCCGTGTTCTGGGAGCAGCACTACGGCATCGCGTTGGCCGCAGACAGTCCCCTCCGGGATCCGGTGAACCGGGCGCTGCTGCGCCTCATGGAGAGGGGCGAGTACCAGCGCATCCAGGAGCGCTGGTTCGGCCGCAGCTCGGGCTCCGCTCCCGATTAGCGACCCCGCCGGAATCACGATTCAGTAGGGGGGTGCCCACCGTGACGCTTCGCGGTGAACCTCACGCGTCGGCAACGTCAAAACCGCTGGATGCGGCCAGCGGGACGAACCTGCCGATTGTTCAGTCGCCGCACCCTATCCCATTCAATCTGTCCTGTTGAAGTCACTGACCCCCTGAAGTCTGCGCTGCGCCTTCCGGAATCCAGCTATTCACGAGACTTTCGTTCTCCTCCATCCACTCTCTGGCGATCTCTTCCTCACTGGCATCCGAATTCCTCACCTGCAGCATAAGGTCACCAATCTGTTCCGTGGTGAAGTGCATATTGGAGAGGAACTCTGCCAGTTCCGGCTTTACTTCCCTGATGTCAGACCTTCCCATGATGTGGATATTCCCCTCCTCCCACACCACTTTGTCAGAATCCTGTTTCAAGAATTTCAGATCCCATTCCGCCCACATCCAGTGAGGCTGCCAACCTGTGACCACAATCCACTCTTCATCGGACACTGCCCCCTGCAACGCCGAAGTCATGGCCGGCCCGCTTGAGCTGATCAACGTGAAATCCAGGTCATACATATCGATGACATCTTCGGTGGTCTGCATCACGCCCGCGCCGGGATCGATACCAGTAATCTCGCCATCAAAGCGATCAGCATATTCCTTCAACTGACTGATAGAATCGATGGTCACGTAGGTGGGAACCACCAGCCCGCTCTTGGTGCCCTCGTAGACGTATCCGAGGTCAACAATCTGATCCTGATACTCTTCGTAATACTCGCTATGCAGAACGGGCAGCCATGTCTCCATGAAGGCATCTTGATCGCCCTGTGCGACGGCCGTGTATGCGGGACCTGGGTCTGCGGCCGTGATGGTGACCTCATACCCCATCTTCTCTTCGAGAATCACCTTGGCCAGGTTTGTATAGGCGATACCCTCCGCCCAGTTTACATAAACCAGATCTGCGCTCTTCTGGCTGCTCTGGTCCGTACAGCTCATCAAGCCTGAAGTGCTGAGCAGTATTCCGGTTAACAGGATGACCGTTAGCTTCTTCGTGAGTCTCCTCATACAGCGCGCTCTCCTCTCTCTCATGTTTCCTTTTGGCTGCTGGCGCCCAATGCTTGCGTGATTCTGTCCAAGAATATGGCCAGAATAACGATGGCAATGCCGGCCTCGAAACCGAGTCCGAGATTCATTTGTGTAATGCCACGATAGACATCTCCGCCAACGCCTCCGGCACCAATCATAGCAGCAATCACAACCATGGAGAGTCCCAGCATAATTGTCTGGTTCACTCCTGCCAGTATCGTTGGTGTTGCCAACGGTAACTGGACCTTGAACAACAACTGTTTATCAGTGGACCCGAAAGAGCGGGCCGCTTCTACCACCTCCTCATCCACCTGCCGGATACCCAGATTTGTCAGTCTCACTGCCGGCGGCATCGAGAAAATGACCGTGGCGACTACGCCGGGAACTGCCCCCAGCTGGAAGAACAGAACAGCCGGAATGAGATAGACAAACGCCGGCATGGTCTGCATGAAATCAAGAACGGGCCTCACAGTAGCGTGTACAATACTATTTCGTGATGCCCATATGCCGATGGGGACGCCAAGTGACAGAGCCACAATCGCCGATGTCGCCACCTGGGCAAGAGTGACCATGGTGTTTTCCCAGTATCCCATACTCGCAATCAAAGACAGGCCGATCAGCGAGAAAACACCAACTCCGCGTCCCGCTATATACCAGGCGAGGGCAGACAAAAGAACAATCATGACAATATCCGGTGAGAACAACAAGGCGTTCTCAAATACTGTCATAAGGGCATCCAAGACCATTGAAATAAAGTCAAACACCGGACCGAGAGTGGCGTCCAGCCATTCCACTGCCACCTCGACGCCATACCCGATATCAATGAGTTCAGGCATTGTCAACCTCCTCCCCCTTTCCGTCCATCAGACCATTGTGTTCAGGTCCGGTAATCTCAGCTATGATCGAGGTCCGAGTAACAACACCCTTGAGCTTTCCGTCGTCTCCGACAACTGATACCGGCAAATGCGAATCCCAAACAAGAGGCAGGAGCTCGGAAACCGCTGTGTCCGGAGAACAGGTGGGGACTTCCTTATCAATGGCTTCGTCCAGGGTACGCTTCTCCTGCCTCTGGAGTCCAACTGCGTCGTCAATATGTATGAGCCCCTTGAATCGCTTCTCGGAATCTGTTACCGGCAATGACTCTATGCCAAGCTTCCGCATTCTGCGAATGGCGACACCCGGCCCATCCTTCGCCGACACAAGCCTCTCCGGATGGTCGAACATAATCGCCTGCGCGGTGATGATCCTGCTCCGATCGACATTCTGCACAAAGGCCGCGACGTAGTCGCTAGCCGGATTGGTCAGAATATCCTCAGACGTGCCCACCTGCTCGATTCGCCCATCCTTCATGATTACGATTCGGTCCCCCAGCTTGAGGGCTTCATCCAGATCGTGGGTGATGAAGATGATGGTCTTCTGCATTTCTGCCTGCAGATCCAGCAGTTCGTTCTGCATCTCAGTCCTGATGAGGGGATCCAGCGCGCTGAATGCCTCATCCATGAGGAGGATCTCCGGATCTGTTGCCAGCGCCCGCGCCAGTCCGACACGCTGCTGCATGCCGCCGCTGAGCTCGCCAGTCATGCTCTCTTCGTATCCTCTCAGCCCAACCTGCTCAATGCTCCGGTAGGCTGCTTCCTTCCGCTTCTCCTTATCCACTCCCTGTATCTCGAGGCCAAACGAGACGTTCTCACTCACCGTTCTGTGTGGGAGCAGTCCAAAATGCTGAAAGACCATGGACGTCTTGTCCCGCCGAAGAACCTTCAATTCTTCAGCGGTCGCGTTGGTGACATTGATATCGTCAATCCATACGTCACCGGCTGTGGGTTCGATAAGGCGGTTCAAGAGGCGCAGCAGTGTGGACTTTCCACTGCCTGACAGACCCATCACCACGAACGTCTCACCCTGCTCTACCTCGAAGCTGTTGTCGTTCACGGCAACGGTGCAGCCGATTCTGTCCAGGATATCTTCCTTTGATGTCCCCTCCTTGATCATGGGGATTGCCCTCTTCGGGTCTGGTCCGAAAATCTTATACAGATTCTCCACCCGTAAGTACGGCATGCATTGGTCCTGTTCTCATTGGGTTCTAAAAATAGTAACCAATATTAATATTGAAGCGGCTGTTCCAGCTAGCACCTTCAACACCTTGCCCCAACCCTGTCCCGAAATTATTTGTGAGCCAGGGATGATTCTTGCCCATGGCGATATCGAAATAGGTAAAGGTATTCCCTGCCGTTACCATGAACCCAAGAATGTCTTGCTGTGTGTCCTCGAAGGCGCCCTTGGCCTTATCGGTGAAGGTATAATCGTTGTAGAAGGTAAGATTACTTATCGGTCCGATGCTCACCGGCAGAGAGTAGGAGACGCCAAGATTGTACAGTGTCGCTCGAGCTGCTACTGGATATGTTCCGGAGCCGTACGCGCCCATGTGCACCAGGTCCGCATCTGTCCCATCATCATTCCGGGCATCGTGATCATAGAAGATCACATATGGCTTGATGTTGAAGCGATTGAGATGCAGATCCAGGTGGGCTCCGAAGGCGCTGTGGCTTCCGAATTCATCCAGGCTTGAATTGTAGATCTGTCCATACTGCCCGGAGAAACCGATCTCCGACGTACCCAGGTCTCCAAAGCTGAAGGAATAGGCGGCGCGCCCATTGACCTGGTTTCGCTCCTGATTGCTTGCCCCAACTTCAGCCTCTGTGCCGTCTTCGAGAAACACCGGGGCCTTCGGAATAATATCATACGAATATCGGCCGGATCCGCCAATCCCATAGGATGGAAATTCCTCTATACCTGAAGGTGAAGGCCCTGCGGGTTCGGGTGAGAAGTAATACGCCAGCGCAAAATCCCATTTCTCAGTATCCCTCACGTACTTCAGACCCATATCGTAATCGTCTTCCAGACCCATATAATATGCGTTGGAAAACCACCAGCTGTGTGAAGCATAGGTTTGATCACCAAAAGGAACCTGCATCACACCGACTTGGATCTCGTTTTGTTCGTCAAAGTCGTAACCGACGTATCCGTGATGAATGAAATGGGTGCCGAACGTGGGATACAAACGATATTGAAACTCCAGTGTCACGCCGGCGTCATGTTGAGCGGACACATCAATCCACCAGGCATCCCAGGTAAACTGGCCGTCATTGACGGCAATTCCATCATCTTCATAACTGGTCAGAAGAAGATTGAACCGTACGGCGCCTCCGATTTCCAGGTTGCTGTTATCCTGCGCACGGAGTGGCCCTCCACTCATGGGCAGCGCTCCAAATACCATCAAAAACGCAATAGAAATCCTACTCCAGAATGTCTTTGCCAGGCATTCCACCATTCGGTCTTTCCCCCATTGTTTTGATCTTGGAATGAGAAGAACCATAAGGGTTTTCACGGGAAATGTGAACAGGATGGAGCAGGGTATTCATGGCCAGACTTGGCAGAATCTCGGGGAATTGGCCAAGGGATGGGCATTCCAGCGACCCTGTGAGCCCGGAAGGAACCAGGGAACAGCGGGGCTCCTCGCCGTTCCGGACGGGTAGATGGTGACTTTTCCGGTGCTCCCGAACGTGGGTGAGGAGGGCTATCGTGGGAGGGCGGCATGATCCCCCGTCTGGCGGCAGAGCAGGTGGAAAGGTCCCTGGGGGACACTCCCGTCGTCGCTGGGACCGGTCCTCGACAGAGGGGAAAACGACCCTCGTCAGGCACCTGCTTGGCGGAGGCAGACGGTACGTCACGCTGGACGACACTACCTCCCAGGAGGGCGCCTTGAGTGACCCTGTGGGATTCGTGCGGGGTCTGGACCGCGTCACCATCGACGAGGTGCAACGAGGTCCGGAGGTCCTCCGGGCCATCCAGGTCAGCGTCGATGAGGACCGGCGTCAGGCGTGGACGAGGGATTACCTGAAGACTCTACAGCACCGGGACATGGGCGACATCGCCCAGGTCGAGAAGCAGGAGGCCATGAACCGCCTCTTCAGAATCCTGGCTCATCACTCTGCCCAACTGGTGAACTACTCCCAACTGGGGGCCAGGTGGGTTTGGATGACAAGACGACTCGCCGATACGGCCTGATACTGGAGCAACTGTTTCTGGTTCGCCGCCTTGGGCCGTGGTTTCGAAACCGCGTCAAGAGGCTGGCTTTGGCCTCTTCTCGGCGCCAATCCCAGCCCTGTGGGCCTGATCGCGACCTGCTGAAGCCTCCTTGAGGTGCGACCCATGGTCCCATGACGCAGAATCGGCCGTCCGGGATCGTCTCAGAAACGGCCGCGTTGAGAAACGGGCCTGGGTAGACTCGAACTACCGCTCTCACGCCTATCAGGCGTCGGCGGCTACCGACCTCACCGACCCGAGGCCCCGGGTCAGGTATGTCCAACCGCCTGGACCGAACGGAACCGAGGGGAGGCGTGGCCGAGGCGGCGAGGGCCCTTGGAGAGGGTGATGGGGAGATCGATCATCCCCCCTTCGGATCCGGTCTTACACCTTGGAAAAGGTGATGCCCGAGAAGGTCCGGGGAGTGCTACGGCACTCATCTCTGTATCATTGACCGGAGCCTGGCCTGCGCGTGGAGCTGAGGGACCTGTAGCAGAGTGCACCATTGTCCCACGTTTCCCCGGACATGGTCTTTGTGAAGCTTGGAGTCGCGCCACCGGATCTCGTCCGTGCGGTGCTCCGAGTAGCCGTGGGGGATTCCCGGGCTGGTGAACCAGTTCGGCTGGTTGTACCCGCCCAGCAGGTTGATCTGCTTGGCCGCGCAGGAGTGGGCCGGCTCCTGGCCGTCCTTGAATATGAGGATCGTGCCTGGAGAAAAGACCAGTGGTTGTCCTTTTCGCTTCCGCACCGGCCTCCCCATGGCGGCGATTTGTCGCATGACACCCGTGGGGTTTCCCAACTGGAGATAAACATCCCGGGTGGGTTCCCGCCCGAACTCGGCGCAGAAGAGGTAGTAGACCGTGGCGAAGTGGCAGGTCACGGGGATGCCGTTCCACGTCTGGCCGACGGTCCCGGGGATAACTCCCACGTTGAGCATGGTGTCCTCCTCTCGGGCTCGGGGGCGAGTCGGCCCCGAGGGTCTCCCGGACCCCGGGGTCGTCGAGAAATGTGTGCGGGTGGATCAGCACCGAGCAAGGTTTTTCTGCGCGGTCCCTGAAAGGAGGAGCGGCGAACTGGGATGATCTACTTCGGCCGGGCGAGGGGGAAGGACACCATCGTCGGCGTGCTCTCACCCGACCGGGTGGGCTGGAACACAACCTTCCGTCAGAGCCACGACCTCCTTCATACCGACCAGCTCACCTGCCACCTCCGGATTGCCCCCCTCCCCGGGCCGGGAGGGCGTCACGGGTCCATCCCTGGGAGCTCACCTTCCTGGACGCGGCGGAAAACCACGTGGTGCCGCGGTCCGGCGCCGCCGGGAATCGAATGAATGCCGGGAGCCGCCGCTGCCGGAGGGGGGGCG
>Ga0207797_1002297_pt1 | contig 13306 bp, 12 predicted proteins | sample PRCRCaboRojoPR_6_FD_187275 | JGI IMG/M metagenome (GOLD analysis project Ga0207797, IMG submission 187275) | Marine sediment microbial community from Cabo Rojo, Puerto Rico - PR CR 10% Liquid 1 (SPAdes) | ecosystem: Environmental > Aquatic > Marine > Coastal > Sediment | place: Cabo Rojo, Puerto... | reverse complement strand
AGATTCGCCGGGCTCCAGTCCTCTTTCCGCCACGGACACTAACTCATCGCTACGCAACCATTCAGCTTTGATCTTGCAGGTTTCGTCGTGCGCGGCAGCCGTACCCTTGTTCTTCACCGCAAATACCACTTCCAAGTCCGTGCATACGGCGGGATTCGTGGGATTTGTCCCCACGTACGTTATTATTAAATCCGGTTCAGGGTCCAAATCCGGGGAGCCACCACCGCCCCCACCGTCATCGTTGTCATCGTCACCGTCGTCGCCGTTATCTCCATCGCCCCCGTCGCTGCCGTCATCATCCCCGTCATCCCCGCTCCCTCCCCCACCGATCGGGGGACGGGGAAGGTACATACTGGGTTCTACATCCCCGGCCGCCGGGGCGTTGGCGATGCTGTTGGACGTCGGGATTCCCCGATCGGGGATCGCCGAGGAGTCGTCGTAGAGGCTGATTTCGTGTTTCCCTTTGAGGCCGAGCGCTTGGCCGACCCCGTCGGGCGTCAGTCCCTCATCCTCCGGCGCCAGCGTGAAGCTGATCTCTCCCCACTTGGAGGTCGGGCGCGACAACGAGCCGACGATGTGGCCGTTCACTACGTCGAAACGACCCCTGAGAGGCAGGTCCCGCTCTTCGCCCCCGACGCGATCCCGGACGGTGAACTCGGCGTCGTCCTTGACGAACGCGTACGTGTCGACGTTCCCCTTCGAATCCAGCCGGGACAAGGGTTTGTCCTCCCCGAGTGGAATTGTGAATCCCGCAACGGACAGCTCACCAATTACGCCGAACGGCGTAAACGTGAGATCGGCCGACGCGTCCGCCTGTTCCTGATCCGAGAGTGGGTCGTATGACTTCCCCACGTATTTGGTGTTCCCGAGGGGAAGTGCGTTTCCAACGTCCGCCAGGAGTGCGGACCCACCGATAGTGGCTCCGATCCCACTCAGGATGGTTCGTCGACTGACGCCGAGCGGGTTTTCTTCGAACGCCATATCGATCCATAGCCCTCCCTTTTCATTTGTATTTTTCTAATTAATTTTCTAAGTAAAAATTATATATTTTATTATTTATTATAATTACTTATATATTTATCACAATCTCGCTATCATCGATTGTTTCGAATTCCCAAGATAGGACGATTGAATTGCGTCGATATATTTAATAAACAAGCATTCAAATAAATATAACAGTAATCAAGGCACTCGAACTGCGTCGAATAGACATGGGCGAACCCAGGGACCGCCGTCTACACCGATCAATCGATCCGACGGTTTTTGAATCCACTCTCGTTTCGGTCGCTTGAGAGGATCGTCGACTCATCGAACGGGGGAGTCGTTCCACCCAACTACTTTGTCGATCCAAAGCTCCGTTTGACATCATCCGGCAGGACACGACGGTGGAAACGGACCGATGGGGAGTATGTCAGCAATGAGTGATGCGGTAGACTGACCGAATCATCCCGACACTCCGACGACCACTGGTTCCCGGATCTCCAGCGCCGTCTCGAACTCCGACTCGCGTCCCTCCCGCCGGCCGATTCGTCGGAGCTGTTCGGCGTGGGCCCGCCTGACGGCGTCGATCTCGCGGTCGTCGAGGCCGAGCCGTTCGCCCACCCGCTCCCAGTGACCTGGTTTCGCGAAGAAGACGACGCGACCGTCGGACTCGTGAACGGCCTCGTGTCGTCGTCGGTAGTCGTCGATCCTGGGTTCGAGGTGTGCCTGCACGGCGTCGACGAGGGTGCCGACCCGCGGGCCGACGCTCCCCTTCGCGGTCGCGATCATCAGAATCTCGCCGTCGAGGGGTGTGGCGTCGCTCACGTCACCCACCGGCCCTGACCGCCTTCTGCGCGAAGCGTTCGACGAGGTCGTCGAGATCCGTGCTGCCCTCGTCGGGGACCGCCGTCCCGTCGGTCCCGTCGGTCCCGTCGCGCTCGAAGGCGACCGACACTTCCGTCAGCGACAGCGACGGCCCGATATCGACGGTCTTCGACGTGAGCCGGGCCCGCCACTCGTCACCCTGTACGACGACCGGTTCCGAGAGGTCGTCGGTGTCGATCGGTTCGTCGGGGGTGACGCCGTCCTGGTTGGTCACCCGCCCGCCGAGTCCCCGGAGGTATTCGGCCGCCAGTCGGACCGAGATGCCCCGGAACGAGCGTTCGACGTCGGTCATCCGCCGGCCACCGGCGGGAAGATGCTCACCGTGTCGCCGTCCTCGAGAACGGTGTCGATCCCGTCGATGTGGGCCACGTCCCGGCCGTTGACGAGCACGTTCACCTGCGAGCGAACGTCCCCGTTTTCGAGGAGGGACCCCTCGAGACCCTCGTAGTCCGCCTCGAGGTCCGCGAGCATCTCGCCCGCGGTCAGCGAGTCGCCGTCGTAGGAGCGATCGAGGTGTTTCTGACCGACCACCTCCCGATAGGTCGCGAAGAACTTGAACTGCAGTTGCATGTCCCCTGGGTAGGATCGAACGCGTATAAACCCACGGCCGTGTGGCGATTGCGACGTCAGGGGTCGAGTTCGGCAAAGGGATGACGTTCGCGGTCGGGAACCCGGACGACGTCGCCGGCGGTCGGATACCCAGGCGACGTCGGGGCTGCCCGACTGCTTGCGGGACGGCGTCCCTCTCCGTTCACGTCGCGGCGACCGTCAGGCTCTGGTCAGGAGCGATCCCAGCCACCCGGTCCGCTCGCCGACGATCTCGTCGACCAGCCGGACCGCCTCGTCGGCCTCGTCGCCCGAGACCCCGTTCCCGTAATGGGCCCGTTCGTAGAGCCTGGCGATCCGTTCGCCCCGCTCGCCGACGTTGGCCAGCAGCCCCATGGTCTCGAGGTATTCGCGCGGCGTTTCGCCGTTCCGGCGGTCCCGGACGGAGCGGCCGAGTAGCAACTCGAGTCGGGCGAACGCTCGCTCCACGTCGGCCTGGGGATCGCGTCGGGGTTGCCAGTACAGCCGGACGCCCTGTACGGCGCGATCCGTGATTCCGTACCGGTGGGCTGCAGCCGCGACGCCCGCCAGGATCGCCGTCCCGAAAACGGTGTCCTGGGGCGACGGGGCGCTCGGGAGCCCACCGCCACCGCCGCCGGCCTCCCCGCCGGCGGCCCCGGTAAAGGTGCCGTTGACGGTCCCGTTGGCTTCGAGGCGGCCGAACGGGTCCACCCCGGGAACCTCCCCGCCGGGGAACGGGCGGGAGTCGTTCGCCGGAGTCTCCGGCGTCGGCGTGGGCGTCGGCGTGAGCGGGGCGGCCGCGCTTTCGTCGGTGTCGACGTTCTCCGCGCCGGACTCCCTGGCCGACTGGACCCGCTCGTATTCAGCGGACTGGCGGGGGCCGCCGGGCGTGGGGTCGAACTTGATCCAACCGACGTCCGGGAAGTAGACCTCGACCCAGGCGTGGGAGTTGAGTCCCCGAACGACCCACTGGTTGTCGCCGACCTGCTGGCCGGGCGTGTAGCCGACGACGTACCGGGCGGGAATCCCCTGGGTGCGGAGCATCATCGTCATGGTCGTCGCGAAGTAGACGCAGTAGCCCTCGTTCATCCGGAGCAGGAAGGCGTTCGCCACGTTCCCGCCGGGACGGGAGACGTTCAGCGAGTAGCCTTTCCGGTTCTTCAGGTGTCGTTCGATCGCGACCGCGGTCTCCACCCGGTTGTCGGCGTCCGCGACGACCCGTTCGGTGCGGTCGCGGAACGCGTCCGAGATCCCGGACGGCACCTGGGTGTAGGTCCCCCGGATCGACGACGGATCGTCGTCGCCGGCGGTAGCCAGCTGGGTGAGGGGTCCGTCGTACACTGCACTCGTGACCGAGTAGGACGCCCCTCGGTCTAGCCTCCTGTCGGGACGCAGGACGCGGTGGTCGTCGACCAACGCCGCGTCGGCGGCCGGCCCGTCGACTTCGATCGGAGTCGCGGCCGCCGGCATGACCGACATCGACGCCTCCATCGTGAACTGCTGTGAGACCAGGTTCGCTTTCCCGGGTGGCAGACGCAACCGACCTCTGTACGGCGTCGCGTCCCCGGTCCGGATCCAGGATTTGCCGGTGAACCGATCGTACACGCCGGCGCGCCAGTACGCCGGTTCCTCGGCGAAGACGGTGAACCGGACTTCCGGCGAGAGCTGGATGGGGCCCCGGATCGTCGTCTCGCTGGGCGTGTTCGTGAGGCTCGCCTCGAGCGTGGGGGCGGACCCGCCCGCGCCGCCCCCGCCGCCCGGCGACAGGAACATCGGGTTGGAACTCCCGCCAGGGACGATCGGGACCGTCGAGGTCACCACGATGACGACGGCGATGGTGACCAGCAGCGCGTCGGCCTGGTCGATCGCGCCGCTCCGCCGTTCGAGTTCGCCGAAGCCGACCGCCGCCAGTCCGCCGAGCGACCCCACGAGCGCCGTCTTGAGCGCCGCGTCGCCGGTCAGGACGAACACCGCCAGGGCCGTCCCCCCGACGGCCACGCTCGGGACGTACCGCCGCCGGAGCGCCAGATACCAGGCGAGGAACAGCGGCGCGGGCGTGTACCCGGTGATCCAGATGTCGACGTTCTGGATTCGAATGATCGGGAAACCGGTCAGGAGCGCGAGCGAGTCGGCCACGAGCTTGTCCATCGCGCCGACCAGCAACGAGAGGCCACCCGGGATCGACGAGAGGTAGAACACGGCGCCGACCGTGCCGAGCACGACGGCGATCCAGACGGCGACGGTTTCCCGGACGTACCTCGAGAGGACGGTCGCGGCGACGAGCGTCAGCCCCACCGTGAGGAGCAGTTGAGTCCGTCCGCTCCCGATAACGGTCGAGACGTAATACAGGACCTGGACGTGCGACACCGCGAGAGCGAACGCGCCCGTCAGGGCGAGCAGGCGGAACAGCCGCGTCGATTCCGTTTCGGTTTCGGACTGCTCGACCGAATCGGTCACGGTGCTCATGCGTCCACCTCCAGTCCGGCGGCACTGCCGCCCCTCGAGGAAACGATGGTCGGCCGCCGTTCCCCACCGATCTCCGTCGTCGTCAGATCGGTGAAGGGGAGCTCCCGCCCGTCGCGGCTGATCGTGGCGCCGTTCTTGTGGCCGTGCACGCGGAGGTCGCCGGACGCGCCGCCCTCCGCCCCGCCGACGTCCGTCAGCGCCAACAGCGAGAGGATCGAGAGCCGCTGGGACTGGCCCGTCCCCTGCGGGATCCGTCCGTCGGGCGCCACCAGGCCGACCTCGATGCCTCGATCGAGGAAGTACAGCGCGAGGCTCGCGGCGGCCGACGCCATCGCCTCACCCCCCTTCTCGTCCGCCTCCGCCACGATCGTGACCGTCCCGAGGTCCTCCTCGGCGACGAACTCCTTGACGATCAGGTCCTCGTCCGGACGCTTCGCGCTCGACTTCCAGTGGACGTCCCGCAGCGCGTCGCCGCGGTCGTACTCGCGGAGCCGGTCGAACTCCTCGCGCCGGTGCCGCAGGGCCTCCTCGGCCAGCAGGTCGAGTTCGTACCGCGTCGCCCCCGTGAGCTCGTACACGCGTGGGTAGGCCAGGAACTGGTCGGTCTCGGTCCGCTGGAACGTCTCGGCCAGCAGGCCGAGGACGTCGGTGATCGTGATCGTCGTCGGCCCGACGACGCGCCGGCCGCGTCGCTCGATCCGGACCTCGTACTGGATCTCCGTCGACGGTCCGATCGACGTTTCGACTTCGTTGCCCGCCCCGTCCAGGCCGGAATCGACCCGGTCGACCACTCCCCCCATCACCGATCGCTCGGTTTCGAGGTAGAGGTGGATGGGGACCGAGTCGCCCACGAACCCGTCGTCGGGGACGCTACGCTGGACCTGTGGCACTTCGGCGCGCCGCAACTGGACGTAGGCGGCGACGAGGGCGACGGCGAGCGGGGCGACGACCGCGTTGAGGGACCGCGCGCCGTACTGGGCTCCCAGCGCGATTCCAACGACGACGATACCGACCGCAACGTAACCGCGTCGCGTGAGGTGCATGGATCCGGTTACTCGACGGGGATTCGTTCGAGCGCTTCCTCGACGATTTCCGTTCCCCCCGACGTCCCTCCCCCCTCGGCGACGCGGATCCGGTGACTCAGGACGGCGATGGCCTCTTCCTGGACGTCGTCGGGGATCACGTAGCCGCGGCCGTTGAGGAGGGCCCGGCCCTGGGCCGCCCGGAGGAGGGCGATCGTACCGCGGGGACTGACGCCGAGTTTGGCGTGGTTCCGGGTGAAGCTGGTCAGCTGGGTGGCGTACTCGCGGATCGGTTCCTTGATCGTGACCTCGGCCGCCGTCTCCCGCGCTCGCTGGAGGGTCTCGACGTCCGCGACCGGTTCGAGCGTCTCGATCGGGTGTCCCCCCACCGTCCGGTCGAGCATGACGGCCTCTTCGGTCGCGTTCGGATACCCCAGGTGGAGCTTCTTCATGAACCGGTCGACCTCGGCGAGCGGGAGTTCGTAGGTCCGGTTGGGTTCGACCGTGTTCTGGGTCGCGATGACGGCGAACGGTTCCGGGAGCGGTCTCGTCTCGCCGTCGACGGTGACCTGTTCCTCCTCCATCGCCTCGAGGAGGGCGCTCTGGGTCTTCGGCGGGGCGCGGTTGATCTCGTCACCCAGGACGATGTTGGCGAACACCGGCCCCGGCTGGAACTCGAACTCCCGGGTCTTCTGGTTGAACACGTTGACGCCGGTGATGTCCGAGGGGAGGAGGTCGGGCGTGAACTGTACCCGCTTGAAGGTGCAGTCGAAGGAGGTCGAGACGGCCCGGGCGAGCATCGTCTTGCCGACCCCGGGAACGTCCTCCAGGAGCACGTGACCCCGCCCGAGCAGCGCCGTGAGGACGTGTTCGACCACCGGGGAGTGGCCGACGATGACGTTCTCGACGTTGTCGATGACCTCTCGGGCGACCGTCCCGACCTCCTCGGTCGAGAGCGTCTCGTCCGTCGGTTGATCTGCCCTGGCGCTGCGTTGTCCCGTCGTATCGGAGGTGTTAGCGTCTGTCATGATTTCGAGGGTGTGAATCCGTCGTGAATGACAGTGCGAACGGGGAAAGTCCGTCGCGTGTCCCGGCGTCGAGCAGCCCGATAACGGTCAGCAGGTGCCGCGTCGACCCCCGGGGCGAATTCATCACCGCTCCCTAACGTCCCGAGCTTTGTAACGTTGCTGTTTGTCAGCGATCACCGTGCACGAGGGCGATCCAGCCGCGGATGTCCACGAAACTGAACGACACCCGACCCGCGAAGAAGCGACGCCTACCATTCCTTGCAGTCCGAACAGACGAACGTCGCGTCGCCGTCCGTTCCGTCCCTCCACCGGCGTTCGACGGACGCGCCGCAGCTCGCACAGGCCGCGCCGTCGGGCGTCCATCGAACGGTGGCGCCGAACGGTTCCACCGTCCCGTCGTCGGACCGGTCGTCGTCGGCCTCTGTCCCCCCGGCTTCGGCGCCGTCGTCCTCGGTCCCACCGAACGCTCCGCCGTCGCCCACCTCCCCGTCGTTCGACGTCTCCACCCCGGTGGGCGCCTCACCGGCGTCCTCGAGGAAGTCGTCGAGGGTCGCGTCCTCGGACACGGATCGCCGTTGGTCCGCCAACGGCTTAGGCGTGCCGGAGCCCCAGTTCCGCCGGGGGCGAGGGGACCCGAGCAACTGGCTTCCAATTCCCGCGTTCGCAAGGATTCCCGCCGTCCGTGACCGGGACTTTTGCCCACGGGGGTCGTTTCACGGTCCATGACCGACTGGGACGAACGTTTCCGGGAAGGGGACTACCCGACGGCACCCGATCCATCGCCAGCCCTCCGGGAACACGTCGACGCCCTCCCCGACGGACGGGCGCTCGACGTCGCGACCGGGACGGGGCGCAACGCCGTTTTCCTGGCCGAGCAGGGTTACGCGGTCGACGCCGTCGACAGCTCGCGAGTGGGGCTCGACATCGCCCGCGACGCCGCCGCCGATCGTGGCGTCGATCACCGGATCGAGTGGATCCAGGCCGACGCGACCGAGTACGCCTTCCCACGCGAGACCTACGACGTGATCGCGATCAGTTTCCATCGCTTCGTGGATCGGCTCCCCGACCTGTTCGCGGCCCTGGCACCCGGCGGCGTCCTCTTCTACGAGGCCCACCTCCGAACGACGGACGACGCTCCCTCCGGACCGAGTACCGACCGCTACCGGTTCGCGTCGAACGAACTCCTCCGGGCGTGCCTGGGCCTGACCGTCCTCCACTACGAGGAGAAGGTCCACGAGAACGAGGACCGGACCGCCGCCGTCGCGACGATCCTCGCCCGGAACTCGGACGGGGACGCCCAGTCCTACCCGCGAATCGAGAGCGATCGGTAGCGCGACTTCGCGGTCGACTATATATCTCCGACATGCGCCGTCTGGCCCACCGACGTTTCGATCCGATTCGGTCCATGAATGCTGTTTGTCGACCAGATACCGCGCCTCCCCGATTGCTGCCCGGCTCCTCCTGAGCCGTATATATACCTACAGCGACCTCATATATAGGTTGAAGGCCATGCCGCCCGGAGGTTCCGTCGAGGCAGTTCTCCCATGGCGATCCACGCTCCAGGTTTCCGCGCTGCCGATCGAATCGTCGAGCGCCGCGAGGCGCTCCCGGCCGACCTCCCGTCCGGCCACTACGTCGTCGTCGACGTCCTGAACTTCTCGACGACCGTGGTGGAACTCCTCGCCAGCGGGGCAACACACGTTCACGTCCCCGACGAGCGAGGCGCCCAGGTCGCCTACAAGCGTGCGAACCCGGCGGCCCGGATCGGCGGCGAGGACGGCCCCGACGACGAACCGACGGGCGCGTACGACTTCGTGAACTCCCCGACTGACGTCCAGGGCCTGGACGTCGAGGGTCGCCCGGTGAGTTTCACCTCCCTGAACGGCGGGCGAACCGTTTCTGCGCTCCGGAACGCGGACGGCCCGATCGACGTCTACGTCGGATCGACCACGAACGCGGCGACGGTGGCCCGGCACCTCCGGGGTCGGGCGGAACCGGTGTTCATCGTCGGTGCCGGGTCCTCGGGGGCGGTCGCGGGCGAAGACCTGATCGGGGCCACGTTGATCGATCGGTACCTCGACGACGTTCCGCTCGGCCGCGTGGAACTGGATCGCCTCCGCGAGGGAGTCCGGGTCGCGAAGCAACGACGCTACGGGGACTCGGACGCCATCCCGCCGACGGACGTCCGTGATTACGCGATGAACTTCGATAGCAGGACGGTCCTCCCGAAACTCGTCGGCGACGTCCTCGTCGACGAGACGAGGACGGAGGCGACGGACAACGCCCAACGACAGGCGGCCGACTGATCGGCCGTCGACCCGGCGTTGGCCCGCCGTGGGAGCCCGTTGGCCGACTGATCAGGGCCAGGCGCCGGCCTGCCCGAAAGCGTGCAGCACGCGCTCGATCGCGATGATGTACGCCGCGGTCCGGAGGTTCGGCGGTTCGTACTCCTCGTAGGCGTCGACGACCGCGTCGAAGGAGTCGACGATGATCTCCTCGAGTCGCTCGTTGACGGTCTCCTCGTCCCAGTAGAATCGGTCCCGGTTCTGGACCCATTCGAAGTACGAAACGGTCACGCCGCCGGCGTTGGCCAGGATGTCCGGCACGACGAGGACGTCCCGATCCGCGAGCACGTCGTCGGCACCCGGCGTGAGGGGCCCGTTCGCGCCCTCGGAGATGATGTCGGCCTTCACGTCGTGGGCCAGGCTCTCGTCGACGGCGTTTTCGAGTGCTGCCGGAATGAGGAGGTCGACGTCCAGCGTCAGGACATCCTCGTTGGTCAGCTCTTCGGTGTCGGGATACCCGACGACCGACCCGGTCTCGCGCTTGTGATCCTTCACTGCGACGGGGTCGAACCCCTCGGGATCGTAAATGCCGCCGGAGGAGTCGCTGGCCGCCACGATGGTGGCACCCATGTCCTCGATGAGGTCCGCGGCGATCCAGCCGACGTTCCCGTACCCCTGCACCGCGACCGTTGCGCCCTCGAGGTCCTTGTCCAGGTAGTCGAACGCCTCACGAGCCGCAAGGATGGTCGACCGCCCGGTCGCCTCGACCCGCCCCTTGCTCCCGCCGCTGGCCAGGCTCTTGCCCGTCACGACGCCCGGTGCCGTGGTCCCCTCGAGTTTCTCGTAGGTGTCCTTGATCCAGTTCATTTCCCGTTGCCCGGTGTTCACGTCGGGCGCGGGGATGTCCTTGTCCTCGCCGATGTAGCCCCGGATCTCCTTGGCGAACGCCCGGGTAATTCGCTCGCACTCGGCGTCGCTGTACTCGTCGGGATCGAACGCGATGCCACCCTTGCCGCCCCCGAACGGGAGGTCGACGGTGGCCGTCTTGAACGTCATCCACCCCGCCAGCGCCCGGACCTCGTCGTGGTTGACGTTTGGGTGGTACCGGATACCGCCCTTGTAGGGGCCGCGGTCGCCGTTGAACTGGACGCGGAACGCCTCGAAGCGCTCCACCGTGCCGTCGTCCATGTCGACGAGCAGGTTGAAGTGTTGACTGCGCTCGGGCCACAGGAGGCGCTCCTTGACGTCTTCGGGGACGTCGAGGTACGCCGCCGCGTCCTGGACCTGTTCTTGCAAGCTTTCGAATGGGTTGGCATGTGCCATGGCTGCGTTCGACATACACCGACCAGCGGTACAATAATTTCGGTCGTTCATCGAATTTTGCGAACGGAAAGGGGAGTTTTCGTTTCGGACGGTAACCGTATTCCCCGGGACAGCCGACCGGTTTTCACGGCCGACCAGACCATTCGATCGGCGACCCCGGGCGCCGCCGGGAGCAGGGGTCTCGTTCCGGGTCAGTTCGAACGATCAGGTAGACCCGGAGCGCGAGCGGGACCAGCCACACCACCGGACGCAAGAGTACGAAGGGCTCGCCTACCGACCCACCAGCCTCAAAACGACGGCACCTCCGGCACCGACGACGGTCCCCGCCGCGGGGCCACCGACGACGTCCTCATCCGTCGCCAGCAGGAACGTCACGCCCCCGACCGCTCACTCGTACGTTCGATGGCTCGCCGACCCGACCTCGATCCGAACGAGAGTATTGTCCGTCCAGGCGTCCTCGTCCGCGCCGTACTTGCGGTTGATCCGGCTGTTCGCGGTTCTGAACGCGTCTTCGTCCTCGATTACCGTCGCCGTGCCACGGATCGAGACGGTCCACTCGGGCCGGCCGTCCGTACTCTTCTCGACGGCGAGCGCGACGCGGGGGTTCTCGCGGACGTTCGAGAGTTTGCGGCCGGTCGTGACGATCTCCACGACGCCGTCCTCGTAGCGGTACCAGAGCGGGGCGACGTGCGGGCGACCGTCGACGCACGTGCCGAGCGTCGCCACGAGCGGTTCGCTCGTCAGCAGTTCCTCGACCTCGTCCGAAACGTCGGTCATGGGTGGGGAACGGGAAGGAGGAAGTTGAGCCTGTTCCCGCCGCGATCACGACCGCGCTGGAAGGTCCGGCCAGATATCCAGGCGTTGGCCAAGGGGCCGTTGTCGGGAATCTCGCGTGCGGGCCCGCATCGACCGGAACGACGACCGTCGTGGGCCACACCGGAGTCCCGGGGGATTTCCATGACTTCGACGGTGGGAACGGCCGCTGTGAGCACAGTCCACCCCGCGCGAAACCGCGGAATCCGGCCGCGGGTCGGCCGGTGTGGAACTCGGTTCTTGCCGTGCGAGAACGCCCGCCCCACTATTTTTCACCCCCGTAACTAGAACCCGCATGAACCGCCACACCCTTCTCGACGAACTCTCCGCGGTCGTGGGATCACGACTCGTCGGTCGAAACAAGTTCTTCGCGGATAGCGTGGAGAGCCCGCCGATCGACGACGTCGTCGCCGGGAGTGAGGCCACCCTCGACGAGGTCGATCGGTCGGGCGTCGATGAGATCCCCGTCAGCACCCCGGTCGGCGATCTGTCCTTCGGGTATCTGGTCTGGCAGTGGATCGGTCCCGACGCGCCGACGATCGTGTACCACCACGGGAACAACGAGGACCCGTTCGACAGTGGACGGTTCGCGACGCACACGTTCGGAACGATCTTCCGGGGCCACGGTGACGAGATCCCGGCCAACGTCGTGGCGGTCCGGGCGCCCTACCACGCGCTTGCGACGCGTGCGTTCGCCCGAGAAATGGGCGACCTGGCGAACTTCACGTCGATGCTCGCCGGGTCGGTCGCCGGTATCGATGCGCTGGTTCGAACCGTTCGCGAGGAGTGGTCGTCACCCGTCGTCGTCGCCGGGTTCAGCCTGGGCGGGTGGGTGACGAACCTCCACCGGGCACACCACGGGACGGCGGCGGTCTACGTCCCGATGTTCGCCGGCGCGGCGCTCGACGACCTGTTCACCGAGTCGGTGTACCGAGGGATGGTCGGACCCGCGGGGCAGGCGGCACCGGAACGACTGCAGGAGGTACTGAACTTCGAGGAGAGCGTGGCTAACGCCCCGACTGCCACGGTGCGGGCGATGCTGGGGCAGTACGATCAAATCATCCGCCTGGAACCCCAGCGTCGGTGCTACGACGACGGCGACCTCTCGATCGTCCCGAAGGGGCACATCACCGGGAGCCTTGCGGGGGATCGGTTGCGTCGGCACGTCGTGGACGCTGTCGAGGCGGTGTGAACGATGGGGCGAAATACCGGTGCGGCCGGGAACGCCGATGCGTCGGCCGACTCCGGGGAGCTATCCCGAAACGGCGTCCGCCTCGCGTACCGAACCTATGGCGATCCGGACGCCCGGCCCCTGGTACTGCTCCACGGACTGGGCGCGGACCACTCGATGTGGGGTCCGCAGATCGACCAGTATCCCGACGAGGGGTACCACCTGATCGTCCCGGACGTCCGTGGCTTCGGCGACTCGGACCCGGTGTCGACGTTCGAGATCGAGGATTGCGCCGACGATCTGGCCGCAATCCTCGACGATCGCGGCGTGGACGCGGCGGCGGTCGCCGGGGTCAGCATGGGGAGTCTGATCGGCCAGCGCTTCGCGGCGAAGTATCCGGATCGAGTCACCCGGCTCGTCCTCTCGGACACGTTCAGCAGCGTCCACGGGGTCCGGGCTCGGGTACTCTCGCGACTGGCGACGGCGATGCTCTCCGTCGTGCCGACTGGCCTCCAGATCCGGCTGATCGAATCCCAGTACGACGCGCCGGCGGACGAACCGATCCGGCAGTATTTCCGGACGCAACTCCTCGAAACGGACCGGACCCAGCTTGTTCGCGCCCGACGGGCCGTCAACGCCTTCGACGGCCGCGACGACCTGCATCGGATCAACGCGCCCACCCTCGTCGTGGTCGGTGACGACAACCCGGGCTGGTTCGTCGAACTGGCTCGCGAGACTGCAGACGGGATTCCCGACGCTCGGTTC
>Ga0207797_1002296_pt1 | contig 13307 bp, 11 predicted proteins | sample PRCRCaboRojoPR_6_FD_187275 | JGI IMG/M metagenome (GOLD analysis project Ga0207797, IMG submission 187275) | Marine sediment microbial community from Cabo Rojo, Puerto Rico - PR CR 10% Liquid 1 (SPAdes) | ecosystem: Environmental > Aquatic > Marine > Coastal > Sediment | place: Cabo Rojo, Puerto... | reverse complement strand
GCCCGACCGTCGCGCCGTCTGTTGAGATGGTCCACAGCATGTGATTCTGCTCGCCCTACAGCGCGGTGGCCGGCGACGCCGCGAGCAACGCGACAACGAGAAACGCGGCGCATCGGACGAGCCCTGTTCGGAGGCGGTCCGCGGTGCGCTGGATCAGTGTGGAATACGGCATGGGTGGGGTTGAATTGTGGGACGGCCCGAGCGTAAAATTCGTTGGAGACGGACGTTGCGCTGTCGCGCACTCCGTGCGTTGGCATCCTCAGCGCACCGACCGGTCCCGTTTATCCATTGTCCGCCCGACTCGCCCCGTCCATCGCCCGTTCAACATGCGAAGGACCCGTTCGTAGGACGCGCCTTCCATGTTCTGGAGCTGCTTCTTACCCTCCCCCTTCCCTGTGGCAAGCTCATGCGACTAGGCCCCCGGGTCGACGCCTAACCGGTCGTGTCGTTGTACAGATCAATCCTTGTCCCCATGACCCGAACGCAGGCGTATTGGACCTGTCAACTCGGCGGGTGGGGCCTCTACGTCGTATTTCGAATCGTGCTGTCCTCCTTCTTTAGCGCGGGGACGTGGGAGCGTACGATTGGCTTCGTTGTGTTGGGCACGGCCGGACTGGTGTACACGCACGCCTTCCGGTTCGTCGTCAAGACGTGGGGGTGGACATGGCTTTCGCTGCGACGGCTGGTGCCCCGCGTCATGCTCGCCGCGCTCGTCATTTCCACTCTCAGCCACTGTACCGGAGACGTCGTGGGACGCTACCTGCTTGAACTGAGCTTTTACGATGAAGTCGAATCAGGCGGAGGTCTCCTGCTGGCTTCCATCGCAAACGGCTGGATTCTGTCCATGCTGTGGTCCGTGATCTATTTTGGCGTCCATGCCGTGTGGAATTACCGGCAGGCGGAGGTGGACAAGTGGAAGCTGGAAGCGCAGGCGGAAGCCGCGCGCCTACAGGCGCTGAAGCTCCAGCTCAACCCACATTTCTTCTTCAACAGCCTCAACAGCGTTCGCGCCTTGATTGCCGAGGATCCCCCGCGGGCCCAGCGGATGGTGACGCGCCTGGCGCGGCTGCTGCGCACGACGCTGCAGGTCAATGATGTGAAGACGGTTCTGCTGGAGGACGAGCTGGTGACGGTGCGCACGTACCTGGAGCTCGAAAAGGTGCGCTTTGAAGACCGCCTGCAGTACCGGATTGACGCAGGCGAGGCGGCCCGGGGCCGCCCCGTCCCGTTCCTACTCATGCAAACGCTGGTCGAGAACAGCGTCAAGCACGGCATCGCCCAGCAGCAGGGTGGGGGGACCATCACCATCGAAGCGAGCGTATGCGCCAACGGCGACGCAACGCGTGAGTCGGCCGCATTGGGGCACGACGTTCTGCACCTTCGCGTGGCGAACCCGGGTACGCTTCAGTCCGATCAGCGCGGCACCGGACTCCAAAACGCGCAGGAGCGGCTGCACCTCCTGTTCGGCGAAGCCGCCTCCCTGACCGTCACCGACACCGACGACGACCGGGTCGTCGCTACAGCCCGGCTCCCCGGACGACCGACGGCTCCCAATCCCGCCGCGCCGTCCACGTTCGACTCCAGCACTTCCCCCGCCCGTGACGTCAAGTAGCCCAGCCGCCCCTGTCTCACCCGCCTACGATCTGCCATGTCTTCGCTGCACACCCTCATTGTTGACGACGAGCGGCTGGCCCGCGACGAGCTCCGGCGCCTACTGGCCGACCGGGACGACATCACGATCGCCGGCGAGGCCGCCAATGCCGACGAGGCCAAAGCCGCCATCCAAGAGCACGATCCCGACCTTCTCCTTCTGGACGTGCAGATGCCGGGCGAAAGCGGATTCGACCTGCTCGAACGCCTCGATGCGGTACCGCACGTCGTGTTCGTGACCGCCTACGACGAGTACGCGATCCGCGCCTTTGAGGTCAACGCCCTCGACTACCTCGTCAAACCCGTCGAGCCGCAGCGCCTCGACGACGCCATCGACACGGTGCAGCAGCGCACGGACGAAGCATCCCCGCAGGCCATCGCGGCCGAGGACGACACGCCCCCGACACTGACCGCCGAGGACCAGGTGTTCGTGAAAGACGGCAAGCGCTGCTGGTTCGTCCAGCTGGCCGACGTGCGCCTGTTCGAGGCCGCCGGCAACTACACGCGGCTCTACTTCGGCGCCGAAGAGCCGCTCATCCACCGGTCGCTCAGCCATCTCGAGGACCGGCTCGACCCCGACCAGTTCTTTCGAGCAAGCCGCCAGCATATTCTGAACCTCCAGTGGGTGGACGACGTGACGCCGTGGTCGAAGAAGAAGCTGAAAGCCACATTGTCCGACGGTACCGAGATCGAGATGTCCCGCCGCCGTTCCCGGACCTTCCGCGACCAACTCAGCCTGTGACTCCCGGTTGAATCCAGCGCCTCGTAGGCACCATCGTCACGCATTCCCTCCAACGCGTACACGCGCCACCATGCAACGAACGACGCTGTACTGGACGTGTCAGGTGGGCGGATGGTCGGCCTACGTGCTCTCACGTCTCGGCCCACAGCTGATTCTCTACTCCATCTCGTGGCAGCAGGCCGTGGGGCAGATTGCGGTTGGCGGGATCGGGATCCTGCTCACGGATGCGTTCCGTCGGTTCGTCCAGCGGATGCGATGGAAAGAGATGGACTTGTGGGCGCTCGCCCCTCGCGTCGTGGTTGCCTCCATCGTGCTGTCGGTAGCGAGTCATTTCCTTCTGGATCGCGTGTACGTTGACGGACTCGGCGTGTCGCTGTACGAGAGTACGACACGGATCCGTCTCTTCGTCGAGTCGGTCGGTCAGGGCACGTTCGTCTACCTCGCGTGGTCGCTCGCGTACTTTGGGGTCAACTACTTCGAGAGCTACCGGGAGGCGGAGGTGCAGTCGTGGAAGATGAAGGCGCAGGCGGAAGCGGCGCGGCTCGAAGCCCTGAAGCTGCAACTCAACCCGCACTTTCTCTTCAACAGCCTGAACAGCGTTCGCGCGCTCATCCATCCGCGTCCGGACCGTGCCGAAACCGTCGTCACGCAGCTCTCCCGTCTTCTCCAGCGGACTCTTCGCTCCCGAGACACCCTCACCGTTCCGCTGCACCGAGAGATCGACACCGCACGGGCCTACCTCGACCTCGAATCGGTCCGGTTTGAAGATCGACTTTCCGTCGACATCGACGTGCCGGAATCGTTTCAGGACTATCACGTCCCCCTGCTCCTCGTCCAGACGCTTGCCGAGAACGCCGTCAAGCACGGCATCGCGCAGGTTCCCGGCGGAGGCACCGTCGCGATCAGGGTCCGCGAGACGGAGCCGACCCACGGAGGAACGCCTCGGCTGCGGATGTGCGTCAACAGCCCGGGGCACCTCGGCACCCTCGACGCGAGCACCGCGGGCGACAGCGGCATTGGCCTCGACAATCTGCGCGAGCGGCTCGCGCTTCTCTTTGGCGACGACGCCACACTTACGCTTCGCAATCTGGATGAGGACCGCGTTCGCGCAGAGGTGATTCTTCCCGCTCTTCATGAGGCTCCAAGCGACCCGGGTCCTCTGTCGGCGGATGCAGAGAGCGTTGCCTCCGCTCTAGAGCGCTCTGCCCTGCATCCAGACGCGTAGCGCCGAGCCGGACGGCGTCCCGATGCACCGGCACGCTCGCGGTCTCATCGCACCCACGACCCGCTCATCGAACGTCGGCTCCGCTCGTCAAAGAGGACTGGCGGTCACGCGCGCTGCATCGCTTCTTGGAGAACGATCCGTGCCACTCCACTCAGAGCCGTTGTATCTCATCACCGCCTCACGCCTCATGCAGCTCCACATTGAGAACGTATCCAAGACCTATCCCAATGGCACGCAGGCCCTGAAGGACGTAACACTGTCGATCGGGCCAGGGATGTATGGCCTGCTCGGCCCCAACGGCGCGGGCAAGTCAACGCTCATGCGATCCATCGCTACGCTCCAGCAGCCCGACACGGGGTCCATCTGGCTCGACGACAACGGCGAAACCATCGACGTGCAGTCCGATCCGGGGGCGATCCGCCGACGGCTCGGGTACCTTCCGCAGTCGTTTGGCCTTTACCCGAAGGCCACCGCCGGGCGCCTCCTGCACTACCTGGCGACGCTGAAAGGGCTGACCGACCGCTCCGAGCGAACGAAGACCGTGGACCTGCTCTTCGAGCGCACCAACCTGTCCGACGCTCGCTCGCAGCGCCTTGGCGGCTTCTCCGGCGGCATGAAGCAGCGGTTCGGCATTGCCGTCGCCCTCCTGAACGACCCACGTCTCATCATCGTCGACGAACCGACCGCGGGTCTCGATCCGGCGGAGCGGACGCGCTTCCTGAATCTGCTCAGCGAACTGGGGGAAGAGAGCATCGTGATCTTATCGACTCACATCGTGAACGACGTGCGAGAGATGTGCACCGAGATGGCCATCATTCGTGAGGGCGCCATTCGATTTGAGGGCTCTCCGCTTACAGCCGTTCAGCACATGGACGGAACGGTGTGGGAGCAGACGATCGAGAAGGACGCGGTCGATGACTATGAGGCGGAGTATGACGTGCTGTCTGCGAAATTCGTGGGCGGTCGTCCCGTGCTGCGTCTCTACGGCGCCGAACCGCCGACCACGACCGCACAGGCGGTGGCCCCGACGCTGGAGGACGTGTACTTCGCCCGCATGCAGGAGCTCGTCTCCGCCGATGCTCTCCGCGGGTCACGGTCGTCCACTGGAGCCGCGCAAGCGTAGCATCTCGACCTGGACTCTGCTCCTCTCCCACTGTCCTTCCTGCCGATGTTCTGGTCCATTACGCGCCACGAAATTGCGTATCGACTGCGCACGCTGTCGACACACGTTTACTTCCTGCTCTTCCTTGGACTCAGCTCCCTGATCGTCAATGCGTCCGCGGGCGCCTTTGGCGAGAGCGTGTCGTTCAGCGGTCCCGGGGGCGAGAGCATTCACGCCAACGCCCCGACCACGATTCTGGCGCTCATCGTCCTATTCACGCTCTTCGGGACGATCATCACGGCCGCGATTTTCGGGCAGGCTATTTACCGGGACTATGAAAGCGGCATCCATCCGCTCACGTTTACGATGCCGGTGTCGAAGTGGCGATTCTTGGGCGGACGGTTTGCGGGCGCGTTCGTCGTCAATCTGTACATTTTCACGGGCGTAGGACTTGGCCTTGCAGCGGGTGAGATCACGCCGTGGCTGGACGCCGACCAGTTCGGCGCCTTTCGCCCGCTTGCGTACCTGCAGCCGTATGCCGTCTTTGTGCTGCCCAATTTGCTGTTTACGGGCGCGATCTTTTTCGGACTGGCCGCGACGACGCGCAAGATGCTTCCCAACTACATGGGCGGCATTCTGCTGTTCGTGGGCTACCTGACGGCGGGCGTGCTGCTGGAGGGAAATCCGGTGCAGGAAGCAACCTGGGCTGCACTACTCGATCCGTTCGGGCTCACGGCCTTCGGTGAGGTAACGCGCTACTGGACCGTTGCCGAGCAGAACGCGCAGCTCGTTCCGATCCGGGACCTGGTCGTGTACAACCGCCTGCTGTGGGTTGGGGTTGGACTTGCGCTGCTGGCCGTCTTGAGCGTCCGCTTCCGGTTCGAGCACGTCTCAGAAGGCGGCGGGTCCAGCAGCAACGAGGCCGACGGCACGACGTCCGGGACAGTAGCTCGCATGCGGCCGAGCGCGCTTCTCACGGCCATCGATCTCCCCGGTGTCCAGCCCAATGTCTCGTGGACCGCCCGACTCGTACAGACCGGGACGCTGGCGCGTCGCGCCTTCCTGACCATCGTGCGCGACGTGTACTTCTACGCCATTGCCCTGGCCGGCGTAATCTACCTCATCGTGGGCGCCAACAACGTGGGATCGCTGAGCGGGACGACCGTCGAGCCGGTCACGCGCATCGTCGCAAACGAGCTTGGGAGCGGACTCTTTTTGTTCGTCGTCATTCTCATTGTGTTCTACGCCGGACGCCTCGTGTGGCGAGAACGAGACCTGAAGGTTCAACCCATCCTGGACACGCTCCCGCTGCCCAGCAGTCTGCTTTTCATCGCTAAGGGAATCGCACTCGTGGGCATGGTCGTGGTGCTCCAGGCCCTCGTCATGGCAACAGGTCTGACGACGCAGGCGGTGCTCGGCTATACACGCTTTGAGATCGGCCTGTACGTGACGGAGCTTTTGGGGCTAGATCTTCTTCGGTTCAGTCTCCTCTGCGTCTTCGCGCTCACGGTCCACACGATCGTGAACCACAAATACATCGGGCACTTCGTGCTCATCCTCTACTTCGTGTCGCTTCCCTTCCTGCCGGAACTCGGGCTGGAGCACCCGCTGGTGCGATACCTGTCGAACGTGGGCACCTCCTACTCCGACATAAACGGCTACGGCGCAGGCCTCACGAGCTTCACGTGGATGGCCCTGCACTGGGGCGGGGTGACGCTGATCATGGCTCTTGGGGCTCGCCTCTTTTGGGTGCGTGGCAACGAGACGACGCTCCGGGCCCGCTGGCAGCAAGCGCGGAGTCGCTTCACGCGCCCGATGCAGACAGCCGTCGCGGGAGCCGTCGTCCTGGTTCTCGGCACCGGCACGGTGGCCTACTACAACCTGAACGTACTGCACGCTTTCCGTACCTCCAACGAGCAGCAGGCTCTCACGGCCGCGTACGAAACGACGTACGGCCACCTCGACGGTGCCCCGCAGCCCCGCATTACGGCCGTGGTGATGGACGTGGATCTTTTCCCCAAACAGCGCGATGCCACCATGGCCGGGCGCTACACGCTGGTCAACAAGACCGGTCGGCCGATCGATTCGCTCTACGTGAACACCGTCGTGGACGATGAGCTTCGGATCGAGGAGATGACGTTCGATCGCGCGGCCACTCCGGTTGTGATCGACGACACCCTCGGATTCCGCACGTATGCGCTGGACGCCTCGCTCCTGCCGCGGGACACGATGGCGCTCCACGTCCGCAAGGTCATTGACACACGCGGCTTCGGGGGGAGCATGGACGCGGTGGTGCAGAATGGCACGTTTCTGAACAGCGGAATGCTGCCCTCCATCGGCTATCAGCCTGGGGCGGAGCTTTCCGGCCGGGGGGCACGCGAGACGCACGACCTGCCGCCCAAGCCCCGAATGCCACCGCGCAGTGACACGTCCGCATGGCACAACTCTTACACGGCCAACGACGCCGACTGGATCGACTTCGAGGCCACTGTGAGCACGTCGGCCGGGCAGGTGCCGCTGGCACCAGGGCGTCTCGATTCAACGTGGACGAGCGGTGGCCGGCGCCACGCGCACTACAGCGCGCGTCCGCCAATGAAAAACTTCTACACGTTCCTGTCGAGCGCCTACGACGAGCAGACGTCCCGATGGCGTCCCGCCGACACGACGGCATCCAGGCCTTCCCCCGTCGAGGTTTCCGTCTATCACCACCCGGCGCACGACTTTAACATCGACCGCATGATGGCCGGCGCCCAGGCGGCACTGACGTACTACACGCAGCACTTCGGCCCGTACCAGAACGATCATCTTCGCATCGCCGAGTTTCCGCGCACCCACGGGCGCTTCGCGCAATCGTTCTTGGGGACCGTGCCCTTCTCCGAAGGCTTTGGGTTTATCCTGCGCTTCGACGAAGAGAGTGACATCGACTTCCCGTTTTACGTGACCGCCCACGAGGTAGCGCATCAGTGGTGGGGGCATCAGGTGACCGGCGCCAACGTGCGTGGCGCCATGATGATCTCGGAGACGCTCTCCCAGTACAGCGCCCTGATGGTCATGAAGGAGCGCTACGGCCCGCGCGCCATGCGCCGGTTCCTGGAGTTCGAGCTCGATAAGTACCTCCGTGGGCGCGGTCAGGAGTCGCGCCGGGAACGGCCGCTTGTCACCACGGCGGGACAACAGTACATCCACTACCGGAAGGGCTCGGTCACGATGTACGCGCTGCAGGATTACATTGGGGAGGCACAGGTCAATCGTGCCCTCCGGCAGTTTGTGCAGGAAGAGGCGTTTACCGGCCCGCCCTACCCGACGACGCATGACCTCATGGCGCACGTTGAGTCCGTGACTCCCGATTCGCTGCGGTACATCCTCGACGACTGGTTCCGCGACATCACACTGCACGAGAATCGCATCACGGAGGCAGTCTACACGCCCACGGAGGACGGACGGTACCGCGTGACGCTCGACGTGACGCCCCAAAAGGTGAAGCTCGACAGCACGGGGACGCCGCGCGACGCACCCATGAACGACTGGATCGACATCGGCGTGTTTGCCAGCGATGCGGACGTCGACGCGCAGAACCAGCGCGTGCTCTATCTGAAGAAGCACCGGCTTCAGGCGGGGGAGCAAACCGTGACGGTGACGGTCGACGCGACGCCGGCGCGGGCGGGCATCGATCCGTACGTCAAGCTGATTGACCGCGACGTGGAGGACAATGTGACACGCGTCTCCCCACAATCCGATGGTGGGCCGAATCCATGACGCGAGGCGTACCGCAGGGTGCCCGGGATGCAGCGAGTGCAGGTTGCAGTGCTGGGAATGACGTCTGACCTTGATCGGCCCGCGCCGTCGGCATCGCCTGCACCTCTCAACACGCATTCGGGCGCACCACGTCGTCCACGTGTCGGATCCGGTCGAGAGCGATCTCACCCGACTGGAGAGAGAACGAACTGGGAGGATCGTTCTCAGAATCGGTCTTGGACCTCGATTGTCCGTGCAGGTCGGCTCTACCCCGAACCTCGGCTCTATAGTATTGGGTAGAGTTTGAGAAGGGCCTCTAGCCCCGAAGGCTTTCGGTGTTTAGCCGGGGGGTACACGGACCCTTCTCATGTTCCGCATCGCGGAGCACTATCAGACTCACTGGGCCATTGATAGCACCATGACTCACGAAATCAAGCGCACGTACCGATACCGCCTGTATCCGAACGAGGCGCAACAAGCAGAGCTCGCCCGTACGTTCGGGTGCAGCAGGTGGGTGTATAACTGGGCGCTTGAGACGAAGACACAGGCGTAGTACCAGGACGAAGAGTCGCTTTCCTTCACCGATCTTAGCAGCCGCCTCACCTCCAAGAAGAAAGAGGAGGAAACCGAGTGGCTTTCCGAGGTCAGTGCGGTGACGCTCCAGCAGAGCCTCCGCAATCTGAATCAGGCGTTTACCAACTTCTTCGAGGGCCGTGCCGAGTATCCTTCTTTCAAGTCGAAGAAGGGCGACCAGACCGCTCGATATGTGGGCACCGCCTTCGACCTTCGAGAAGAAAAGGGGAAACGGGCGCTCCGCCTCTCGAAGATGCCGGGACTCATCAACATCCAATGGAGTCGTGAGCTTCCGTCCGCGCCGAGGAGCTGCACCGTCACGAACAATGCCGCAGGACAGTACCACGTCTGCTTCGTCTGCACCGAGGACGTCGAAACTCTCCCGAGAGTCAACGGAGAGGATGGCGACCTTGAGTTTGTCGGGGTAGACTTGGGGATCGAAAGCCTCGCCGTGCTCTCGACGGGCGAAAAGGTCGGCAATCCGCGTTGGTTCGCAAACGAATACGAGCGCCTTCGCCGCGAACAGCAGAAACGCTCTCGCAAAGAGAAGGGCTCGAATAACTGGGAGCGCCAGCGGAAACGCGTGGCGAAAGTCCACCAGCGCATTCAGGACCGCCGCAAGGACTTCATCGAGAAACTGACCACGCGGCTTGTGAAGAACGTCGACGTGATCGTGGTCGAGAACCTCTCGGTGAAGAACATGCAGAAGAACGGCAGACTGGCTCGCCACATCTCACAAGCGGGATGGAGCCGGATGGTCCGTCGCCTGAGAGACAAATGCGAGTGGTACGGGCGGACACTCGTCGTTGCGGACAAGTGGTTCCCGTCCAGCCAGCGGTGTTTGGGGTGCGGACGCGTCGATGGCAAGAAGCCCTTGGACGTGCGAGACTGGACGTGCAGTGCATGCGGCACCCATCACGACAGAGACATCAACGCAGCAAAGAATCTGAGTAGGGTCGGGCAGACCCGAATTCACGCACCTGGACAGCTGGGTAAGACCGACGCGTTTGAGGTCGTCGGCACCGCTGGATGAATGGTAGAATCCCCCGGCTGTAGCCGGGGGAGAAGTCAAGTCAACCTCGGCATAGGAACGACCAAACCCGGATACATGGTTGTGTTTTCGGAGTTTGGCCGAGGATGGGCGTGAGTCCTATGCCAACCCGTTCAGCATACTCATAGGGTTATGATCCCTGGATCGGGATGGGATTGTCATTCCCACCGAGGGGGGGGTTAGACTACGAGCATGACCATTTACCTTGATACCTGCTCCATTCAGCGCCCGTTCGATGATCACAGACCCGTATCGTTCTGGAAGCAGAGGCCGTTCTGGGCATCATTGACCGGATCGAAACTGGAGAGATTGAGCTCCTCAGCAGTGAGGTGCTGCAGTTAGAAACGGGAGAACCCGAATCCGGTGGGGCGACGCTTTGCTCTAGACGTGCTGGCGCTGGCTTCACGGCACGTTGTGGTACACGATGAGATCGAATCCAAGGCGCATGCGTATGAGAAGGCAGGCTTTCACCCGTACGACGGATTGCATCTGGCGTCTGCTGTGGAAGGAGGGGCCGACGTGTTCTGTACGACCGACGACGCGCTCTACGAGATCGGCCGGACCGTCGACACGGAGGGAACGGAGGTATTGACCCCTGTTGAATTGATTGAGGTGATCGAATCATGAGCCCAAAGACCAAGCCGCTCAGCCAACTTAATGAGGAAGCCCTCCGGTTGCTTACTGAGGAGTTGGGCGTGGCCGATACGGCCCGGTTTCTGCGTCAGTTTACAACGGGGACGGGGGACTATACGGAAGAGCGTCGTGAGTGCTATTCGGACACCTCCCTCGATGAGGTACTGGAGCGGATTAAAGAGCGGCGAGAGAAGTAGGAGCATAGCACATTGGTACAGGTGACAAGGGGCAGGTGCCGGTTTAGGTCGTGGATGGCCAAGCCGGTTCGTCTTCGCGAATCGAGAGTGCCCATACTGCGGGTGGATACTTCGGTAGGCGGAGTCGTTTGGCGAAGCAGATTCTATTCAACGAAGGAGAAGCCCCCTGCAGCTGAGCTTTACGTTATACCGCGCAGACTGCCCTGGTACGCGATGATCTGGCCATGGAGCCTACTGCCGGATAGCAGCGTCAATGAAATGAGGTCGCTTGCCTACGTGATAATACTCGCCATCTCTGCGCTCTGCAGCGTTGAGACGTACGCCCAAATTCCTACCCTTCCCGCCGGTGCAAAGACACACTGGATCGTAGGGCAACCTGAGGAGATCGTCGCATGGGTCGTATTCGATCCTGCCACTGTCAAACGTCGGCTACCGTCCGCCTTGCGTTTTATCACCGTCGGCGAGTTGGCTTCAGCTGGGATTGGGTGGGCGGCGGGGTACCTGTCCGATCACCCAGGTCAGGGGCATTGGGGGATTTCGTTCATTGAGATCGTCCGAATGAAGACCTTTACAATCGATGGGCACTCGCCGGATTGGCCAGAACACGGTGCTGCGGCGCTGTGGTTCGCTAGGGTGGCTTCCTCAGATCCAGACATCGACCTTGGTCCAGGACAACCGTTTCTAGCCCTTGAGTTTTGGATGCCCGATCGTGCCTACGTTGCCGCCATACGGGAGAAGGGACACTACGCCACGTACGGTACGGTGGGACTTAATCAGGACGACGAAGGGAGATGGCGAGGAACCATAGATGGCGATGGCCTGAAGGTTGTCGCTGAGTGCACGCCGACCGGGCCGGTCGCCGGTGGTGCGGGAGCGGCAGGAATGCAGGCCATCTTTCCACCGCGATCGTCGGAAGTGACGAGTATGGTTCGTGTAGCCTTCGCCGGGCATCGCGTCCAAGAATGCGACGAAGGTTCTGTCTGGACGCTCCAAGGAAGCCATCCCGCAGCATCAGGCGTCGTGCTTGAGCCTGCAGCGTTTCAGTATGGGTACGACCTCATCGGAGGCGCGTATGCATGGTGATCCGATTTGCTGGCTACTTCAATTGGTGAGAAGAGCGAACGAGAAAGGGTGGTATACCAACGCGTTCCAGCGGACGAAACGCTGGGCGACGTCTTCGCTCGCGCACTCATCGTCTCGCCCGGCGTTTCGCTGCTGAACTTGGCCGTTGTGCGCCGCGCTACAGGGAGACCCTTCTGCCGTGAACCAAACTTGTCTCAGAACGCGTTGTGCTATGGTGCACGGTATGTGTGAGTCATCGATAGAGGCTCTTGAGGGCCGTTCCGGGACGGCCAAGAGCCTCGTTGGCCACAAAACCAACCATGTAGGCCAGCAGCTTCGCGACCACTCGCCTCATCACGCCCCAGACCGAGCGGGCCCGGGTCTCTTCCATCTGAAACTGGTCGCCGAGGGAAGCGAAGACGCTCTCGATTCGAGCGCGCAAGCCGCGGTGCCAGGCCCGCAGGGCCGCCTCGCCTTTGGAGGCGGCGTCCTTGCTGCGCCGCAGCGCATACCAGAGCGCCCCGCTGTTTTTCCCGAACAGTCTGGCAAGCCAGTCGCCACAGTATCCATTGTCCGCCAACACGGGACGCGCCTCCGAAAGAAACGCGGACTGCTTGGCCTGCCAGGCGGCCTCGACGGCCAGGAGGTGTTCGGCGACGCGCCGCTCTCCAACGTTGGCTGGGCTGAGCACGAAGTCACAGATCGCTCCTGTATTGGACACGAGAAGATGCAGTCGAAACCCAAGGAAGAACTGCCGTTTCGACGGAGAAAACCCGGCTTCTGCGGCCCAGATCGACATTTGTGCGGATTTCCAGCGCGGAGACTCGGCTGTGGTAATCGGGGCGGAGTCCAGGGCGAGCCACATGGCGAGAAGACGCAGTCGGTTCATCAAATGGCGGAGCATCTCGCGTTGGATCCCCATCAGATTTTTGCGTCTTCGGTGATACCGGGAACGGCAGATCAGGTCGGGAAACAGATGGAGATCGTCCTTTTGGACGACCCGGTGAAAGCTCAACTCCGAGTCGTTGCGCAGGAATTCCTGCGACTGGCCTTCCTGCATAATGGACAAGGTGATGATCTCCGGGTCGGTCATGTCCATGCGATCGGCTCCGTTGCGAAACCGGACCCAGTCGGGGGTGACCTCCGGATAGAGATCGTCGATGATGCAGTATAGAATCAGGAACAACTCTTCGGTCGAGGCGGTCGGTTCGGGCATAACAGCAGGAGTGGGGAATCCAGGAGAATGAGTGTAGAGACCCATTCGAGACTGGAAAACCGCTCCTGCTGTTTCTATTTCGCGATCCCACATACTTCCGACATATAGCACAAGCCGTTCT
>Ga0207797_1002295_pt1 | contig 13308 bp, 12 predicted proteins | sample PRCRCaboRojoPR_6_FD_187275 | JGI IMG/M metagenome (GOLD analysis project Ga0207797, IMG submission 187275) | Marine sediment microbial community from Cabo Rojo, Puerto Rico - PR CR 10% Liquid 1 (SPAdes) | ecosystem: Environmental > Aquatic > Marine > Coastal > Sediment | place: Cabo Rojo, Puerto... | reverse complement strand
GATGAGTAAAATCACGGGAGGACTAGCTGCCATGGGGCTCCTGCTCATCATCGGTTACGTGATGAACACCAGCCAGTGGAATACCGTCACGAGCGCACCCCCCGCGGAAACAGTAAATACCATCGGCGAGCTGCTGCTGACCCGCTGGCTCCTGCCGTTTGAAGTCGCTTCCATCCTGCTGCTGGCTGCGCTGGTTGGTGCAGCTATGCTGGCACGCCGAAGCCGGGGCGGGGAGGAAGCATGAATCACCTGGAGGTATATCTTCTGGTTGGCGCGGTATTATTTGTCCTCGGTTTATTCGCGGTTATCACCCGGAAAAACGCCATTGCCGTGCTCATGGGGGTCGAGCTCATTCTGAACGCTGCGAATATCAATTTCGTCGCCTTCTCCCGGTTCAGTTCCACGTCACTGGACGGGCATATCTTCGCCATATTCGTGATTATTATGGCTGCAGCAGAAGCCGCCGTCGCTCTTGCAATCGTACTGAATATATATAACAATCTGAAAACCGTGAATGTTGATGAAGCGTCGTCACTCCGGGGGTAAAGACCGGCAATGATTCTCTACGCATACCTGATACTTCTGCTGCCGTTGCTGGCGTTTGTGGTGCAGATGTTCTTCGGAAAGCGCCTGCCCCGCCAGGGTGATTTTGTCTCCGTTGCCGCCGTTCTGCTCACCCTGGCATTGTCCATGGCGATGATGGGGATGATGTTTCTCCTGTTCGATTCCGGCTTTTCCCTGGAACACCGTATGCCGTGGATTGACATCGGCAATTTCCAGGTCTCGGTGGGTGTTTTCCTGGATAACGTGACCATCATCATGCTCATGGTGGTGGCGGTAATCAGCTCGCTGGTCCATATCTATTCCATTGGCTACATGGAGGGCGATCCGGGTTACTGGCGGTATTTCGGCTACCTTTCGCTCTTTACATTCGCAATGAATGGGGTGGTCCTGGCTTCCAGTTTCTTCACCATTTTCATCTTCTGGGAACTGGTGGGTTTGAGTTCCTATCTCCTGATCGGATTCTGGTATAAAAAAGATTCGGCATCCAATGCCGGCAAGAAAGCCTTTCTCGTGAACCGGATTGGCGATGTGGGGATGCTGATCGGGATCATGCTGGTCTGGTCGGTGATCGGTTCGTTTAATTTCCAGGAGATATTTCAGTCTGCAGAAGCTGGAACGCTGCGGGGATCGACATTGACGATTGCCGGTGTGATGATCTTCTGCGGAGCCATCGGAAAATCGGCGCAGTTTCCGCTGCATGTCTGGCTGCCGGACGCCATGGAAGGTCCCACACCGGTCAGTGCCCTGATCCACGCCGCAACTATGGTGGCGGCAGGCGTCTATATGACCGTTCGGATATTTCCGATGCTCACAGCAGATGCCCAGCTGGTCATTGCCTACGTCGGTGGCTTCACGGCAATGTTTGCCGCCATTATCGCCATTACCCAGAACGATATCAAACGGGTTCTGGCCTATTCTACGGTTTCACAGTTAGGTTACATGATTATGGCACTGGGAGTCGGGCACTATGTCGCCGGCTTCTTCCATCTGGTGACACACGCTTCATTTAAAGCACTGCTCTTCCTGGGATCCGGAAGTGTTATTCACGCCATGCATCATGGTCTGCATAAGGAAGGCGACCACGAAACCGATCCGCAGGACATGCGGAACATGGGAGGATTGCGTCATAAAATGCCGGTGACTTTCGTTACCTTCCTGGTGGCAACACTGGCGATCTCCGGCGTACCGTTCACCAGCGGATTTGTGAGCAAGGACGCGATCCTGGCCGGATCTCTGGCCTACGCCCTCGCCCATCCTTCACACTTTTTGCTGCCGGTGTTCGGCTTCGGAGCGGCCATTTTTACAGCATTCTACATGTTCCGTCAGGTGTTTATGACGTTCTACGGAGAACCGGCACTGCCTGAGGTCCACCGGCATGCGGAAGAATCCCCCCAGGTGATGACTGTTCCCATGGGGATACTTGCGGTTTTGAGTATCTACATTTTCTATGTCTTGCCGTCGCTGAATCCGTTTGGGGCCGAAGGCTGGTTCACCATGCTGGTTACGAAACCCATGACGGTGGCAGGTGCGCATACCGCTGAGGTGGCTGAGCATTTCGCGCATCTGCTGCACAATACGCATCTTCCGGCGATGATCCTCTCGCTGGTGATGGCGTTTACCGGAATTGTCCTTTCCTACCTGTTTTATCTCCGGAAGACCCTGAAAGCCGATCGCTGGGCAGATGCCATTTCGCCCCTGTACCGGTTGAGTTTTAACAAGTTTTACATGGACGAAATTTACAACAACGGTCTCGTCAGGCCGTTTCTCAATGTCTGCCGGGCTATTGCGGTCTTTGATATGGATTGGTACGATAAGGTCATCATCGACGGATTTGCCTATGTTACCCGCGGGATATCCCGGATCAGCAGATGGATTGACGATTACGTTGTCGACGGGTTCCTGGTAAACGGTCTGGGAAGGATTGTCCTTTGGGCGGGTGCGCTCGTCCGGCTGTTTCAGACCGGACGGCTTCAGAACTATCTGCTGATTATGCTGTTTGGTGTGATCTTAATATTCGCCTTTGTGGTGTTTTAACGACAGAGAAGCTTGATTGAGGAGAGGTAGAAACTGATGCAAGGATATTATTTGACACTGGTCACGTTCCTGCCGGTTCTGGGAATGCTGGCCATTCTGTTTGTACCCAAAGAGAAAGCCGAGGTGGCGAAGGTCATTGCCGGTGTCGCCACAGGTTTGCAGCTCTGGGTCGCTGTTATGATTCTGGCAGGATTCGACCGCGGGGCTTCGGGCATGCAGTTTATCGAGCAGTATGAATGGATCAAAACCTTTAATATCGAGTATTTCATGGGCATTGACGGCCTCTCCATGCCCATGGTGCTGCTCACAGCGTTGCTGAGTTTCATCGGCGTTTTTGCCTCATGGAATATCAAGAAATCCGTCAAAGGCTATTTTGCGCTCTTCCTCCTGCTGGACACCGGGATGATGGGCGTCTTTGTTTCGCTGGATTTCTTTCTGTTCTATATCTTTTGGGAGGTAATGCTGCTCCCCATGTACTTCCTCATCGGGATGTGGGGCGGTCCCCAGCGGGAATACGCGGCGATCAAGTTTTTCCTCTATACCTTCGCCGGGAGCATTCTCATGCTGCTGGCCATGCTGGGGCTCTATTTCAGTCAGGATCCGCATACCTTTAACATGCTGGAACTGATGAATTCCACCTACGGCAGGACCTTCCAGATTGTGGTCTTCCTGGCGTTGTTTATCGCGTTTGCTATCAAGGTACCCATTTTCCCGTTCCACACCTGGCTACCGCTGGCACACGTGGAGGCTCCCACCGCCATCAGTGTGATCCTGGCCGGTGTGCTCCTGAAGATGGGGACGTACGGCCTGTTGCGGATTTCATTTCCCATTCTGCCGGAAGGGACGGTCTGGTTTGCCCTGCCAATGGCCATCCTGGGGGTGATTAACATCATCTACGGGGCCATGTGCGCCATGGCGCAGACGGATCTGAAGCGCCTGGTGGCATACTCATCCATTAATCATATGGGAATCGTGCTCCTGGGAATGGCGGCCATGACCAAAGCCGGGATGAGCGGTGCCATTTTCCAGATGTTCAATCACGGGACAGTCACCGCCATGCTCTTCCTGAGCGTCGGGGTCATTTACGATCGTGCCCACCACCGAAATATTGACGGATTTGGCGGACTGGCATCAAAAATGCCCATCTACTCCGGTGTGGTGGCGGTGGCATTTTTTGCAGGTTTGGGATTGCCGGGACTCTCCAGTTTTATCAGCGAGGCTATGTCCTTCATCGGCGCATTCCCGGTGTACACCACACTCACAATTATCGCAACGATCGGCATTGTCCTTAACGCCGGCTACTTCCTCTGGGCATTCCAGAGAATCTTCTTCGGAGAGCTCAATGAAAAGTATGCCGATATCGCAGAGATTAACGGTCGCGAGCTTTTCACGCTGGTGCCCCTGGCGGTCATCGTCATTTTCCTGGGAATCTATCCCATGCCGATACTCGGATTATTTACCAACACGGTCAATTCCCTGCTGGAAGTGCTGCAGTTCGGTGGCGGAATGGCAATGTTCTAACGGAAACGGGCTGACGACTTATACCTATGGATATCCAGAGCAATATCGAAAGTCTGAGTTATTTCATCCCGGAATTAATACTGGCAGGATTCATCCTGGCGGTGGTGATTGCGGACCTGATCTTCCGGAAGCGGAATTCATATAAGACCGGATACCTTGCCTTCCTGGGAACTGCGGCAGTACTAATTGCAGTGCTGGTCTCTCCCTCTGGTCCCCGGGGCCTTTTCTTTGAAACCATTGCCCTCGATCCTTTCGCTGTGTTTTTCAAGGTGATTATCCTGATTGCCACTCTGTTTGTCATCGGAATTACATTCCAGACCAAAGAGCTGCACGGGAACAGGTTCGGGGAATATTACGGACTGATCCTGACCATGGTACTTGGGATGTTCCTGCTGGCTAGTGCCGTGGACCTGTTGATGATTTATCTGGCACTGGAGCTGGTTAGTGTCCCATCGTATATCCTGTCCGGATACCTCAAGTATCGCCGCCGATCGAATGAAGCCTCGCTGAAATATGTGATATACGGGGGAGTGTCCTCCGGTCTGATGCTGTATGGGTTTTCGATCCTGTTCGGTCTGACTGGTGCCACCAATATCGCCGAGGTCCACCAGGCATTAATGGGAATGAGCGGCCATGACCTGACCCTGACCATGGCAATTATCCTGATTCTCGGTGGATTCGGATATAAAATTGCCAGTGTGCCGTTTCATTTCTGGTCACCGGATGTGTACGAAGGAGCTCCCACGCCGATCACCGCATATCTCTCGGTTGCGCCGAAGGCTGCCGGCTTCGCTGTGCTGATGCGGTTCTTTAATGTTACCCTTGTTGGTGATACCTCGCCAAATATGAGTGAGTGGTTTGTGCTCTCCTCCCTGCCCTGGCCGGAAATCCTCGCTGCCATTTCCGCCATGAGTATGTTTCTGGGGAACCTGGTGGCGATCAAACAGGACAACGTGAAACGGATGCTTGCATACTCCAGCATTGCCCACGCCGGCTATATCCTTATGGGAGCAGTCGTCCTGAATCAGCAGGGTCTTTTTGCCATGATGTACTATCTTGTGGTCTATCTGTTTATGAATCTGGGCGCATTTCTTGTGGTCATTATGATTTCCAACACCTATGGTACGGAGAATATTGAGGACTACCGGGGCTTGGGGTACCGTATTCCTTACATTGGTGTGGTTATGGCGATTTTCATGTTCGCACTGACCGGACTGCCCCCAACTGCCGGATTCATCGGGAAGTTTTATCTGTTCAGCGCGCTAATTGACGGAGGAAGTCAATACTACTGGCTGGCTGTTGTCGGAATTGTAAATTCCGTGATCTCCTTCTATTATTACGCCCGGGTAGTGAAGAACATGTTCCTGGTGGATGCTCCCGAATCCCTGGAGACCAGGCATTCCCACCCATGGATGACCACACTGCTCACTCTGCTCATGATTCCCACTCTCGTGTTGGGTGTCTACTGGGAATCGGTGGCGGAATTTGCGCTGAACTCCCTCCGTTTTCTGTACTAATCACTTCCGCGACATTCACTTACAATCATCTTTTCGCAAACCATTGGAGGAGCTGTCATGACGTCTCCGGAATCGAAGCCGGTCTCAGTTTCACAAACGGAATCTGTGGAGCTGGTCCTTCCGAACGATACCAATCAACTGGGGAACATTCTGGGAGGCCGGGTGATGCATCTGATCGACATCACCGCTTCAATTGCCGCCACCAGGCACGCGCGAATACAGGTGGTTACTGCGCATATGGATGATCTCAGTTTCCATCATCCGATCAAACTGGGGCACTTCATTATTCTGAAGGCGTCAGTGAACTATGCCGGTACCACTTCAATGGAGGTGGGAGTGAAGGTGCTTTCGGAAGATCCGAAAACGGGTGAACAGCTGCACACCAGTTCTGCGTATCTGACGTTTGTGGCGGTGGATGAGGAGGGAAAGCCGACACAAATCCCCGCGATTGAACCGGAGACCGGGGAGGATAAACGGCGCTACCGCGAGGCAAAGGACCGGAAGGAGCAGCGTATGCGCCGATGAGAAAATCATTGAATTCATTTACGGGTATCTCTATCTTGACCGGAATATTTGAGAATAGCGGAATGCCCGCGCGATGTGCGGCGGCATGATTGATGGCTGACGGCACAATGTGGTTTTGTTTATGTGTTGATGGAATTTGTAAATGAACTTTTAAGTGTGATTGGTGGATGACATGAGAAAACTGATATTACCTGTGGCGATGGTGCTTGTGGTGCTGGCCGGTATGAGTGTTACTGCCCCTGGAGATTTGGTGGCTTTTCCCCAGGAGGGGCACGCGGATACTGCAATGGTTCAGCACGAAACCGGTCACGAGGGAGCCGGGCAGGCAGAAGGACATGGTGAAGGGCACGGGGCGGCGACGCACGGACCTGAAATCGGCAGTCAACTTCCCCTCTGGAGCGTAATCCCATTCGTCGGGATTTTACTCTCTATTGCAATCTTTCCCCTGGTGGCCCCGCACTGGTGGCATGAACACTTCCCGAAGGTTTCAGCCGCCTGGGCCATAATCTTTGCGGTCCCTTTTCTCTTTGCTTACGGTGATGTGGCATTTTACGAGATTGTGCATATCTACCTGATAGACTATTTCCCATTTATTATTCTATTGTGGGGGCTTTTCACTGCTTCCGGCGGAATTTTCGTCCAGGGCAGTCTGCGGGGCACCCCGGCAATGAACACAGGGCTGATCGGTATCGGGGCCCTCTTCGCTTCCTGGATCGGTACCACCGGCGCAGCCATGGTAATGATCCGGCCGCTGCTTCGCTCGAATCAGGAGCGGAAACATAAGGTGCATACCGTGGTCTTTTTCATCTTCCTGGTGGCGAATATTGGCGGGTCATTGACACCACTTGGTGATCCCCCCCTCTTCATGGGGTTTCTCCATAATGTGCCCTTCTTCTGGACAACTACCAACATGTTTCTCCCATTCCTTTTTACCGCAGGGATCATCCTGGCGATATATTTTGTATTTGACACCATCATGTATAGACGCGAAGGGGTGGAGCTGGCCGAGATCGCTGAGGAGGATAAGGAACCAGTACGGATTCTCGGCTGGCATAATTTCTTCTTCCTGGCCGGTGTGATGGGCGCAGTGCTCATGAGCGGTCTCTGGAAACCGGGTGATGTGAATATCCTCGGTGTCCATGTGGGGATCCAAAGCCTGACCCGGGATGCCATTATTATACTGATGGGGCTGCTATCGCTCTGGTCCACGCGACAGGAGGTCTATGAGAAGAACGAATTCGGATGGTTTCCTATCAAGGAAGTGGCGTACCTCTTTGCCGGTATTTTTATGACCATCATTCCGGCTCTGGCCATTCTCCGGGCCGGGACTGCAGGGGCCTTCGGGGCCATGATCGCTGCTATGGAGACTCCGGTCCACTATTTCTGGATCACCGGAACGCTCTCCGGTTTTCTGGATAACGCCCCCACCTATCTGACGTTCTTTAATATGGCGCTGGGGAACTTCTACGCCGGCATGCCGGAAGCGCCGGCGGTGGCGAAACTCATTGCCGAGCATAATATCTATCTGCTTGCTATCTCTACCGGAGCGGTCTTTTTCGGGGCCCTGACTTATATTGGCAATGCACCGAATTTCATGGTGAAATCGATTGCGGAAGAACAGGGAATCGACATGCCCAGTTTCTTCGGGTATATGATCAAGTACTCGATTCCGATTCTGCTGATAGTTTTCGTGCTGGTGACACTGGTCTTTTTAACATAAATCAGGATGAGTAGAATTATGGAACGCGTTGAAATCGTTATACAGGGAGATGAGGAGAAAATCTACGGGTTCGTGACGGGATTTGCAGCCGGACGGGATATGGCGGACCAGATCATCCCATGCCAGGATTACAATATCAGCACCGAGCATCATCCGGAAGGGATTTCCAGATATCTGGGTATCGGCGGGAAGTATACAAATTTCATCATTCCGAAGAGCCTCCGGCAGCCACTGGAAGAAGCCCTGCAGGGATATGGGAGTGATCTCGGGCTGGAAGTTGAAGAGGTACGGGATATCAGCGGGCTCTCTTTTTCGTTTTCCGGGAAGATCTACTCAGAAGGTATTGCGGAACAGGTGAAAACCGTTCTGGAAAACAGGGTGGAGAAAATTGAACTCTCAGATTATGAGCCTCAGGAAATCAAACATAAAGAAGCGGAAGGCCATGAGTTATATGCGCCGGAACACAATTATGAATACCGGGTGAGTGCGAAGGTGAGCGGGCCCTTTACTGAGGTTCTTGCGTTTTACCGGCAGCTGGAACAGTTCGATCAGATCCATCTGAAAAAAATGCGGTGTCAAATTTCCTGATATCCGGGGTGTACCTGGATATTACCTGTGATTGCCGAAGGGAGCAGATACCTCAGATCGAAAAAACCCCGGAACAACTTCTTACTACCGGGATAAACAAGTGTTATATCATGTGAAACCGATGACGGCTAACAATATTGGCTTAAGAAAAGTGAGGACTTGCGTATGGGCATGGTCGCCACTGATATAGATGAGCTGTACAAACAGATGCGGGACAAGCTGCGAAATGTTGTACCGCCTGATGAGCTTCGGTATAAGGCGGAACTGGCGTTCGAAATCAACCAGTTAAAAGAGGAACGCGATGCCGTTATTCTCGGGCATAATTACATGGAGCCGGCGTTGTTCCACTCCGTACCGGATATTACCGGTGACTCACTTGGTCTCAGCCGGGAAGCGGCGAATACCGACAAGGATACTATTGTGTTTTGTGGAGTGGAGTTCATGGCGGAAACCGCAAAAATACTGAACCCTGACAAAACGGTTCTGATCCCCTCGCAAAAAGCCGGGTGTTCTCTTGCCGAAAGTATAACCGCAGAAGATATCCGTCATTTGAAGGAGAAGTATCCCGGGGTACCGGTGGTAACCTATGTGAACACGTATGCTGATGTCAAGGCGGAAAGTGATGTCTGCTGTACATCAAGCAATGCCATCGATGTTGTGGAATCTCTGGACAGCGACCAGGTGATTTTTCTTCCGGATGAGTATCTGGCAGGGAATGTGGCCAGAGAAACCGGAAAGTCCATCATCTTTCCGACAAAGACTCCGAAGCCTGCGTCCGGGAATGGAAACGGTCACGACATGGAGTATGATCTCATCGGCTGGCATGGACGGTGTGAAGTCCATGAACAATTCACGGTGGAGGATATTGAAAATATCCGCAGGCAGTTTCCGGAGGTGGCAGTGCTGGCGCACCCCGAATGCAGCACTGAAGTGGTGGAAGCCTCGGATTTTTCTGGGAGTACATCGGCGATGATCAATTACGTGCAAGACATCGAGGCTGAACGGTATTTGCTGTTAACCGAATGCAGTATGGGTGATAATATTGCCGCTGAGAACCCTTCAAAAGAGATGGTGCGTCTCTGCAGTGTGCGCTGCCCGCATATGAACGAGATCACCCTCGAAATGACCAGAGATGCGCTGCGCTATACCCAGTACCAGGTGACCGTTCCTGAAGAAATCCGTGTCCGGGCAAAGCGCGCCGTGGACCGGATGCTGGAGATCGGCTAACCCGGGAATAATCGGCTACATCCCCCGCGGGTTCGGCCGGAATTCAATCAGAATTTCCCACCAACAACATTGGCATGTCTCTGGCTGTCCACTCTTTACAATCCTGTACGGCATCATCTGAGGATGGTTGTGAACGGTTCTAACCCTTGACATTCGTTCGGGTGCCGTCTATATTTCGTGTTATTTTTCAGAGAGAACCATATGAATTGCTTTCAACCGCGGTAATCTCAGGCTGATAAAGCAAATCATTCAAAGCCACTCCGCCTAGAAAGGCCAGTTATGGATTGGCAACCGAGCATAGATTTGATTCGGAATGCAGAGAGTTTTGTCCTCACTACTCATGTCAGTGCCGATGGTGATGGGATAGGAAGTGAAATGGCACTGTATCATTTCCTGCGGGAGCAGGGAAAAAAAGTCTGGATCATAAATCCCTCACAGGTTCCACGGGAGTACCAATTTCTGGATCCGGGGGGGATTATTGAATATTACCGTCCGGTCAAGCACTTCAGCATCATTAGGGAAGCTGATGTTTTTGTGATCGTGGATATCGGAGATTACTCCCGTCTCAAAGGGGTGGGTGAGTCTATCAACCAGAGTACGGGAAAGACCCTTTGTATTGATCATCATCCCCAGATTGATTACGATTTTGATTATTCGTTGATTGACGGTGAGGCGGCAGCGGCCGGGATGATTGTCTATACGCTGATTCAGAAGATGGATGACGATGCAATCAACTACCGGATCGCGGAGGGGCTTTACTGTGCGCTCATGACCGATACCGGATCCTTCCGGTTCAGCAATACCACTCCGTATGCCCATCAGATAGCGAAGGAGTTGTTAGAATATGGTGTGCAGCCGTATGAGGTATACCGGAATGTCTACGAGTCCTATTCTGTGGAGCGAATGAAGCTGTTGGGCAAGATTATAGAGAATCTGCGATTCTCCGGTGACAGGCGCATCGCCTATTTTCCCGTGACCAAAAAGATGCAGCGCGAGGTGGGGGCGACTTCGGAGGACATCGAGGGATTTTCTGATTTCATCCGGAGTATCGGTGATATCGAGGTGGCAGTGATGTTTCACGAAATCTCACCTAAGCAGACCCGAATCAATTTCAGAAGTAAGGGCCGTGTGGTGATTAATCAGGTGGCCAAAAAGTTTAATGGCGGAGGTCATGAGTTTGCAGCTGGTGCCATGATGGAAAAATCCTGGGAAGAAGCCATGCCGGAAGTGATCGCTGAGGTAGAGAAAGCCATTGCGGAGTACCAATCATCTCAAACTATACAAGAAGTGAAACGAGCGTTGACATGAGTATCAAACCGGATCACTGGATCGAAAAGATGGCCCTGGAACACGGGATGATCGAACCGTTTAGCAGGGAAAACGTCCGGGACGGCGTGATATCTTACGGCATATCTTCCTACGGATATGACCTCCGGGTTGCCGATGAGTACAAGATCTTCACAAACGTGAATAATTCTCTTGTCGATCCGAAGAATTTTGATCCGCAATCGTTCATCGATTTTACCGGGGATGTCTGTATCGTGCCGCCGAACAGTTTCGCGCTGGCCCGGAGTGTGGAATATTTCCGGATTCCCCGGAATATCCTGACTGTCTGTCTCGGGAAATCCACCTACGCCAGATGCGGCATTATTGTAAATGTAACCCCGTTTGAACCTGAGTGGGAGGGGCACGTCACGCTGGAAATTTCCAATACCACTCCGCTGCCTGCAAAGATTTACTCCAATGAAGGGATCTCCCAGGTCATTTTCTTTGAAGCGGACGAGGAATGTCGCACCTCATACCGGGATAAAAAGGGGAAATATCAGAGACAGCGCGGCATTACTCCCGCATCAGTTGAGTAGCAGAGATCCACGGTATTTTCCTTATTTTCCGGGACGATGACTTTGCCCTGTCATTCCTGATATTATCGGGATAAGTCTGCACTTGAAACCACAGCGAGATTGGCCTATCTTGTTTTATTAATACGGGGAGAGGTACCTGATGAACATACGAGTTGCGCACCATGCGGGATTCTGTTTCGGTGTGCGGAATGCAGTTGACCAGGCGAGATCGGCGGCAGCCGAGTACGGAACGGTCTATATGCTTGGTGATATTGTTCATAATGAAAGCGTTGTCCGGGAGCTGGCGGATGCCGGAGTCAAGGTTGTGGAGTCCCTGGATGACGTTGGTGACGGTCCGGTACTTTTCCGTGCACATGGTACACCGGTAGATCTCTGGAATGAAGCCCGCAGCAGAGGAATTCAGGTAATAGATGCAACCTGTCCGCTGGTGCACAGGATTCACAGGGAAGTGCGTGAACTGGCGGAAGAAGGTCGAAAGATATTTATCATTGGAGATAAAGGTCATGATGAAGTAGTCGGTATTGAAAGTCAGGTTCAGGATGCGATCGTCCTGTCTGACCCGGAGGAAACCCGGGAATTACGGAAATGGAAACGGGGGGGTGTGGTTTCTCAGTCGACCCAGACCATCGGGATGTTTCGGGAGATAGTCGGGATACTCCTTGAGAAGGTACAGGATCTTCGGGTGATGAATACGATCTGCCAGCCGACCAGGGAACATCAGGATGAATTGCGGGAATTAGCCGAAACAAACGATGTGATGATCATAATCGGTTCTTTTACCAGTGCAAATACGAAACGGATGGCCGGAATTGCTTCAGAGCTAAATCCCCGGACCTATCAGGTGGAACATGCCGAACAGCTGGATCGGAAATGGTTCCGGGAAGGGGACAGGGTCGGGGTACACGCCGGTGCTTCAACTCCGGATCGGTTAATTCAATCTGTTGTTGAAAAATTGCGGTCATTCAGTACTAAAACACAATCCATGGAAGTATAAGAGGAGCATCAGTTATGGAGAAGGGATCTTTTGAAGTGAAGCTGGGGTTGGCGGAAATGTTGAAGGGTGGTGTGATTATGGATGTGACCACCGCTGACCAGGCGCGAATAGCCGAGGATGCCGGAGCCGCCGCTGTAATGGCATTGGAGCGGATTCCGGCCGATATTCGTGAGCACGGCGGGATTGCCCGGATGTCGGATCCGAAACTGATAAAAGAGATCCAGGAAGCGGTTTCCATTCCGGTGATGGCCAAGTGCCGGATCGGGCATTTTGTGGAAGCACAGATTCTGGAGGCACTGGAAGTGGACTACATCGATGAGAGTGAAGTGCTCACACCGGCCGATGAGGCCAATCACATTGACAAGTATGGATTTACCGTCCCGTTTGTCTGCGGATGCCGGAACCTCGGGGAAGCCCTGCGGCGCATTGGAGAGGGTGCAGCGTTAATTCGTACGAAAGGGGAAGCGGGGACCGGAAATATCGTTGAAGCAGTGCGGCATATGCGGTCGGTCCAGAGTGAAATCCGCCGGCTGTCAACGCTCCGGGGCGATCAACTCATGGCTGCTGCGAAAGATCTCCAGGCCCCCGTTGACCTTGTACGCCGGGTTTCTGAAGAGGGCAGTCTTCCTGTGCCGAATTTTGCAGCGGGTGGTGTGGCGACTCCCGCTGACGCGGCACTGATGATGCAGCTCGGGGCGGAAAGCGTATTTGTCGGTTCGGGGATCTTTAAATCCGATGATCCTGAACGGCGCGCGA
>Ga0207797_1002294_pt1 | contig 13308 bp, 11 predicted proteins | sample PRCRCaboRojoPR_6_FD_187275 | JGI IMG/M metagenome (GOLD analysis project Ga0207797, IMG submission 187275) | Marine sediment microbial community from Cabo Rojo, Puerto Rico - PR CR 10% Liquid 1 (SPAdes) | ecosystem: Environmental > Aquatic > Marine > Coastal > Sediment | place: Cabo Rojo, Puerto... | reverse complement strand
CGTCACACTCCGAACGAGCGTACGCGAGCGCCGCCTCCGGGAGATTCAGGTCGTAACAGACGAGCATTCCGAGCGTTCCGACCGGCGTCTCGGCCGTCACCGGTCCCTCGCCGGCCGCGAACACCTCCGACTCCTCGCCCCAGAGATACTGCTTGCGGTAGGTCGCTCGCACGCCGTCCCCGTCGACGAGCACGAGGTCGTTGTAGAGGGTCGAACCCTCGCGCTCGGGCGCTCCCACGACGAGATGGAGGTCGTGTCGGTCGGCGATTCCCACCGCCCGGTCGGTCAGCGCACCCGGCACGGAGTCTGCCAGTTCCGCCGCCGCGTCCAGGTCGTACCCCGTCACGCACAGCTCCGGAAAGACAGCGAGTTCGACACCGTCGTCGAGGCCGGCCGCGAGTTCCTCGATCCGGTCGTAGTTCGCCTCCGGTGCACCCACCTCCGGTTCGAACTGGCAGGCCGCGATCGACCCGGACGGCGCCGGCGTCTCGGTCGCGTGCTCGTTCATCGTCGAAACCACGAACCCCCTCGTGGATTAGAGTTCGCGTCCACATGTGTCGCGTTTATAAAAGGCGCACATATCGGTCTGGACCGTTATTCGGTGGTAGCCACACGTCGTACACGATGAGTACGGAGCACGCACGCGGCCGGCCGGAGACGCTGGCCGACGACCTCGACGGCGAGGTCGACTTCGGCGAGCAGGCGCGGACGCTGTACGCGACGGACGCCAGCGTCTACGAGGTCGAACCGGCGGGGGTCGTCTTTCCGGCGACCTGCGAGGACGTTCGAGACGTCGTCGCCTACGCCAGAGAGCGGGGGACGAGCCTCACCGCCCGCGGTGCCGGGAGCAGTCTCACCGGGAACGCGGTCGGCGAGGGAATCGTCGTGGACTTCGAGCGCCACCTCGACTCGATCGTCGACGTCGACCCGGCGGCCGGAACGGCCACGGTCCAGCCCGGCGTCGTGCTGGACGACCTCAACGACCACCTCGCGCAGTACGACCTCTACTTCCCGCCGGACCCGAGCACGTCGAGCACCTGTACTATCGGCGGTATGGTCGCCAACGACGCCGCCGGGGCCCACTCGGTGCGCCACGGGACGACCCGCGACAACGTCCGGCGCGTGGAGTGTGTGCTCGCCGACGGGAGCGTCGACTCCTTCGAGCGCGTCGAGGGAGTCGCTCTCGACCGGGCGTGCGACCGGGACGACCGCGCGGGCGAGATATACCGGACGGTTCGCGACGTGGGGATCTCCCTCGACGCGGAGATAGACGCCCGCTACCCGGACGTCGAGCGCAACTCCAGCGGCTACGACCTGGACGGATGCGTCGCCGGCGACGGGTCGTGGATCGACCTGTCGCGACTCGTGATCGGGAGCGAGGGCACCCTCGCCCTCGTCACCGAGGTGACGCTCGACCTGACCGAACGACCCGAGACCCGGGCCGCCGCGCTCGTCTGCTACGAGGACGTCGTCGCCGCCGCGGACGCGGTCGCGCCGGCGCTGGGGGCCGATCCGAGCGCGGTCGAACTGATCGACGACGACGTACTCGGCTACGCACGCGACGCGTGGGGTATCGACCTCGTCCCGGCGGACGCCGGTGCCGCACTCCTGATAGAGGTCGAGACGACCCCGCGCGACCAGCGCCGCGACCTCGACGCCGCCGTCGAGGCGGCGACCACGGAGGCGACCGTCGCGGTCGAGCGAGCGCCCGACGACGACACACAGGAGACCCTCTGGAAGATTCGAAAGGCGTCGAACCCGCTGTTGAACCGGCGGCCGGGCGACCGGGAGGCGCTCTCGTTCATCGAGGACGCGGCCGTCCCGCCGGAGCGTCTACCCGAGTATCTCACCCGCGTCGGCGAGATTCTGGACCGACACGAGCTGGACGCGAGCGTCTTCGGACACGCGGGACAGGGCGTGCTCCACATCAAACCGTTTCTCGACCTCTCGACCGAGCGCGACCGACGACGGCTGCGTTCGGTCTCCGAGGCGGTCCACGAACTCGTCGTCGAACTGGGCGGGTGCGTGAGCGGCGAGCACGGCGACGGTCGCCTCCGGTCCGAACATCTCCCCGAGATGTACGGCGAGGCGGTCTACGAGGCGTTCGTCCGGGTCAAGCGGGCGTTCGACCCCGACGACGTGTTCAACCCCGCGAAGGTCGTCCCGGCCAGCGACGGCCGACTCGCCGGCCTCGACGAGGACCTCCGGTCCGACGGCTACGACCCCGAGTCGGTGGAGACGGCGCTCGACTTCTCCGCGGAGGGCGGGTTCGCGTCGCTAGTCGAGCAGTGCAACGGGTGCTCGAAGTGCCGGACGACGGAGGGCGGCGTGATGTGTCCCTCCTACCGCGGCGCGGAGACCGAAGTGACGAGCACGCGCGGCCGCGCCAATATGCTGCGCGCCGCCATCGACGGCGACCTCGGCGATGACGCCCTTACCAGCGACGCCTTCCAGGAGGCCGTCCTCGACCGGTGTCTCTCCTGCAAGGCGTGCAAGACGGAGTGTCCGACGGGCGTCGACGTGGCGAAGCTTCGGACCGAGGCGAAACATCAGAAACACAAGGAGGAGGGCGTGCCCCTCCGGGCCAGACTGTTCGGCAACGTCAGGACGCTCAACCGGGTCGGGAGCGCGCTCGCGCCGGTCGCGAACCGGCTCAAGGAGGTCGCCGCCGGTCGCGTACTCGCCGAGAAACTCCTCGGCATCGACCGCCGCCGGACGCTCCCCGAATTCGCCGACCGGTCGTTTCCGGAGTGGTTCGCCGAGCGGACGCCGTCCACGACGGCCGGCCAGCGGGGGACCGTCGCGCTCTACCCCGACTGCTACATGGCCTACAACCATCCCGAGGTCGGCCGGGCCGTCGTCGAAGTGCTAGAGGCCTGTGGCTACCGGGTCGAACTCCCGGAGGTGTCGTGCTGTGGTCGGCCGGCGCTCTCGCAGGGACTGGTCGAGACCGCCCGCGAGAACGCGACCGAGAACGTGGCGACGCTCCGCCCATACGTCGACCGCGACGTGCCCGTCCTCGGGGTCGAACCGTCCTGTGTCAGCGCGCTCGCCGAGTACGACGACCTCGTCGACGACCCCGCGGACGTTCCCGACGCCGCCGCCACCGTCGCCGAGTTCCTCTACGAGGAGGTCGTCGCCGGCGACCTCGAACTCGACGTCGACGCCGGCGGCGAGTCCGTGGCGCTGCACGGGCACTGTCACTCGAAAGCCGAAGGTCGGGACCACGCCCCGGTCGCGCTCCTCCGACAGGCGGGCTTCGAGGTCGAGCGGGTCGACGCGACCTGCTGTGGGATGGCGGGCGCGTTCGGCTACGAGACCGAACACTACGACCTCTCGATGGAACTGGGCGCGGAACTGACGTCGAAACTGAGCGCGACCGAGGCCGAACGGGTCGTGACCACCGGCGCGTCCTGTCGGCAACAGTTACGGGACCACGACGTCGAAACCGTACACCCGATGACACTGATCGCGGAACTACTCACGGAGGGAGACCGATGACGGGGCCGCTTCTCGAAGGCGCTGTCGACGTCCACGTCCACACCGCGCCCGACCTCGTCGAGCGCTACGAGACCGATCTGGCGCTCGCGCGCGACGCGCTCGACGCGGGGATGGCCGGCATCGTCGTCAAGAGTCACGTCGTGCCGACCGTCGGTCGCGTCGACCTCATAAACGAGGCGGTCGGTGCCGAAATACTGCACGGCGGCATCGCGCTCAACGGGAGCGTCGGCGGGGTAAATCCCGACGCAGTCCGGACCGCACTCGAACTCGGCGCGTCCATCGTCTGGCTCCCGACGGCGTGGAGCGCGAACCACGCCCGACAGGCGCGCGCCGCTGGCGTCGAGTCGTTCGTCGGACAGCCGGTTCCCGGCCCGGACGAGCAGATAGACGTCGTCGAGGACGGCGAACTCACTCCCGACGCCCGGCGGGTGGTCGAACTCGTCGGCGAGTACGACGCCGTCCTCGGGACCGGACATCTCGCCCCCGAGGCGACGGAGCTCGTGGTCCGGGCCTGCGCGGATCTGGGCACGCGGTGTCTCGTCAACCATCCGTTCTTCCGCGTCGTCGACCTCCCCATCGAGACGCAGGCCGAACTCGCGGACCACGGAGCGGTGATGGAGTACTGCGCGTACGCGGTCCGGAGCACTGACGGCCACAGCGTCGACCGGATCGCCGAGGCCGTCGAGCGCGTCGGTCCCGAGAACTGCCTGCTGGCGACCGACTTCGGACAGGCGGAGAATCCGCCGGTCCCCGGGCTCGAATCCTACGCACGGCGACTTGAAGACGCCGGCCTCTCGAGGGGGACGGTCCGCCGCCTCCTGCGCGACACGCCGACCGAACTGCTCGGCTGGTGAGGCCGCCGCCCTTGAAAGGTCCGACATGTAGCAACGAATCCTCATGCCCCCGTTCGTCCAAGCACGGGACGCAATGGCAGACTATCCGGTCGTCAACGCCCACCACCACATCGGCAACGAGAACGCAGATCAGGACCGCGTCTTCGAGTGGTCCGAGAGTGTCGCACAGATCATCGACGCGATGGACGAGAATCAGGTCGACGCCAGCATGCTGATGCCTCTCGGCGGTGAGAACGACCGCGGCGTCACCGAGGTTCACGACCAGATCTACGAGGCCACGCAGGCCTACCCCGGTCGCCTCTTCGGCATCGCCGCCCCGAACCCGCATCTCGGCACCGAGTTCGTCCACGAAGAGATGACGCGCGCGGCCCAGGAACTCGACTTCAAGTACGCGAAGCTCCACACCCTCGCGTGGGGCGTCGACCCGACCTCCGACATCGCGTACGACTTCTACGACGCCGCCGTCGAGAACGACCTGCCCGTGATGGTCCACACCGGCCCCCACGGGATGCCCTTCAGCATCCCCGGCATGCTCATGCCCGTCGCCGAGGACTACCCCGACCTGCCCATCGTCATGGCACACATGGGCGGCGCGTACACGCTCACGCAGGAGGCCATCCTGATGGCCGAGCGCTACGACAACATCTACCTCGACACGACGCTGGCGCTCAACATGTACATCCGGCGCGCGATGGAGGACGTCGGCGCAGACCGCCTGCTGATGGCGGCCGAGCACTCCACCAACATCCCGGTGGCGCTCGAGAAGATCAACTGCATCGGCGCGTCCGAAGAGCAGAAAGCGAAGATCCTCGGCGGGAACGCCATCGAACTCTACGACCTCGACGTCGCGAAGCAGGACTGGGACGCGAAGGCCGCGACCGCGGACGACTGAGCGCCGGACCGGTCGCCACGCCGGCGGGTCGCCCCGTGCGGATCCACGGCCTCTCGGTCCGCAGACCCGTCGTTCGGCGTGCCCTCCCGTTCGCGACCTGACAGCCGACGAATCCAACATCTTTTGACGCGGGAGGGGGTCACCTCTCGTATGTTAACCGCGAAGGTTTGCGTACAGTACGAGGGAGACTGGACCGCGGAGCTCTCTCAATACGACGTTTTCGCGGAGTTTCTCGCCTCGACTTTCCGCGACCGCCGGTACATCGGCATCATGGCGATCGAGGTGGACGACCTCGACGCAGTGATAGACGTGATCGAAAATCACACCATGATCGACTCCGTGGAGGTCCTCGAACGGTACGAGTCCGACAGCTCCGGTCGGGTCGCGGCGACGCTGTTTCTGGAGGGGAACCTCACCGAGTTCACCCCGCTCCAGACGCTGATGTACGAGGGGTTTCTGCCGATCGGACCGACCGAACTCGAACACGGCCGCGAGTGTTTCGACCTGCTGTTGAACGACCGGGACGAACTCTCGAAGGCCGTCGACCTGCTCTCGGAGTTCGGCAACGTCTCGGTCAACCGCATCTCCCCGGACTTTCGTCGCGAGATCGTTCCGAGCCACGCCGCGTGGCAGGAACTTCTCTCGTCTATCCCGCCGCGCCAGCGCGACATCCTGAACGCGGCGGTCGAGCGCGGCTACTTCGAGATTCCTCGCGAGGTGACGCTCGAAGAACTCGCAGACGAGATGGACATCACGAAGACGACCGCGTCGACGCACCTCCGCAAGGCCGAGAGCAAGATCGTGGAGTTCCTGCTGCCGTACGTCAACCTCGCCGTTTCCGAGTGAATCCAGCGAGCTTAAACGCGGAACATGTGTGACGGTGGAGTGATACGTCACCGCATCTATGCGCTCGTATGGCATCGAGAGTCCTCCTCCCGGCGAACAGTTTCTCGGGCTGGTCCGAGATGGTGGCCGACGTCGTCACCGACATCGAGTCAGTCGACGAGATAACGACTGTCGTCTTGCACGTCTTCGACGACGACGAGGTGCGCTCGACCACGGCGAACCTGAATCTCGGCGACGACCCCGACGTGGACGAACTGGCGGCGCGAAAGTCCGGGGTCGCCGCCGCGGTCGACCGCCTCGAAAACGCCGGCGTCGAGACCGAGGTCCGCGGCCGCGTCCACGAGGGCGACCTCGCGCCGGCCATCCTCGACGCGGCCGAATCGGAAGACGTCGACCGGATCTACATGTACAGCCGAAAGCGCAGTCCAGCGGGGAAGGCGGTCTTCGGTAGCACCCTCCAGCGCCTCCTGTTCGAGGCCGACGTCCCCGTGGTCGTGACGCCCTCGAATCTGGCCTGAACGCCGCCGTCGGATCGACGCTCTGAACCGTGCTTTCGCCGTCGAGTTCGTTCGGACATTATAAATGGTTCCAATTGTTCGGGTAAACTGTTACCCCGATATGGTGACGTTTCATCGATAGCCATGTCAGATAGACTCACTCGCCGAAGCGTTCTAAAACGGGGCAGCGGCCTCGCAGGTGCGGCCGCACTCGGAAGCACTGCGGGATGTCTCGGAAGCGTGATGGGAGGCGGCAACGCGGTCACCGTCGGGTCCAAACAGTTCACCGAGCAGGAACTGCTCGGCCACATGACCGTCGAGGCGCTGACGCAGAACACCGACGCGACCATAAACAGCAAGGTCGCACTCGGTGGCACCGTCACCAACTTCGAGGCGCTTCGAAACGGCGACATCTCTCTCTACTGGGAGTACACGGGGACGGCGTGGGCGACGCTCCCGCCGAAACACAGCGAGGTCATCACCGACCCGAAGAAGATCTACCAGAACGTCGCCGACGAGTTCGCCAGCGAGCACGACATCGAACTGCTCGACCGCGCTCCGTTCAACAATACCTACGTCCTGTGTGCGAATCCGGACTGGGCGAGCGAGACGGGCGTGAAGACGCTCTCCGACTTCGCGAACTACGTCAAGGACGGCAACACGGACTTCACGCTCGTCATGGACGCGGAGTTCGCCGAGCGCGACGACGGCTGGCCCGGGCTGACCGAACACTACGGCTTCGCCGACGTGGCGGGCGACCTGAACATCAAGAACGTCGGCCCGAGTCTGGGCTACCAGATCGCCGGCAAAGGCGAGGCCGCAGTCACGATGGGCTTCAACACGAACCCGCAGATCATCAAATACGATCTGGAGGTCCTCGACGACGACGAGCGGTTCTTCCCGGTGTACAACCCGGCACCGCTGGTCCGGAGCGAGGCGCTGGAGGCGACGCCCGCCGTCGAAGGGCCGCTGAACGACATGGCCGGCGCGCTCGACACCGAGACCATCCGCAATCTCAACAAGCGCGTCTCCATCGACGGCGAGGACTCGGAGGCGGTGGCCGAGGAGTTCCTGAAGAGCGAAGGCATCATCTGACCCCATGACCGCCGCGACCAGCCCGCTACCGACTGCTCAGTTCGTCGCCTTCGTCGGCGAGTATCTCCGATTCGCCGGCGACAACGCCGACGAGCTCCTCGCGCTCACCGTCGAACACTTCGTCATCATCGTCCAGGCCATCGCCATCGCCGTCCCGCTCGGCGTCCTTCTGGGCGTGCTCATCACGTTCGACGACCGCGCGGCGACGGTCGTGCTCTGGCTCTCGGGCGTCATGATGACGATCCCGAGCATCGCTCTGTTCGGTCTTCTCATCCCGTATTTCGGCATCGGTCAACCGCCCGTGATAGTCGCGCTCGTGCTCTACTCGCAACTGCCGGTCGTCCGGAACACGTACGTCGGCCTCACGCAGGTCGACGAGGCGGCCGTCGAGGCCGGTCGCGGACTCGGCATGAGTCGACTCGAGCGCCTGCGACGGGTGCAGATTCCGATGGCGCTTCCGGTCATCATGGCGGGCGTCCGCAACGCGGTCGTCATTCTCATCGGCATCGCCGCTATCGGCGCGTTCATCGGTGCCGGCGGGCTCGGCGTGCTCATCTTCGACGGCATCGACCACGCGAACGTCCCGCAGATCGTCGTGACGACGGTTCTGCTCTCTGCGCTGACGCTCGCGTTCGACTACGGCTTCGCGCTGCTCGAGACGTTCTTCCGCCTGCGTAACGGCGAGGAGATCGAGATTCCGCGCGGCTACGCGCTCCTCACGGGGGGATCACAGTGATCGAATTCGACAACGTGACCAAAGTGTACGACGACGGAACTGTCGCGATCGAGGACATCAACTTCGAGGTGGCGGAAGGGACGACGACGGTGCTCGTCGGCCCCTCGGGGTGTGGCAAGACGACGACGATGAAGCTGGTGAACCGACTCGAAGACCCGAGCGAGGGGACGGTCTACTTCGACGGCACCGACATCTCCGAACTCGACCCGATCGAACTCCGCCGGGAGGTCGGCTACGTCATTCAGGAGATCGGCCTGTTCGACCACATGTCCGTCGGCGAGAACGTCGCGACGGTGCCCGAACTCAAAGAGTGGGACCGGGAGCGCGTCGACGCGCGGGTCGACGAACTGCTCGAACTGATGGATCTGCCGCCCGCGGACTACCGCGACCAGTACCCCCGGGAACTCTCCGGCGGGCAGCGCCAGCGCGTCGGAGTCGCCCGCGCGCTCGCGGCCGACCCTGACGTGCTGCTGATGGACGAACCGTTCGGCGCACTCGACCCCATCACCCGCGAGAACCTGCAGGACGAGTTCCTCGACATTCAGGAGAAGATCAACACCACCATTCTGTTCGTCACCCACAGCATCGACGAGGCGCTGAAGATGGGCGACCGGATCGCCATCTTCGACATCGGCGAACTCGTCCAGTACGACACCCCGCGCGAGATTCTCCGCAACCCGAAGAGCGATTTCGTCCGGGACTTCATCGGCTCGGACCGGACGCTCAAGCAACTGCAGGTGACGAACGTCGCGGAGGTGATGCGCGAGGAGGTGCCGGACCGGTACCAGGGGCTCGTCGAGCGCGAACGACGGGACGACATCGTCGCCGTGTCGCCGACCGACAGCACGCAGGTCGCGCTCTCGCGCATCATCGGCGCGGACACCGACGCCCTCCCGGTCGTCGACGGCGACCGGATCCGCGGCGTCGTGACCGAAGACGACATCCGGCAGAAGCGAGCCGTGACGACCGGAGGTGTGTAGTATGGGCATCGGCTCCGATCTGGCCGCGGCCTACCAGTTTCTGGTCGCGAATCAGGACCGCTTTTTCGAACTGCTCGGCCAGCATCTCCAGCTGGTCGTCATCTCCGAACTGCTGGCGATCGTCGTCGCGATTCCGCTGGGGGTCGTCGCGACCCGCTCGGAACGGCTCAGACAGCCGATCCTCACGGCGGGCAACGTCGCCCAGACCGTGCCGACGCTGGCGATCATCGCGCTGGTGTACCCGCTGCTCGGCATCGGCTTCCAGCCGGCGCTGGTCGGACTGTTCGCCTACGCCATCCTCCCGATCCTGACGAACACGATCACCGGCATCGAGGACGTCGACGAGAGCACGATCGAGGCCGCCCGCGGCATGGGGATGACCGACACCGAGATACTGCGGAAGATCCAGCTCCCGCTGGCGGTCCCGGTCATCTTCGCCGGCGTCCGGACGAGCGCGGTCATCAACGTCGGGACCGCGTATCTCGCCTTCTTCATCGGCGGCGGGGGACTCGGGCTGTGGGTCATCAGCGGCATCCGGCTCTACGAGATGTCGCAGGTGCTCGCGGGCGCAATTCCGGGCGCACTGTTCGCGATCACGCTCGACACCGCCTTCGCGGTCGCCGAGCGCCGACTCGGCGGCGAGACGCTGCAGGACGGGAGTACCGTCACCGGCTAGCGGCCGGCGGCTCCGACTAGTTCTCGAAGGCGCGCTCGCAGACGGCGACGACGTCTCGCCGGGAGAGCGACGCCGGATTCGTCTCGGTGTTCACGTTCCCGACCGCTCGCTCCGCGACCGCGTCCCAGTCCCAGTCGGCCGGCGCGCCCGGCAGGTCGCCGTCGAGGTCGGTCGACGCGAGCAGGTCCTCGATCCGTTCTGCGAGTCGCTCGCCCGGGTCGTCGGCGTCGCCGACGAGTCGTGCGTAGCCGGTCCGAGCGGCCTCCGACCGGCGGGCGTTCGCTCGGACGACGTGTGGCAACAGCAACGCGTTCGTGTGCCCGTGTGGCGTGTCGTAGAGACCGCCGATGGCGTGGCTGATCCCGTGGACCGCGCCGAGGCCGGCGTTGTTCATCGCCAGCCCCGCGAGGTAGCTGGCTTCGAGCATCCGCTTTCGCGCTTCGGCGTCGGAGCCGTCCTCGAACGCGCGCTGGAGATGCTCCGTCGCGAGGCGATACGCCTCGCGACTGTGCGGCCGCGTGAACGCGGATGCGCCCGTGGCCGTCAGCGATTCGATGGCGTGGGCGAGTACGTCGAATCCGGTCGCTGCCGTGAGATACGGCGGGAGCGACTCGGTCAGTCCCGGGTCGAGCACGGCGGCCTCGGCCCGTAGCGCCGGGTGACCGACGCTCAGCTTCCGGTCGGCCGCGTGATCGCTGACGACCGCCCAGTGTCCGGTTTCCGTGCCCGTCCCCGCCGTCGTCGGCACGAGGACGAGCGGAATCGCGGTCTCCGGGGCCGGCGGTCGCTCCTCCGGCGCTGACGCACGCAGCGTCTCGAACTCCCCGCCGAACGCCGGGAGCGCACAGGCGACCTTGGCCGCGTCCATGACGCTCCCGCCGCCGACCGCGACCACGGCGTCGGTGCCGCGCACGGTCGCGGCCACCGACCGAACCGTCCCGACGCTCGGATTCGGCGCGACGTCGTCGTCGACAGTCGGCTGCGGGTCGAGGCGGTCGACGACCGCGTCGACGACGCCGGCCTGCCGGACGCCGTCGTCGGTGACGACGACGACCTCCTCGGCGTCCAGTCCGTTCAGAACGCGCTCGACAGCCTCGTCTGCGGGCCCGATTCGGGTCCGCGGCGGCGGATCGAACTCGTGCATCGTCCTCTCCGGTACGCCGTCGTCCCCTACGGAGTTACGCGGGAACATGTGGCGCATTTAAAAGCGATCGGCGACGGTCCGCGGGATGTACTCGACCTCGCAGTCGGCGACGTCGCGGCCAGCGGGGATCGCTCAGAGGTCGAACTTCTCGGCGGCGGTCTCCATGTCCTTGTCCCCCCGACCGCTGAGGTTGACCAGAATAGTCTCGTGGTCTCCCTCTTCGGCGAGTTGTATCGCCCTCGCGATGGCGTGGCTGGATTCGAGCGCGGGAATGATGCCTTCCATCTCGCTGAGTTCGCGGAACGCGGCGAGCGCCTCGTCGTCGGTGATGCCGGTGTACTCCGCGCGGCCGATGGCCCGGAACATGGCGTGTTCGGGCCCAACGCCGGGGTAATCGAGTCCCGCAGAGACCGAGTGTACCTCGACGTCCTCGCCGATGGTGCGGGTCTTCATGCCGTGGATGACGTTCTCCTCGCCTTCGGCGAGCGGCGCGGCGTGGCGCTTGGACTCCGCGCCCTCGCCGCCGCCCTCCGCGCCGTAGAACGCCACGTCGTCGTCGCGGAAGGCGTGGAACAGGCCGATGGCGTTCGAGCCGCCGCCGACGCAGGCCACCGCGGCGTCGGGCAGCGTGCCCGTCCGGTCGAGGAACTGCTCGCGGGCCTCCTCGCCGATGACCGACTGGAACTCCCGGACCATCCGCGGGAACGGGTCAGGACCGACGACAGAGCCCACCAGGTAGTGGGTGTCGTCGATGTTCTCGGCGAAGTCTTCGAGCGCTGCGTCGACAGCGTCGGCGAGGCCGGACCCGCCGCGGGTCACCTCGTTGACCTCGGCGCCCATCAGCCGCATGCGGAAGACGTTCATCTTCTGGCGCTCGACGTCCTTCTTGCCCATGTAGATCTCCGTGTCGAGGTCGAACATCGCACCGACCATCGCGGTGGCGGTCCCGTGCTGACCCGCCCCGGTCTCGGCGATCAGGCGCTCTTTGCCCGCCTTCTTGGCGAGCATGGCCTGTCCGACCGCGTTGTTGATCTTGTGTGCGCCGCCGTGGAGCAGGTCCTCGCGCTTGAGATAGATGTCCGCGCCGTACTCGGCCGAGAGGCGCTTGGCGTGGTACAGCGGCGTGGGCCGCCCCGCGAACTCCTCCATGATGTCCAGAAACTCCGCGCGGAACTCTGGCGTCTGGACGATGTTCTCGAACGCGTCGCTCAGCTGTTCGAGCGGTTCCTCCAGCGGTTCCGGGACGTGCCGCCCTCCGAACTCGCCGAACGTGCCGGACTCGTCTTCGTTGCTCATAGCCCATCAACGGATACTGGTGTACAAGTATGTATTGCCCGCGGCGACTCCGTGCGCCGTCCGCGGCGACGCTGTGTGTCGCCGTCGAACGCCAGACGTTTAATCCGACCCCGCTCCAATCGAGAGTCATGACCGAAACCGGCGACGCGTGGTTCCGCGGCGTCGCTCCGACCGAGGCCGACTCGGAGGGGGCGAGGCGGGTCCGCGAGGGGAGCGCCGACGAACCCGCCGACTGGCCCGCCGTGGCCGTCGAGACGGGGTTCGCCGAGGACGACGAGGAGTACTACGACCGCCTCCACGCCGCGACGCTCGCGGCGACCCACGGGGCGGTGACGGAAGCCGAACGCGCAGACGACAGACAGCTCGTCCACGCCGTCAGGGCGATGGACGACGCCGAGCGAACCGCGAACGAACTCGCCGAACGGGTCGTCGAGTGGGCCGGTACCCTGTTCGCCGACGTCGAGACCGGCATCGAAGGCGCTCGCGACGTCGCACGTCGGGACGCCTCCACGGCGTCGGAGGTCCGGGTCGTCTCGCTCGCCGAACGAGTCGTCTCGCTCGCCGCGGAGCGCGACGACCTGCGGGCGTTCATCGAGCGGCGCGCACCCGACGTCGCGCCGAACCTCTCGGAGATGGCCGGTCCGGTGCTGGCCGCTCGACTCGTCTCGCTGGCCGGCGGCCTCGAATCGCTGGCGAAGAAACCGAGCGGCACCGTGCAGGTGCTCGGGGCCGAAGACGCGCTGTTCGCGCACCTCCGGGGACACGCGCCGTCGCCGAAACACGGGATCATC
>Ga0207797_1002293_pt1 | contig 13309 bp, 13 predicted proteins | sample PRCRCaboRojoPR_6_FD_187275 | JGI IMG/M metagenome (GOLD analysis project Ga0207797, IMG submission 187275) | Marine sediment microbial community from Cabo Rojo, Puerto Rico - PR CR 10% Liquid 1 (SPAdes) | ecosystem: Environmental > Aquatic > Marine > Coastal > Sediment | place: Cabo Rojo, Puerto... | reverse complement strand
CTTCAGCGAGAGGAACTCCCCGACGATACCCTCGGCAGTCATATCACTCCCTGCGTTCGTCGGCGGCTAAAACGCTGTGGGTGTGGAGCGAAAGTGGTCGGTTCAAGTCGTCGTTTGAGTTACGACAGGATCCTTTTCAATGGGGCTGCAAGCGGGGAATGCGATGGTACAGAAAACCGTGCCGTTCCTGGCAGTCCTCGCAGTAACGCTTGCGGCCGTCGGTGGCGTCGCCGCCGCCGCCGGCACCGCGATACAGACAGACGAAACGAACGAATCCACCGACGACGGGCCGCAGATGGGCGTCTGCGTCGTCGGTGCCGACTCCCCGTGTGACGACGAGTCCACTGACGGTGACCGCGTCGACGCGACCCATCCGACGCCGCTGAACGGTAGCGACGAACTGGGCGACGGGACGGACGACAACGAGTCCCGGATGTGGATCCCCGAAGACCAGAACCGTGACGGCGAAATCGACGACCGCTTCGGCGGTGACACCCTCCCCGCGCTCCTGTTCGACATCCTGTCGCTGTCCTGATCCTCGACACGCTCCTGGCCTCCCCGTTTTCGCGTCCAGACGATAGTCGAGAGCGTGTCGTCCGCGGCACCGAAACGAACATATGAACAGTCGTTCAATCGGCTAGCGATGAGCGAAACGCGTCAACGACTCCACCGGCTTCTGAGCGCAGAACTCGGCGAGTGTTGTGACAGCGACGTCGAACAGCGACTAGACGAACTCGAAAGGCTGCGGGAGACGGCGTTCACCGACGGCCTCGCCCGCGACCGGGCGGCCATGTCCGCGCTCGGCGACGAGACGCGCTATCGGCTGGCGCGCCTGCTCGACGCCGCCGACGGGTCGCTGTGTGTCTGCGAACTCGAACCGCTGGTCGACGTCAGCGAGAGCGCGGTCAGCCACGCGCTGTCCGACCTCGTCGACGCGGGACTCGCGACCCGCCGGAAAGACGGTCGCTGGCGGTACTACGAGGCGACGCCGCGGGCGACGGCCGTACTCGCTGCGCTGGACGAGACGCGGGAGGTGGCCTGATGCGCGTCGCCTTCGTCTGCGTGCAAAACGCCGGCCGCTCCCAGATGTCGACGGCCTTTGCCGAGCGAGAACGCGCCGAACGCGGCCTCGAAGACGAGGTGGAGATCGTCACCGGTGGCACCCACCCCGCCGACGAGGTGCACGACGTGGTCGTCGAGGCGATGGCCGAACTCGACGTCGACCTCTCCGACCGGACGCCACGCGAGGTGTCGACCGCGGAACTGGACGCCTGCGATATCGTCGCGACGATGGGCTGTTCGACGCTGTCGCTCGACACCGCGGTCGACGTGCGCGACTGGGACTTGCCCGACCCCGACGGCAAGTCGATGGACGAGGTGCGGGAGGTTCGCGCGGAGGTTAGCCAGCGAGTCAGTGACCTGTTCGACGAAGTAGAGGCGGCACTGGAAGACCGCGCGGAGTGAGATGGCAGGGTTCGAACTCGAACTCCTGCTGACCGCCTTCGCGGGCGGTGCCTTCGGCGCGGCGATCGGCGCGCTGCCCGCGTTCGTGTTCACTGGGTTTCTGGTCATCGCGGGCGAGGTGGTCTCGATCCTCGGGGAGGCACTGCCGGAAAGTGCCCTCGTGAACGCAGACATTACCGGCGCCGTCGCGTTCGGCCCGGCGTTTGGCCCCCACGTCGCCTTCGGCGGCGGCGCGGCGGCGGCCGCCTACCTCGCCCGGCATCGCGAACTCGATCCAGAGTTCGACTACCACCAGTCCAAGGCCATCACGGTCGGCCTGGGGACGCGCCCGGACGTGTTGCTCGTCGGGGGCGTCTTCGGCGTCGTCGGCCAGACCCTCCTCGCGGCGTCGAACGCCATCGGCGTGCCGTGGGATCCCGTCGCGTTCGGCGTCGTCGCCTCCGCGTTGCTCCACCGGGTCGCCTTCGGCTACAGCATCATCGGGGCGGCCCCCAGCCAGTGGCTGGACATGACGCCGTTCGAACGCGGCGAGCGGAGGGGCGCGACAGGGGCAGACGGCGGCGAGACGGCGACCGACGGCGGTACTCCGACCGGGCGCTACGCCGTCGAACCGTGGCTGCCACACCAGTACCGATGGCCGAACGTCGCCACGCTCGGAGCTGTCTGTGGCGTTCTGGGCGCGTACATCGCCTATCGCACCGGGAGCGCCTTTCTCGCCTTCGGTGTCAGCGCAGCGTCGCTGCTGTTTATCGTCGCCGGCGTCGACCGGATCCCGGTGACGCACCACATCACGCTTCCGGCGAGTACCGTCGTGCTGGCGATGGTGCCAGGTACTACCGGTGGCGTCACGCCCGCGGCGGTCAGCGCCGCGGTGTCGCTCGGCCAGGCCCTGCTCGCGGGCGCACTGCTGGGACTGGTCGGGGCGCTGGTCGGTGAGTTACTCCAGCGGCTCTTCTACGCGCACGCGGAGACCCACTTCGATCCGCCGGCTGCGAGCATCGTCGTCACGTCGCTGGGACTCGGCATGCTGGCGATACTCGACGTGCTGCCGAGCGCGGTCTGGATCCCCGTATAGCCACAGCAGTTATTGGCGCGTGCTCGCAACGTCGGGCAGATGGAGCGAACGTCGCTGTCGACGACGGTGCTGGTCGTACTCGTTTTCACTGGACTGCTCGCCGGCGCCACCACGGCCGGCACGGCCAACCAAGCCGCGGACTCGCTCGACGCCGAGTCGCCGCAGTCGGTGACGGCTGCCGAGGGCCAACCGGCCACCGACCGCCCGACCATCGTCGCGACGACGGAGTACCGACTGACGCCGACCGACCCCGGCCGGGTCGAGGTTCAGTGGGAGTTCGACATCCCGGATTCGGTCGTCGCGCTCAACACGTCGGTCGTCAATGGCGCCCAGAACGTCCGGGCCGATGGCTTCGCGCGGGTCGCCGACGGCACCTACCGCTGGGACGAGGACGAGCAGCCCACGCGCACGCCGACGCTGACGTTCACCGTCCCTGTCAACCGAACGCGAGAGGTCACCGGCCCCGAAGCCGCGGGCGGCACCTACACGTTCGTCGACGCCGGCGACTGGGCGCTGTTCCAGCGGCAGATCCCCCGGAACGTCGCCTACAGCTATCGCAGCAGCACCGGCGAACCGACCGTCGAGCGCCGCAGCGAGACCGCCGGCCCCGGCGTCGTCGGCACCGCGATGGTGTTTCTCGGCCCACACGAGACGACCGAGCGCAGCGCCCACGGCCAGACCTTCCAACTCGTCGTCCCCGACGCGGCGACGCTGGCCGAGGAGCGAGCGGACGTCTTCGCGTCGGTGACGGCCGCCAGCGACCGACTCCGGGTCGGCGACCGCGACGAACGCGTCCTGATGATCGCCGCGCCACAGGAGGTTCCGTGGGCGATCCGCGGCCTCCAGACGGGTGACCGCGACTTCTACGTCGTCGCCAACGAGACGGTCGACTCCGCGGACAACGTCTGGCTCCACGAATACGTCCACACCCGGCAGGGCTTCGAGACGACCGACGGCGCGGAGTGGGTCATCGAGGCCAGCGCCGAGTACTACGCCGGCCTGCTCACCCTCGAACAGGGCCGGATCGACTTCCAGACGTTTCGCAACTACCTCGAACGGGGCACGTACAGCGAGTTCGACGACGTCCGTCTCACCGCACCGAACACGTGGCGAGCCAACGCCGGCGACTACGTGAAAGGCGCACTGGTCGCTGGCGCACTCGACCGGCGGATCCGCGAAGCCACCGACGGCAGCGCCTCGCTGCAGGGTGTCGTCGAGCGGATGAACCGCCAGGAGACGGTGAGCCACGCCGAGTTCGTCCGCTTCGTGGAGGACGCGGGCGGTGCGAGCGTCCGCGATCTCGCCCGGCGGTACACGGAGACGACGGCGACGCCGGGGCTCTGGACACAGCGCACGCATCAGCAGGTCTTCGGCAGCGTGCCCGCGGCCTTCAGCTTCCAGTTCCCCGAGGTAGGGAGTGAGGGCCTCCGGATCTCCGGGCCGTACGGCGAACGGCCCTATACCGGCGGTGGCATCGTTCGAGGGGAGTCGCTCACCGCGGCGGTCACCGTCACCAACGTCGGCGGAACGGACGGCGCCTACGAACTCGTGGTGACGCGAGACGGCGACCGGATCGCGACGCACTCGGGCCGGCTTGGGGTCGGTGCCAGCACGACACACCCCGTCACGGCGACGTTCGCCGAGACCGGGCAGTACCGCCTCTCGACGGGGGACGACAGCCTCAGTATTCGCGTTCTCGACCTCGCACCGCTGTCGGTGACTGACCTCACCGCCAGCCGAACGGCGCCGGACAGCGACGAGGTGCGCGTGACCGCGACGGTCGAGAACCGATACGACCGGCCGGGCGAGGGCACCGTCGCGATCAGCAGAGGCCCGACGGAACTGACGCGGCAACGTCTGCAACTCGCCAGCGGCGAACGGACGACGCTAAACGCGACAACGACCCTCGACGGCCCCGGCACGTACGAGTTCGCGGCTGGCAACGCGACGCTGACGCTCACCGTCGAGCAGTCCACCGGTGGCGACGAGAGCGGCGGAAGCGCAACAGGGGGTGCCACCCCCGGCGCGAGCGGCCCAGGCTTCGGCCTCCTCGCAGGCGTCGTCGCGTGCCTCTGTGCCTTACTCCTCGCGAACCGCGTCGAGTAGCGTGACGGTCTGGTCCGCGAGCGTCGCCGAATCGGCGGCGAGCAGCGTCAGTGACCCCTCGCGACCCATGCCACCGCGGTCGACGACCGCGGTCGCTCGCTCGTCGGTCTCGGCCAGCGCCCGTCGAAGCGCGCGGTCACTCGGCGCGGCGTCGCCGTCGTACTCGGCGACAGCACCCTCGATTTCGTCGAGCGCGGCCTCCGTCTCGCCGTCGAGGCGACACCCCACCGCGAACCGGCGGTTCGCGTCGCGCTCGCGGGCGGCCAGCAGCGTGGTCGCGACCCGATTGGACGCGCCGAAACGAACGCCACCGCTGGCGGCGACGCCGTCGAGCGTGCGCGTGATCCGGCCGTCGACGGCGGCACATTCCGCAGGAACCTCCGCGTAGGGGGTCGCGCCGACGACGTTCATGCCCGTCTCGGGCACGAGCGGGGAGACGTCACGCGTGACGAACTGGGCGACGACTTCGGCGACGCGCTCGGCGGTGGGCTGGCGCTCGGCCCGGTCGCGCGCGGCGACCATGTGGTGGACTGCGCCCGGCCCCTCGCCGACGTCGACGTTGTAGCGAACGGCGCGTGCGAGCAGGTCGATCCCCGTCCGCACAGCAGGGGATAGGTCGTCGCCGTAGGCGAGGCGGGTCGCGATCGCCGAGGAGAGCGTACAGCCCGACCCGTGCGTGGCGTTCGTGTCGACACGGGGGTGACGCACCGTCTCGACGCTGTCTGCGGTGACCAGCACGTCCACCACGTCCTCGCCTGGGACGTGCCCGCCCTTGACGAGTGCGCCGTCGGCACCCATCTCGACCAGTGCCTCGCCGGCCTGCTGGGCGTCGGCGCTGTCGGCGACCTCGATGCCGGTCAGCACCGCCGCCTCGTCGGCGTTGGGGGTGACCAGCGTCGATTCGGCGACGAGTTGCTCGTAGGCGGTCTCGGCGTCGGGTTCGAGCAGGCGGTCGCCGGAGGCTGCGACCATCACGGGGTCGACGACCGCTGGCGCGTCGGCGGCGGCCACGCGCTCGCGGACGAGGTCGATCACCTCGCTCGTCGCGAGCATCCCCGTCTTCACCGCGGACACGTCGAAATCCGAGAGGACTGCCTCCGCCTGGGCGTCGATCTCCTCGACCGGGAGCGTGTGCGTGCTCGCGACGCCGGTCGTGTTCTGTGCGGTGACGCTGGTGATGACGCTCGTCCCGAAGGCGCCGCCCGCCTCCGCGGTCTTGAGGTCCGCCTGGATGCCCGCTCCACCGCCGGAGTCGCTGCCCGCGATGGTGAGGACGACCGGGGGCGAGACTGGCGCAGGATTCCGAGTCATGTCCCGGCGTACCACCGGCACCCACATAGAAATGGCCATGTCGCTGGCGGTTCCGGGACACGCTCGCCACCCCACAAGAATACTACAATAAAGAGAGTTTGGCGAATATTACCAATATTTCCAAACAATTTATCCGCCGAATACCACACGATTCTTCATTAATTCCCGCAGTTTGCGAAACATTTATTCATCAGATGGGCATACAGGCTAGTGACGGGCTGACAACGCCCGAGAGACAAATGGAATCACAGACCGACACCGCAGACGACGAACGGTACGGAGCTATCGAGACTGGAGACGGCGACGTCGTCATCTACGACCGAGACAACCAGACGGCCTGGCTCCAGTCCGATACAGCAGTCAGCGTCGCCGAATAGGGTCGGTCACTCCTGTTGCTTTTTCGACGCGAGTACCCCGCCGAGCGCGCCGAAGACCACCGCGTAGCCGCTCCCGAAGAGCAGCGCACGCACGAACACGGGTTCGGCCGTGATGGTCGCCGATGCGACGACGAGATTGACGTTCGCCGAAAACGCCAGTAACAGCGTCGCGAGGAGGACTGTCGGCAGATACCCGACCACGACCTGTGCCCCCGCGATGGCGGCCGCTCGCGAGGAGGACAGTTGCGACGAGCGGGCGAGCCACCAGCCCGCGCCGACCAGACAGACCGGCGGGATCAGGTAGTACAGCGGCGGCGTCAGCGGGATCTCGACTGCCTGTCGCGCGATCGATAGCACGTCGACAGTGCCCGACGCCGACAGGCCGAGACCCCGGGCGGTGCCAAACAGCGGGATCTGCTGGGCGCTGAAAAACGTCCACCCGACGGACCGAACGGCGAGCGCGAGTTCGCCCCCGCTCGAGGCGACGACCTGCCGGCCGCCGACGCCGACCGCCCGATCGATGACCGTCGAGACGAAGCCACCCGACCCCGACCCGTCCAGCGTGACCGACTGCATCTGGACGGCGAAGGCGATCCCGGTCAGCACGTAGCCTGCGAGAAAGGCAGCGAGACCGGCGGTTGCCGCCCGTCGCGGGTCGCTGGGTCGCCACCACGGCGTTTCGACGCGACGGGAGGGGGGCTGCTCGGACTGCTCCAGAGACTGGCCGGGCGCGCTTGGGCCGGAGGGACTGTCCTGGGCGGGCATCTACCGGTGGACGAGGACGCCCGGGGTCAAAATTCCCCCGTCTGAACCGCCAAGCGTTATGCCGCGGCGGTCGAACGCCGGGACACGGAGGTTCCCGCAGTGCCCGCCATCCAGACCCACGACCTGACGAAACGCTTCGGCCGCGACGTCTACGCCGTCGACGGACTCGACCTCACCGTACAGGAGGGCGAGGTATTCGGCTTTCTCGGCCCCAACGGCGCCGGGAAGTCGACCACGATAAACATGCTGCTGGATTTCATCCGCCCGACCAGCGGCCACGCGACGATCCTCGGCCACGACGCACAGGCAGAGACGACGACCATCCGTCAGCGCATCGGCGTCCTCCCGGAGGGCTACGACCTCTATCCCCGCCTCTCCGGACGGACGCACATCGAGATGGCCGCCGAACTCAAAGAAGCCGACGACGACCCCGACGCCGTCGTCGACCGCGTCGGTCTCGACCGGGAAGACGCCCGCCGGAAGGCCGGCGAGTACTCCCAGGGGATGCGCCAGCGCCTCGCGCTCGGCATGGCGCTGGTCGGCGACCCCGACCTGCTCATGCTCGACGAACCGACCAACGGTCTCGACCCCAACGGCGCACGCGAGATGCGCGAGATCGTCCGCGACCACGCCGACCGCGGCGCGACCGTCTTCTTCTCCAGTCACATCCTCGAACAGGTGCAGGCCGTCTGTGACCGCGTCGGCATCCTCACCGACGGAACGATGGTCGCCGTCGATACCATCGACGGCCTCCGCGACGAGGTCGGAACGGGGTCGACGCTGACGCTGACCCTCGATGCCGTCCCAAGCGTCGACATCGCCGACGTTCCTGGCATCTCCAACGTCGTCGTGCAAGACGGCGGCGTCCGCGTCACCTGCACGGATCCCGCCGCGAAGATCGCGGTGATCGACCGGGTTCGCGACGCCGGCGCGACCGTCGAGGACATCGAGACCACCGAGGCCTCGCTGGAAGACCTGTTCGCGGCCTACACGGAGCGGAGCGAACCGAGCGGCGTCACGGAGGCAGAGACATGAATCGCTCGCTGGTCGTCGCCAGACGGGACTTCGAGAACGCCCGGCGCTCCTATCTACTGTGGGGCGTCATCGGCGTCTTCTCGATACTCGTCTTCCTCGTGACCGCGCTGCCGGGCCTGCTGTCGTCGTCGCCGATCGGCGGCCGCGCCGCGGTCGTCCTGATCACCCTCCCTGCGGGCGTGCTCGTCCCCGTCACCGCCGTCGTCGCCTCGTATCTCGCAATCGCCGGCGAGCGCGAATCGGGCAGCCTGAAGATCCTGCTCAGCCTCCCGCCGTCGCGTCGCGACATCGTCCTCGGGAAGTTTCTCGGGCGGACGGCGGTCATCGGCGTCGCCATCGCCATCGCCTTCGTGATCGGTGCCGTCGTGAGCGTCCTCGTCTACGGCGACCTGCCGTTCGCTCCATATCTGCTCACGATGGGACTGACAGCGCTGCTCGGCACCGCTTTCGTCGGCCTCTCCGTCGGCCTCTCGGCGGCGACGAGTACGCGCACCCGTGCGATGGCGCCGGCTATCGGCCTGGTCATCGTCCTCGGCCCGCTCTGGTCGGGGATCGTCGCCGCGATCCAGTTCGTCGCCGATTTCGGCCTCTCGATCCAGTTGAGCCCCGAGACAGTCCAGTTTCTCACGGTGTTCTCACCGGCCAGCGGCTACGGTCGGTTGTTCAACAGCGTCGTCCTGCCGGATCTGCTCGGCGGCCTCGGCGTTGGCCAGATCGCCGGGAGCCAGCCGGTCTCGACGACCGGCGCGCCGTTTTTCCTGCAGGACTGGTTCGTCTTGGCCCTGCTGGTCGCCTGGACTGCCGTGCCCGTCGTGCTGGGCTATCTTCGCTTCAGCGGGTCGGACATCAGCTGAGACCAGGCACCAACTGCTCCTGCCGTCCACCCAGGGGAAGGACTATTGGAACGTGCGTGGATTGTGTACACATGACAATACGCGTCGCGACAGACGACGACGTCGACGCGATCCGCCGGGTCGCAGAGCGGTCGTGGGAGGTCGACTACCCCGCGATCCTGACCCGTGAAACGATCGAGGCGGGCGTCGACGACTGGTACGCACCCGAGCAGATCGCGTCGGAGCTCGTTTCGGCCCGCTCGCAACTGCTCGTGGCCGAGCGAGACGGGGACATCGTCGGGTTCTCGCACGCGAGCTGGAACGACACTGACGACGAGGGGTACATCCTCCGCATCTACGTCGACCCGGATCACCGTCGGGAGGGGGTCGGCCACGAGTTACTCGAACGGACGCGTTCGGAACTCGTCGCGCAGGACGTCGAGCGGATCAACGCGATGGTACTCGCCGAGAACGAGCCAGGTAATGACTTCTACGCGCGATCCGGCTTCGAGCTCGTCGGCGAAAGCGAGACCACCATCGGTGGCGACACGTATCGCGAACACAGGTACGCACTCGACAGCGACGCCGAGTTCGACGTCGACTGACCGGCAGCGAGACGTGGATCCTGCCGGACGGAACGCGCACACTGAGCAGTCCGAGCCTCCTCGAAGGTGAAAGGTATTTGCCCGCGGACACCTGGCAGACACCTATGGACGCGGCGCTCGGGCCACCTGAAAAGATGGCCGACCGGCAAGCGGATCTGACGCCGATGATGCGCCAGTACTTCGAGCTCTGTCGCCAGTACGACGACGCGCTCGTCCTCTTTCAGGTGGGCGATTTCTACGAGGCATTCTGCGAGGCAGCCGAGCAGGTCGCGCGACTGTGTGAGATTACGCTCACGAAACGCGAGGACTCGACCGGGCAGTACCCGATGGCCGGGGTTCCCATCGACAACGCCGAATCCTACATCGAGCGCCTGCTCGACGCGGGCTATCGCGTCGCCGTCGCCGACCAGGTGCAGGATCCCGAGGAGACGACCGGCGTCGTCGACCGGGCAGTCACGCGCATCGTCACGCCGGGGACACTGACGGAAGCGGAACTGCTGGACAGCGACGACAACAACTACGTCGCGGCACTCGCCGGCGACGACCCGTACGCGCTGGCGCTGCTGGACGTCTCGACCGGCGATTTCTACGCCACCAGCACCCGCGACCGCTCGACTGTCGCGGACGAACTCGGCCGGTTCGACCCCGCCGAGGGCATCGTCGGCCCCGACGCACCGACCGATCTGCTGGCCGCCACCTGCGTCGTCAGCCCGTACGAGGAACGTGCCTTCGACGGTGAGAATGCGCGCGCCAAGCTCACCGACTACTTCGGATCGCCGGAGTCGTTGCTCGCCGGCGACGCCGAGATCCGCGCCTGCGGTGCGTTGCTCGACTACGCCGAGTACGCACGCGGCGGCGAGGAGGGGCGGCTCGACTATCTGAACCATCTGACGCGGTACGACCCGCGGGAGTTCATGGTACTCGACCGGGTGGCACTGGAGAGCCTGGAACTGTTCGAGCGCCGCGCCGTCCACGGCCGCACGGGGCTGACGCTCGTCGACGTCGTGGACGAGACCGCCTGTGCGCTCGGCCGCCGGAAGCTCACCGACTGGCTGCGTCGACCGCTGGTCGAAGGCGACCGGATCGCCGCGCGCCACGACGCGGTCGAGGAACTCCGGGCCGCGGTTCAGACCCGGGAACGACTCCACGAGCAGTTGCGCGACGTCTACGACATCGAGCGGCTCGTGTCGCGCATCGCTCGCGGCCGTGCGAACGCACGTGACCTCCGCTCGCTCAAGGAGACGCTGGACGTCGTGCCGACGCTTCGCGACGCGCTCGATGAGGCCGACTGCGAGAAACTGCGGTCGCTGCGTGAACGACTCGACCCGCTGGACGACGTGCGAGCGCTGATCGGCGACGCCATCCAATCCGACCCCGACCGGGAGATCACCGAGGGCGGTATCATCAAGCCGGACTACGACGAGGAACTGGCCGCGCTGCGCGAGACCGAGCGCGACGGCAAGGCGTGGATCGACGACCTCGAAGCCAAAGAGCGCGAGCGGACGGGGATCGACTCGCTGAAAGTCGGACACAACACGGTGCACGGCTACTACATCGAGGTGACGAACCCGAACCTCGACAGCGTGCCCGACGACTACGAGCGCCGCCAGACACTGAAAAACTCCGAGCGGTACTACACGCCGGAACTCAAAGACCGCGAGGACGAGATCCTGCGCGCCGAGAGCCGCGCCGACGAACTGGAGTACGAACTGTTCTCCGACGTGCGCTCGACCGTCGGAGACGAATCCGAGCGAGTACAGGCGCTCGCCGACGCACTGGCGGAACTGGACGTGCTGGTCTCCTTCGCGACCGTCGCCGCCGAGTACGGCTACACGCGACCGACCGTCGCGGCTCCCGACGCCGGCGCGACCAACGGCCAGCAGGCCATCGATGGCATCCACATCGAAGGCGGCCGACATCCCGTCGTCGAGCGCACCGAGGCGTCGTTCGTCCCCAACGACACCCACCTCGACAGCGACGAACACTTCGCGGTGATCACCGGCCCCAACATGAGCGGGAAGTCGACGTACATGCGACAGGTCGCGCTCATCGCAGTGCTGGCACAGGCCGGGAGTTTCGTCCCCGCGAGCGACGCCCGCATCGAACTGGTCGACCGTGTGTTCACCCGCGTCGGGGCCAGCGACGACATCGCCGGCGGACGCTCGACGTTCATGGTCGAGATGACCGAACTCGCGGACATCCTCGACCACGCGACCGAACACTCGCTCGTCCTGTTAGACGAGGTCGGGCGCGGGACGAGCACGGCCGACGGCCTCGCCATCGCCCGGGCGGTCACCGAACACCTCCACGACGAGGTCGGCGCGCTGACGCTGTTTGCGACGCACCACCACGAACTGACGAGCGTCGCGAGCCGGTTAGATGGGGTGTTCAATCTGCACTTCCGCACGCATCACGACGACGGGGTCGTCTTCGAACACGCCGTCGAGCGCGGCGCTGCCTCGGCGTCCTACGGCGTCGAGGTGGCGTCGACCGCTGGTGTGCCCGACGCTGTCGTCGACCGGGCGCGGGAGCTTCTGACCGAGGACGACGGTGATGGTGACGAGCGGACGAACGGGCACCAGCCGGATGCCGCCGCGGACGGTACCGTCGCCGATCCCGCCGACATCGAGAGCGACGGCGACCTGCCAGCGAGCGTCCGCGAACGGATCGAGGCGGCGGACGTGGCGACGATGACACCGCTGGAGGCGCTGAACACGCTGGCCGAACTCAAACGCGACGTCGAGGAGTGACGCGGGATTTTTGCCGTCCCGCCCTGACCACCGACCAATGACAGACCGCCGGCGATACACCGGAACGAAGACCCTGCAGACGGCGTGGACTGTCGCCATCCTCGTTCTGGCGGTGGGTCTCTGGGTGGGTGACGCACGCACACCGCTCGTGACCGTCGCCGGCGCCGGCGGCGTGTGGGTCGTCGGTCTCGTCGTGCTCGGGTTCCGCGACCGGCGACACTGGCAGCGACTGACCGCCGCCTCGACGTTCGATCCGGGTCTGGAAGCGCACACCAGCGACCTCCAGACGATCATCCGCGGGCAGTCGGTGTCGGTGAGCACGGACGTGCCGGGCCTGTTCTCACAGGCGCACCTGGTCGTCCGGGCGAACGTCGAGGGCGTGGAGGCCTCCTTCACGACCCGCATCGAAGACGCCGAGTCTACGAAGAGAGCCGGCGTCACAACCGGTGACGAGACACTCGACGAGCGGTTCGTCTTCCGCGGCAAGGAGGGCAACGTCGCGGCGATACTGACCGACGAGGTTCGCGCGGCGCTGCTGGCCGTCGAGACGCCGGGCGTGTTCACCGTTACCGGCGAATCCGTCACCTACGACGTTCCGTTCACGCAGGTGACCGCCGACGAACTCGACGCGGCCGCGGACGCCGCGGCGACGATTGCCGCACGACTGGAGACGGTGGGTCGCGAGCAGGCGGCCACGGCGAACAGCGAATGATCACCGGTCGGCTGGCGGTTCCTCGGCGGTCGGTTCGACGGAGACGAACTCGAGACCCCGCTCCGCGAGCAGTTTGCGGGCGCGGTCGGTCACCGACGGCGCGACGAGAATGCCCCGGACGTCGGCGTCTGCGTGTAGCTCACGCTCCAGGGCGTCGACGTAGCGGCTGAGTTGGCCGACCGCGTCCGGGCCGACCCGCCGGCGCTTGAGTTCCACGACCACTGCGTTGCCATCGCTGTCCTCGCCGTAGATGTCGACTGCACCGGCGGGCGTCTC
>Ga0207797_1002292_pt1 | contig 13313 bp, 10 predicted proteins | sample PRCRCaboRojoPR_6_FD_187275 | JGI IMG/M metagenome (GOLD analysis project Ga0207797, IMG submission 187275) | Marine sediment microbial community from Cabo Rojo, Puerto Rico - PR CR 10% Liquid 1 (SPAdes) | ecosystem: Environmental > Aquatic > Marine > Coastal > Sediment | place: Cabo Rojo, Puerto... | reverse complement strand
CGCTCGTACACCTCGAAGCCGCCTCCGACGACCGCGAGGATCACGACCGCGGCCCCGAGCCGCTCCGCGAACGGTCGGTCGGCCCAGACGCCGAGGAGCCCGCCGAGGGCGGCGACGCCCACGCCGGACGTGAAGTGGGTGAGCAGGTCCCACCACCACACCTCCCAGTAGATGCGGTAGTGGAGCCCCGCGACGTGAAGCGCGGTGACGGCCGTCGCGTAGACGGCGAAGGCGACCCACGCGCGGCGGCTGGTCGACAGGCCGTCCACGACCCGACCGACCGGGCCGCCGTCGGCGGTCGTCGACGTCGCTCCCCCGTGTGACGGCGCCGACGCCCCACCCGAGTCGGGAACTGCGTCGCGTATCTCGTTCGAACTGGAGGGCATACCTCCGGCGTGGGACGGGGACGGTAAGTGCTTTCCCTCAGGTGTCGTCGACCGAGACACGGGCGTGACGGCGGACCCCGGTACTGGACCGTCGGCCGCACCCAGCCGCCGGCCGTGCCGGACTGTCGGCCGCACCCAGCCGCCGGCCGTGCCGGACCGCCGGTCCTGCCGGACCGGAGGGCGTATGCCCCGGCGGACGCTACCGCCCTCATGACCTCGGACTCCGAACCGGTCACCCCGGCCGACGCGTCGGCGACCGGCGAGTGGGTGAGCCTCTTCTCGGGCGGCAAGGACTCCTCGTGGGCGCTCTACCGCGCGCTCGAGGACGGGCTGGACGTGGCACGGCTCCTGACGGTCCACCCGACCGGCGACTCGTACATGTACCACGTCCCCGAGACGCGACTGGCGGCGCTGGCCGCAGAGAGCGTCGACATCCCCCTCGTCGAGGTCGAGCCCGGGGCGTTCGAGCCGGCAGCGGACTCCGGCGCCCGCGGCGACGCAGAGCTCGAGCCCATGGAGGCGGCCCTCCGCGAGCTCGCCGGCGAACTGGACCTCGCCGGGGTCGTCGCCGGTGCCGTCGAGAGCGAGTACCAGACGTCGCGCATCCGCGGGATGTGCGAGCGGCTCGGCGTCGACCTCTACGCGCCGCTCTGGCGCGAGGATCCCGGCGAGCTGGCGCGATCGATGCTCTCGGCCGGCTTCGAGGTAGTGATCGTCCAGGTCGCCGCCGACGGGCTCGACGAGTCCTGGCTGGGTCGCCGGCTCGACGCCGACGCGCTCGCGGAACTGGAGCGCCTCAACGACGAACGCGGCGTCCACGTCCTCGGCGAGGGCGGCGAGTTCGAGACGCTCGTCGTCGACGGGCCACACATGGCCCGCCCCATCGAACTGTCGTACGACACGGAGTGGAACGGGACCCGCGGCCGGATCCGCGTCACCGACGCGAAACTGGGCGACCGGTAGTCCGGTCGCGGTGACGGGTAGCCGGTCCCGCCGCGCCGTGTGTCGGGGACGTCGGGTGGCAGGGACGCAGGTGGTAGGAGTCGGGTGGCAGGGACGCGGCCTGCCGGAGACGGTCGACCGACCCGGGCGATCGATCGACCGTACGTCGACACGGTGGACGTCGGTCGCGCCCCCGGTCCACGACGGTACCTCGGATCTGTGGCCGACCGACGAGCCGCTCCGGGCCGGTCGGGTCCGGCGCGGGTGACGGGGCGAGGGGGACGAACGCGCCCGCCGCCCGCGCCGCCAACTACTGGACGTCGTCGGGTCTTGTTTATTGTGTGCTTTCGCGAACGAAATCGCGGCTTGCGTCGCTCAGGCTCCCCCTTCCGGCCGGTAATCGCGCCTTGTGGAGGCGCGGGGAACCGACGCCGGAGCGTCGCTCGATCGGGCGGTCCCCGTGAGCGCCCGAGGACGCCCCGCCGACCGGGCTGGCCTCGACGGGAACGAGACGCCGCGCGGCCAGCGACGACGGATCGTCAGCGTGGACGCGGGGAGCGGTTCGGCGTCGGACAGGGGCGGGAGCCAGTTCGAAGCGGACGGAAGTGAAGTCGGAACGGAACGGAACGGAACGGGAGGGAAACCCGGAGCGGAGCCGGAGACGGGGACCGATACTCAGTCGTCGCTGACGAGCCGGGAGTGGGCGCCGATGAGCGCCCCCGAGAGGTCGAGGTCGCGGACGACCGTCTCCTCGTCGATGATCGACGAGCGGATCTCGGAGTCGTGGATCGAGGCGTTGGGGAAGACGATCGACCGGTCGAGCGTCGAGTCGACGACCTCCGCGCCGGACATCACGTGGACGTTCTGGCCCAGCGTCGTGTTCTCGACGGTGGCGTCGTCGGCGACGCGGTTCTCGCCGCCGAGGTACCAGGCGACCGCGTCGAGGTAGCTCTCCGGCGTCCCGATGTCGAACCAGGCGCCGTCGAAGCTGAACGCGTGGACGTCGCGGCGGTCCTTCAGCCACTGGACGAACCAGCCGGGCTCGTCGGGGTTGTTGTCGTTCGCGAGGTACTCCTCGAACATGGGCAGGACGTCCGCCGGGTAGGCGTAACACGCGATCGAGACGAGGGTGCTCGCGGGCTCGTCGGGCTTCTCCTCGAAGTCGAGCACGCGGGTCCCGTCCAGGTCCAGGACGCCGTAGGAGGTCGCACGCTCCTTGGAGCCCACGTCGTACGCGACGATCGACGGCGACGCCGTCTCGTAGAAGAAGTCGACGAAGTCGCCGATGTCGAAGCTAATGAGGTTGTCGCCGGCGACGATCACCACGTCGTCGTCGACGTTCTCCCGGTCGAACAGCTGGGCGAGCGCGCCGACGACGCCGAACTTCTCGTCCTCGTCGACGGTCTCCTCGACCGAGAGGGTCGGCTTCTCGTAGGGACTCTCCGCGATGTACGTCTCGAACGCCTCGGCGAAGCGCTCGTTCGTCGAGACGAACACCTCGTCGATCCGGTCGTCGTTCTCGAGGTCGTCGAAGATCGTGTCGATCACCGTCTCGTCGCCGACCGGCAGGAACATCTTCGGTCGGTTGCGCGTGATCGGCCACATCCGGGTCGCGTACCCGCCAGCCAGCACGACTGCCTTCATACGCGTACCGTCCGAGCCCGGTGTCAAGACCCTTTCCCTCCGCGTACGCTCTGCACCGTTTCGAGGCCGTTCCCACGGGTATCGGTCACGAACCCCGGGGCGGTTCCCGGAACCGGAGCCCCGGCTCGTGTGGCCGTTCGGATCCGGCAGCGTGCACCGATCCGGGCCCGTCGCCCCCGCGACTCATCCGGGATCCCCGCCCGGCGGTCAGCCGTCGGCTCTCCGCCCGGCAGTCAGCCGTCGGCTCTCCGCCCGGCGGTCAGCCGTCGGCTCTCCGCCCGGCAGTCAGCCGTCGGCACCGCGGCTGGAAGGACACTTACCGCTCCGGTCGCTACGAGTCCCCATGCGAGAGAGCGAGGAGACGACGCGCCAGCGGCTCGCCGACGCGCTCCGCACGGAACAGGCCACGGCCGGGGAGCTCGCCGAACGCCTGTCGGTCCCGCGGTCCGTCGTCTACGATCACCTCCGGCACGTCGCCCGGTCGCTCGAGGGTCGCGGCGGCGACGAGCGGTTCCTCGTCGCGCCACCCGAGTGTCGCCACTGCGGGTTCGCCGACTTCGACGACCCAGTCAACTACCCGTCGCGGTGTCCCGACTGCCGCAGCGAGACCATCGAGGAAGCCGTGTTCAAGATCGAGTAGGACGCCGAACGCCCGGGATCGGAGCGCGCTACCCTCACGTCACGGGCCGCCGGCGGACCGACTCAGCCGTCGACGGCCGACTCCGGCTCCCGGTCGACCGGTTCCCCGTCCCGCCAGGGCGGCTCGGCGTCGACGGTCGGATCGTGGAGGTGACACGCCGCCTCGTGGCCGGTCCCGGTCGGGTGGGTCCCCGGTTCGACCTCGCGACAGACCGTCTCGAACGTCCCGGACAGCCGGTCGAGCGCCGCCGGTCGGTCCCCGTCGAGCACTGCCTCGAGCGCCGCCGCGAGGGTCGACTCCGCGCCGGGGTCCGGGAGCGTCGGCGGGATCCCGAACTCGTCGCGGACGGCCGCCGCGACGGCGTCGTCGTCGACGGCGCCGGGATCGACGCCCCGCTCGGCGGCGGCGAACTCCCGGGCGGCCGCCAGGTCCAGCCCGCGGGTGGCGAGCCGGTGACGGAACGAGACGACGGCCCGCCACGCTGGCTGCGGGAGGTCGAGGCCGGACGGCTGGATCACGTCCGGACAGCGGGTGTGGAACCGGCAGCCCGACGGCGGCGCGCTGGGACTCGGGACGTCGCCGCGGAGTTCGACGCCGCCCCCTCGCCTGCGGGGGTCCGGCTCCGGGATCGACGAGAGCAGCGCCCGCGTGTAGGGGTGCTGGGGCGACTCGAAGAGGTCCTCCGTCGGGGCGGTCTCGACGAACTCGCCGAGGTACATGACGGCCACGCGGTCACAGACCTCCCGGACGACGCCCATGTCGTGGCTGATGAAGACGATCGCGACCCCGAACTCGTCCTGGACGCGCTCGATCAGCCGGAGGATCTCCGCCTGCACGGAGACGTCGAGCGCGCTGGTCGGCTCGTCGGCGACGATCAGGTCGGGGTTGACGACCAGCGCGCGGGCGATCCCGAGCCGCTGTTTCTGCCCGCCGGAGAACTCGTGGGGGTAGCGGTCGCAGTCGGCCGCCGAGAGCCCGACGCGTTCTACGAGGTCCTCGACGATCGCCCTGCGCCGGTCGCGGTCGCGCATCCCGTGGACGACCAGCGGCTCGCCGACCGACTCGCCGACCGTCATCCGCGGGTCGAAGCTCGACGCGGGGTCCTGGAAGACGAGCTGTGCGCGCCGGCGGAACCGCGTCAGCTCGCCGTCGTCGAACGCCGTGACCTCCTCGCCGTCGAACAGGACGGACCCGCCCGTCGGCTCCTCTAATCGGAGGAGGGTCGTCGCCGCCGTCGACTTCCCGCAGCCGGACTCGCCGACGATCCCCAGGGTCTCCCCGCGGCGCAGGTCGAACGAGATCCCGTCGACGGCGCGCACGCGCCCGACCTCGCGCCGGAGGACCCCCTCGGTGATCGGGTAGTGCTTCTCCAGGCCCCGGACCCTGACGAGCGGCTCGTCGCTCACCGGTCGGCCCTCCCGTCGCCCGCAGGCCCCCCGGATCCACCGTCCGTCGGCTTCCCCGAGCCGCCGCCCGCAGCCCCCCCGGGCCCGTCGCCGGTCGGTCCGTCGGACTCCTCGCGGGCCCGGCCGCCGTCGACCACGACCGACGGATCCCCGCCCGGCCCGTAGTGGACACAGGAGGCGACGTGATCGACCTCGTCGCCGGGAAGGGAGCGACCGGCCCCGGCGCTTCCGTTCCCGCTCTGCCCCGCGTCGACGCTCCCGCCGCCCCGGTCGTGGTCCGCGCCGCCCTCACCGTCGGCGTCCCCCGGATCTGCGGGGACGTCGTACTCCGCGGGCTGGTCGCCCGCCCGACAGGCGTCGACGGCGTACGGACACCGCGGCGCGAACCGGCAGCCCGGCGGCGGCTCGATCGGATCGGGGAGCGAGCCGCCGATCGGTTGCGAGCGCTTCCCCCTGCCCGGGAGGCAGTTCAGCAGCGCGCGGGTGTACGGGTGCGCCGGCGCCTCGAAGACGTCGTAGACGCTCCCGCGCTCCATCACCTTCCCCGCGTAGAGCACGACGACCCGGTCGGCGACCTGCGCGACGACGCCCAGGTCGTGCGTGATCAGCAGGACCGCCATCCCGAACTCGGCCTGGAGGTCCCCGAGCAGCCGGAGGATCTGCGCCTGGATCGTCACGTCGAGCGCGGTCGTCGGCTCGTCGGCGATCAGGAGGTCCGGCTCGCCCGCCAGCGCCATCGCGATCACGACGCGCTGTTTCATGCCCCCCGAGAACTCGTGGGGGTAGTCGTCGAACCGGGCGGTCGCCTCGGGGATCCCCACGCGGTCTAACAGTTCGATGGCGCGCTCGCGGGCCGCGGACCTGCTCGCGTCGGAGTGGAGCTGGATCGCCTCGACGAGCTGCCAGCCGACCGAGTAGACGGGGTTGAGCGACCCCTGGGGGTTCTGGAAGACGTGGGCGATCTCGCCGCCTCGGACGCCCCGGAGCTGCGACGTCGGGAGCGTCGCGAGGTCGCGCCCCTTGAAGTAGATCGAGTCGGCCTCGATCTCCCCCGGCGGGGTCGAGATCAGCCGGGTGATCGACTCGCTGGCGACCGTCTTGCCCGAGCCGGACTCCCCGACCAGACAGACCGTCTCGCCGGCCCGGACGGTGAACGAGACGCCGTCGACCGCGCGGACGACCCCCTCGTCCGTCCGGAACCGGGTGTGGAGGTCCGTCACGCGGAGCAGCGGGTCCGTCCGGCTCACGCCCCACCACCCCCTCCCCCGCCGCCCTCGGAGCGTGGATCGAGCGCGTCGCGCAGCGCGTCGCCGACGAAGTTGAACGCCAGGATCGTGAAGAAGAGGAAGAAGCCGGGGAACGTGGAGATCCACCACGCCGTGTCGAGGTCGGACCGGCCGGCGGCGATCACCTGCCCCCACGAGGGGACCGTCGGGTCGCCCAGCCCGAGGAACGACAGCGCGGCCTCGAAGAGGATGAAGCTCGGGATCAACAGCGTCGTCGCGGTGATCACCGTCGAGGAGACGTTCGGGACGAGGTGCCGCCGGATGACGTAGGCGGTGCCCGCGCCCGCCCCGACGGCCGCCCGGACGTACTGCTCCTCGCGGCGCTGGAGCGCCTCCGAGCGGACGAGCCGGGCGATCGACTCCCAGCCGAAGAAACCGAAGATCAGCACGAATAAGAAGAGGCTCCCGCCGAAGATGTACGTCAACAGCAAGAAGAGGAAGAACGCCGGGAACGTCTGCTGGACGTCGACGTACCGCATCAGCACCTCGTCGACCATCCCGCCGGCGTAGGCGGCGACGGTCCCGACAGTCGTCCCGACCGTGATGACGATCAGCGGGACGATCAGCCCGATGCGGATGCTGACGTTCATGCCGTAGACGACGAGCACCAGGATGTCCTTCCCGTCGCTGGTCGTCCCGAGCGGGTGCGCGAGCGTCCCCCGGCAGGCGCCCTCCACCACGGGACCGACACACCGGATCGGGACCGACGGGTCGACGCCGACGAACAGCGGGGGCTGGTACTGCTTCGTCAGGGCCAGCTCGGGCTTCGCGAGCAGGATCGGGCCGGCGGTGCCGACGGCGAAGACGACCCCGAGGTACGCGAGGCTGGCGACCGCCAGGCGGTTCTTGCGGAACTGCCGCCAGTAGTGGCGGGTGAGCCGGCGGTTGCGGGCCAGCGGGACCACGACGTACCAGGCCGACAGCACCAGCGAGAGCACGAACAGCCAGTCGAGCTGCGAGAGGTCCCACGGGAGCGGCCCGGGGACGAGGGGCGTCCCGGACGGGAGCACGAGGAGGTCGTAGGCGAACGCCGCGGCGACGACCGCGACGCTCGCGAGCGCCCCCCGGTCCCGTCGCGAGAGGACCGCCCGACCGCCGCCGACGGTCGACCAGTCGACGTCCTCGAACGTCTCGCGACCCGCGCGTCCGTCCCGCCCGTCGCGGCCCCGTCCCGCGACCGTCCCCCCGTCCGTCGCCGGGCCGGGGCGATCCGATCCGCCGGGCACGGGCTCTTCCGTCGGACCGGCAGGGCCGTCGGACCGTGGTCCGGAGGTGTCGTCGGACCGTGGTCCGGAGGTGTCGTCGGACCGTGGTCCGGGAGTGTCGTCGCCCGACATCACCGATCACCGTAGTCGATCCGCGGGTCGAGCACCGTGTATGCGATGTCCTGGAGCAGGTTCCCCAGGATGGCGACGAACGTGAAGATGAGCGTCGTCCCGAGCACGAGCGCGGTGTCCTGGGCGACGATCGCCTCGAACGACAGCTGGCCGAGGCCCGGGATGCCGAACACCACCTCGACGAGGTACGACGCCGCCAGGAAGATCGTGAGGATGTCGCCGACGAGGATCGTCACGAGCGGGACCGCGGCCGGTCGGAGGACGTGCCTGGCGAGCACCCGGAGCTCGCTGGCGCCCTTCGCGCGCGCCGTCTTGACGAACTCCGCCTGGACGTACTCGAGCGCCTCGGCCCGCGAGTAGCGCATCGTCCCCGCGATCGTCCCCGTGACGAGCACGAACACCGGGAGGATCAACTGGCGGGCCATCCGGCCGGACAGCAACGGCGCGTCGGCGTCGAAGACGACGGGCACCCAGCCCAGGTTGACGCCGAAGACGAGCAGGAGGACGATCGCGAACCAGAAGTTCGGGATCGCGTAGCCGAAGAAGCCCACGAACGTCGCCGCGTAGTCCGTCTTGGTGTACTGGTGGGTCGCCGAGTAGAGGCCGATCGAGAGGCCCAGCAGGATCGAGAGGATCGTCGTCGGGACCGAGTAGATCGCGGTGTACGGGATCGCCTCCGCGATGGCGGTCGTCACGCGCTGTGACCGGCTCTCGGACCACCCCCAGTTCAGCGAGAGCATGTTCGTCATGTAGTCGAGGTAGCGTTCGTGGAGCGGCCGATCCAGCCCCCGCGCGGCCCGGAACGCCTCGGCGGCCTCCTCGGCGCTGCCGCCGGCGGAGGCCACCTGGAACTGGAGCTGATCCACGCTCTGGTTCGGCGTCACCGCGAGCAGTCCCCACGTGGCCGACAGGATGACGAACGTCGCGAACGCCGTCCACAGCAGCCGCCTGATCACGTACCAGCGCATTCCCATCGTGTAGTCGTTTCGGTCCCGAGTTGCTCGTTCGTCCGATCTATCCGTGCTCTCTCGCGCCCGCGCGTCGCCCCGTCGCCGTCCCGCCTCGTCGTCCCGCTTCCCGCCCGCTCCACGGTGCCGTCCGCAGGTGCCTCGGCCCGGAGCGCGACGGTTCGAGCGGCCGGGCCGACGCGCACCGTCCGAGCCGGGCCGGCCGACCGACCGAACTGGGACGACCGACCCGACCGAACCGCCTCCGCCGTCCGACGTCCCGGTCGCGGACGGCCGTCGGCCGCCCGCACGGCCTGCCGGCGGTCACTCGGTGCCCTACTGGTCCTCGAAGTAGTACGTCTGGAAGTTCCACCCGCTGGCGAAGTCGGGGACCGGGCCGACGAGCCGGTCCTGGTGGCCGATGATGTCCGAGCTCATCACCAGGAAGCCGAACGGCTGCTCGTCGTTGATCAGCCCGAACGCCTGCCGGAACAGCTCCCGCCGTTCGGCCTCGTCGATCGTCCGCGAGGCCTCCTCGTAGCGGCTCGCGATGTCCGCCTCCGGGACGTAGCCGTAGTAGTTGATCGTCCCGCGCGTCTCGAAAAAGCCCTTGCTCGACGAGGGCGTGTACGGGTAGGTGTTGAACCCGAGGTTGACGGACATGTCCCACTGCTCGGCGCTCGTCGAGACGTCCCGCGGGCCGCCGTTGAACGCCCCGGCGCTCCACTCGGGCTCGGTCCCCTCCGGCGGGCTGTTCTGTGCGAACTTCGGGATGAACGACGAGGTCGACTCCAGGCGCACGTCGATCCCCGCGTTGCGGCCGAACTCCTGTGCGACGAACTCCGCCGTCGTCTTCTCGGTCTCCTGGCCCTGGTCGAAGTAGAGCGACAGCGTCACCTGCTCGCCGTCGCCGTCGACGAGCCGCTCGCCGTCGTACTCGTACTCGGTGTCCGACAGCGCCGACTCCAGCGCCGACATCGTCACCTCCGTGCCGTAGTTGTCGTCGACGCCGTAGTTCGTGATCCGGTCGCCCCCGTACCACTTCGACCACTTCGGCTGCATCGTCTGGGCCACCTCGGCGAACCCGCGGTAGACGCCCTCGGCGAGCGCCTGCTTGTCGACGGCGTGGGCCAGCGCCTGCCGCACGGCCTTCCGCCGGAAGGGCGTCCAGCCGTTCGCCCGCATGTTGTACGCCAGCACCGTCACGTACGGCTGCGGCTGGACGACGAGGTCGACGCCGTCCATCGAGCGGAACCGCGAGGCCTTGTTCGGCGGGATACCCGCGTCGGTCACCTCGCCGGCCTCCAGCGCGCCCAGGCGGGCGCTCTCCTCCTTGATCACCCGGTAGACGTACCGGTCGAAGTAGGGCGCCTCTCGCCAGGCGTCGCCCAGTTCGTCGAGTTCCCGGACGTAGTAGTCGTCGTTGCGGGTCGCGACGAACTGCGACTCGCGCTGCCAGTTCTCGTAGCTGTACGGTCCCAGGTTGCCCGCGTACGCGAGCGTCTGGACCTCCTCGTCCTGTTTTAACCCCTCGACGTCCTGGCTCTCGGCGTACTGCTCTAAGAGCCCCTTCGGGAGACACTCCTGGCCCCACATCGCCGGCGTGAACGGCCAGGACGGCTCCACCTCGAACAGCGACACCTCGAAGGTGTACGTGCCGGTCTTCTCGACGGGGATCGGCTCGCGCTGGCCCGTCTCGGGGTTCGTGGCGAACCAGTCGTCCGTCGCGGCGTAGCCCGACCAGTTCTCGTCGGCCTGGAACGTGCTCTGGATCATGTAGACCCAGTCCTCGGCCGTCATCTGGCCGTAGCCGGCGCCCCACTGGAGGTTCTCCCGGAGACTGATCTCGTAGACGCGACCGTCGTCCGTGCTGGGCTCGGCCCACAGCGGGAACACCTCCTGGTTCGGGTCGATCGCCCAGGCCCCGTCCAGACAGAGCCCGATGTACGCCCCGGAGGTGTTGTCCGCGATCGACAGCCAGTTGAGCGACTCGGCGTCCGAGGAGACGACGCTCGTGTAGGTCCCGCCGACGGACCGCGTGGCGTCCTCGGGCGCCTCCGTCGGCGTCGTGGTCGTCGGCACCGACGTGTCCGTCTCCGTCTCCCCCGCCCCGTCTGCCGTCTCCGTCCCGTCGCCGCTCCCCGAACAGCCGGCGAGCCCCGCGAGCCCCGCCCCACCGAGCGACGCCAGCACGTCCCGTCGACGGACGTGTCGGAGGGGTCCACCCGCCCCGCCATCATCGTTACCGTGTGACATAGAGACAGTGAGGGGCCGGGCGATTCAAATATCCGTCGGCCTCTCGGGGGCTGTGCCCTCGCGACACGGCCGAGTGGGCCTGCCGTCGGCAGCCGACGCCCCGGGTGTGCGGGTCGTGGAGCCGCGTGGGGGTCACGGAGCTGCGTGGGGGAACGGCCCGATCGGTCGTCGCGTCGGTCGCAGCGGGTGGTCGGCAGCGGGGGACCAGCCCGCACGTACTCGCGGAGAAGAGCGGACGAGAACGGGCGGGAGCAGACAGGGACGGGGGAAAACGGGCGAGTCGGCCGGAAAAGTCGACCGGGCGCCGGGTCGATCGGGGAGGTGGGTCCGGGGCGGTCGGTCGGAGCCTGGTGGAGGGAGCCCGGGCGATGGTGGTCGAGCGAGGGTAATCGAGTGTTGCGGTCGACGGGGTTCGTCAGTCGTCGCCCATCGGGTCCGTGACGACGACCTCGCCGTCGACGACCTCGACGTTGATGAGCGTCTTGACGCTGTAGTCGGTCTCGTCGAGCTTGTTCGGACCGGCCTTCTTGATGACGGCGACCACGTCGACCACCTCGGCGCCGATGACCGACAGCGCGTCGAGGATCGCTTTCATCGTTCCGCCAGTCGAGAGCACGTCGTCGAGGACGAGCACGCGATCGCCGTCCGTGACGTCGTTGATGTACATCTCCGACTCGGAGTAGCCAGTCTGCTGGTTGAGCGACACCTCGCCCGACAGCCCGTACTGTCGCTTCCGGATGACGACCAGCGGGATGTCCGTCATGAGCGAGACCGCCGTCGAGATGTGGATGCCCATCGCCGCGGGAGTGACGATCTTGTCGACGTCCTCCAGGTCGGCCTTGCGGATGATGCGGACGACGATCTCCCGCAGGAGGCCGGGCTCGAGCATCGGCACGCCGTCGCTGACCGGGTGGACGAAGTAGTGGTAGCCGTCCTTCTCGATGATCGGCGCGTCGAGGAGCGACTGGCGCAGTCGGTCCATGTCGCCCCTACCGGGGGTCCCAGGGTAAAGACTGCGGTTCGGGGGGCCTCCGTCCCGCTGTAGCGTGGTGTGCGGTTCCAGGCGGCGGGCCGTTCGATCCGCTCCGGGGGCGTCGACCGACGCCTTTTCGTCGCGACGCCCCTCGGAACCGACGTGTCCCGGGATCCGCCGACCGCAGTCGCCGTCGTCGGCTGTGGAACCGTCGCCGACCGCTACGTCGAGGGGCTGCTCGCCGAGCCGACCCTGGAGCTGGTTGCCGCCGCCGACCTCGACCGCGAGCGCGCCCGGGCGGTCGCGGACCGCGCGCCCGGCTGTCGCGCGTTCGGGGACGCGGCGGCCGCCCTCGACGCGACCGACCCGGGCCTCGTCGTCAACCTCACGAGCCACGACGCACACGCGGCCGTCACGCGGACCTGTCTCGAGGCGGGCGCGGACGTCTTCTCGGAGAAGCCGCTGGCGACAGAGATCGACGCGGCCCGGGAGCTGGTCGCGCTGGCGGCCGACCGCGACCGCCGGCTCGGCTGTGCGCCGATCAGCCACCTCGCGCCCACCGCCAGGCGCCTCCGGACGCTGCTCGACGAGGGCAGGCTCGGGCCGCTCCGGCTGGTCGACGCCCGGTGTCACGTGGGGCGGTTGACCGAGTGGCACGACGCGCCCGAGTCGTTCCTCCGTGCCGGCCCGCTCCTCGACGGGGCAGTCTACCCCCTGACGGTGCTCACCTCCCTCCTGGGCCCGGTCCGGCGCGTCCGGTCGGCCGACCGGGCGCTCCTGACTGCCGACCACGAGCACGAGGGCCGACGGTTCTCCGTCGACACGCCCGACCACGCGGTCGCGACGCTGGCGTTCGAGCGGCCCGCCGCCGGCGCCGACCCCGCCGGGGAGGCTGCCCGGACGAGTGACGGCCAGGGCGGGCGGAGCGACCCCGACCGGGTGCTCGCCCAGCTCACGGCCAGCATGTACGTCCCCTACCGGACGCGGGAGTTCGTGAGCGCGGAGTTCCACGGCGACGACGGCTCGCTGTACGTCGCGGACGTCGGCGCGCTCGAGGCGGGCGACCGCGACCGGCTCCGGTTCGCCCGGCTCGGACGCGACTACGGGCCCGTCCCGCGGCAGGGGGACGCGGACGGTCTCTCGCCGGCGGACGGTCCCGCCGAGCTCGCCGTCGCGGCACGCGAGGGGCGCCCGAGCCCGGTCGACGCCGCCCGCGCGGTACACGTCCTGGCGGTCGTCGACGCGATCGAGCGGGCGGCCGACGGCGGCGGCCCGGTCGACGTTCCGGCACCCGGGGCTGTCGGGTCGAACGGCGGCGTCACGCCCGGACCGTCGGCCCTCGGCGTCCCGGAGCCGGACCCGTGGCCGACGCTCTCGGCGTCCGGCTCTGGTACGTGATTGGCGGCGTGGGATGCGCGCTGATGGGTATCGGCGCGTTCTTCGTGCCTGTCATCGTCCATCTGGAGGATGACAGGGGCCGTCCAGCCCGAGAATCG
>Ga0207797_1002291_pt1 | contig 13315 bp, 7 predicted proteins | sample PRCRCaboRojoPR_6_FD_187275 | JGI IMG/M metagenome (GOLD analysis project Ga0207797, IMG submission 187275) | Marine sediment microbial community from Cabo Rojo, Puerto Rico - PR CR 10% Liquid 1 (SPAdes) | ecosystem: Environmental > Aquatic > Marine > Coastal > Sediment | place: Cabo Rojo, Puerto... | reverse complement strand
CTTTTTGGTGGTGTTTATTGGAATCATAGCCGGTAGTTACCCATCCTTCTATGTTGCACGGGTGAGACCGGCAATCAGCATCAAAGACCAAATATCTTCCAAAATGCCAAATCTGAGCATGCAGAATGCCCTGGTACTGGTTCAGTTCATCATTTCTGCCGGTTTGATCATCAGCAGCCTGGTGATTTATTCGCAGTTATCTTTTGTTGGAGATAAGGACCTGGGTTTTGACAAGAACAACCTGATCGCCCTGCGGCTTGACAACCGGAATTGTGTCAAAAAAAGCGGTTTGCTCCGGAAACAGCTTAGCCGACATCCCCACATCCAACATGTCTCGGTGGCATCGGACTACCCGGTAAATGGACTAACACGAAATGGCTACCTGCCGGAAGGACAGGACAGGATGATCTCGATCCATGCCCTGTATGTGGACCCCTTTTATCTGGAAACCCTGGACATGGACCTTGTTCAAGGCAAAAATTTTGATGCCCTCACACCCGACTCCAGCCACATCCTGATCAATCAAACACTTGCCCGAGAGCTGAACTGGGAAAACCCGCTGGACAAAACCATCACCCGCAATGGAGTGGATTACCGGGTAATCGGGGTGGTTAAGGATTTTCACTATGAAAGCCTTCACAAACCCATCGGACCGGTACTTTTTACACTCAAACCCCGTAAACACGTAATCCTGGCAGAAATCACCCAGGGCCGCCTGGATGAAGCCACCAGTTTCATCAAAGAGAAATGGGAGGAGGTTACAGGAGATCATTTCCTGGGATACACCAACATCAGCAGGGCTTACAACCGGATGTACCACAACGAAAGCCAGTTTGCAGAAAAAGTCCTGTTCTTCACCCTTTTGGCCATCTTTTTGGCTTGCCTGGGACTTTTCGGACTTACAGCCATCTCAGCTACCCGAAGGACAAAGGAGATGGGCATCCGAAAGGCATTGGGAGCAAATGCCCTGTCAGTAAACTGGTTGATGTTGAGACAATATACCCGGTGGGTGTTATTTTCGAATGTTGTGGCCTGGCCGTTGGCTTACTACCTGATGCGGCAATGGCTGGAGCATTTCGCTTACCGGATTGACCTGGGTTTATGGTTCTTTTTGGCGGGTGGATTGGCCACACTGGTTATATCCGTTATGACCATATCCTGGATTGCCACCAGGTTATCACGCATCAACCCGGCTGAATCGCTGAGGGATGAGTGAAGATAATACGTAAATGCATATATGTGTAAATGAGTGAATGGGAACGCAATCTTTCAACCTTTTAACTTCTAACCTGAAACTTTTATCTGAAACCAATTAGCAATGTTACGAAACTACTTGAAAACTGCAATCCGGATCATCAGCCGCAACCGGGTTTTTTCCCTGATCAACATCCTGGGCTTCTCCGTCGGGCTGATCAGTTGCCTGGTGATTTTTCTTTTTATCAGCCATGAGCTGAGCTTTGACAAACATATACCTGATTATAAAAAAGTCTACCGCATCGCTACCCAAAGCCGTGGAAATGAAGGGATTGAAAAGGATGCCTACGTGCCTTACCCCCTGACCGACATCCTGAAAGAAGAAACCACCGGTTATGCTTCAATAGCCCCCATCTTCTACGCGCACGAGCCTTCAATCAAAAGTAAAAACAAAAGGTTTAAGGAACACGGAGTGGTATTTACCGATGAGAGATTTGTGGACATGTTCGGGGTGGAAATGCTCTCGGGCAATCCAGCGTCCCTGAGCCACCCCGGAAATGTTCTCATCTCAGAAAAATTGGCCGGCAAACTCTTCGGGCAGGGCGATTCCATGGGCAAAACCATAACCCTGGAGCAGGATTTGCACCTTCAGGTTGCCGGGTTGATCAGGGAATCTACCGGTAACACCCATCTGCCATACAAGATGCTTGTATCGATGAAATCCCTCAATGAGAAGATCGTTGGACTGCCCTATGAAAACTGGGGATCGCGCATCGGGGGAATGAGCACCTATGTAAAACTTGAGCGGTCCAAAGACAAGGATTCCTATGAAAAACAACTAAGAGAGGTGATCAGGGAAAATGGTGAGCAGGATGAGAACGACAACACCACCTATTTCCTGCAGCCGGTATCCGAAATACATCTGGATCCCTCCATTTCTTCTTTTCTGGGTGCTTATACCACCAGCAAAAAGTTTCTCTGGATATTCATTTCGGTAGGTCTGTTCATTCTGGTCATCGCCGGGATCAACTTCATCAACCTCTCCACGGTACAAGCCATTAAAAGAACCCGGGAAATCGGGGTGCGGAAAGTTCTAGGAGCCGATCGGCTAAAGATCATCCGCCAGTTTTTCGGGGAAACCCTCCTGCTGCTCCTGGCAGCCGAAATTGTTGCCCTGATAATGGCTGAAGTGATCCTGCCTCGGGTCAGCACCTTTCTGGGAAGCAACATCGATCTGAACCTCTATGGGGATCTCTCAGTCATCCTGTTCATGCTTTCCATTTTAATCGGGTTTGGCCTGATCGCCGGCATTTATCCCGCTATGTTCCTGTCCAGGTACAAACCCCTGCAGGCCATGCGTTCTAAATCAGGTCAAACCGGGAAGAAACAGATGCCTGTATTTGGTACATTGGTGGTGCTGCAGTTTTTCATCTCCCAGGTCCTGATCATCTCATCGGTGGTTGTGGGCCAGCAGATCGATTTTTTCAAAAACAAAGACCTGGGCTTTGACCGGGAAAATGTAATGGTGATCAACCTCTATGGGCAGGATAACAAGCATCAGGATGCCTTTGAGCAGGAGTTGCTGCAGATCCCGGAAGTGGAAAAAGTCTCATTTGCCCTTGGGGCTCCCCTATCCAGTTCCAGGATCATGTCCAATGCCTATGTGCCGGGAAAGAAGGAGCAACAATACAGCGTGAATGTCAAAACGGTAGACGCCTCCTACCTGGATTTTTACGATATCGATCTGCTGGCCGGACAGATATTCAATGAACAATTCTTCGATGATACAAGTCGAAGCATATTGATCAACAAAAAACTGACCAACGATTTGGGTTATGGATCACCTCACAGAGCCCTGGGAAAAAGGCTGCGATGCTTTGGTGGAACCCACAAAATTGTGGGAGTAACAAACGATTTCCATACCCAGTCGCTCCAGGGCAAAATCACCGGAACGGTGCTGATGTATATGCCCCGTTGGTTCATCACCGCCTCGGTCAAGTTCCAAACAGGCCGGAATCAGGCTACTCTTGAGAAGGTAAAAATGGCCTGGGACAGGATTTATCCCCAACAGGTCTTTGATTATGCCTTTTTAGAGGATGAGATCATGGAAGAATACCAGGACGAGGAGCGTACATCCCAGATTGTTAGGATTTTCAGTGTAGTGGCCATCATCATTGCCATACTGGGTCTTTATGGTATGGTATCCTTCATGATGGTCCACCGCACGCGGGAAATCGGGATCCGTAAAACACAGGGAGCCACCACCAACCGGATCATCCGGCTGCTTTCCGGCAATTACATGAAATACATTTTGCTTGCCGGCCTGCTGGCCTGGCCGGTAGCCTGGTATCTGATGGAAGGCTGGCTGCAGGATTTCGCCTTCCACATCGACTTGCATATGGGCTATTTCCTGGTGGCCACCGGCATGCTTTTGCTGGTCAGTTTTGCCACCATCATCTACCAGACCCGGAAAACGGCCAATACCAATCCGGCCGAGACACTGCGGGATGAATGAAGAAATGCATCACTTTATTCTCCCGTTCGTCTTTTATCCAAAGTGATGTTCATAAACGTACAGGTCTTGTTTCATTTTCGTTCATCCTGCATCGCTTTCTGGACCGCGGATGTCATTGTAAAAAACAGAACATCAGACCATAAACCCTTTTGGCATGGAATGTGATATCATCAATATAAACAACAAAAACACAACCATCATGAAAGTTGATCTCAAACCCAATGAAGTAGTCGTTAAGGCTGGTGATTCCAGGCATATAAACGGAAAGGGTGATGTGGAGGGTAAACTGATCCTGACCAACCAGCGCGTATATTTCAAAAGCCCTCAGGATACCTCTTACAACATGGAGATTATGCCTTCTGATATAGAGGAGGTCATCTTTTTCAACACCGGCATGTTTTCATCCAATGGTTTGAACATTGTGACCAAGAAAGGCTGTGAGCTGAAGTTCAGGATCAAACAGCGTAATGCCTGGGGCAAGGCGATCAACCAGATGTACTAGCGACTCTTTTGTTTTAACCAACCTCCATATATACGCATGTTAGCTTTTTCATAATGAAGGGTCCATCGTCATGACGGACCCTTCATTTTTTTGTATCCCTGCTATAACGATTCCAGCAAAGACATGACCAACAGAAGATAATTAATTTTCCGGAACCAGCCGGATCGCAGCTCCTCCGCCGGGTGCAAGGATCAATTTGATGTCGCTGTCTGCATTGCAATTTTTTAAAGCATCGATCTGGTATTCCGTGGGGTTTGATCTCCAGTGGGTTTTCTCACCGTCCCGGTAGATTTCGGCCCGGTATTGCTTCCCTTTCTCCAGAAAATCACAGGAGAGGGTCAGTTCTCTTGATTTTTTATTGGTTATGCTACCGATGTACCATTGATCGCTATGCCGGTCTTTCCGGGCAATGGTAACAAACCGGCCAATCTCTCCGTTGAGCACCCGGGTTGTCTCCCAATCCACGGGCACCTTTTTTATAAAATCAAATGCCGGGTGACCCCGGTAGTTTTCCACCAGGTCGGATGCCATTTGCAGGGGGCTGTAAAACACCACGAAAAGCGCCAGTTGTTTGGCCAGTGTGGTATGAACCCGGTTTTTCAGGTCTTTTTTGGTCACCAGCTTTTTGCGTTGATCATGCTGTGCTTGCAACAGCACATCGAAAACACCTGGGGTATAGTCGGCCGGACCGGCCAGGAAACGGGTAAAAGGTAATATGGTATGGTGCGAGGGAGGATTGCCTTTGCTCCAGGCGTTGTATTCCATGCCCCTGACCCCTTCCCGGGTCATCATGTTGGGATAGGTGCGGCGGATGCCGGTGGGCTTGATCGGCTCATGGGCATCGATCACCACCCGGTGTTTATGGGCCAGCTTGACCACCTCGCGGTAGTGGTTCACCATGAATTGACCATGGTGGTGCATGCCTTCGGGTTTCATGGTGCCGGCATAACCGGTTTTTAGCGCATGTATCCCTTGATCCTCCAGGTATTGAAAGGCCTTCTCCATTTGCCGCTCATACATGGGGATGTTGCCCCCTGTCTCATGGTGGGCAATGAGCTTAACACCCTTCTTTCCGGCATAATTCAGCACCTCCCCGATATCGTAATCGTCATAGGGTTCGGTATAATTTTGGACATTGTTGCCGGAGAGCCAGGACTCCCATCCTTTGTTCCAGCCTTCTACCAGCAAACCAGGGATGTTGTGTTCGGCGGCAAAATCGATGTATTTTTTGGCGTTTGCGGTGGTGGCCCCGTGCCGCGGTCCCTCATGCCAGGTATTCAGGCCAATATGCATCCCCCACCAGATGCCCACGTACTTCATGGGTTGGATATAAGAGAGATCCTCCAGCCGATTGGGCTCATTCAAGTTGAGGATCAGGTGAGATTCGATCAGAGCGCCCGGTCTTTCTCCAACCTGAAGTGTACGCCAGGGGGAGTACAGGGGAAGATCAGCCTTTACCTTGATGCTGTCGGGCCAGGGCACCAGGTCGGTTTTGAACCCATATTTCCTGCTTTTGTTCCTTTGTAGTCTCATGCCGGCATAGTTGGTCAGTGCCGCTTCATGGAGACTGATATACAGGCTGTCGTCCGCTTTGAAGGTGACCGGTGTGTTGGCCAGGTTGATCCCGGAGAGCGGTGTTTCACGGTAGAGGTACTCATAGGAATCGGGGTCGCCCGGTATCCACCATGACCTGTGATTGCCGGTAAAATTGAACCGGGTATCTTCCGAGGTGATCTCAACCCGTTTATAGGAGGTTTGTAGGGGTATCTCGTACCGAAATCCGAGTCCGTCGTTAAAGATCCTGAAAAAAATGTTCAGGTGTATGTTTTCGGCAGGGATATGCAATTGCACCTTCAGTTGGTTGTAATGATTGGTGATGGTTTTTTTCTCACCCCAGGGCTGAGTCCACGTATCGTTATAGCTTTCGGTGGCAGACTCCAGCAATTCGAAGCCCCTGTCCATGTCGGGCATATGCTTGAAGCGGTAACCCAATCTAGAGGTGTCGATCACGATTCGATCACCTTTGTGAAGGGTGTAATAAGGGATCCCTTTTTCCAGGAAGAAGACAACTTTCAGTTTTCCGTCGGGTGAACTGATGGTATGATGGGTGGATGGTTTAGAGCACATAGAAAAGGCAATCAGGGTGATGCAGGCAACAATCAAAAGTCCTGTTTTTCTGAAACAGCAAAAGAGGGTATTTGTTGGCAAAAAGGACATGATGCTCTGTATTTATGATTTCGCTATGGCGTTGTTTGTTTAAGCATTCAAGCATCTTCCTTCAACAGATCAACAACCCGCTGGCAGCTTAAATGCGTGCCATGATTTTAGAGTGCTAAGAAAGCCCGGATCCACTTCTCGCCTGAAGCCTGGATCCGGGCGGGTATGATGGGTTGAAAACACCAAAGATCAATAAGCCCTGGCAAACACCACCCTTTGTTTGGAGGGTTTGCCGGAGTATATACATTTGCCTTCTTCCATTTCACCCTCCACCGGTACTAATCGAATGGTAGCCTTGGTATCTTCCTTGATTTTTTGTTCGGTCTCGGCTGTACCATCCCAGTGGGCCCAGGCAAAGCCGCCTTTTTCATTCATGATGGTCTTGAATTCCTCATAATCATCCACCACATAGGTATTATCCTCCCGGTATTTGAGGGCTTTCTGATAAATGCCGGATTGTATCTCATCGAGAAGCTTCTCCACATGGTCAATCGCCTGATCCTGTGATATGATCTCCTTTTCCAGAGTATCGCGGCGGGCCACCTCGAGGGTGCCGTTTTCCATATCCCTGGGTCCGATGGCTATCCGCACGGGCACGCCCTTCATCTCATATTCCGCAAACTTCCATCCCGGTGTTTGGGTGTCTCTGTCGTCATACTTCACGGTAATGCCTTTGTCCTGAAGCTGCTGTTTTATCTCATTGGCTTTTTGACTGATATTCTCCAGTTGAACATTTTTCTTGTATATAGGCACGATCACCACCTGGGTGGGTGCCAGTCTGGGGGGTATCACCAGGCCATTGTCGTCGGAATGGGCCATGATCAGGGCACCCATCAGCCGGGTGGATACACCCCAGGATGTAGCCCATACATAATCGAGCTTGCCCGACTGATCGGTAAATTTCACATCAAAAGCCTTGGCGAAGTTCTGACCCAGAAAATGCGAAGTACCGGATTGAAGGGCTTTCCCATCCTGCATCAGGGCTTCGATGGTATAAGTCTCGATGGCCCCGGCGAACCGCTCTGAATCTGTTTTGGTTCCCTTCAACACAGGCATGGCCATCCAGTTCTCGGCAAAGTCGGCATAGACATCAATCATACGCCTGGTCTCTTCCATGGCCTCTTCTTTGGTGGCATGGGCCGTATGACCCTCCTGCCAGAGAAATTCGGCGGTTCTCAGGAACAGACGGGTACGCATTTCCCATCTGACGATGTTGGCCCATTGGTTGACCAGTATTGGCAGGTCGCGGTAGCTCTGTATCCATCCTTTGTAGGTATTCCATATGATGGTCTCGGAGGTGGGCCGTACGATCAGCTCTTCTTCCAGCCGGGCGTTCGGATCCACGACAATGTCCTTACCATTCTCGTCATTTTTCAACCGGTAATGGGTCACAACAGCACACTCCTTGGCAAAACCCTCCACGTGCGAGGCCTCTCTGGTAAAAAAAGATTTGGGAATGAACAAAGGAAAGTAAGCATTGGTATGGCCGGTATCCTTGAACATCTTGTCCAGCACAGCCTGCATCTTTTCCCAGATGGAATACCCGTATGGCTTGATGACCATGCAACCCCGTACTGGACTGTTCTCTGCCAGATCCGCTTTGTTGACTATATCATTGTACCATTGTGAATAATTTTCTGATCTGCTGGTGATTTCTCTTGCCATTTTGGAATGAAATTTGCGTTTTATTTTTTGACAAAATGATTGTTAAATTCGTACAAATTAAAGAAATTAAATTCTAATAATAATAAAAGAAAGGGTACGAATTTTGCAATAATATATACATCTAAACATGCGTTTTACAAATGACATAAGTAAGGAGGTTGTTATCATGAAACTTAGATCGATATTATCCATTGCTGTAGCTGCCGTTTTAGCTGCTTCATGCTCGGTAACCATGCAGGACAGAAGGGTAGCTGACGAGCTGTATGAGACGCCTGATAGCAAATCACAGCAAGAAAGTTACATCACCTATTATGATGAAGCCGAGAACATTTTGAAGGATGAATCCAACCAGGGTGTTGACTCGGTCGTCTATGAAGAAAAAGCATCCTCGGCCAATCCCTACAGGGAAGTGCTGGTAGACAACTATTCCAAGGCCCATCAGATGAGAAGGAATGCCATTTCATCTCCTTCTTATGGCATGAGCGACTGGTATGGAACCTATTATTCAGATGACTTCTTTTATGCATCGTCCTATGACCCCGCATTCTATAATGTGATTGTAATGGGCGATAAGGTTTGGGTTGAGCCCAAATGGTTGACCCGTCATTTTGGTACAGGTTATCAATACGGTAGTTTTTATAACTATCCCTATAATACTCCCTATGGAGCATACAATCCGTATAGCAGTCACCTGAGCACCATCGGAATATACGGTTTCAATACCCATACATTTGGATACAGACCGTTTGGATTCAATACATTCGCATTCGGACAGAGTTCCTTCATGTATGGTTCAAATTATGGTTACGGGCTTAGTTCCTACTATGGTTCTGGACTTGGCTCTTACTATGGTTATGGGTTCTCCCCCTATATGCAGGATTATTATCCCAACAGGTCCAATCAGCAACAGTTAAATGAGAACGGACGTATAGGGGATTACGACAATTATTTCCAGCGGTATGAAGCGCCTCCGAAAGAAGTTAAAAGGGCCGGTCGCAAATCCCTTTATATCCGGACAGATAACTCAAGAAAGGGCGTTAGCAGAAATGCAAGAACGGTCAGAGAAGGTCAGACGGATAGACCTCGATTTGGCAACTCCAAATATGTGCGTTCCAGGAAGAACAACAACGCAATCCACAAGCCCAGGTATAACCGGCCCCATCGCGAAGCCAACTACGAGCATGTGAAGAGAGAGCGATCCAGGAACATAACCAATACCTCCACCAGAAAGAGAAACTCAAGCTATAGAAGAAGCGGAGGTTCAAACCGGTCTGCAGGAACCAGCAGCAGCAGAGGCTCTTCCGGCAGGAAAGGCGGTTCCTCCGGTTCGTCCGGTTCAGGATCCTCCGGAAGAAAAACCAACTAATTGAAGCATTCAATCCCAAAGGTGCCCCATAGCCATATGGGGCATTTTTAATACATCACCCCTTGGTTAACCAAATATTCCAACTATGAGAAAACTATTGCCAATCATCATATTATCGCTTCTTCCTTTCACCCACCTCTTCTCCCAAGAGATTGAGGTTGAACAGGCCATCAGAAGTTCCCAGAACATTTATCAGGGTTCTGCCCGGTTCATGGGGATGGGAGGCGCATTTACAGCACTCGGCGGGGACATCTCCGCTGTGAGTCTGAATCCGGCAGGAGTCGGTGTGTATACAGGCCTGCAGTTTGTGTTTACACCATCTTTCCAGCAGCAATCCATGGAAAGTACAACACCCTTACGGAACAATCTGTACAGCCAGGACGCCAGGAACTACAAGGTGAACCTGAACAACCTGGGCATATCGGCTGCCTACAACCTGCCAAACAGTGTGAACTGGAAGAACATCAACATAGCCCTGGGTTATAACACCATGAACAATTTCAGCCGGGAAGTAGAAGCCAGCAACTACAACCTGAGCCAATCCAAGATGCACGAATTCGTTGCCAATGCCAACCAGGGCATATGGCGCAGCGCTTATGAACAGCTGGCCTGGGAGACTTGGGTATTGGACTATGACAGTACCTATTTTAATGAATACTACAGTTTTGTAGTGGATGCCATCAATCAGCCTGATTCCATTGCCCGGGTGGGTGTGGACCAGTTCAAGAACCTCAAGAATGAGGGTTCGCTGGGTGAATATTATATTGCTGCCGGGGCCAACTACAACGACAAGTTGTATCTTGGCCTGAGCATAGGCATTCAGCGCTCTCAGTTTACCTATGAGAATACCTATACGGAATCGGAAAGAGACGACCAGATTCGTTATTTTAACAGCCTGAATTTCACCCAGTATGAGAATCATTCAGGAACAGGATACAACTTCAAGGTAGGGGCCATTTACCGGCCGCTGGATTTTCTGCGAATCGGTGCGGCGTACCATTCGCCCACTTTCTTCAGCAATATGGAATACAGCTGGCACAACGAACTAACCTATGTGGATGACAGCATCGGTACTCTAAGTACCCAGAGCGAGGAAAGTACCTTTGCATACAGGGTGACAACCCCGTCGAAGTTCACCGGTGGTGTGGCCTTGAGAATTGCCCAAACGGCAATGGTCAGTGCCGATTATGAGCGGGTGGATTACGGTCAGGCACGGCTCGATGATAAAGACACCAATGTTCCCTTTAACTATGAAAACGACAGCATCCAAAATACATTTGGGGTAGCCAACAACTTCAGATTCGGGGGAGAAGTGAAGTTGAAAAGTTTTTACCTGAGGCTGGGCTATGCCCTGTACGACTCCCCATACAGTGACAGGTATAAGGACTATCAATCCAAAAGGGTCATCTATTCAGGCGGGATTGGTTACCGGGAACGGGGCTTCTTTATCGATGCCACCTTTCTGACAAGCAGATACAGCACGGAAGAAAAACTTTTTACCACCATTCCCAACTTCAGTGATGTGGATTTCACCAACAACCGGCTCATGGTTACGGTGGGATTAAGGTTTTAGCACAAAACCCCGCTTTTTATATCAAACAGCAGCCTACTTTGAGCTATCAAATTCATCAATTATCTAATAATACCTGTTATACAACAAAAGAGAAGTCGGCTAATCCACATATAAGGGACGTGAACTTCTCTTTTTTTTATGTAAATTTGGAATGATATTTGTTCTTTTTTTACGTTACAATAAATGGGAATAATCCCTATTTCCGTCCCCAATAAAAGAAAGGAGTGATGCTGCCATGAAGATGAAAAACCTATTCATACTGGTAATCCCGTCAATATTCATAGTCTCCTGCACTTCAGTACAGCCAAGAAGCGTCACAGACGAGCTTTACCAGACACCCCAGCCAAAGATCCGGGAAGAATATCTGGCGAGGTCGGACCAAATGAGCAAGGATACTTTAAAGGATCAACGGTCACCACGCCGTAATGAATGGCAACGTGCACCCTACTGGATGTATGAACATTATCCTTATCATCCTTATGGATACTCTCATCCTTACTCCTTTCATCCGGGAATCCATTCGTTCTTTCCTTATCCCTACTTTGGCGCAACTTGGGGCTTTTATCCCTACGGAGCTTATTACAGTTCCCATTGGTACGGAGGGTACTATAGTCCCTTTTACCATCCCTATGGGCATTTTAAAGTGAAGAAATGGCAAAGAAAAACCACAAGCCTGCCATGGGGGAGATCCTATCGGTCACGACCCGACCGCCCCGGCAGAACTCGTCAGATTCTCGTTGAGCCGGATAACCGCAAGATGATCCGGCCCAACAACATCATTCGTTCCAAATCCGGCCGCAAAACCTCACCTCCCAAAAGGTATCTGCAGGCCACAGAGTTTTTGCGTTCCGGATCAAAATCCACCAATAACGTACAAATAGGTAAAAATCTGCAAAACATCTTTCAGCGAAAACGATCGGTATCTCCTATGGATCACAACATCCGCAAAAGAAAACCGGCCATACATAACCCCGTAAAGATCAGATCAACCGGAACAAACCGATCCTCCACAAGTGGCAGAAAGCGCAAATAAAATTCTCTGAATTTTCAATAACGGCCACCGGGATATATAAATAACCCGGTGGTCTCATTTTATCTCACCGCATACAATCGCTATCCGGTAACTAATAACACCATAAAAGCACCGGTATGGTGATCTAAGGAAAAGCATCCTTTTCTCAAATCCACAGATGGTGTATCTTTGTCCTTGTTTATAAATGGATCAAGCATTTTTATTCTTCGGAATTTTTGAATAATTTAGTTGTTAATTCCACAATTATTTAGTGTATCACAAATAATTTCTATATTTTCGCATATAACCTTATAGTATAAACCGATGGCTTGTAATGAGCCGGGTCGCAAAGAGGGCACTTTATGGACATCAACGAGAACCAGCATCCTAACTCAAAGCAGGAGCAACCCCACCGGGAGGAGGTTGATTCTGTAACCAAAAATGAGCAGAATTCTTCCCGGGAAGGCAATCAGGAAGAATCCCCTAAAGGGGACAACCACCTTCAACCCCAAACAGATGATGAGCAGCGGAAAGCAAACCAAGAAGAAGAAACCCGTCAAGACACCGGGGATCAATCTTCTTCTGACCATAGTGGGGCCGATATTCCAAGCATCGATTACAACACCTTCAGCAGGGAAGGGCTCATTGAACGACTGAAGAACCTGATCCATTCCGACAATGTATTCGACATCAAAAAGGAAGTGGACATCATCAAGGCTACCTTTTATAAAAAACAGCGGGCCCTGAACGAGGAGAGGAAGAAGGAATTTATCAATCAAGGTGGGGATCCCGAGGAGTTTAAGCCTGGAGTTGATCCCCTTGAACAGGAACTGAAGGATCTGCTCAAGGACTTCAAGGAGAAAAAAGCCGAAGTCAACAGCGACATCGAGCAGGAAAAGCAGAAGAACCTGGAGAAGAAATACGAGGTCATTGAGGAGCTTAAGAACCTGATCAACAAAAAAGAGTCGCTGGGACAGACCTTCAAGGAGTTCCGGGAGCTGCAAAGAAGGTGGAAGGAGATCGGGCCGGTTCCTCAAAACAAGCTGAAAGATCTGTGGGGTACCTATCACCATCATGTTGAGCGTTTCTATGATTACGTAAAGATCAACAAAGAACTCCGTGATCTTGATCTGAAGAAAAACCTGGAGGCGAAGCTGGATTTGTGCGAAAAAGCCGAAAAGCTGGACGAGGAAGAAGATATTGTGTCAGCCTTCAACACCCTTCAGGAGTACCACGACCAATGGAGAGAGATCGGGCCGGTACCCAACGAC
>Ga0207797_1002290_pt1 | contig 13322 bp, 9 predicted proteins | sample PRCRCaboRojoPR_6_FD_187275 | JGI IMG/M metagenome (GOLD analysis project Ga0207797, IMG submission 187275) | Marine sediment microbial community from Cabo Rojo, Puerto Rico - PR CR 10% Liquid 1 (SPAdes) | ecosystem: Environmental > Aquatic > Marine > Coastal > Sediment | place: Cabo Rojo, Puerto... | reverse complement strand
CATAGTCTGGTGCAATTTGAGGGTTTGGCTGCCCGGTCACCTGAACAGAGCGCAGGTTGTATTTGTCCTTACCCCGACAGATTATTATAACAAAATATTCTTCACTATATTTGCCAGGTAAAGTTAAGCATTTCCTAACAGATCAAAAATGAAAATATGAAAGACCCCCAAAGATATCTCGTTACAGCTGCCTTACCCTACGCCAACGGGCCGCTCCACATCGGGCACATTGCCGGGGCCTACCTGCCGGCTGATATCTACGTACGTTACCTTCGCCTGAAAGGGAAGGATGTAGGTTTCATCTGCGGATCAGACGAACATGGAGTGCCCATAACCCTCAGAGCACGCAAAGAGGGAGTCTCTCCCCAGGAGATCGTGGACAAATACCACCAGATCAACCTACAGGGATTCAAGGACCTGGGCATTGAGTTTGATATCTACCACCGCACTTCCGATCCATTGCACCATAAGACCGCTTCGGACTTTTTCCGGGCCTTATATGAAAAGGGCGAGTTCATCGAGAAAGAAGAGGAGCAGTTCTATGATGAGCAGGAGCAGCAATTCCTGGCCGATCGCTATATCGTGGGTACCTGTCCCAGCTGCCATTATGAACAGGCATACGGTGATCAATGCGAGCAATGTGGCACCAGCCTGAGTCCCAAGGAACTGATCAACCCGGTTTCCGCTCTCTCGGGCAACAAACCCCGGCTTAAGAGGACCAAACACTGGTATTTGCCACTGGACAAATATCAGGAGGAATGGCTGGAAGATTGGATCGACAGCCACAAAGATGATTGGAAAGCCAATGTATATGGACAGTGTAAATCATGGCTCAACCAAAAGCTCCACCCGAGGGCTGTTACCCGTGATCTGGAGTGGGGTGTACCCGTGCCGGTTGAGGGTACCGAAGGCAAAGTGCTTTATGTGTGGTTCGATGCCCCCATTGGCTATATCTCAGCCACCAAGGCCTGGGCCGAGGAGACAGGCAGGGACTGGGAGCAATACTGGAAAGATGAAACAACCAGCCTGATCCATTTCATCGGTAAAGACAACATTGTCTTCCATTGCCTGATCTTTCCCTCGATGCTGAAAGCCCACGGCGAATATATACTCCCTGACAATGTTCCTGCCAATGAATTCCTGAACCTGGAAGGCGATAAGCTTTCTACTTCCCGTAACTGGGCCGTATGGGTGAATGAATTCGTGGAGCAGTTCCCCGGTAAAGTGGATGTGCTGCGATATACCCTGGCCGCTAATTTTCCCGAGCAGAAAGACAACGATTTCACCTGGAAGGATTTCCAGAATCGCAACAACAACGAATTGGTGGCCGTGATGGGCAACTTCGTGAATCGGGCGTTGGTGCTGACCCGCAAATACTTCAACAGACAGGTTCCTGAAGTTGAGGAATGGACCGATTACGACAGGCAGATCATGAGGAAGGCCGAAAACATCCAAAAGGACCTGGAGGATCGGGTTGAGCACTATAAGTTCCGCGAGGCCGTTAAGATTGCCATGGATATGGGGCGGTTGGGCAACAAATACCTGGCAGACACTGAGCCATGGAGCCTCTATGATAAAGACCCCGGCAGGGTCGCCACCATCATGAACCTTTCGCTGCAGCTGGTAGCCGGCATCTCCATCATCATTGAACCTTTTCTTCCTTTTACCGCAGAAAAACTAAGACATTTTCTCAACATCGAAAAGCTTGACTGGGAGCTGGCCGGTCAGCCCGGTATATTGAAGCCAGGCCATGAAGTCAACAAGCCCAGGCATCTTTTCCAGAAGATTGAGGATCACACCGTGACCGATCAGGTTGAAAAGCTGAAGGAGGCCCGGCGGAAGAAGGAGCAGGAAGAGCGGGGTGTTGAACCGGCCAGGGAGAACGTCTCTTTTGATGATTTCAGCCGCCTGGATATCCGCGTTGGGGAGATCCTCGAGGCGGAGAAAGTCCCCAGGACCCGCAAGCTGATGAAGCTCAAGGTGGATACGGGTCTGGACCGGCGGACTGTGGTGGCCGGCATTGCTGAGCAGTTCAGTCCTGAAGAGGTCCTGGGCCGGCAGGTAAGCATCGTGGTGAACCTGGATCCCCGGAAGATCCGGGGCATAGAGAGCCAGGGCATGATCCTGATGGCCGAAGATGCCGAGGGCAATCTCACGTTCCTTCAGCCCGGGACTAAAACACAGAAGGGGGCAGTGGTGAGGTAATGAACCACATAAGAGATTATAACCACATAAGGCACATCAGGACCCATAAGAATTATGGGTCTTTCATCCAATGGTTCTTCTCCCAAACCTAAGAGGCAACCTAAGAGCACAGAAGGCTCCGCTACGCGGAGTAGCCGTGGCATTCATTTTTATTGCTCTTTCCAGTCGCCGTAGTCTTTTATGAGCTTTATGAGTTCCTCTACAGCCTGGTCTTCGGGGATATTGCGTTTAACCATTTGCCGGTTGCGGTATAAGGTGATCTTTCCCGGACCCGAGCCCACGTATCCGTAATCGGCATCGGCCATCTCGCCCGGACCATTGACGATACAACCCATTACGGCAATTTTGAGCCCCCGGAGATGACCCATCCTCCGGCGGATGCTTTCGGCAGTCTTTTCCAGGTCAAACTGGGTCCGTCCGCAACCCGGACAGGAGATGAACTCGGTTTTGTATATGCGGCTTCTGCTTGCCTGAAGAATGCCGTAGGATAGGTTGAGGACCTGCCGGTTATGGAGAGGACCTTCATTGTCGATGAATAATCCGTCGGCCAGCCCGTCGATGAAAAGCGGACCCAGGTCGGCAGCCGCTTTGATCTGAAGATCTTGCACCCCCTGTTCCTTGTAATGGCCGCTCACGATAACCGGCATGTTCAGTTCCCGGTTCATGAGCCCGAAAATGAACCGCCTTTGTTCAGCCGTGGGATGATTGCTTGTTGGGCGCAAAAGCAGGATGATGCCGCATCGGCCTTTGAGTTGTTTGGTCTCTTCCAGCTCGGCAATCGTGACCTGTACCAGATGGGGCCCTTTTCCTTCCGGTTCACGGGCAAGGTAGTGGGAGATGGATTGAAAGAGGGGGTGGCTGTTGGGTGGCTTTTTGCGGTCAAGCCATTGCTGATAATCCGTGGCCACAGGTATATCCCCAGTCTCGTACGTCCTGGCCCGGTATCCTGTCATTATAAGGTCGGGCTTTAATCCCCGGGGGAGGTTCCGGGGTGGGGCACCCCTGGTGATCACCACAGGCGGCTTTTCTCCTCCGGCCAGGCTGAGGGGTTGGCTGGACCGTCTGCCATAATCGAAAGGATCAATGGGTAGGGTTTGCAGCTCCGGTATTCTGGCCTGGTCATCCCTTTGTGAGGCATAATGAACTATGGCTGAGGCAACAGGAAGCTCTTTTTCGGGCGATTCGGTCAGGCTGACCCGGATGGTGTCGCCAATACCATCGTTGAGCAGGGTGCCGATGCCTAGGGCTGACTTGATGCGGCCGTCCTCGCCCTCTCCTGCTTCCGTGACTCCCAGGTGGAGAGGATAAACATTTTCTCTCCTGAGCATTTGGTGCACCAGCAAACGGTTGGCCTGGACCATGACCCTTGTATTGCTCGATTTCATCGAGATTACCATGTTATGGAAATGCGCTTCCTCACCCATCCGGATGAATTCCAGAGCCGATTCGGTCATGCCCCTGGGCGTGTCGCCGTACTTATCCATGATCCGTTGTGAAAGGGACCCGTGGTTGACACCAATGCGCAGTGCGGTTTGGCGGGCCTTGCATATTTCCAGAAGATGGGTGAACCGTTCCTTTATCTGCCGGTAATCCCCCTTTCTGATACTGTCAATGGCATAATTGCCCGGGTTGATGCGGATCTTGTCCACCTCCCTGGCGGCTATCTCGGCAATGTCGGGACTGAAATGTACATCGGCCACCAACGGGATGCGATATTCATGGGAACGCAGCTCCTCTCTTATGTTTCTCAGGTTTTTAGCCTCCCTGACACTCCGGGTGGTCATCCTTACATAGTCCGCCCCGGCATCGGCGATGCGCATTATCTGACTGACCGTGGCTGCCGTGTCAAGGGTGCTGGTGTTGGTCATCGATTGCAGCCGGATGGGATGGCTTCCACCCAGGGGAACATTCCCAACCATCACCTCCCGCGTCACCAGCCGGCGATAGGCGGTCAGGCTTTCGCAATATTTATCCGGTCCTCTCATGGCTTGTGGGTAAGCTTGCTCCGCCAAACATTACGTTGTTCCATTGTATCCGTTTATCAATTCACCTCCGGGTTCACCAGGTTGGGGGGACGTTGGTCGCGGAAGAAGTGGAACACATTGATCGCGGCCTCTTCACCCATGGCTTTCCTTGTTTCGTAATTGGCAGTACCTATATGAGGAACCACCACTACATTGTCCAATTTGAGCAGGCCCTCGCTGATTTGGGGCTCAAACTCAAAAACATCCAGCCCGGCTCCGCCCAGATGGCCATTGTTGAGGTAACGGACCAGGGCCTCCTCATGGATGACAGCACCCCGGGCGGTGTTGATGACAAAAGCACCCTCCTTCATCCTTTTGAAAGCCACTTCATCCAACAGATGATGGGTTTTTTCATTCAGCGGAACGTGCAGGGAGATCACATCGGATTCACTCAGCAGCCGGTTGAAATCAGCATATTCCGCCCCGTAGGTCCGCTCGTCTGTGATGCTGAGCGGTGTGCGGGAAAAGTAAAGGACCTTCATTCCGAAAGCCTTGGCTTTCAGCGTAAAAGACTTCCCAATGTTGCCCATCCCAATAATGCCGAGGGTTTTGTTGCCGAGGGTATTGCCGAGATTGGCCATTACCTCCCATTGTATCTCTTCCCGGTTCTTCAGTTTTTTGTCCAGTTCGGCAATGCGACGGGTCACCGAAAGAAGCAGCGAAAAAGCCAGTTCTGCCGTAGGTTCAATAACCGTTTTGGGTGTGTTGGTAACACGGATGCCATGTTCCGTGGCTGCGGAAACGTCGATGTTGTTGTACCCTGCCCCGAAATTGGCAATGATTTTCAGCTTCTTTCCTTTTTCAATCAACTCCCGGTCAATCCTGTAACCGAAGACCGGGATGAGGGCATCATAATGGGAGATCATCCCTGCCAGCTCTTCTCTGGAAAAATGCTTCTGCCCGGGTACCGTCACTTCAAATTCGTCGGCAGGAAGCGCCATTCCTTCCACGGGAATGCGATGGGTCAATAATACTTTGTAGACCATAAGGCGTTGTTTTTAAATATTATTCCTCTCTGCTAAGTTAATGAGATGGGGTGTGTTCACCAAAATTTATTTTTCTCAGGCATGAAAACCGCGCTTTTATCACCATAAGCCTGTTCCTGCCTCTTTTTGCCCTTGATGATCAATTTCTTTAACCGGTTTTGTTTAAGTTTTTTAATTCGTTTCGTAATTTTGAGACCCTAAAGGTAAGCATATGTCCATACAAGTAAAAGGGCTCACCAAATATTATGGAAGTCAGAAGGCCCTGAACGAAGTGAGCTTCAACGTACAACCCGGCGAGATCGTGGGGTTTATCGGGCCCAACGGGGCCGGGAAGACCACCACCATGAAGATCCTCACAGGTTATACCCTTCCTGATGAAGGGGAGGCCTGGGTGAACGAGCGCAACGTGATGGGAGAGCCGCTGCACGTTCGCAGGAACATCGGCTATCTGCCCGAGCACAACCCCTTGTACCAGGAGATGTACATCAAGGAATACCTTGAATATGTATCCGGCCTTTATGGTTTGAGAAAGCAGACGCCGGAGCGGATCAAAGAGGTCATTGAACTGACCGGCCTGGAAAAGGAGAAGCGCAAAAAGATCGGTACCCTCTCGAAGGGTTATCGCCAAAGGACGGGTTTGGCGCAGGCGATCATTCACGATCCCGGTGTGCTCATACTGGATGAGCCTACCTCCGGCCTGGATCCCAACCAGATCAAGGAGATCAGAACCCTGATCTCCAGGCTGGGCAAGCACAAGACCGTTCTGTTGTCTACTCATATTATGCAGGAGGTGGAAGCCATCTGCGACCGGATCATCATCATCAACAATGGTTGTATCGTAGCGGACGATAGAGTGGAAAACATCCATACCATCCTCCAGGATAACAAGCAAACCGTCCAGGTTGAATTTGACCGGGAGGTGCCGGATGATCAACTGAAGGAAGTGCCGGGCGTCAACCAGGTTCGTCGCATTGACGGCCATAACTGGTTGATTGAAAGCCTGGAAGAGGGAGATGTGCGGCAAAGGATTTTTGAATTCGCCGTTGACAAAGGTATTGCTGTGCTATCCATGCAGAAAAAGGAGAAAAGCCTGGAGGAAGTGTTTCGTGAGTTGACCCGATAGTCCTCGGTGGACAAAGGAACCGGCCAGTCCGGGTTATGGGCGCTTGCCTGGAAGTGCTCGCATGGGGAAGAAATGGCTTTTGTTCAAGCGGGAAGGCCGGAGGGCATGATTTTTTTTCACGGATAGGTTGTTTAAATAGGTTATCATTTATACTTTTGGGGCAAGATGTAAAGCGTATAAGAAATCCCGGATTGTTTTTTTCTGCTGTTGAGTCCGGGAATGGCCAGGTTTCTCTGGGTGGGGCAAGAATTGGGCGGCAGGGTAATTGGTTTTGATGGTATTCGCGAAAACGATTTGATAATTTATTTGTTACACAAGGAATGCATCAGGCTCATGGGTGGAGATTTGTACAGGCGTGAGGAGATATATTTGCGGATCAGGATGAATAGAGGTTTCACAACGTGTTACAATGAAAAATCAAGTACAATTTTAATACACAAATAAACTGATTTTTACTATGGAAAACGTTGATTCAATTTTCTGGTTGGCCCCGTTAAGCTCAATCTTAGCGTTGTTTTTTGCTTACTGGTTCTACAAGCAAATGATGAAAGAGGACGAGGGCAACAATCTGATGCGGAAAATTGCCAAACACGTAAGGGATGGGGCTATGGCCTATATTCGTCAGCAATATAAGGTGGTAGCCATTTTCTTTGTTATTTTGGCGATACTGCTTGGTGTACTGGCCTATATAGGCTTGCAGAACGGATGGGTTCCTTTTGCGTTTTTAACGGGTGGTTTTTTCTCGGCCCTGGCGGGTTATTTTGGAATGAAGACCGCCACACATGCGGCAGCCCGTACGACGCATGCAGCCCGGAGTTCATTGGATAAAGGCTTAAGAATTGCCTTCCGCAGTGGTGCTGTGATGGGTCTGGTGGTTGTTGGCCTGGGATTGCTCGACATCACCTTCTGGTTCATTTTATTGAATTATTTTAGTCCGGCCGAGCTGACCGTGACCCACAAGTTGGTTTTCATCACCACCACCATGCTGACTTTTGAGATGGGTGCCTCCACACAGGCCCTGTTTGCCCGTGTGGGCGGGGGTATATATACCAAGGCAGCCGACGTAGGCGCCGACCTGGTTGGTAAGGTAGAAGCCGGCATCCCCGAGGACGACCCGAGAAACCCCGCTACCATTGCCGACAATGTTGGAGATAACGTGGGCGATGTAGCCGGTATGGGCGCCGACCTCTACGAGTCATACTGCGGCTCGATCCTGGCTACCATGGCCCTGGGAGCAGCCGCCTACATGCAGGATGCTGAGATGCAGATGCGTGCCGTGCTCGCCCCGATGCTTATTGCCGCCGTGGGCATCCTGCTTTCTGTACTGGGCATTTTCCTGGTACGTACCAAGGAAGGGGCTTCCCAGAAAAACCTGCTAAAAGCCCTGAATACCGGTATTAATTCAACAGCGGTTTTGATCCTTGTCTTTGCCTGGGTGATCCTTTACCTGTTGGATTTTGACAATGTATGGGGTATCTGGTTGGCCATGGTTGTCGGCCTTCTGGTAGGCATTGTCATCGGCAAAGCCACTGAATATTTTACTTCCTCAGAGTACAAACCCACCAAGAATATTGCCAGGAGCAGCCAGACCGGCACCGCCACCAATATCATATCGGGTATCGGTGTAGGGCTCACCTCCACTTCCGTGGCCATTCTGGCTGTAGTAGCCGGCATCATTCTTGCCTACTTGTTTGCCTCCGGTTTTGATACCTCAGCGGAAGGAATGCGCCTGGGTGTATATGGTATTGGAATGGGTGCTGTGGGAATGCTCTCCACCCTGGGTATTACGCTTGCCTCCGACGCATACGGGCCCATTGCCGATAATGCAGGAGGTAATGCCGAGATGGCCGAGCTTGGACCGGAAGTGCGCAAGCGCACTGATGCCCTGGATGCCCTTGGCAACACCACCGCTGCTACCGGCAAAGGTTTCGCCATTGGTTCGGCTGCTCTGACGGCCCTGGCCCTGTTGGCCTCTTATGTTGAGGAGCTGAAGGCCGGGTTGGGCCGTGTTGGCCAACATGCCATTGAGGTAGGCCAGGAGATGATACCCTTGGAACAAGCTACCCTGTTGGATTTTATGGACCATTACCGGGTCAACCTGATGAATCCTGAGTTGTTGGCGGGTGTCTTCCTGGGCGGTATGCTGGCCTTTTTCTTTGCCGGTTTAACGATGAATGCCGTCAGCCGTGCCGCGGGCAAGATGATTGATGAAGTGCGGCGGCAGTTTAAAGAGATCAAGGGTGTACTTACCGGCGAAGCCGAGCCTGAATACGCCAAATGTGTTAAGATATCCACCAGGGGCGCCCAGATAGAGATGATACTGCCTTCGCTGGTGGCCATAAGCGGGCCCATCATCGTGGGTATTCTCTTTGGTGTGCCCGGTACCATGGGTCTGCTGGTCGGTACCCTGAGTACGGCCTTTGTGCTCGCCATTTTCATGGCCAATGCCGGCGGAGCATGGGACAATGCCAAGAAGTACATTGAAGAAGGCAATTACGGTGGAAAAGGATCGGACGCGCACAATGCCTCCGTAGTAGGTGACACCGTGGGCGATCCGTTCAAAGACACTTCCGGACCGAGCCTCAACATTCTGATCAAGCTGATGATGATGGTATCCATCGTCATGTCCGGTGTGATTGTTGCCTTCGACCTGTTCTAAAGAGATATACCAACCGTTCCTTTACCTGGGTACAAGCCCGGTAAGGGTTTCGGTTGCTGTGTGTGGTCTAACAGCCATTGATAAGACATAGATCAAATAAAAAGGCATACCCGGAACCCGGGTATGCCTTTTTTAGTAACCCCAGTTTTCTTTATCCAGGCTCCTGTACTGGATGGCTTCGGCCAGGTGGTGAGCATGGATATTTTCGCTGGTCTCCAGATCGGCTATGGTGCGGGCCACTTTTAGTATCCTGTCATAGGCCCGTGCAGACAGTCCCCGGTTTTCCATGGCCTTTTTAAGGAGGTTTTTGCCGGCCTGGTTGATGGCACAATGTTCCCGGATCATTTTGCTATTCATCTGGGCATTACAATGAATGTGCCGGTGTTGCTGAAATCTTTCGGACTGCATGTTGCGGGCCCTTATCACCCGGTTGCGGATATGTTCGCTTTTTTCTGCCTCCCGTGTTGTTGATAGCTCATCGTAGCTGACCGGTACCACCTCGATGTGGATGTCGATCCTGTCGAGGAGGGGGCCGGAGATCTTGTTCATGTAGCGTTGAATGTGCCCGGGGTTGCATACGCACTCTTTTACGGGGTGGTTGTAGTATCCGCAGGGACAGGGATTCATGGAGGCTACCAGCATGAAGCTTGCAGGATATTGAACGGTGAATTTGGCCCGGGATATGGTGATGACCCGGTCCTCTAAAGGCTGGCGCATGACTTCCAGCACACGGCGGGGAAATTCCGGCAGCTCATCCAGGAATAGCACCCCGTTGTGGGCCAGGGATATTTCTCCCGGTTGGGGATAACTGCCACCCCCTACAAGGGCAACATCCGAAGAGGTGTGATGGGGCGAGCGAAAGGGCCGTCGGGTCATCAGGGATGTCTCCGGGTCGATCTTGCCGGCCACCGAATGGATCTTGGTCGTCTCCAGGGCTTCCTGCAGGGTCAACGGGGGGATGATCGTGGGCATACGCCTTGCCAGCATGGTTTTCCCCGCCCCTGGCGGGCCAAGCATGAGGATGTTGTGGCTCCCGGCGGCCGCGATTTCCAGGGCACGCTTGACCGACTCCTGGCCACGGACATCCGCGAAGTCAACCTCATAATTGCCCAGGTTGGAAAAAAATTCTTCCCGCGTGTTGATCACGGTTTTCTCCGGAACCCGTTCGCCATTGAAATATTCCACCACCTCGCGCAGATTGTTGATGCCATATACTTCGAGGCCATTGACCACGGCCGCTTCCCGCGCATTTTTTTCCGGCACAATGATGCCCCTGAATCCTTTCCTGCCGGCCTGGATGGCGATGGGCAGAACACCGCGGAGGGGCTGCAATCCCCCATCCAGTGATAATTCGCCCATGAGCACATAGTCTTGAAGTTTTTCCGGTTGAATGCACCCGGAAGCTGCCAGAATGCCAATGGCAAGGGGCAGATCATAGGCGGCGCCCTCCTTCCGGATGTCGGCCGGTGCCATATTGATCACCGTCTTGTAGCGGGGCATGCTGAAACCATTGGTCCTGATGGCCGAATCGATGCGCTGGTGACTCTCCTTTACCGCACTGTCAGGCAAACCCACCAGATGGAAATTCATCCCCTTCGAGACATTGACCTCAATGGTCACTATCGTGGCAGCAATGCCCTGAACGGCACTGCCATAAGTCTTAACCAACATGATGCGGGATTTGGTAAATGAAGATAATAAAATTATTCGTCATTCACCAATTTCAGCTCAATAAAATGGATGAGGGAATGGATCACCTTGATGTGGATCTCCTGAGCCCGGTCAGAATATTTTGACCAGGGAGCACGGATTTCTACATCTCCCATGGAGGCCAGCTTACCTCCATCCTTCCCGGTCAGCACGACCACTTTCATGTCTCGTTGCCGGGCCAATTCCACGGCCTTGATGATGTTGCCCGAATTGCCACTGGTGCTGATGCCAAGCAGTATATCCCCGGGCTTTCCGAAAGCCTCCACGTATCTGGAGAAAACCTGGTCGTATCCGTAATCATTTGAGGTGCAGGAAATATGGGTGGGGTCAGCAATAGCCATCGCAGGCAGAGGCCTGCGGCTTTCCCGGAAACGACCCGTGAGCTCTTCTGCAAAATGCATGGCATCACTCATCGATCCCCCATTGCCGCAAGATATGATCTTGTTGCCCCCCCGGAGGGCTTCAACCAGCAAATTGCCGGCCCGCTCCATGGCCCCCCAGTTCCTGTCATCGGCAATGAAGCGATTGAGGTTGTCCCTGGCTTCCAGGAAATTGTTCTTTATGGCTTCCATATGCATCAAGTTCATACCAGGCGAAAATAATTCAATTTTTGATTAAATGCTACATGATGGAGGACAGGGTTATAACCTGATTTAACCCGGATGCCCTATTGGCCACCCAATCGCCAAAACTACAGGCCCCCGGAAATATATCCCCGTAAAACACTTTGGTCTTCTTTTGTGTTTTGGTGTTTTTTTTCTTATCTTTATTAAGACAAAATTTAAATAGCCTGCGGCAAAATTGTAAACGAGATGCGCAAACCCACTGCACACGATTATGAAATGGCTGTGAGGATGCTTCATTCCGGTTATTTGGACTATGGCTCGGCCATCATCTGCCTCTGCATCATGAGAGCTTTCGTCATTGATGAAAAGGTCCCTGTAAGATCTCTTTACTCATTCCGTCATATCCAGCATGACTATAAGAAGCATTCCCAACAGCTGCCTCATTAGAACGCTGATTGATACATAGTGTTCACTCAATTGCCTGAAGGAACACCGGCCTGAACTCCTTCCCGTCTATTATTTGCTATAGCTGTGTTTATTTATTATATTGGTGAATAATAGAATGAGTGTAAGATGAAAGCGCGGGCCATTATTTTTATAAGCATTTGGTTTTCTTTTTTAAGCATACATGCCTGTGGACAGGGGCAGCAAGATCCTGAAAATCAAAAGGATCACGAACCGGTTGTTGCCGGTAGTTTTTATCCTGCTCAACCTTCCCTATTAAAATCGCAACTTGATGGTTATTTGAAGTCGTGTTCCACCGGCGACAGAAAGGCCAACATAGCTGCACTTGTGGTGCCTCATGCGGGCTACCGTTATAGTGGCGGGGTTGCTGGAAGCGCCTATTGTCGACTCGATCCTGATCATCAGTATGACAATATTTTTATACTGGCTCCCAGTCACCATGTCCGCTTCAAGGGTGTTTCCATCTATACTCCCGGAGATTATCTCACCCCCCTGGGCAAAGTGGAGGTCAACCGTCAACTGGTCGAAAAGCTGGTGCGCGAGAACCGGTTGTTTGATTACCATCCTCAGGCTCACCGGAAAGAGCACAGCCTGGAGGTGCAATTGCCTTTCCTTCAGCATCATTTAAAGAAGGGTTTTAAGATTGTACCCCTTCTCACCGGCACACAGGATCCAGAGGAGATACGGAAGATTGCCGGCACCCTGAAGCCCTACTTCAACAAGGACAATCTTTTTGTAGTCAGCACGGATTTTTCTCATTTCCCCAATTATAGGGATGCAAAACATGTCGATGCCATTACGGCCAGCGCTGTAGCAAAGAATGAACCCGCCGTCTTGCTTCGTACCCTCCGTTCAAATGCCGGCAAAGATATATCCCGTTTGGCTACCAGCATGTGTGGATGGCCCGGGATGCTTACCCTGCTGAATATTACAGGCAGTCGCCCGGATAAGATCGAGGTGAGGAAACTGCAATACAGCAATTCAGGCGATGTAACAGGAGACAGCTCGAGGGTGGTGGGCTACTGGTCCATGGCCTTTATACGAAAAAACAGCGTTATGACAAACAACGATCATATGGATTTCCAGATTAAGGAAGAAGAGAAGCAGACCCTGCTTGAGATTGCCCGGAAAACGGTCAATACTTTTGTTCAAAAGGGAGAAGTTCCGGAATTCGACGAGGGGGATATTACAGAAACCCTGAAAGTCCACACCGGCGCTTTTGTCACCCTTTACCAGGAAGGTGAGTTGCGGGGCTGTATTGGGAGATTCAATCCTGATATGCCGCTTTATGAGGTGGTCAGAAATATGGCAGTTGCCGCCTCCTCACAGGATGAACGCTTCCCCCCGGTTGGCCGGGAGGAACTGGATGATATTTCTATAGAGATATCTGTATTGACCCCCCTCAGGAAGGTATCCTCGTCGGATGAGGTTGAAGTCGGGCGGGATGGTATCTATATAAAAAAAGGACCTTATGCAGGAACCCTTTTGCCCCAGGTGGCAGAAAAATACGGGTGGACCAGGGAAGAATTCCTGGGTTATTGCGCGAAAAACAAGGTAGGTATAGGCTGGGAAGGGTGGAAGGAT